>ENA-OOXA01000003-OOXA01000003.1-human-gut-metagenome-genome-assembly--contig:-NODE-3-length-165548-cov-31.635979_pt1 | contig 165548 bp, 119 predicted proteins | sample MGYA00241581_ERZ501331 | MGnify/ENA primary metagenome ERZ501331 (study PRJEB25962, sample SAMEA2042982) | human gut metagenome | biome: human gut; feature: human-associated habitat; material: faeces...
ATTATTTGCGGTTCGCGAGTTCGAATCGTCAAGAGTGGATATCTTTAACGCTTACGTTCAATTAAGCAATCTATGCCTAAAATAAGTGAAACATCCCTATAAAACGAAAAAAGGACTGATATTTTTAGTATCAATCCTATGATTTTTTCTTAATGGTGGGTCCTATAGGGTTCGAACCTATGACCTTCCGCACGTCAAGCGGATGCTCTCCCAGCTGAGCTAAAGACCCAAGTGCTTAATAACTATAAACACATTACTTTGATTTTGCAAGAGGAAATTTATAAAATCCTCATAACCTAATAGTATTTTGCTCTTTTTATATATAATTATTCTTGTTTGTAGAGAGGTGTTTATTATGAGCAATTTACCTAAAGTAATAGTTAAAGATAAGGAAGATATAAAAACAAATCATATAAATTGGGATGAATATTTTATGTCCATCGCAATTTTGTCTTCTCTTAGATCCAAAGATACTTCTACCAAAGTTGGAGCAGCAATTGTTTCTGACGAACATAAAGTTTTATCTTTGGGATACAACGGAATGCCTATCGGTATCGATGACTCTAAAATACCTTGGGCTAGAGAAGGTGCAAGTGAATTAGATACAAAGTATCCATATGTCTGTCATGCTGAATTAAATGCTATCTTGAACACTGAAAGAAGACTCAAAGGATCGACCTTATATGTAACTTTGTTTCCTTGCAACGAATGTGCTAAAGCGGTTATTCAAGCTGGAATTAAGAAAGTTATTTTTTTAGATGATAAGTATCACGATAAAACTTATTCGATAGCTTCTAGAAAGATACTTGAAATGGCTGGTGTTGAAATTTCTCAATATATAGGAAGAGTCCCGCAAATAGATTTTGGAGATGTGAAATATGAGTTATAGAGACGAAGGAAAGCCAGTACAGCCAACACCTTATTGGAAGTATTTCTTGAAATCTTTAATTGTCCTTTTGATTTTAGCTTTGCTCATAAGCATGCTCTGGGGTGTTTTAACTAGTAAGGATGAAAATTTACTTCGTGGTGTCCTAATTGGTGTCGGTGTTGTATCATTTCTAGTGTATGGTGGCTATTGGATTTATATAATTGTTCATGAAACCAGAATAAGAAAAGGACTTTCTTATGGAACTGATGAACAAAACACACTTAAAAAGAAGAGACTTGCTATACTAAAAGCTCATAAGATCCAAGCAAAAGCTAGAGGTGAGAAGCTGAGTAAAGAAGAGATAGAAGATATTAGCAGTGGAAAATATGATAACGAGGTCTCAAATGGATAAGAGAGAAGAAAACGAAGCTATAGGAACAAAGAAGTTGTCTTTCTTCTATACAAAAGAAGAGGGAATGGTTTTGGATTCTTTATCTATATCCATTCCTAAGAATTCGTATTGTTGTATTGTAGGAAGAAATGGAACTGGAAAATCAACTCTCCTTAAAATTATTGCAGGATTAGTTATTCCTACATCTGGTCTTTTGTTTATTAACGGAACACAAGTTACTGACGATAACGTTGATGAATTAATAGGAAAGCAAGTTGGAATAGTATTCCAAAATCCAGATTCTCAATTTGTAGGTGCTACGGTTGAAGAAGATATCGCTTTTGGATTGGAAAACAATAGAGTGTCTTATAAAGAGATGCTGGAAGAAGTGAAGACTATAGCAGAAAAGTTAAATTTGACTGATTTGCTTAAAAGAGAGCCTACAAAACTATCTGGCGGCCAAATGCAACGTGTCGCATTAGCTTCGATTTTAGTTAGAAATCCATCTATATTGCTTTTGGACGAATCTACTTCGATGCTCGATCCTTTGAGCAAGATTGAGATGATAAGCATGCTCAAAGATTTAAAAAAGAAGTTTCCTAACTTAACGATTTTATCAGTGACACATGAAACGGCTGAGATTGAGAAAGCGGATTATGTAATAGCTTTGGATCACGAGAAACTTGGATTTACCGGTTCACCTAATGAATTGTTCTCTAATCCTAAACTTGTCGAAGAATTAGGTCTTACTCTTCCCTTTGATTATCAGCTTAGAAATGATTTATCAGAATTAGGAATTGAGACTTCTAAGTTTGACACACCTGAAGAATTAGGGAGGCAATTATGTCAGCACTCCAAGTAAAGAATCTTTGTTATTTTTATGATAGGAAGACATCTAATGAGAAAGAAGCTCTCAACGATGTTTCGATGGATATCGAACAAGGTGAAATCATTGCTTTGGTCGGAAAGACAGGGTCTGGTAAGTCGACTCTCGTTCAAAACATCGACGCTCTTTTAACTCCGACAACAGGTGTTATAACTTATCCAAATGGAATAGTTGTAGATCAAACTCCTGTGGTTAAGAAGAATGGAAAGATAAAGTATAAAAAGCCTAAGAAATTGAAGGATTGGAAGAGCTTAAGAAAGATGATTGGACTCATGTTTCAATTCTCTGAGATGCAGTTGTTTGAGACTAGTGTATTAAAAGATGTTATGGTCGGACCTGAAAATTTCGGGATGGATAAAGGAACAGCTCAAACAAATGCTCAAAATGCATTGCTTTCAGTTGGAATTCCAACTTCTTATTTTTCTAGATCGCCATTTGAATTATCTGGCGGTGAGAAGAGAAGAGTAGCAATAGCGGGCATTTTGGCTTTTAACCCGGAGATTTTAATATTGGATGAGCCTACAGTTGGATTGGATCCTGAAGGTGCAAAAGAAATAATGGATAGTATCATGGCTAAAAATGCTGAAGGTATGACCATTGTGTTCATTACTCATGATATGGAATTTGCGTTGAAGAATGCACATCGTATGGCGGTAATAAGCGATGGAAAACTCATCGCTTATAAAAAGCCTTATGAAGTCTTCCAAGATCAGGAAGTTATGGATAAAGCTTCTTTGGTTCCACCTAAAGCGTTTGAATATGCTTTGAGGCTTAAAGAAGGTGGGTTAGATATAGACTTAGAAAAAGTTAAAGATTCAAAATCTTTGGCTGAAGAGATAAAGAGGTGTAGGGTATGAACGGATTTGGATCTTTTGGACAGTATGTCCCATTCAACACACCTATTCATAGAATGGATACAAGAGTAAAGCTATTCTTGCTTGTTGTTTTTATGGTTGCAATTTTCCTGCCTTATGGAAATAGAGTGGATGTCGTATATCCATACGCAATGTCTTTAGTTGTATTGGGCGGAATATTTGTTCTATTGATGATTGGATTATTGATAAGTAGAATTTCATTTGGCAGCCTGATGAAATCTATGTCATTTCTTTGGGTCTTATTGTTTGTTGTCGTCATATTGAATTTCTTCTTTTGGAAAGCACCTGATTGGACTAGTAATAGCCAAAAGCTATTTGTGATAGGTAAGAAAGAGATAACTTCTGCGACATTTTTATTTATCGGATATATCATAGCTAGAATCTTCCTAATGGTTATTCTATCGTTGATGTTTGCTTCCACTACTAAACCTATGGATATGACTTTTGCCTTGGAATGGTACTTAACTCCACTTCGCTGGCTTCATGTTCCTACTGCTGCCTTTTCTATGACTATGTCTTTGGCACTGAGATTTATCCCAGTATTAGCTAGTGAAGCTAAAACTATATTTAAAGCTCAAGCAGCCAGGGGTTTGGATTATTCAAATGGTAAAGCTAAAGATAGAATAAAAGCTATTGTTTCACTATTAATTCCTTTAATAACAACTTCTTTTCATCATGCATCGGAGCTGGCCTATGCACTCGAGGCTAGAGGATATGATCCATTAGGGAAAAGAACTCGTTATCGTCAATATCCTTTCAGATTTGTCGATGCTCTATGGCTGATATTCGGATGTGTTGCATTAGCATCTTCTCTATTCTTTGTTTATTTCCAAGTCGATGGATCTGTTATCGATATATTTAAAATTTATTGCTAGTTTTCTATGAAATATGTAATGCATATTGGGTTTGATGGTCTTTGCTTTAAAGGAACACAAAAGCAAAAAGGATGTAAGACTGTCCAAGGTGAATTAGAAAAAGTTCTATCTAGAATCTATGATAGGCCTATAGATTTGGAGTGCTGCTCTAGATTGGATAGCGATGTTTCAGCAATGGATTTCGTCTGTGCTTTTACTCCCTGTGATGATAGGATAAAAATGAATAAACTGCCTTCAGTTTTATCCTTGCCTTTTAATGGAATATTAAAAGTAAAATCAATAGAAGAGAGAAATGATTCTTTTAGCCCTAGATTCTCAGCTCATTCGAAAACATATATTTATTTGATTGATTTGGAAGGAGAGCCGTTTCTTCAATCTCATTTGTATCACCCAAACAAAGAAATAGATATAGATAAATATAAAGAGACATTAAATATATTTCTTGGGATTCATGACTTTAAATTGTTTTCTTCTAAAGATGATAGAAAGGATGAAAATGAGACTTATATAAGTGCAATAGAATCTATAGAAGTTATACAGAAAGATGGAATTTTATTCACTTATATAAAAGGCCCTTGTTTTCATAGATATCAGGTTAGATTTATGGTCGGAGCAGCTGTTGAGGTGGCGATTGGTAGATCTTCATTGGAATCTATCAAAGACAAACTTTCTGGAATAGGTGTTACGGGTACACCTAGGTTGAAAGTCCCTGGTAAAGGACTTGTCCTTTATAAGGTGACTTATTAAAGATATAATATTAAATGGAGGCTTTGGCATGACTGGAAATTATCATACACATACTTATAGATGCGGTCATGCTGATGGCATCGATGAAGATTATGTGAAAGAAGCATTGGGCATGGGATTGTCTGAATTAGGATTCTCTGATCATGTCATGTATCCTGGATTCAATGAGCCTGGAATTAGAGGCACCTATAATCAAGCTCAAGGGTATTTTGATTCGATTAGATCTCTAGCTAAGAAATATGAAGGTAGAATCAAAATATATCTGGGATATGAAGCCGAAGCTTTTGATTATTATATGCCTTACTTAAAAGTGCTTCTTCAAACCGGAACATTGGATTACCTACTGTTGGGAAATCACGGAGCTATGAATTCATTGAGACAAGTCTATGCTCACTTTGGAAAAGGAACTACAGCAAATACTTTGTATATTTATAAAGAAGTTGCCTGCAAAGCCTTGCGTTCTGGTTTATACTCTTGTTTTGTTCATCCTGATCTTTTTTTGAGTGAAGTGGAGACCTTTGACTCAGATTGTCGTAAAATCTCTACTGAGATAATCGAAACAGCTATGGAATGTGATGTTCCTCTCGAAATTAATGTCGGTGGGATAAGATCAGGAAAGAAGAAAATTGGAGAAGAATATAGATGGTCTTATCCGACTACATCATTCTTCTCAATAGCTAGTGAGATGGGGGCAAAGTGCATCATAGGAATCGATGCACATTCGCCTAAGCAGTTGTCGGATGAAGCAGCAAATAGTAAAGCAACTCTGTTTGCTCAGCAGTTAGGTCTATGGGTAATAAATCGACTTGAAATGAAAAAAGTGAGGTAAAAGATATGATAGACGAAGAAATCGAAAAAGAAGCCGAAGTTGAAGAAGAAAACAAAGAAGTTCAGGAAGTTGAAGAAGAAAACAAAGAAGTTCAGTTAGAACAACCTGAGGAAGAAATAAAGCATGAAGAGGATGAATCTAACGATGTATCTGCTGATGGATTAGTTCGTCTTCAAAAAATTATAGCTGATAGAGGATTCTGCTCTCGTCGTAAAGCTGAGGATTATATAACAGCAGGTAAAGTCAAAGTAAATCATAAGGTTGTCGATAAATTAGGAAGTTCTTTTGATCCTAACTGCTATATTGAAGTTGATGGATATCCTTTGGCTAGAGTAGGTCAAAAAGTATATTTGGCAGTCAATAAACCTTTGGGATTTATTTGCACTGCTTCTGATCCAAGAGATAGAAAGCTCGTAACTCAATTGGTTCCTCCTCAGTATGGAAGAGTTTTCCCCATCGGACGTTTGGACATCAATTCAGAAGGCCTTATTCTTTTGACCAACGATGGTGATTTTGCAAACTTGGTCATGCATCCTTCATCAAGTCCTGACAAAGTGTATGAAGTCAAAATCAATAAGAGACTTACAAAACCTGAAATCGAACAACTCAAAAATGGAATTCCTCTAGAAGATGGAATGACTTCTCCTGCTCAAGTAAGGGAGGCTGGAATCTCAATTTATAACTGTACTTATGAAATAACTATTCATGAAGGTAGAAACCGTGAGATTCGTAGAATGATGGAATATCTTGGAAAGAGAGTTTATAGTTTGAAGAGAATCTCTATTGGAAATATCGGACTCAAAGATATGCCTAGAGGATCTTATAGAGAAGTCCCTCTCAAAGTGGTTGAACAAATGAGAGCTGACTGTATGACTCGTAAGAAGAACAATGACTTGCAGAAAGTTATGGAAGAGAAGAAAAAAGCTGCATTGAATGCCAAGTAATATAGCTATCAATGTAATTAAGCTTTATTGATGCACGTTAGAATTGGAATTTAGTTTTCATAAAACAAAAATGCTGTATCGGTAGTCGATACAGCATTTTTTATTAAGATGTCTTAATAACTTGTTATATTAGATAGATCGTTTATACAAGTCAAAATAACAAGCTTAATAGAAGTGCTAAAGCTTTTATTAATTAAAATGATAGATCAATCTATTTCTCTTCTATTTCAATAGCTCCACTAGGGCATGCGTCTTTAGCTTGCTCAGCGACGTCTTCATCATCGGCATTTGTCAATTCTCCATTAGGAATCTTGACTGAAGCTAGTCCGTCATCGGAAAGCTCAAATACTGCATCAGCAATTGCTGTGCACATTCCACAGCCTATACATATATCTCTATTGATAGATACTATTTTCATATATTTCACCTCACCAATAGATATTATATAAATAAAAGGCTTAGTTTGTTCTATGTATTTGATTTTGAATTGTATTTGTTTTAGATGAGATTATATTTATCTTCTAAATCTTTTTATATGATTTAAAACTATAGGTCTTTCCTTTAAACTAACATCTTCTTTCTTTTCTTCTGGTATATCGATTTCTTGTGTATCTTTCCAATCGGATGAAATGGCGTTTGAGAATCTAGCATGGTATGCCGCTCTATTGATGGATTCAAAAGCATGTTTTTGTCCGACTTTAGTGGCTTTGATGTTCATTGCCATATCTCTTTCTATTCCAAATTTATTAGCTTCTCCAATAGCGTCAATATTTGCTCCTAAGAATATGAAGTCCCAACCAAGCTTCTTCTTCTCTTCAATCAAGGATTTGATTGAAGAATAAGAATATTCAGTGGATGAATTCTCTAATCCATCTGTTGTGATAGCAACTAAAACTTTGTTTGGCTTTTCTTCTTCTTTCATCGATGAAATTTTGCTGTTAGTTTCATTTATTGTTATTCCTATAGCGTCCAATAAAGCAGTCGACCCTCTAGCAAAGTATTCTTTAGAAGTTAATGTCGGGACTTCTTTTATATTTTTTCCTTGATAGAGAATTTCTACTTTGTTGTCGAATAAGACTGTAGTCACTGTGCATTTACCTTCTAGCTTTCTTTGATTGAAAATCAAAGAATTAAATCCTCCAATAGTATCTTCAGCTAATCTCTGCATCGAACCTGATCTATCTAGTATTACTACTAACTCTGTTGAATTGTTCATATCTCTTTTCCCCTTTTTACGTTGATACTATATAAATAATTCGATGCAAAAAGGTCGCTTTGAAAGCGACAAATAATCAATCTAAAGTTTTTTGATTAAAAGAGAATAAATAGTTATTAATTTTCATCAAATCAAATATTTTATTAGTGATACAGTATTGAATAATTAAATCTCTTTCTATACTTTGACTCAATGCATATCCAGCCTTACCCAATAAGTCTTTAGTATCATCTATGTTTAGATTTAAAGCTATACACAGTTTTAAAGCTGTGTCTTTGCTAGGTTGATAATCTGTTCGTCTTATTTTAGAAAATAACTTTCTATCTATTTCAGCTTTCTTATAGACATCGGAATCTTTTAGATTTCTCTCATCTATAAGTTTCAATAAATAATCCGAGAAAGATTTCTCTAAATTATCTTGTATTTCTTTTTTGAAAGATTCGTTAGTTGGAAATACTGCTAAACGAGGTGCTAGATTTCTTTCTTTAATTGAGAAGAAACATCTATCACGATGACCAACTCCAATTAAATTGCTAGAGATGTATTCTTTCAATTTGCTTCTTTCTTCTATAGATATTAAGAAACTATTATCTAGAATACATAGATATACTTTCAAATCGTAATCCTCTTTTGTTAAATAATTTGAAATAGCTTTATAAGCAATTTCATATGCTTCTTTTTTAGGATACCCATAGATTCCTGAGGATATTAGAGGAAAAGCTATGGAATGAATATCATTTTGTTTTGCTAAATCTAGTGAATTTAAATAACATGATTCTAGCAATTTAGATTCATTGTGATTTCCATCTCTATAGACAGGTCCTACTGTATGTATTATGTATTTAGAAGGTAGATTGAATCCAGGAGTTATTACTGATTCTCCAGTATTACAATGTCCTATTTCTAAGCAAGACTTATATAATTCATCATATCCAGCTTTAGAATATATAACCCCACAAACTCCTCCCCCAGGAAGCAAATCATTATTTGCTGCATTTACGATAGCATCTACATTTAATGTTGTTATATCAGCGTTTATTAAATGAAATTCCATAGCCGTTTCCTTCTTTTGATTTATTTTATAACAAATTAGTTTGTTTTATTAATAGCATCTATAATTAATAAAGCTTAAAGATAGATAATAAAAAATGATATTTATTCTTTAGTGTATTTCTTATAATTAGAGCATAGGAGAATATTATGGATTTAAAAGAAAAAATAATAGATGTAAATAGAATATATGAAGGAAAGAAGATTAATGTAGATGTGTTAAAGGTAAAGATGCCTAACAACAAAGAAGCTATAAGAGAAATAGTAGATAGAAAGAATGGAGTAGTCATTTTAGCTATAGATGATGAGAATAATGTTATAGTTGAGGAACAATATAGAAATACTTTTAAAAGAGGAATAGTAGGTTTACCTGCAGGCAAAAGAGATGGTGCTGAAGATTTATTAGATACAGCTAAAAGAGAATTGGAAGAAGAGACCGGTTATAAAGCTGAATCATGGGTTAGTCTAGGTGAATTTTATCCAGCACCAGCTTATTCTAATGAAATCGTATATCCTTTCTTAGCAACTGGATTATATTTAGGAACTATTAAAAGGGATCCAGATGAATTTCTTAATATCATTAGAATGCCAATTAAAGAATTTGAAATTAAATGTATGGATGGAACTATAAAGGACGGAAGAACACTAGTGACTTGGATGAAATACAGTAGCATCAAATAGAATTGAAATGTAATAGATATATAATTTGTTAGTTTTGAATTGAAAGAAGTATTTATTATTTGTATTAAATAAAACCCAAAATATAAGTATTTACAATCTTCTTATATCTTTAATCTTTGAAAAACAATAAAATATATACATGAGTAATGATTGTTTTGGGAGGGAGTATTATGGCTAATAACAAGAGTAAAAAGATTGATGATGTCATCGAATTGAATGATTCCAACTATATTGTTAGAGATGTATCTTGGATGTACTTCAACAATAGAGTACTTAAAGAAGCAGCTAATGAAGATGTTCCTTTATATGAAAGATTGAGTTTTCTTGGAATTTATTCAAATAATTTGGATGAGTTCTATAAAGTTAGAGTAGCTTCAGCTAAGAGAATAGCTGAAACTAAAGGAAAAGAATTTAAAGATGAAAGAGAAGAAGCTTTGAATACGTTGAAGAAGATCACTAGTCTTACTGCTTTGTATTCAAAAGAATACGATGTTATTAAATCACATATATTTGATGAATTGGAGAAGAAGGGAATTCATCTTATAGATGAGAAGCATTTGAACAAATCTCAGCAAAACTTCGTTCATGATTATTATGTTAAAAATGTTGCTGGATATATAAATCCAATAATCATCTCTCAAAAAGCAAATCTTTCTGATGTCAATGACGCTCATATTTACTTAGCTGTTAAGATGTCTAAGAAAGGTGCCAAGAAGTTAGGGTACGCATTGATTCCTCTCCCGGTTGGAATTACTGGTAGATTTATTAAACTTCCGGATATAGGAAATAATCATTATGTAATTTATCTAGATGATATTGTAAGATACCATCTTTCATATATATTTGAAGGTTTGGGATATGATACATTCGATGCGTATGCATTTAAGTTCTCTAAGGATGCTGAGATGGAAGTTGAGTCTGATCCAGAGGAAGGTGTTCTTCAATCCATTGCTCAAGCTGTAAAGACCCGTGTCAAGGGAATCCCTATTCGTGCAATATTTGGGGCGGGAATTCCAGATGATTTGAAGAATAAATTGATTAGATCTTTGGATATTGATGACTCAGATATGATTTCAGTTGGAGGACGTTATCACAATAATAAGGATTTGATGAAATTCCCATTCTTTGGCGATGCCTCACTAAAGAACGAGCCTTGGCCAACACATGAAATAGACTTAGTCGCTCAAGGAAAGAATATGATAGATTCTATTAGAGCAAAAGACTTATTGGTTCATGTTCCTTATGAATCTTTCGATGCCTTTATTAGATTCTTACAAGTTTGTGCAGTTTCTCCTAGAGTAGTTTCTATTAAAACTTCTATTTATAGAGCAGCCAAGAATTCTGAGGTCGTCAGAGCTTTGACTCAAGCTGCTAGAAATGGCAAGAAAGTCACTTGTATGGTTGAGCTTATGGCTAGATTTGATGAATCGTCAAATATTTCAATCTCACAAACTTTGAGAGATGCAGGATGTGAAGTTTTGACTGGTGTTGAAGGCTTTAAGGTCCATGGAAAGATTGTTTCAGTGAAAGTCAAGGATGGACCTGATATCGCAGTCATATCGACAGGTAACTTCCATGAAGGAAATGCCAGAACATATACTGATTGCCTCTTATTCACTGCTGATAAGAAGATTGTAAATGATATTAATTCGATATTTGAAATGATTGCTAAGCCTTATAAACAGCCTACATTCCAAAGATTATTAGTTTCGCCTAATAAAATGCAGAAGAAATTTAGTGATTTGATAGACAATGAAATAAAGAATCACTTGGTAGGCAAGCCCTCTGGAATTCAAATCAAGATCAACCATATCACTGATAAAGCTATGGTCGAAAAATTATATGAAGCTAGTAGAGCAGGAGTAAAGATAGATTTATTAATACGTGGTAACTGTTCTATGATAACTGGAATTCCAGGATTGTCAGAGAATATACATATTCATGCAATCATAGATAGATATTTGGAACACTCTAGAATATTTATTTTCCAAAATGGTGGTAAACCTCTTTACTTTATGGGTTCGGCTGATTGGATGCCTCGTAATTTATATAATCGTATTGAAGTTGTAACTCCGGTCTTAGATAAAGACTGCCAAAAAGAATTGCAATTTATATTTGATAGTGGATTCAACGATAATACAAAATCGTTTGTTGTAGATGGTAAAGGTCAGAATATAAGATATACTGACGGGGCCGGAAAGATTCGTAGTCAAGAAATCCTTTATAAGCATTATAAGAACAAGTAAGGATTGCTAGAGTTAAAAATAGGGATAAAAAATCCCTATTTTTGATTGATACAGATATTTAGTATTCTATATTGATTTGAAATGCTTCGAAAATATCTCATATTTCGAAGCAAAAACAATTTATAAATCCACATATTTAAATGTGGTTTATTTCTTATAATCTCCTTTTCATGTCTAATTACTTGAAAAAAGTATAAAAAAATAGATGATTTTGTTGTAATCTAATTACTATAATGAAGGAAGGTTTTAGGCTCATGAAAAATGGATATTACGCTGGCATTGATGTTGGAACAAATGCAGGTAGACTTGTTATAAAAGATGTTTATCAGAATCAGAAAGGCCAGATAGTATCTGCTAGAATTCAAGAGATAAGAATTCCTTTAAGACTTGGTGCCGATGTCTTCTCTACTGGATCTATCAGTTTTAGGAAAGAAGAGCAATTGATAGATACTATGAGAGCTTTTAGATCTTTGATGAATATATATGGTGTTATAGACTATAGAGCTTATGCAACTTCAGCTATGCGTGAAGCCACGAATGGATCAGATATCATTTGGAGAATTCGTAAGGAAACCGGAATTGATATGCAGATAGTATCTGGAGAAAAAGAAGCTCAGACAATCACTTCTATAATATCCGATATCCACTGTGATGAAGGTGTTTATTTGTCTGTCGATGTCGGTGGAGGATCCACTGAGATTTCTTTGATCAAGGACGGAAAGCCTGTCGAATCGACATCCTTTGCTATAGGAACTTTGAGAATATTAGCTAAGAAAGATAAATTCGAAACATGGGGCAAGCTTAAGGATTTGCTCAATGAATATCATGATAAATATGGTGAGTTAAACATTATCGGAACTGGTGGAAATATCAACCGCTATTGGAAGATGTCTGAACACGAGACTAAGAAAGGTGTCAACATTCTTCGTGCTGATGAATTGAAGGCTTTATATAACGAGCTCTCCGGCATGACTGTCGATGAAAGAAGACAAAAATATAAGCTAAAACCCGATCGTGCAGATGTCATTGTCCCAGCAGGAAAAATTTATTTGACCGCAGCCAAAATTATGGGAGCAAAATATTTCATAGTTCCTTTGATTGGATTGGGTGATGGAATCGTTGACGAATTGATTGAAAACTCAAGGAATGTAATTTAACAAATCTATATAATAAATATAAATTGTTAAGCTGACTTACTCCTCTCTAAAGCTCTGCTTTTAAAGAGGTTTTTTAATATAAACTTATAAATAATTGATAGTATGAGTATGGCGGTAGCCATCAATACAATAGTTCCACCAGTGTTGATACTTAAAGGATATGAAATACATAATCCACTAACACCGCATATCAAAGATATTATTATTGAACTCAACATAGTAAATTTATAGCTTTTGCATAGTTGCAAAGAACTTGCAACAGGAATTACTAATAGACTTGATACGAGCAAAGATCCTATTATCGAAGATGCAACAGCGACTACACACGCTACGAGAATCGTGTTAATTAAATTCATAGCTTTTACTGGCACACCAGAAATTCTAGCTTCGCTTTCGCTATATGATGTATACATAATAGTTCTATAGAAGATCAAATTGAATAATATTGTTATTATTGATACACCTATTATTATCCATATAGAATCCCACTGGACTGTTATTAATGATCCAAACAAATATGATTCTATTTTATTTCCACTAGCCCATTTTGAAGTTAGAATTCCTGCAACTCCAACAGCAGTGGACATCACTATAGATAATGTCAATTCGGAATATTTTTTGAAATGGTTTCTAACTATTTCTATTATGATTCCTGCGACTATACTCACTCCTATCGCCCAAACAGTAGGCATTGTACCTGCAGCTAATCCTAGAGCTATACCACATAAGGAAGTGTGGGATAAGGTGTCGCCTATCATAGATAGTCTTTTTGTGGTCATATTCAATCCGATGATAGGAAGTATTATTCCGAGAAGAATTATAGCTATTAAAGCTCTTTGCATGAATGAATAAGCAAACATATGTCTTTCCTCTTTAAAGCTTGTAACCTAAAGCTTTTTTCAACTGATCCAGATTGTTTTTCATTATCGAAATATAATTGTCAGTAGAAGACCAATTATTTATAGAAACACCTTCAAATGCATTTAATTGAACAGTATCTATTTTGTATGTCAAATTAATTTTATGGATTTCATTAATTACTGTAGTTACATGACCAGGCTCATCTAATTCTTCTAGACAAATATAATGAATATCATTTGTCATTATATAATCGACAATTTTTGATATTTGAGATGAATTAGGTTCGTTGTCGGCTATGTCGGCAATCCCATATTGGATTAGGCCATAATCTCTAGCTAGATAAGCGAAAGCTTCATGGGAAGTTACAAAGATGTTAGTGGTGATTTTATCATTGGCTAGAGCATTTGTATATTCATCATCTAGAGCGTTAAATTCATCTAAAGCTTCTTTTAAGTTTTCTTCATAGTAGCTTTTGTTGTCTGGATCTATTTCCATAATTTTGTCTGCAATAGATTTCAACATTATTTTAGAATCCTTAATCGATAACCATGCGTGTGGATCTTTAACCTTTGTCTCGACTCCATCGGAATCTTTTGCATTAAAGAATTCAACGTTTGTCGTGGCGCAAAAATATTTATCCTTAGATGTCATATTTTTTGCATAGTCATCGATTCCTTGACCATATGCTACTAATAACTTTGCTCTTTCAGTTTTAGCGGCTATTTGAGGATCATTTGGTTCAAATCCATGTGGTTCATTCTCACCGACTATAGTTATTACATCTAATTTATCTTTGACTATTCTTTTTGTGAAGTCATACATAGGCCCAAATGTAGTAGATATTCCATTGAATGGCTCCATGTTACAAGAAAATAGTAATGAAGAACTAATTATATTTAGCATTATAAAACTATATATTTTTATCTTATTCATATATTAAACACCTCTAATATTAAATTGAAATTCATTTTCATATTCAATATACAGTGTGTTAAAAATGTTGTCAACATAAATTGCAAATAATTTTCAAATTCAATCTACAAGCTTATTTACGTTTTATTTCATTTAGTTTTTTCGATAAATCTTTAGGGCTTAAGAAATATGCTAAAACAATGTAAAAAATAATTTTTATTATTCATGTTTTGTTAATCTTTCAAATTATATATTGATGATCGATATGTATGGATCGACAAGACCTGATGGATTTTATTATTATTCAAAGGAACCTCAAATTCCATTTTATGATCATATTAATTCTCCATTAGCTGTATATACATATGAGAATGTATTTTTTATCATTCTTATATTAGTTTTATTTGTATTCTTTATTATTCTTTTATCTATATTATTAGTTAAAAGAAAGAAGAAATAGACTATTACCGAAATAAAATGATTTTATTTGTTTTATTCTATATGGAGTTATAAGGAGAATAAAATGGATATTATTGAAAGATTTAAGAAGTATGTCAGTTTTGATACAACTTCATCTGAGACGATTAGACCAGGAAAAGCTTCTACTGATAGACAATATGCTTTTGGTAAAGAAGTAATTTATAAAGAATTGAAGACTTTTAAGCCTGATGAATTGGATATTAATGGTTATGGTGTTGTTCGTGCTGTGTTTAAACCTTCAGAGGAAGAAACTCTTCCTAGAGTAGCTTTGTTTTGTCATATGGATACTTCACCTGCTGCTAAGGGAAGTGATATAAAGCCTAGAGTTATCAAATATGAAGGTGGCGATATCGACTTTGGACATGGTGTTGTCCTTCATGCCAAAGATTATCCTTACTTGAAGAAGTCTATCGGACATCAATTGATTATTCCTGATGGAACAACTTTATTAGGCGGTGATGATAAGGCTGGGTGCTCAGCTGTCATGGATTTTCTTGAAAAACTCCCTAATCATCGTTGCAAGCATAGAACTTTGGAAATTCATTTCACCACTGATGAAGAGACAGGTGAGGATGCCAAACATGTATCAATGGATAAAGTCAAAGCCAAGTTTGGAATCACAGTCGATGGTGAAGATTTAGAAGAAATAAACATAGAAACATTTAACGCCTTAGCTATGCATGTAGATATCGAAGGATTCAATATTCATCCAGGTGCTAGTAAGAATAGAATGATAAATGCCAATATGCTAGCTATTGAATTCGACAGATCTTTACCTTGGTTCCAAAGACCTGAATTTACTGAAGAGAGAGAAGGATTCTATCATCTTTGCAATATGACTTGCTCAGAAGAGCATGCAACAATGGAATATATTATTCGTGATCATGATCTTTCTAAGGCTATGCATATGGCTGAGATTGCTAAGCATGCCGGTGATATTCTCAATGAAAAGTATGGTGAAGGAAGAGTTACTGTGACTGTAGTCGATACATATCATAATATGATTGAAAAGATTAATGAATGCCCTGAATCTATCGAGCTTATAACAAATGCATTCAAGGCTTTGAATGTTCCTTATTCATTTGTTGCCGTTCGTGGTGGAACTACAGGATCTCAGCTTTCTTTCATGGGACTTCCTACTCCTAATATTGGAGATGGAGACTTCAATCCTCATGGAAGAATGGAATATGTCGATGCCGATCAGATGGCTATGACTTCTAAGATCTTAGCCCAAATGTTCAAGGACTAATCTAAATAAACATTAATTGCTCACCATTGAAAGATGGTGAGTTTTTTGCTGGTTAAAACAAATTGTTTTTCTGTTTTTAGTAGCTAATGATAAAACGTGCAACATTAAAAAATAGCATTAAGCCTAATGCTGTTTAATGTCTTATTTATTCTTTTTTTGTTGCTTTTCCACTTTTTCATTTTTGAAAATGGATAAATAACTACCGTGATCCTTGAATGTATAATCTTGCTCATCCAAGAAATCTTCCATAGGAAGTGCCATCTCTTCGGGGTCGGCACCTTCAGCCATGCTCTTTTGGAAAACTACTCCAACAGTTCTAAATATGATTATTAAATCATATATAGTGCTTTGATTTTGGATGTAATATAAGTCGTATTTAAGTTTGTCTTCAAATGATGTGTGGTAAGTTGCAGAGACTTGTTGAAGCCCAGTTAGTCCAGCTTTGACATTATATCTATATCTGTATAATGGATTGGTTCTAATAAAGCCATAAACAAATTCAGGTCTCTCAGGACGAGGTCCTACCCAAGACATATCGCCTTTAAGAATATTTATTATTTGAGGAAGCTCGTCGATTCTTGTAGCACGTATTATTCTTCCAATCTTAGTTATTCTTGGATCGTTTTCGCTAGCTAATTGTGCACCACCAATCTTTTCAGCATCTACTCTCATCGATCTAAATTTATATATCTCAAACGGTTTTAATCCTTTTGTTAATCTGGTCTGCTTATAAAAGACAGGACCTCCATCTTGACATTTTACAAGCAAAGCCGTCAACAACATAATAGGAGACAAACAAATGAGAGCTATCAAGGAAACGATTATATCGAAAGCACGTTTAACAAAAGCTTCTACAGAATCGATATATAAAGGTCTTTGTTCAAATGCCATCTTTTCATTTACGTGTGTGAGTGTTCCATCTAAGAAGACTATGTCAAAGTATGAAGAACATACGAAGATATCTTTGTTTTTGCAAGAGGAAAAATAAAGAAGCAAGGCTTGTTTATTCTTGGCTGTAAGACTATCTAATAAGATAATCGTATTCACTTTTTTAACTTTAGTATATATATCATCGGAAATTTGACCATTTTCTTCATAGAAAACATATCTGATAGTACATTGCTTTTTATTTTCTTTAATCATCTTCTTGCTCAATATTTGAGCATCTTCTTTAGGTCCGACTATGATCACTCTTTTCTTGTTTGATTTGTTTATTACTTTTAAAATTATCCTTATGATTAATAGTATGAATGTATAGACACATCCATCTATAGCACCCATTGCAATATATGCATAATATAGATTTGATTCAGAATTGATTATTGCTTGTCTAAACGCAGTACACAAAGTAAATGTGGTGACGTTTATTAGGACTGATAATATTAGTGAATAGCATGTCGTTTTTAGAACACCTTTTGTAAGTGAGATGTTTTTGAAGAAGAATTCACATGCTATCAAAATGATGAATGATAAGATGTATGGCAATATTGTTATCGACCACAATTCTTTCGAGAAAGGATTGAATCTTAATGGTGCTGCCACCATTCCTCCTTCAGCAACATCAATCCATGAAGCTATATATGCTGATAAAGGAATTGCGATGATAGCCATGAATATAGTCAAAACTTTTTCAACAATTTTCAATCTTCTCTTCAAAGAAATAGACTTTGAGAAAAAGTTATCATCATCTATGTAAGTTTCAGGAATTTCCAATTCTATAGTTGTTAATCCTATATCTTTTTTTGGTTTTGGTTCTTGTGATTCCATATAAAAACCTTCTTGTGAATATGTGCAATTATATACTAACGTGAAATAACTAGCAAATAACTATAACTTATAGGTACTTTTTAGACTTTCTTATACTATAAGTATCTAAATAAAGTTACTCAAAGCTTGGGTGCTTAGTTTTACGTTCTTTTAGTTATTTTTTCTTGTTGTTAGTTTGAATTGTGTTATACTCATTCACGACCCGTGAATTAGCGAAAGGAGCTTTTATATTATGAAATTTAAGAGAAGTGCTTTGCTTTCAATTCTTTTACTTCCTTTGATGTTGACTAGCTGTGGCGGAAATACGCCTACTACTACACCATCAAATCCAGGAAGTGGTTCTACTACTGAAAAGCCTACACCAGATTCTTCTAAACCCACAGATAAGGGTTCGACTACATCGTTACCTACTGGAACCACCGAAGATAGTGGAGATGTGGATCCTAGTGAGACTCAATGGAATGAAGAAATCATTCAATTGATGCAAGAACATTTAGGTGGAAATGTCATTCCTGACGTCTATATTGGTAAAAGCAATCAAATTGAAGGAAAATATGTTGAAGATGATAAAGAGGACGACTATTTATCCAGTGTTGTATTGACGGGTGATACATTTGTTGCATCTAACTTAAAAGATGCTATTGAAACATATAAGAAATATGGATATGAAGTCGTATTTGCTCATAATGTCTTCACAGCAGTTAATGAAAAGACTCATTTGACAGTTATCGTTTCTCCTACTGATGATAATTTGTTTGAATTGCGTGCTTATTATGATGAACCATTTGATTCTTCATCTGTCACAGAGTGGAATGATGATGTCAAGGAAGCTATGCTTGAGCATTTCGGACAATTTAGCACAGTTGTTCCCTTTACATATTTAGGAACTCAAAATTATAAATGGGAATTTTTGGATACCGGAGTAAAGATTGGTGAGAGCTCTACGGTTGAAACCACAGCAGATGAAGATTTTGTTGTTACTGGTGGAGTTTGGAACGATGAAGTTGTATCAATCTTCGAAAGCACATTTGCATCTTGGACAGATGTAACTAAGGAAGATGATCCTGTCACAACTAAGAGAGTATCTTATACAACAGCTAATGCTAGTACATTTACAGCCACTTTGGAAGAAAAGAACAACAAAGCTCAGTTGAGTGTTGAATTCAATGAAAAGTTTGATGCTGAGAATCAAACAGCTTGGCCAGAAGCAGTTAAGACTAAATTCAAAGCATCATTTGGCGATTTAGAAATTCCTTATGTCTATTTGGGAGCTACTTATCCTAGAGTTGATGCTACCAACACAAACAGTGCTAGAGTTACAGTTTTAGGAAAACATTGGGATGATGCAATCTTGACTAGCGCTAAGGCTTCTTTTGAAGCAGATGGTTGGACTAGCGAGGATGTTGAAGAAGGCTCTAATTCTGCTAAATTCTCTAAAGCTGTCAACGGACAAACAATTACGGTATCTATTACAAAGATGCAAGATGCAAATGAAACTCCACGTTTCTCTATCATGAAGAGTGAAGAATACAATGCTGATACATTTACAGCTTGGCCAGAAGCAATTAAGACTAAATTTGAAGATATGTTTGAAGATACTTTGGATGATACACTTCCTAAGGTCTATATTGGAACAGCTAATCCCTCTATCAATGGTGATATGACAACATCAAATGAAATGGATGGATCTAAAGTAACTTCTTACGGACAGTTAATTATCGGTGGTGGTCATTTCGATCAAAGGCTTTTGTCTGAATTTGATACAAAGTTCAACGAAGAATCTGGATGGGTAGTCGCAAACGAAGACTATGACTCATATGGAAGCGGCTATAACGATGATAAGAGTGCCGTCTATAGAGTTGCTCTTAAGAAAGTAGGAAATGAAGTATATAAGGTATCTTTGTTCTCTTTGTATGAAGATACTTCTGTGTTTTTAGACAAGACAGCATTCCTTGAAATTACTAAATCAGTTGATGTTAATGTTTCTACTCAATGGAGTGATGAAGCTAAGAAGACGTTTGAGAATGTTTTAGGAACTGATTTTGAGATGCCTTTCTTCGACGTTGGATCAAATAGTGGAGAAGCTTCAATTACTGGTTATAATGGAGAGCTCAATATCAACTTCTCTTATACTCGTGGAACATTGAGTACAGGAATTTGGAAAGTTTATCAAGCTTTGAAGGCTGATGGTTGGACTTTCGTCAAGCTCGGTCACAATATGTATCGTACTGAGTACAATGCTAACTGTGATTTCGATTATATCTCTGCTTCTAAGAAGGTTGATGATGATAAGACTGTTGTAATCGAGGTCAAATCAAATACCAATGGCTATATGTCTGGGACAGTTGCGACTCAAGAAAAATACAACAAGTCTAAAGCTGCTTCTGATTGGACTAGCGATATTACAAGTGAGATTTCTACTAAATACGGACTCACATTGCCTTATGTCTATTTAGGAACCACATCCCCTTATATCACTTATGATGAAGGCCGTGGCGGCAATGAAATCATGTGCATTTGGGGTAATGCAAAGGATAATCAAATTTTAGTTGATGCTAGAACTGCATTTACTGCTGCCGGATATACTATCGATGAAAGTTCATCTAGCAGTGAAGAACTGGTTGCTAAGTATACAAATACTAATAACAATGCTTTGACTGCTGATTTGGATTTGTCCGATGATAGACCTGTTCTCAAACTTTCATTTGTAGAAGGATTTGATCCCACAGCAGGAACTGAATGGACAGCCTCTATTAAGACTGCATTCAGCTCTTATTTGACAGGTGAGAATGCTGTTCCTTATATCTATTTAGGAACTATTGCACCTACAGTAAGTGCCTCCAATAACCAATATAAGGTCACTGATTCAACTACCGGTGCTGAGACTTTGATGAATTCCGATACGAAGTCAGTCAGTGTTATCGGTGGAAATTGGAAGGATGAAGTATTAGACTTGGCTAAACAAAAGTTAGATGCTGATACAACTGATGGTGGATGGCATGCTGAACTTACACAAATAGAAAGCGGTTGGAATACAGTCTCTGCAGTCACTGCTTATAAAGATTTAGGCAATAATAAATACTTGCGTTTGAAAATTTATAAGAATGACAATGATAAGATCGAAATGGATGTATTCTTTGATACAGAAAACACTCATTCTTATAACGAGAATCCTACTAACTGGGCCTCAATTAAGTATGGTGGATACACTGCTACCCAATATTTAGAGGATAGATTTGGAACTACTGGTGCTGCTGATATTCCTAGCTTCTTGTATTTTACTAAGAATGATTCAAGTGTGTCTAGCACTTCTGTAAGTGAATCTGGTCTTTCTAATAGAAGAGTCTCATTCAATAATTATTATTCTGAATTGACTTCATATTCAATTTACAAGTCTATGGAAACGTTGACTTCCAAAGGATTTACAGCTACTTTGAATCCTTTTGCTCAAGGTTCTTTGCCTGGATTTACAGCTACTAAGACTACTGATAACGGAGATTTCGTGATCGATTTCAAACCTGATGATGGTGATATGAGCTTAGATGATGATGGATATCTTAAATATGGAATCAATCATGGATTCAAAGTATATATCTATAATTATGAGAAGTTTGATGACAGCAAGACTGATTGGGATAGTGATATTAAGAATGCCATGAGCTCTAATTTGAATGGCTATGTATTACCTTACTTTGATTTGGGTGCGACTTGGAATGATACTCTTAAGTCCAGCTTCTCATCTAACAAATTGACCATTACTGCTTATAACTATTCTGAAGCTGAGTTTGACAAGGCATATACAGCTTTGAAGAATGGTGGATGGGATATCTCTTATTCTTATTTAGTTAAGGATGGCACAATATACAAGGGGTTGAATGGAAAATATGAACACGAAGGCAAAACATTCGTGTTAGATATGATTCCTAATATCTCTGGATTTGTTAAAAACGTGACTTTGACTATTCAAATCATATAATAATAAAGTCTAATCTTATATTTGGAATGAAACTAGATTTCTAAACGAAATCTAGTTTTTTTGTTGTTAAAAAATTATATTAATGCTTATAAGTTGTTTGATGTTTGTACAATGTGCGAAACCGCTTTCAATAAAAAATATAAGAAAAATAAGTCTTGAGTTCTTTTCGTTATGATAAACTATTTTTGCTCTAAAAAGCAAAAGGAGCATATGTATTATGAAACACAAAAAAGCACTAACATTTTCTATTTTTTTATTACCATTGTTGTTGACTAGTTGTGGAAATCCGACAAGTTCGACTCTTTCTTCTCCGACTTCTATTCAGCCTGGTTCTACTGTTAAAACTACACCTACTTCAAAGCAAACTGATACTGGTGTAAAAGCAACAACTTCTTCCACACCTGATGAGCCTGAAGATGATCCTGACATCATCAAACCAGAGGATTCTCCTTGGAGTGAAGAAGTCACTAAAGCTATGGTCAAGTATTTAGGAGGTAACATTTTGCCTTATATCGATATTGGAAAAGATATCGACATTAAATGGAATGAGAATGACTCCAAAGATAACTATAGATCGAGTCTCGTATTGACTGGCGAGAAATTTGTCGAAGCAAATTTGACAGATGCTGAAAACTTATACGATGGGTACAGCTGGTCTACTATGGTCTATGACACTAGTTTTTATGCTAAGTCAGAGAAACAACATCTTCAAATTTCAGTTACTAGTAATAAAGATTTGTTTGAATTGAAGGCTTATTATACAGAGCCATTTGATCCTGAAGCTGTCACTGATTGGAAGGATGAAGAGAAGACTAAGCTAAAAGATTATTTTGGAAAGTATTACAACATTCCTTTCGTATATTTGGGAACCACTAATTATTCAGTGGAATTTAACGATGACACTTCTAAAGTGATGGTTGTGACTGGCGGAACTTGGAACGATCAGGTCGATCATGTTTTTGAAGATGCTTTTGTTGGAACTACTTGGGTAGTTGAAGTAGATACTGAAGATGCATCTAAAGAAATTGCTACCTATACAGATGAATTGAGTGGAACCACAGTGGTTGCTACTTTAGCAAAAGGAACAGGTAATAAAGCTACTATGACAGTAGCTTTGAATGAAAAGTTCAGCAAAGAGAATCAAACTGACTGGCCATCAGATATCAAGACTGAAATATCTAATATCTGCAATGGTAAGACGCTTCCTTATGTCTATTTAGGTGCTGTTCATCCTACAATTGATTCTACTAATACAAATTCAAGGAAATTAACTTTATCAGGTGGGTTGTGGGACAATTCTATTTTTGATGATGCTAGAGAAGCTTTTGTAACCAATGGTGGATGGACTGAAGTCAAAAAGACTGAGACTGATAAAGTAGAAGCTGATCAAGCAGATGATGCAACTGACGATGATACTGATACACCATTAGGTGAGACTAAAGTCGAGTTTTCATTAGGTGGAGAACATGATAGTTATAAAGCTACTTTAACAAAAGAAGCAGCAAAGACTGAAGGTGAATATTATCCTAAGCTAGTTGTGACTAAGACAGAAAACTATGATCCATCTACAATAACTGCGTGGACTCAAGCTATTAAAGATGGGTTTGCAGATAAATTCACCGATGGAATTGACGAAATTCTTCCTTTTATGTATTTAGGAACAGCTTCTCCTTATATTGATACGACTACATATATAGATGATAGTGAAATGGTCATTTATGGCGGGGCATATAATGAAAAAGTCGTAACTTTATTCGATCAAGTATTTGAAGAAAACGGATGGTATGTAGCAAGTGAAATGAATACTTATTCTAAGGATTCATCACGTGGCACTTATGTTTATAGAACAGCGGTGAAAAATTTTGACAATTTAGATGCTACATATAAAGTTGGATTATTCACAACTGGAAAAGATGAAAACAAAACTACATCGTTTGAAATTAGAAAATTTGTTAATAGTTCTTTAACAGCTAATACTGATTGGACGGCTGAATCAAAAGAAGTTGTTTCTAGTATTTTAGGAAATGATGTTGAAATTCCATTCTTCGATACAGGAAAAGATGCTGATGAAATTAAATTTGGTAGTGGAGTTTTGACTATCAATAATACATATGTTCATGATGACGCTGTATCTCACTTAGTAGGCATCTATGATACATTTGAAGCAGCTGGATGGGATGTCACACTAACTTATCGTGGTGATTTCTTCTTCACTTCTTCTTATATTTCTGAGTGTTATATTGATAAGGTTTATGCGACTAAGACATTTGGTGGTGAAGAAGTATTTGTAAAAGCTGAATTAGGAAGAAATGGAAAAAAATCTGGTCAAAAGACAACTATAACTGCCGGCTTTGAAGCTACATACGATAAGGAAAATGCACCTACTGACTGGAGTGATAGCTTGAAAGAAGCTATGCAGACAAATTTTGAATCAGTGTTACCTTATATTTATTTAGGTACAAACCGTCCTATTTATACTTACAATGAAACTAGTAAAACAATGCAAATTTGGGGTGGAGACTGGGGAAATACTCAGACTAACCCTGTTATTGCAGAAGCAAAACAGGTTCTTATAGATAATGGTTTTACTATTAATAATGTAACTACAAACGCAACCACTTTAAATGCGACTAAGATATCATCTGATGGAAAATCTTTAACTGTAAAGTTATCCAAATCTAATTCAAGACCTTTGATTACTTTGACTGATGTTGAAGCTTTCTACGATGGAACAGTTACTGATTGGTCTACTGATGTAAAGACTATTTTAAAGGATGATTTGAAAGGTGAAACTTGCATTCCTTTCATATACTTAGGAACAGCTACTCCTTATATTACTAAGAATGAGAAAGTAACTGATGAATTATATGTTCAACTTGCTGGTTCTACTTGGAATAGTGAAGTTATAGATTTGGCTAAAGAAAAGTTAGATGCTGATACAACTGATGGTGGATGGCATACCAAAATAGTTAAAGGAACTACTCAATCTATTCAAGCTTATAAAATCTACAGTGATTATTCTGCTTTGCGTTTGGAATTGAAGAAAAATTCTGCGACTATTAATAAGGTTAAAAATCCTATCGTATTAAACATTTATTATGATAAAGTGGACTCGACTGCTACAGTTAAAACCTGGAATGATTTAACTGATGCTACTGCGACCAGTGATTCTAAAAAGTTGAGTACTGTTATGGCATCAGTATTTGACAATAAAACTATTCCAGAATTCTTACTCTTAAAAGACGGATTAAAGTTACCTAACGTGTCATCGACAACAACGGAAACTTCAAATAAGTGTGTTCGTTTCAATTTATATAATGTTGAATTTGCACCATCAAATTTGTATAGAATAGTTGATACCCTTGAAAATGCTGGATATGAAATTGATTTGGATGCTTTTGGTCATGGAGCTTACCCATCAATAGTTGCTCATATTAAAAATACAGATGGATCTCAATTCTATATTCATATTTCTACAAATTCATCATCATATCCTAGTGCAACTGCCACCAATCCGACTCAACCTGGATATGATGTGAAAATTATTTATTTGCCTTCATATTCAAATTATTCTTCTATAACTGAATGGAATGATAAGACTAAAGGATATATGGAAACAAAGTTTGGATTTGTTCTTCCTTATTTCAATATAGGAGTTAGTAAAACTGGATACGTGACTTTATATTCTACGCCATCGGCAACTACTGCTACCTCTGATAGAATTTATTTTACTGGATATAATTATGATGCAGATGAGTTTAGCAAAATTACTACAGTTTTAGATGCGGATGGTTGGTCGACATCTATGTCATATGAGATTCCAAGCTCTAAATATTATGCTTTAACAAAAGTAATTACAGCAACAAAAACAATAGGTGATGATGCGTTTCTTTTTACAGCTAAGCCTAATTTGTATTGCAAATATTCTTCAAGTGCTATTTATAGTGTTACTTATTCAATACAAAGATTTGATTCTAAATTTATTATTTAATAGATAGAAAATAAAAATGATAATTAACTGCTGATTCCTATAAGGATTCAGCAGTTTTTTATCTTAACAACTTTAAATATTTATTGGTCTACATCAATGCGATGAACTACAACGAGAATCAAATGGATGATATTGCTCAAGTCTTGACTGATGCAGGATGGATTGTCAAGGAAGGACATAATAACCTGGGATATCATGATAGTTCGAGTGAAGGTAGTTCTTATGGCATTGCTATGTATAAATTAGCTAAATCGATACAAGCTATTTATAAGGATTCCAAGACTGACTACTACTATGAAATAAATGTTCTTCCTGAAATATATTGGACTTATTCTACTTTCCAGTATTTCAAAACTAGAATTACATTTGTAAAGAATGTGCATCCATCCTTTGGATTTAATGATTAGTTAAACAGCAATTATTTAATTTTCTATATAAATTTATATAAGCTATTGAGCTTCTAAAGCTCAGTAGCTTATTTTTGTATATCACTTGACAAAATTAAAGTAGATAACTCAAATAGAAAATAAAACTTAACACTTTTATGTTTGTATACTTAATTATAAATTAAATTGATAAAGGTATTAACATTTAAAAATGTTGTGTTATTATATTTTCAGCTCAAAAGAGCGAAAGGAAATATGTCATATGAAATATAGGAAAATTTTAAGTTTTTCAGCATTATTGTTACCTATTCTTTTGACTAGTTGTAATCTTACTAATCCAACTAGTGTAGTGTCGACTCCTAAGGCTACTGATACTGGTACTGGTAAGCCTTCTACTGCTACACCTAAGCCTGACGTCCCTAAATCTGACACAGGTGCGGGTGGCGGAAGTCAAACTACAATTACCTCTACTACCCCTGTTGAAGAAGATGATCCCGATATCATCAAACCAGAGGACTCACCTTGGACTGAGGAAGTTACTGCTAGCATGGTTCAGTATTTAGGAGGTAATATTCTTCCTTATATCGATATCGGTAAAAGCATAGATGTATCTTATGTAAGTGATGATGCTAATGATGGATATAAGTCCTATCTTCTTTTGGTCGGAAATAAGTTTGTCTCATCCAATCTTCAAGATGCTAAGGATACTTATATCAGCTATGATTGGGGTTGTATGGTTGTCAATAGCATTTTTGTCGCAAATAGCGACAAGATTGACATTGATGTTATAGTCGAGTCGAACAAAGATGGTTTGTTTGAATTACGTGCATATTGGTCTGAAAAATTTGATGATACTTCCGTAAGTGATTGGGCAGATGAAGAAAAGGAAGATATGAGTGACTATTTAGGTGCCTTTGATATCATACCTTTTATCTATTTAGGAACTAAGAATTATAAAATCGATTTCTCAGCTGATCCTACAAAGGTCATGACTATCACTGGTGGTACTTGGGACGACCAAGTATGTGATATCTTCCAAGAAACTTTTGCTGATTCTATCTGGACTGTAGCACAAGATCCAAAGGATATGAGCAAGTATACTGCCACTTATACTGCTGATAATGGAAGTGTATTAGTAGTTACTTTAGGTACATATCATAATAAAGCACAGGTGGTCGTATCTTTGGATGAAAAGTTCGATAACACTAACCAGGATCACTGGTCTAAGACTGTCAAAGATAATATAGCCAAGTCTTTGGGTGGACTTACTTTACCTTATATTTATTTAGGAACAGTCAGCCCTAAAGTTGATTCTTACAATACAAATTCAAGAAAATTATATTTGAAAGGAAAACTTTGGGATGCTTCTCTCTTGACTAAGGCCAAAGAGACACTTGAGGGTGATGGTTGGACTGAGCAAGTTGCTGAAGCAGAGGCTGATGATACAGCTGAAGAGACAAGCAAGACGTTCAGTAAAACAGTTGGAATCAATGATTATAAGGCTGTCATCGAGAAGAACATCGATGGAGATCCTATTTTTGTAGTTTCCAGGACTGAAATATTCACACCTTCTTCACTTACCGCATGGCCGGATGATCTCAAGACTCAATTCACGGCTAAGTACACGGATGGAATGGATGAAATTCCATTTGTATATATAGGAACTACAACTCCTTATGTGGATGGCAGTGTGGATAAATATGATCCTAACTTCATCATTTGTGGTGGAAAGTATGATGCAAAGACTATCGAGTTATTCGATACTGCATATGATTCCGATAGTGGATGGACTTTGATAAAGGATTTCGATTCAACTAAGGATTACTCGAGTAGATGCTTGGTTCAAAGAATAGCTCTCAAGGAAATCAATGGAAATGTTTATAAGGTTGCTTTATTCAAGGATGGAGAAGACGGTGACGAAACTGCATATATCGAAATAGCTAAGTCTGCTGTTATGCCTGCAACTACTGCTACTGATTGGTCTGAAGGAGCTAAGGCTGTCATAAAGACTTTAGGTGAAAATGTATCTATTCCTTTCTTTGATACAGGCAGTACAGAAGATGAAATCAAGTTTACTGATGGTAGTTTGGAATTCAATCTAAAATTTAGCTACGACAATATTGAAAGCTTCATGTTGAATACAAAGGCTGCTTTCGATGCTGCTGGATGGGACACCCAGCTGACGATGTGTACTTCTTTGTATTCTCATGATGAAGCATATATTAAAGGCTTGTATGCTACTAAGGCCTTTGATGATGGTAGAACGTTGAAGATTTCCTTCAAGTATTCTAATAGTTCTTATAGTCCTTCTATTTCAAATACAATTTCATATGATGAAACATACGATGAGGACAACGCTCCTACCGCTTGGACTAGTGAAATCACTAATGCTTTGCATACAGCATATGGTGAGGATTTTGCTCTTCCATACTTATATTTAGGAACAAAACATCCTATGTATACATATGATGCAAAGACCAGGGAATTCAATATCTATGGAAATGCATATGATAGTAAGATATTCACTAATGCTAAAGCAGCATTCTCTTCAGATAAAGGGTTCGTTTATGATTCGAGCAGATCCTATAGCACATCCCTTTACTTCACGTATAAACTAGCTAATAAAGATATTTTAACTCTTCATATAGCTAGGGACATTTCAACTGATGTTCCTTATATCAAGATTACTTATCAGGAAGGATTTATTCCTGAAAATGGTAAGGAGTGGACCGCTGAAATAAAGACTGCTTTCTCACAGGAATTTGGAAGCGAATCTGCTATTCCATATGTCTATTTGGGAACAGTCTTACCTTCTGTTGCAACGAAGACCATAGGTACAACTATGAATGTTATCACTATCACTGGAAGTGATTGGAACGATGATGTATTGGAATTGGCTAAGACTAAACTGGATGCTGATACTGCTGATGGAGGCTGGCACGCTGATTATTGTTCTGCATTCTCTTCCGATTCTACATCTAAGGATTGTATGGGCGGATATAAGATATTGAGTGATGGAAGTCAGATTAGAATCTTGGTGAAGAAGTATTCTGACAAAATAACAATGAGTGTTTATCATGATTTGGCCGTATCTAATCTCTCTACTACACCTTCAACTTGGGCATCATTGACTAAGGCTAACGCTTCTAATAATGAAGATATCGTTTATCAGATGAATTATTTGTTCCAGAATCATGCAGTCGATCCGTTCATCTATCTTCCTCCAACAGGATTAGGTGAAGATATGGGTATTTCTACTCCTTCAGATTTAATCAGTTGGAATAGAAAACTTAGACTATATACAAGAAATACAGTCTTCTCACCTCTTTATGTAAATAAAGCGGTAGAAGCCTTAGAGGCAGCTGGATTTGAGACTACTTATAGTCCATTCGGATACTACACATATCCTTCAGTCGTCGCTACTAAGACAAATCCAGATGGATCTTATTTCAAGATTACTTATCAAAGCAATTATTCATCTGAAGCCAGTGATGAGAATGGAATCGAAGCTACTATCTTCTACTTACCAAACTTCTCTTCCGTCACAAGAACAGATTGGCACACAAATGTGAAGCAAAGAATGAAGAATGAGTTGAATTTCGATGTTCCTTACTTCAACATGGGTGTAGATGAACCATATACATTTTATTATAGCTCTAGCAATCAATTGGTTGTTACTGGATATAACTATGGTGGTGATTCTGAAATTGCAGCTGCTAAGACTGCATTCGATGCTGCTGGTTGGCATACATTAGAAACTTACATAGTCAGTAACGATGTCGTTTATAAGTCTTTAACCGGCTATTGTGAGAAGAATGGAAGAATATGTACTGTAGATATCAAGCCTAACATCGGAACTGAAATCAAAGTCGCTATGACTTTGACTGCATTCGACAAGGCTTAAACAGTATCTCGATAAATACTCTATTTCAACTTTTTAGATACTTTTAGTCGATATCCAGCCCCTTGAGGGGCTGGATATTTTATTATGAGATTTGGCATTCGAAAAGGCCTAAATATTGCTAAGGAAATGATATGAAAGTACTTTCAGCAAGAATACAAAGTATATTCAACCTATTTATTTGATTAATTTTATATTTAGTGTTAATATTTAGTAGCTCAAAGAGCGAGGAAATGTGGAGAGAAGTTAAAATAAAGTTTGATATAAATATTTAAAAATTGATTTGGCTTTTATCCATTATGTAGAAAGGAGTTAGCTTATGTTAAAACAATATAAAAGAAAACTTGTTTTAGAGAACATTATTAAAGGTTCTTTGTGGGGATTGGCTTTGGGATTGGTCGTATCTGCAATCCTTGTAATGTCCTTTTTGTTGGCTAAATTGACCACCTGGCCTTATATCACAATTGAGGTCTGTGGTGGAGTGTTAGCTATGTTGGTAACTGCAGTTATTTACTGCGTTGTCAAGAATCCTAAGGAAGGCGATGTTGCAAAGAGAATCGACTCCACTTACGATCTCAAAGAGAAATGCGCAACAATGGTGGAGTTTCAGGGAAAGAGCTCATTCTTGATCGATAGGCAAAGAGAAGATGCTAAAGTCGAAGTCAAGAAGCAAAATCCTAAGAAGATGACTGTAAAGCTTGCTGTTTGGACTTTACCTGCAATAGTCTTAGGAGCTTCCTTACTCACTACTTCTTTATTTACAAATCAAATTAAAGAAGGATTTAATACGATTGTAAATCCTGGAAATAATGACAAAGACTTCAATGGTCCTACTCATGATATCATCAAAGACATCGAGGACTACATTTCTAAATCGGATGCTTCTGAGGAATTCAAACAAGAATTGTTTGCAATTTTAGAAAAACTACAAGCTGATTTGGAAAATGATACTGATATCGCTTCTAGAACTGAGAAAGTTAAAGATGCTCAAGGTCAAGTCGATGATGCTTTGAATAGAGTAAACGTCAAAGAGGAAATCGGTCTTGCACTTCAAACACACGGCGATACATTCTTTATTAAGGTCGGAATCGGAATGTTCAATAGTAACACTGGAATATCCGATAACCAAATCATTACTGATGGATTCCACTGGTTGGAAGACAACACTGAAATAAAGAAGTCAGCCACTAACAAAGATAAAGATGGATATCTCACTATGTATTCAGATGGAAACGAATATTTGAAGCCTTATTCATTGAGCGATATTCGTTCTGATGGAGCAAAGTTAGGTAGCTATTTGGATACTTGGGCAGCTCATATCGATGATTCTTTGAAAGCTTCTAAGGTTGAATCTACTGATGAAATCTATGGAATCTTCAATATATTGAGCACAAAGCTCAAAGCTTACTCTCCAGAGGCCAAGGCATGTGGTAGCTCTAACGGTGCAAAAATCACTACTTTGAAACAGGGTATTTACACTGCTTTCGAACAAGCTTTATCTGACTTAATTACTGATGTTCAAATCGAAAACAGCAACACTGCTTTAGCTGAAGAAGTAAAGAAAAAGATGGAAGATCTTATCAATCCTACTCAGAATGGCGGTGGCGGTAATGGTGATTCTAGTGATGGTAAGCCTGGTGATAGTGGTGATCAAGACGGTGACCAAGGTAACAAAGGTGACCAAGGCAACGATGGTGACAGCGGAAGCAATGGTGACAGTGGTGATCAAGATGGTGACCAAGGTAACCAGGGCAATCAAGGTGAACAAGGTAATCAAGGAAACCACGGTAATAATCAAGGAAACAAAGGCGATGGCCAAAATGGTTCTCAAAGCGATGGCCAAGGTCAAGGAAGTGGCGGACAGCAAGGTGAAGGAAAAGGTGAAGGCAAAGGAGATGGAGCTGGTGGTGGAGAAGGAAACACCAACTATAGAGGAAACGATAAGGTTTACACCGGAGATGAGGGATCCAAGAGTTATGGTGAAGTTATCAAAGATTACCAAGGTCAAGCCGCTAACGATGCTAAAGACTCTGGCGATAGCGATGTAGATTCTTCTGTCTCTGATTACTTCAAGTATTTGTATGGTGGCAATAATTCCGGAGATAACTCCGGATCCGGAAATGGAACTGGCGACAATGCTGGACAGGGTGGTAATTAGACTTAGATTGTATATTTAATATTAAAGAGGGGAAACTCAAACATGGAAAACGAAGAAATGCTTAAAGAATTTAGTGAATCTATTGCTAAGATTAAAGAAGAGGTTCACAAAGATATCGTAGGTCAGGATGATGTTATAGACAATGTTATTACCGCTATTATCGCTGGTGGTAACGTCTTGCTCGAAGGTGTTCCTGGAACTGGAAAAACAAGATTAGTTCGTTCATTGGGACAAACATTGTCCTTGCCATTCTCCAGAATTCAGTTTACTCCTGATTTGATGCCTAACGACGTCACTGGTACTAATGTCATCAGAAAAGGTGCAGATGGTAATTTGACTACTTCCTTCCAAAAAGGACCTATCTTTGCTCAAATTGTCTTAGCTGATGAAATCAACCGTACTACTCCTAAGACTCAAGCAGCTATGTTGGAGGTCATGCAGGAGCATAAGGTTACAGTCAGTGGTGTCAACTATCCTATGGCAGAGCCTTTCTTCGTCTTGGCTACTCAGAACCCTATCGAACAAGATGGTACTTATCCTTTGCCTGAAGCTCAGATGGACCGTTTTATGTTTAAGTTGACTATGGATTATCCTTCAGTTCAAGAATTGGGGGACATCGTCACGATGACACAAGCTGATCAATCTGAAAAGGCTACACCTGTCGTCGATGGAAACACCATCTTGGAAATGAGAAAGTTTGCTGTCGGAGTTCCTGTGATTCAAGATGTCTTGGACTATGCTATGAGACTCGTCCACAAAACTCACCCTGAAGTTGATGAGACTTCTGAAGTCGCTAGAAAATATGTTAAGTTCGGTGCTTCACCTAGAGCCTGTCAGGCTCTTATCACTGGTGGTAAGATCAAGGCTTTGATGGAAGGAAACTACAATGTTTCTTATGATGATATCGATGCTTTGGCTTTCCCTGTCTTGAGACACAGAATCAAAGTCAATTACAACGCAATTAATGATAATTTGTCTGTCGATGATGTAATAGGATTACTTATCAAAGAGAATAGAAAGGCTAAGTAGCCTATGAAACAAATTATTGATGAGCAATTTTTGCAACAAGTCGAGCTATTCTCGATGGCTGTCAAAGACAATGTAGCCGGCTTGTTCGGTGGATCGCATAAATCCAAGAAATATGGCTCTTCATGTGAATTTGCGGATTATAGGAAGTATATCGAAGGAGATGATATTACTAAGATAGATTGGAATATTTATGGTAGATTTGAAGAGTTATACATCAAGCTTTATTTGGATGAAAAGCAGATGAATACTAGAATCTACATAGATACTTCTAGATCTATGTCTTTCTATAACAAAAGTAATTTTGCATTACGCTTAGCTACTACACTTGCGTACTTGTCTGTTTCTGAGATGGATAGAGTTTCTATTTATACTATCAACGGACATAGAGTCGAACCATTGTTTGAAAAAATAGTCGGTAAAGAGAGATTCCTTCAAAGTGTATCGAGTCTCAACAAGATAAAGTTCGGTGGTGATAGCTTCATCAGCGATGCTATCATTAAGAGCCAAGTTGGATATGGTGATGGAAAAAGTATCATCATTTCTGATTTCTTAACCGATAACAATTATTTTGATGCCATCGACTATTTGAGACAAAAGAGAAGAGATGTTCTTTGTATTCAATTATTGGCAAACGAAGAGATAAATCCTACCGCTCGTGGTAAGAGTCTTCTCTACGATTGTGAGGATTCAGATAGATTTTATAAAGGAAACGTAAGTAGAGATATTTTGAAGGCTTACACAGCTGCTTTGGAATATATCAAAGACAACTTATCTCACTTCTGCGCTTCTCGTGAAGCTGATTATATCTTCTATCCGACTTCAATGCCTATGAGAGAATTGTTCTTAGATAAGATGATCAGCAAGGGGGTGATAAAATGAGCTTTCAATATCCTTGGGGACTTTTATTGCTCCTCGCTATTCCTGTACTTATCGTCATCTATATCTTGCTGAATAAGTATAAGGAAGATACTGTTTCTTCCAGCTACGTCTGGGAACTCAGTAAGAAGTTTATCAAGAAGAAAAATCCTATCAATACTTTTTCTAAATTGTTAGCATTGATCCTTCAATGCTGCGCAATAGTATTCTTGGCTTTTTCCTTGGCTCAGCCTATATTCTCTTTTAAGAATGGTGCTGATAACATAGTCTTTATCTTGGATTCTTCAGCTAGTATGAAGATGAAGAGTGCTGATGACGATACTAAGACTAAATTCGATGTTGCTAAGGAAAAGATTAAAGATGTCGTTGCTAATAGCACCAACGGATGTACCTTTTCATTGATTTTAGCTGATTCTAGCACCAAAGCTGTTTGTCAAAACATTTCAGATGTCGATATATTTAATTCGTTTATCGATAATGCTGAGATTGATGATAACAATTCAAATTTGGATAATGCTTTGAGTATTGCTCAATCCATGGTCTCAGAGAATAAAGGAAGTCTTTGTTACATCGCTACTGATGAAACTATCGATTTGGGTGAGAATCCTGGTGATAATCTCAAAGTATTGGATGTTAGCTCTAAAGATAACAATTACGCTATCAAAGACCTTGAATATTCATATGATTCAAGGAAGAAAGTTATGACTTTGAAAACTAAAGTCATATCATATGCTGAAGATACTGAGATTAAAGTTGAGTTCTTTGTCAATAATAAATCATTGGGTCAAAAGAGACTAAATGTAGAAAAAGGTAAATTGAGCGATATCAGTGCCGATATTGCTGATTTGGCTGGAAACTATAAAACTTATGAGTCTATCAAAGCTAGTGTCTTAAATGAAGACAAGCTTCCCGAAGATAACGATTATTATTTGTATCGTAGTGAAGGTGATATCACTAAGATATTGTTGGTAAGTTCTAATCCTTTGTATTACGAGGCAGCATTCTCTGCTTTGAATTCAAACAATTGTGGAATTCTCTATGAAGTCATGAAATCTTCTGAATATGCTTTGTATTCATCGGTTACAGGATTTGATATTTATGTTTTCGATGGATATTCGCCCAAGCAACTTCCTGCCGATGGTGCTGTTTGGCTATTCAATGTCGACAGTGTTAAAGGCTGTGGATTCGTGCTTCAGGAAGAGGTAAAGCCTGTCGATCCTGGTGCTCTTGCTAAATATACAAGCAATTCTAGTGACCTTATTTTCCAACAATTGACAAAGAATTTGTCAATGAAAAATTCTATTAAAGTCGGTCAGTATAAACGTTATACCTTGAACAACAAATTCACAGTTCTTCTCTCTTGTGACAATGTTCCTTTCGTCTTTGCTGGAAAGAACGATAACAATCAGAGACAAATCGTATGTAACTTCGACTTGCAAAACTCAGATCTTCCTATGTTGGCCGATTACATTATCTTGATGAGAAACTTCATTTCTTATTCGAATCCTAAGGTGTTGGATGTTTTCAAATACGAGGCTGGAGATACAGTTACATTCTCCTTGCCTGACAATGCTAAGACTATTGTAGTTACTACTCCATCAGGCAAAGAAGAACCTATCAGCAAAACTGATTTGACAACATATAAGCTTGAAGAAGTTGGAACTTATTCAGTCAAAGTCACTAATTACTATGGAAGAGAGAAAGTTGTCAACTTCTACTCTGCATATCCTAGTGATGAGAGTGATCCTTTGAAAGCTGATGGCAAGCAGAGGTCGATTGTTAAGAATAGCCAAGAGCAAAAGGCTAATGCAATCTATGACGATATTCTTCCTTTCGTCATTGTTGCTGTAGTCTTCTTCTTGACGGATTGGATACTGTACGGACATGAGCAATTTTAAATTTTCGAACCCGTGGTTATTATTTATAATGATCCCTTTGGTGGCTGGTGTTATCGTCGGATTCTTCATGATGAAGAAAGAGAAGAGATACAACAAGAGAAATTTAATTTCTTTGGCTCTTCATTTATTGTTGTGTGTCTCTCTATCCTTTGCATTTGCAAATCCACAGATACTCGTCACTAATAGCAACACTGATGTTTATATTCTCGCTGATGCTTCTGCCAGTTCTAAGGAATCACAAACTAAGATTGACAAAGCCATTAATAAAGCTAAGGAAGAAGCTGAGAAAGTACCAGGCACTAAAGTCGGTGTTATAGCCTTTGGAAGAAATGCAGTTGTTTTATCCAAACCTGGTGAAAAATTCAATTCGATCAAAGATGTTTATAGCAATAAAAGTTTTGACTATACTGCTACAGATATAAAGAGTGCATTGGATTTCACTGTAACTCAGTTTGATGAAAACGTCATCAAGAGAATCACATTGATATCTGATGGTGTTGAAACTGATAACTCTGCTGTCGATGCAATGTCGACAATCATGAGTAAAGGTATTCATTTGGATGCTGTAGATATCGATGCCGATTATACTCATGAAGTTTCTTTGACTTCATTAGCTTATAACGATAGCACCTTCTTAAATAGAGATGAGCAAGTCGATGTGACAATCAATGCTACCGATGATACTAATGCTACAGTTAGTTTGTATTTGAATGATAAAGTGAGTCAATCTAAAGATACTCATTTATCTAATGGTGTGAATATCGTCAGCTTTACTCTAGATACATCTATCGCTGGAACATATAACTATAAAGTTGTTGTATCAGCAACAAAAGATGTCGGATTCTTGGATACTTTTCCAGAGAACAATTCAAGATTATTTACTCAAGATGTAAGTGATAAGTTCAACTTGCTTTTTATCGGTAATACTGCGGATGAGTTGACTCAATTTAAAGCTTTGGGTGGATTTAGTTCCAATACTAAAGTCGATGCTCAAATTAAAGGAAATAGCACTAGATTTACTAAAGTTCCTACTGAATTAACCGAACTTATCAAATACGATGAAATCGTATTGTCGAATGTCGATATGAAGACTATTAAAAACTACGATAAATTCATCTCTAACTTAAATATTGCTGTTAGAGAGTATGGATAGAGTGTACTTACATTAGGAAATACTCATTTGATGGATTATAAGGATGATACCAAGGATGTATCGCTTAGCACTTATAACGATATGCTCCCTGTTCAATCACAGCCTAGTGATTCTAGAGCTATCGTCCTTCTTATCGATAGCTCTGGTTCAATGTCCGGTGCAAGTTTAAGCAATGCTAAAGAGGGTGCTAAGGAAGTTGTTAAATTGTTGAATAAGGGTGATCAGATTTCAGTTGTCACATTTGAATCTAACGTCACTATTGTTCAGCCTATGACTTCTATTACTTCTCAAGATGGTAGAAATGAAATCATCAAGAACATAGAAAACAAAATTACCTCTGGTGGTGGAACAGAAATGCTCAAAGGTTTGGAAGCTGCTTATGGTCAAATCAAGGGTATTGCTGCTGAATACAAGAGCATCATTACTTTGACCGATGGTCAATCTTCTGATACTGATGAATCTTTGAGAGATAAAGTTATCAATATCAGCAATGAGAACATTTCTTGTTCATTCATCGATATCGGTTATAAGAATGGTGTTGCTTTATTGAAGAGATTGGCAAAGTTAGGAAATGGACGTTTCCAATACTTGGATAGCAGCTCAATTCTTAATCTATCCAACATCATGAAGAGCTTCGTCACTAACGAGACGATAGATGAAGTAGAAATTAATGAAAACGCTGAGATCCAATACTTGTTGAAGAAGGATAAAACTTTGCAAGGTGTCGTAAATAAGTTAGGTTCTATCGGTGGATATTATTATTCTAGAAGTAAAGATGGTGCTTCAACTGTTCTTTCTGTTCAGTACGTAAAGATGGATAGTACTTATTCAGCAAGTGTCATCGCTGTTCCTTTGTATGCTTATTGGAATTACGGACTTGGTAAAGTCTCTACCTTCAGTTCATCGATAGGTGGAACGAATAAGAGTTGGACTAATACATTGCGTGGAACTTTACCTGGAAAGACCTTCTTCAAGAATATGATTTCTCAAAGCTTGCCAGACAAGCATACAGATTCAATCTTGAGCGTGTCTTATACTCCCAATGGTTCATCAGTCAATTTGTCTGTTTCTCCTAATGTCAGTAAGAGTGATGCTACATTAACGGCTAAGATTACTGATTCTAATACCAATACATCTACTGACTATACTTTGACTTTCGATGGTGAAACTTATAGTGCAGTCATCTCTACACCTACAACAGGTCAATATAAAGCTGAATTGACTTATACAGGAACTGATGGTAGTGGAAAAACGGAATCTGTTACATCTAAAGTATTTATCAATTTCGATTATTCAAAAGAATTCAATTTCTTCGATGACAACTCAAATGATTTACTCTATAGTCTCACAAAACAAGCCGGTGGAGATTTATATGATGTAGATAATATTCAGTATAAGATGTCTGATGATGAAAAAGTACATGCAAGTTATTTGTCTACTAATGTCTATATCTTGTTATTGTCTGTCATTATCTACTTAGCTGATATTGCAGTAAGAAAGATGACTTTCAGAAGAAGAAAGAAGGGTGGAAAAGAGCCTGAGTCTAATACTCAAGTCACTTTCTAACTTTATTCGATTGAAAAAAGCGGGGATTGGATCCTCGCTTTTTTAATATTAAAACATAGTATGAATTAAATGTTGCAACATTTTTTATTGTATTATGTTGACGAATATGGGACCTCTAGATATTTCCTAGATATTTCTTTGTGCCTCATCATGAACCACTTGAGGCCGGTGCCCCTGAGGCTATCCTGCTTTAGGACCTCAGACTTTTTTTGTATGACGGATAGACTTCAGAGCTCTTGTTGTAGATGACATCAATTGCGCTTATTCTGTTTCTAAGATACAAAAATCTTCCTCTAGACGAAGGAGAGGTCTACTTTTTCCTAGTATGCTTAAAGATAAGCTATGAGATGTTCCTCCACACGTTGGGGATCTTACAGGTCATGGACGTGGAGGAAGTATCGCTAAATATCTTTTCATTCTCTTTGCTCCCTAAGATGAGGTGTCTTGATTTGAGAAGATAATTTGGAATCAGTACTTTTATATTTTTATCAATTGCTGACTTGAAAATTTCTAATACTTTTCTATCATCGGAACAGATACTGTAGATAACGATTGCATGTAACTTAGCGAGCTTATCTAAGGATATTAGTATATTAATTGTGTATACTGATTAGTAAACTAACAGTTAGCAATTCTAAATTGCTTACTTGAATTTTTAAAGCCCTAAAGACCAAAACAAAAAGCTAGCTTTTATTTGTTATTGCAATTCAGCTTTACCAGTCCAAAGCTTATAGTAGTATCCTTTTTGTGCTATAAGCTGATCATGAGTTCCTCTTTCGATAATCTTTCCGTGATCCATGACCATGATACAATCGGCGTAGCGAATAGTAGATAGACGATGTGCAATGACGAATGTTGTCTTTCCACGCATCAAGTTATCCATACCTTTGGAAATCAATCTTTCCGTTCTTGTATCGATTGAAGATGTGGCTTCATCGAGAATTAGAATAGGAGGATTACCGACGGCACATCTTGCAATTGAAAGCAATTGTTTTTGACCTTGAGATAATGATGCGTTAGAACCACTAATTACAGTGTTATAACCATCAGGAAGCTTTTCTATGAAGGAATCAGCACAAGCAATTTTAGCTGCTTTTTCGCATTCTTGATCAGATGCTTTTAATCTTCCATATCTGATGTTGTCATAGATAGTTCCAGTGAATAAGTGCGTATCTTGCAAGACGAGTGTCATGCTTCTTCTCATAGATACTCTATCGATTTCTTTTATATCGATTCCATCAATAGTAATAGTTCCGGAATCTATATCGTAGAATCTAGTCAACATATTAGTGATGGTTGTCTTACCAGCCCCAGTGCTACCGACTAAAGCAATCTTTTGACCAGGTTTAGCATACATGGTTATGTCTTTTAAGACTTGTTGACCTTTGATGTAGGAGAAGTAAACATTCTTCATATCGACTTCACCACGAACATGTTTGACGTCTTTTCCATTGGTCCAGTAATATTGACCATCCTCAGCCTTGAATGAACGCCATAAAGATTTGTTATGAGCAGGTTCGGGTTCCTGGTCAATCATTTGGAAGATACGTTCTGCACCAGCCAAAGAAGCTTGAAGCATAGTCATCATATTTGATATTGAATTGAATGGACGTGAGAACATTCTTAGGAATGCAATGTAAGAGATGAGGATTCCTACTGATATAACAGTTCCAGGAATGTTAGAACCTACAGCTATCAATATTGCACCTAACATAGCTATTATTCCTGTAGCCATGTTGTTTATATTGTTGACGATAGGAATATTAACCGATGACAAGAATACTGAACGTCTATTGTGAAGAGTGTGGCGATAATCTATAGATTTAAATATCTTGTTCATATCCTCTTCTTTAGAAAAACATTTAACTACTTTTAATCCAGACAAAACCTCCTCAGCAAATCCGTTGAATTCACCCATTGAAATCTGTGTCTCGGAGAAAGCAGATACTGATCTATGAACATTTATTACTACGATTAATACACCTACTAATTCTATGAAGATAGTGACTAGAGCCAATAACCAGTTAAGATAGAAAATGAAAAATAAGATTCCTAACCCAAAGATGATTGAAGTGAATATTTCTAGCATTCCATTGATGAATAGTTGGGAGATATTATCTACATCGTTTGTGAATCTAGACATTATGTCTCCATGAGGTGTTCTATCGAAATAGGAAAGAGGTAAATCCTGCATCTTAGAGAACATATCATTTCTCATTCTTTTTAAAGAGTCGGTTCCTATCTTTGTCATGGATACAGCCTGGTAGATGGATAGGAAGAAAGCAAGAATATAAAGTCCGAGCATTATTCCAAACATTCCACCTGCAACACCCATGGCTTGGAATTGTGCATTTGACTTAGTCCAATCGACCATATTGAAGACAATCTTACTTAATGGTGATAGTGAATTGCCATAAGTCTCAGGATCTATGGAAGTCCATCCTGTAGCAGCATAGGAAGCTGGAGTTAAAACGCCATCGACCAAAGGGGCTGAAATAAAAGCACCTAATAAAGATATTAGAACTGATAATAAGGTGACGAACATTACAAAAGTGAATTTCCATTTATCAGGTCCGACATAATGGAAGACACGCATCAATGATGACCAAGAGTGTTGAGGTTTTCCATACCCTTTCTTTCTTTGACTATACTTGTTTTGTTGTTCTTCATACCCTTCTTCACCACAAGAGTATTGAATAGTTACGTTGTTGATCGTAGGACCAGTACCAGTGATAAATGAATCTTTTCTTTTCTTCATAATTAATCACCAACTCCTTTCTTTTGAATGGCATCGATTTCTTGATAGATTTGGCATGTGTTTAACAACTCCTCATGTGTTCCTCTACCTACTTCTTTACCATTGTCTAAGACTATGATTTCATCTGCATCTTTGACTGAAGAAATACGTTGAGCGATGATGAATATCGTCGTACCTTTTAACTTAGTGAACAAACCCTCTTTAATCTTTCTTTCGGTTTCCATATCACAAGCTGAAGTCGAATCATCCAATATTAGAATCTTTGGATTTTTGATTATTGCTCTTGCGATACACAATCTCTGTTTTTGTCCACCGGATACGGATTTTCCACCTTGAACTACAGGTGTATCCAATCCTTCTTTAAATCCTCTTACGAAGTCTGCAGCTTGAGCTATTTCCAAAGCTCTCCATATTTCTTCATCGGTCGCATCAGGCTTTCCCCAAAGGATATTGGATCTAATAGTTCCAGTGAATAACAAGTTCTGTTGTAAGACCACACCGATATCGTTTCTTAAAGCTTGAACTGAATAATCCTTAACATTGTGACCTGCAATTATGACTTCACCTTTTGAAGCATCGTAAAGACGTGGGATGAGATTTACAAAGCTAGATTTTCCAGAACCCGTTCCTCCGACTATTCCTATAACTTTTCCTGATGGAATATCGATAGATATGGGATCTAAGGCTAACTTTGATAAATCATCGACATATGTTAAACAGGCGTTTTTGAATGAGAAATCACCATTTGCAAGATGATCAGGATCAAAATCCTCAGTCTTAGCTTTAGGTGAGTAAGAGATATCTATAGGTTCGACTAATACTCTGTCGATACGTTCCTTACTAGCCTCTGCACGACCATAAAATTGAAGCAACATTGAAAGGAATGAGAAAGCCATTGTCATAGCTGCTGTAAAGTTGGAAAGCATAGAAAGCTCGCCTGCATTGAATGGATTTCCGTTATTGAATATCAACCATAAAGGAGTATTTGTAGCAGTGTACATCCAATCCCAACCACCAAAATATTGAATCAATCCAATAGTTATACTGATTGCTAATTGAGTGATGGCTGAGACTATTGCCATTCTAGAGAAGGCTGTGAATGATACATCGGTTAAATCTTGGTTAGCTTTAGCAAACTTATCATCCATATGTTTTTCTCTACAGAACGCTTTAACTTCTCTAATTCCCTCTGTATCTTCCTCAACATTGTTGTTGACATTGTCGATTGCTGTTTGAGTTTTTATAAAGAATGGATGTGTTTTGTTGATGATTATTGCGATGATTATGAATGATAGAATCGACAATGGAATTGTTATAAGTCCTATCAACCAGCTCTGTGAGAATATAAACACAAAGGATATGAGAATCATCAATGGTGATTTAAATCCAGCTCTAGTTAGCATCAACACGAAGAAACGAATATTGTTACAATCGTTAGATAGCATTGTAGTCAATTTTGAAACAGGGAAATGACCTATATTTGAGAAGGAGAATTGTTCAGCTTTCCAAAATATAGTATTTCTTAGTCTTTCTACAAAGTCACTAGAAATCTTTGCGTCTATGTTCATAGCAGATGCTTGTGCACATATAGCAAATAATGACAATCCTATTATCAATCCGCTATAAAGCCAGATGTAATAGAAGTTTGGTTGATTCAATCCTGCACCGAATCTCAACCCATTAACTCCTTGAGTGATGAGCAAACCGGAAAGATAAGGAATCAATAACTCGAAGACAGCGTCCATTGTTGTTAATATCAAGGATGCTATCAACATTTTCCAAGAAGGTTTAAGACAAGCCCAGTAAATTTTTAATGTTTCTTTACTAGCTTTCTTATCTTTAATCTCGTCTTCTTTTGTGTAAGTAAGATTGCTTGAAGAATCCATATGCACCTCTCTAATAATTTAAAGAATGTGGTTTTCACATTTTTTTAGCCATATATATATATTATGTTTATATAATAACAAATGTAAGGTGCTTTACAAATTTTGCATAAAAGTGCTTACTTAAGGGAGATGAATTTTATGTACAAAGATATATACAAATTTATGCTTAAATATCCATCTAATGTGGAACATTTTTCCAAGGAACAAATTGTCTTTACTGATAGATCCCTTTTAAGAAAAGATTTTATTGTTTTGTCAGGAGAAATGATTGAAGTTTTTTCTAATGAAGGAGATGAAAGAGAATCTTCAACACTTTTATATCGAGCTGGTGATGTTTTTGGTATTCTGGGTCAGAATCCCGATCTTGTTTTTAAAACTACAGGAATAGCTAAATCAGATTTAGAAATTTTATCTTTTTCAGAAGAAAAATTCTTTAAATTATTAAAGACTGATTCGGAATTGAATTCATTGGTCATGAAATCTATGTTTCAATTATTTAACAGAATGGAAAATAAGTTCTGTGCTTTGGCTGTTTGGACACCATCACAAAGAGTGGTTGAATTCATGTGTCGTATTCAAACTGAATCTTTAAATAATGTTGTTCATATGTCTACGGAAAGTATTGCTTTAGCTTTATCTACTACAAGACAAACAGTTTCTAAAACAATCAATGATTTAAAGAAGAGAGGACTTCTTAAAAGTGAATATAAAGCAATAAAGCTATTAGATATTCCAACGATAAAAAATATTTATGGGATATCTAATGTAAAAGAATTAAAAGCCTAAATATAGTATAAAATCATTTAATGAATGGAGGAACATAGATATGAGAGGAATATTAAAAGTATTGTCGCAGCTTCTAGCTTTTGTTTCTATGATATTGTTCGTCGTTTCAATCCTATTACCTTTATACACTTCATCTTCTGGTCAATCAATTTTTTATTACAACCAAATAGTAAATCCATTAATTCCATTTTTCTTAATAGTAGCAGTATTATGCGGATTATCATTAGCTATTTTTTGTAGAAGAAGAGAAGCTAGATTGTTCGGATACGCTTTAACTATTGCTAGTGCAATTTATTATTTATCTACATTGTCTATTGTCTTCAACAATCATATTGGAATTTCATTAGTAAAAACACCATATGGAATACCATGCCTAGTTGCTTCAGGCGTTATGTTGTTAATCTTTGCTTTTATAGGGGTTCTATATGAATATCTAGACTTTAGAAGTGAGGTTAAATAAGTATGAACTTTTATAAGAAAACGCCTCAAATAAAAGTAGAGAAGATAGAAGATATAAAACAAAATGATGATATTTTGAATTCATCTAATTTTGATATAGATGAATTGATAAAGACTAATGAAAAGAATAATCAGGAAAAAGAAAAGACTGATGAAAAAGAAACTATAACTGCTAAATTTGATGATAATATAGATTCAGCAATGATGGTGAAGCCTAACAATTTTAAGTTTATAAATGAAATTGGTAAAATAGCAATCATTATTCTATTAATATCATTATTTAGTTTGTTTGGAATGATTTCGCCGATTGATCCAAATAGTATGATCAATCTAGGGTCTTATTCCTTCTGCTTAGATTTGATAACTTGGGGAACAGTAATATTTTTAGGAATTACTTTAGCTTCTCAATTATGTTTCTTTCTATTCAATCCTTCGAAAGAAACTCCAAAATTTAAAAAGACTTCATCTTTAGTTTATTATGTGATTTTAATAGCGTGTGGAATTGCAGGATTTGATTTATTGCTTTGTTTGTTCAATCAATCAAACTATGCTAACCTACCTGTGTGGATTTCCTTCTATTTAGCGAGTGTAATAGCTTTGTTCTATGATTATATAATAACGAAGCTGTTTGCATACGATAAGATTTCAGACAAGAATATGTTTTGGGAGATAGTTAGATTTGCTTTAGTTGGAATCATAGCTTCTGTATTTGATTTTGCTACTACATATGGAATGAGATTGTTATTAGCATCTTCCAGCTTATCTGAAACAATTATTACTATTATTGCTGTCACTATGGGCTTTATAGTCGGTGTGATAGTTAATTATTTGTGCTCAGTTTATATGGTATATAAAGCCAGTACAAAATCCAATGCTAAAACTTGGTACGGAATGTTGCTTTTTGTAGTGCTATCTGCATTTGGATTAATTATCGGAATAGGATTAGAAGCTTTGTTCTACGACTATTTAAAATGGACTTATATCCTTGTTTTTATTATCAGAACTTTAGTCGTTATGATTTGGAATTATATTTCTAGAAAGTTATTTATTTTTAAATAACATTTCATTGAATTTAGATTTCCTTACATGAACAAAGTATTAAATTGAAAGAGATAAGTAAGCTGATAAAAACATATTTTTCATATTCTTTACGAAAACAATTTATAAAGAATGGCTTCTTAATTTTAATCCAATACAATAAGCCTTAAGGCATTGGATTACATCATGGAGATAGGCATACTCGTGAAAATCTATCAGGCGGGCCTCATAAATGAGAGCATGTTCGCCAAGGCTATAGAGAACGTATCGAAAAGATTTGATATACATCATAGTTTTCTGGAATAAAAGACATGAAAAAATAATGGTTTTCTCAAAAAGCAGTAGTGAAATTATGAGCAAACTAATGAATTGTGAGAAAAAAGGCACTTACTATGATTGTAAGTGCCATAAGTTGATAATCAAACTATGTGGTAGAAAGTTGCCTTTCCGACGCCTTTCTTTTTTATCTTGCCTTCATCGCAAAGCTTTTTAAGAGTCTGCTCGACGGAACTTTTGCTGATTTCCGGACATAGCTCAACGATGTCGTTTTTGGTAAATTTTCCAATTTTGGAATTCACCGCCTTCTCAACCATCTCCCTGGCGGACATCTTTTTTCCAACGATGTTGACCCTGTCCTCGAAATCGCGATACGCAGCCAGTATGGTTCCGAGGAGGTATTTAATGAAGGGAGAGTCATCGTTGCTATCGTCTATCCAGCCACGAGAGCTTTCCTGCAAGGCGTCGTAATAATCGCTTTTGGTGATCTGTATCTTCTTTTCTAGTGAAATGTATTTTCCAACCTCGTATCCGTTCTTATAGAGGAGCAGTGTCGTGAGAAGTCTGGACATCCTTCCGTTTCCATCGCTGAATGGGTGGATGCAGAGAAAATTATGGATGAACACTGGGATGACGATGAGCGGATCGATGCGATATTTGTTTATCGCCTTGTCATATTCCTCGCAGAGCCGTTCGACCGCCTTTGATGTTTCAAAAGGCTCTAGCGGCCGGAATAGAACTATCTTCGTTCCATCTTTCGTTATGGCGTCGATTTCGTTGGGGGAATCCTTGAACTTACCGCCGAAACGCTCTTCTGAGAATTTGTATAGTTCCCTATGAAGTTGAAGGATCATGTTGGGGGTAATAGTAATGTAGTCGAAATTCCCGTGAATGATGTCAAGGACGTTGCGGTAACCTTTGATTTCTTTCTCGTTGCGGTTCTTTGGCGTTGTCTTATCATTCATCAGCTGGGCGAATCTCCGGTTGGTCGTGACGATTCCTTCGATTTCGTTGCTGGATTCCGTGCTTTGGATTTTGGAAAGCTCAACGAGCTTATCGAGTTCCTCTGGCTTCTGCTCCAGATAAAGCTCTTGTCTTCCCTTGTATTCATGTATCAGGCCGATGTAATTGATGGTTTCCCTATCGAAGGTTCTATCAGCAAGTTTGGAGTAATCAAATTCTTTGCGCATCTTTCTCACAATCCTTTTTTATTACTCATAAATTGTAGCTTAAATTGTGAGCAAACTCAATTTATATGCTAAATTTAATACAAAAATTAATTAAAAATTCGACAAAAATTTAAATCTAAAATTTAGGAACATAGCTATTGTTTGGCATAATTGGGTTGTAGCATGTTTTCAAACTTCTATATCAGAACAAACAAAGAGGAAACAAGAATGTCTGATATAAAAGTTATCAAAGCGAATGCCACGTTAAACGGCAGAAACAAAAAGAGGAACACCGATTCAAAAAGGTTGAGGCTCTTTTTTCTTTGCCGAAAATCAGCTTGTATTCTCTCGAAAGCGAAGAAAAACGGCTTTTACTAGTATGGGGAAACATATCTACACCCTGGATTTGCTGTCAACCTATCTGGTAATGTACCTTGGTAAAACGGGAATATATGAAAGCCTTTGATAGATGGTAGACAAACTAAAATAAGCAATTTCGTTTTATGGCTGATTAGAAATTTATGGGTTTGAGTTCTATTTAGAAGGCAAGGAGGTAGATAAGATTTTGAAAATTAGCTATTTGTCATCAGCTTTTTGCATTTATTCTTCACTTTATTCTTTACTTTATTCTTCACTTTATTCTTCACTTCCTGTTGAATTAGGGAACATTTCTTGTTTCATTGTATTAAAAAATTCCCTAAAAATAAATGGATCATTGCTTAGAAGGATTATGAAGAAGTTCGGAATGAAGGCCATGAAGAACCATGGCACATTAAATGGCACATTAAATGACATATTAAATGGCACATTAAAAAACGATAATCTGACGGACAATGAGCTTACTTTGCTCAGTATCCTTCTTTCCAATCCGAGCATATCCCTATCTGACGCCAGTGACAGGATGAGAATATTTAGAAGGACCGTTTCGAGAATAGTCGTATCGCTTCAGGATAAAGGTATCGTCGATAGAAAGGAATCCAAAAAAGAGGGAGCTGGAGAATCGTCAAATAGGCCTTTTTGATAAATCCTTGTTGGCGTGAGAGTCGTTTGGTACTCAATGAAGTCGATGGCACTCAGCTTTCCTTCATCAAGGAAGAGCTCGAAAAACTCATAAAGAGCAACGAAAGAATCACAGGGAAAAAAAGCACCGAGTACTTCGGCGCTTTGACCCATGGCTGCATTATGGACGATTTTTTTGTTTTTATTGCACTGACACGAAGTGATTTGAAATTCGCTTGTGACGTGGGTTAACATTCGGCGACACTAATCTTGATAAGAAGATAGTGCGAAAAATGAGAATATCTTTCTCTCCACTTTTCTATGTACTTTACTATGTACTTTTCTCTTCACTTTTCTATGTACTTTTCTGATTGGGTGAATTATATGAATTTTATTATCATCTATCCTAACAGTTTGAATGCGTTTATGATTTGCCAAGCCAAGTTGTAGTAGATTCCAGATAAAGTAACTGTACCTGATCCAAAGTTTGTTTGAGTTACCATCCATTCATTGAGACTAGGAACGGCATACGATATTCCAATCACCATAAGCATAATTGAGAGAATAGTAACCGATGCTTCTATTATTCTTAATGTCAATCCTGCGATTCTATCGATAATTCCAACCTTACCATCTTCTTTACCTTTAAGTAAGAACCTAAGTAGTATTGTCACTAATAAGGCTGATACGAAGTAAAGGATAACATAAGTGACCACATAAGCTATAGCAGCGCAAATTCCAGATCCTAACGCCATAGCTGCAGTTCCACTTGTGAAATATATCTTAGTTATGAAATAAGAAGCAAAGAACTTAGGAATTCCAATAGAAGTCATTCCAGTTGCTAAATATGATTGTGCTCCATCTATTGCTATTACATCAGAGTAGGATGAGTTCAAAATTGTCAATGTATTCGACTCGCTGACGTTAGCAATCATAATGTTTCCAAAATATGATGCCCCTGTCTCTCCTAGTGGTGTGTTACTCAAGATGACATTAGTCAGCATTGCATAGAACATTGTTGCTATTACAAATCCAACTAACCATCCCAGTTTTCTGGTGATTCTTTTTTTCGCACCAAATATCAATCCTAAAATTCCAGCTATGACTAATATAGCGAGAATTATCCAGTCTAATAAAGTCATTAGATTTATCCTCCTTTGATTACTATTTTAAAGTATAATTCTTAAAAGAAAAAGAGGCTGTTTTTCACAGCCTCTCATATATTGTTTTTTAGAATTACTTAGATTCGCCTTCTTGCATCAAACCATAGGTGAGGTAAGAAAGGACACGATCGAAGGTCAATTCATCTCTTGCAACGAAGATGATCTTGTCTCCAGCATGGAGAACGAATTTAGGTCCAGGAGAGCACTTGGCAATTCCATCAGCACCGACAACAGCAACAATAGTGGCTGTGGTGTAGTTTCCGAAACGAGTTTCGAGAAGGGTCTTACCATCAATCCATGAATCTTCAGGTACATCAGCCTCAGACAACTTAACTGCTTCATTAGATTGATAACGGAAGGAATCCTTCATATCATCGATAGCATCGTTAATCTTGGCATCCAAAGCCTTTTTCTCGTTGAGCAAAGCTTCGAGATTCTTATATTTGGCAGAGATTTGAGTCTCTGATTTCCAACGTGAAGCAAATTGCTGAGCGTGGAGAACAGACTCGACAAATACACCGACACCTCTCTTGGAAGAAACTACTTTCTCTTTCTCCAAAAGGTTTAAAGCCTTACGAACAGTCTCGGGTGAGACTCCATAAGCAGCACCTAATATAGAACGACCCTTTAACAAGGTTCCTTCAGGATATTCTCCGTTCATGATCTTTCCACAGATATCTTGAGCAATTTTCAAATAACGTGGAGTTCCTCTTTCTTTTGCCATTTAATTGGCCTCCTTTAATCACTTTAATAATCTAACACACCGATTGAAAAATAACAAGTATTTTCGATAAACACTAATCTTTTTATTGGTTGCAACACTATATAAAATATAAGTTGCTTTTTATAAAAATCCTATTGCATAATTAAAAAACAACTTAGTTTTAAATTGGTGGTACCATTACTTTTTTATTTTTGTAATTCATTTTTGGTTTTTATGTTTGAGCCTAATTTATCAAACATCAATGGATTGATTAAAGTCAAAAATGAATTTAGCAATTCATCAATAATATGCATACCTTATATTATTAAGATATATATATTTAATAAAAGTGGAAAAAATTGTTTTCTCTCTTTATAATATGCAAGCATTATTAAGGAGTTTTTTACATGGGTACAGTAAAGTATTTATGGCAATGCTTATATAAGAACCAAGCGATTATCGATGGTAGAAAGAGAAAGTGGTGGTTAGCTGTCATCGTATTTATTCTCTCTATTGCATTGCTGATGATCCCTATTCTTTCTTCTGGATATATGACTTCTGGTGGAGCTGTATTGGAACCTAGCAATGAAAAAGGAATCTCAATAGCCTTGGATACATTGTCATCGTCATCCGATGCAAAGTATGCAGACTTCCAAAAGCTGAATTTCCAAGATACTTCTGATGGAATTCAATTGTTCTATGGAGATAATACTAGTTATGTCGACTCTCAGTTCTTCACTGATACGACTATAGATAATGGTGTGCGTAGTGAGACTAACAATTATAACTTTAAACACAGAGTCACAATCTATAACACCACTACCAATGCTGATGGATCTACTTCTCATACTTCAGCTCAATCCGAGGAGTTTGTTTATTTCTCAGTTTATTCAACTAAGAATGATATAACTACAAAAGAAGGATCTACTGCAGTAAATGCCAGTATCGCTAGGATAAACTCTACTGATAATAAGACTGGAACTGCTTATCACTCTTTCATCTTATTTGCTCCTAAATCTTATATGGTTGTTCTTTATCCTAATGCACCTGTCGATTTAGATAAGATTGCTAACAAGTCTGCCAATGCTCCTAGTGGATCATCTATGAGTGGACTTTACAGTGGATTGTCTCCTTTGTTAAAGGATAATAAATTCTCATTGAAGTATACAATGACTGGTGCTGCTACATTGGAAAACACCGCTTCTAATGTTCTTTGGAAAGATTTGTTCGCTCAAGGATATCGTCCAATCCGTGATCAAAATACTTGGGTGATGGTTGGAATCGTAGCTGGCAGTGGAGCAGGATTGATTATCTTAGGTGGTATCGTTCTTTGGTTGTTCACTTTAGGAAAGAGCAATCTCTTGCATAAGAACTGCAACGCTTGGGAAGGTATACAAATGTCTATCATGTCTAGCTTCACTGTGTGCTTGCTAGCTATGATATTCTTCTTCTTCAGCTCATCATACGGAATAATGATCGGTGTATTCGGCTATATCATGCGTTTGACATTCTTGATCAATAGAACATCAGGTAAGTTTAATTCAACTAAAGAGCAGAAGCCGTTATATCAGTCACGTTCATAATAATTTCAGCAATAAAAAGACAAGGCCTGAGGCCTTGCTTTTTTATTCTCTAAGATTATCTACTTAAATATATATTGAACTTTTCCTTTTCCTTTTTCACTGGTTATCTTTGCATATGCACCATTTATCATAGGAATCGTAGGTCCTTTATGTCCTATATCGGCATCGAATATCATAGGAATATTTAAATCGCTCAAAGTTTCAGTTACTATTTCTTGATATGTTTTATTCAGGTAAGATTTATAGAAAAGTGGTCTACCAAAAATGATTCCTTTACAATATTTAAACCATCCCGCTTCTTTCAATTGCCATAAGTGTAGATGAAGATTGGAATCATCACTACTGAATGTTTCAAAGAAGAATATTATTCCGTCTTTTTTATATTTCTCGCAGAATTCTAATGTCTTCTCATATGGAGTTCCAATTAAAGAAAATAGGACTTCAGTACAACCACCCAACAATCTTCCTTCCATTTCTATTTTAGATTCTTTATTCCCGTTAATCCACTTTACTTTTTTATCTTTATAGAATGGCTCTAATCCGCTTATGGATTCACGAAACTCCTCTTCGTAGTAAGTTAATGATTCAACCGTATCTGACTCTCCCATTAAAAGTTTAATGTTTTGTGTTTGGCATTTCTCATATGGCTTTTTTCCAAAAGCACTGAAGTTTTGGCCGTATATAGTTGCTACATCACTAATTGTTGTTAAAGCATAAAGAATTGATGTATTGTCTGAATATCCTTGAACCCAACAAGGCTTTCTTTTAAATTGCTTGTAATCGATGAATTTGAGCATTTCATTGAGATAATCTCCACCAGCTGCAGAGATGATCCAAGGTGTTTCGTATTTGACTAAATCATTAAATTCTTTTGCTCTTTGTTCTCCACTTGCGGATTTACCTCCAATATCTGAAAATACATCTTCAGTAAATATAGTATTTAAGTCGTATTTCTTTTTTAATGTTTTTTGACCATTGATAAAATTGTTTTGACCCGGTTGATCTGTAATTCCACAGCTGAAGGCTGATACTCCTACTAAATCACCTTTCTTTAAAAATCTAGGATATTTCATATTGATGACCTCTTTTATAATAAGATAACAAAAATTGATATCAAAATATAAGAAAAAATTCAAATTTCAATATACAACTTTAATTTATGAATTAAAAATCGCCTCAATTTAAATGAGGCGATTATTAGTCTATAAATTAATATTTAAGTTTTCTAGGCTTCTTAGAATTCTTCTTTATGACAAGACGATACTTGAACATTAACTTTCTATCTTTCAAATCTCGTGTATTTATTTTCCATGAGTTATCTTGAAGAGGTTCAAGGACTACAGGATCGTCGTCACAGCAGCACTCACAGCACTTTTCTTCAGGTTTATTCTCTTCGACCTTAGGCTGCTCTTCAACTTTTTCTTCTTTCTTCTTAGGCTCTTCTTTGGCTTCTTCTTTTTTCTCTTCTACTAAGCCGACTTCCTCTTCTTCAGCAGTTTTATCTACTTTACGACGAAGTGTCGGGAAGAGAATTACTTCACGAATTGAATCCTCGCTTGTCAAGAACATGACTAAACGATCGATTCCGATTCCGATTCCACCAGTAGGAGCGAGACCATATTCCAAAGCGTTGATGTAGTCATAATCGACTTCACAAGCCTCTGCGTCACCTTTGTTCTTGTCTTCTAATTGTTTCTCAAAACGGCTCAATTGGTCATCAGGATCGTTTAATTCAGTAAAGGCGTTAGCGAGTTCATGACCACCTATATAGATTTCAAATCTTTGTGTGAATCTAGGATCGTCTTTGCACTTCATTGCGAGAGGTGAGACATCTAAAGGATGACGGCAAACAAAGATAGGCTGAATCAATTCAGATTCACAGAATTGGTCAAAGAATGCATTGATTACATGTCCATAACGGAAGTGTGGTTCGGTAGGAACATTGAATTTCTTCGCCAATTCCAAAGCTTCTTCATCGGAATGAACCTCATTGAAATCGACACCAGTTTTTTCTTTGATGAGATCGGTCATGTTGGCTCTTCTAAATTCAGGACCGACATCGATATCAGCACCGTTGAAATGAATTTTTGTAGTTCCTCTAACTTTCAAAGCTAAAGTTCTAATCAAGTCTTCGGTTAAATTCATCATATCGGATAAATCACCGAAAGCTTGGTAAGCTTCTACAGTTGTGAACTCAGGATTATGGAATAAGTCTATACCTTCATTTCTAAAGATTCTTCCAACTTCATAAACTCTTTCCATTCCACCGACAATCAATCTTTTCAATTCAAGCTCTGTTGCTATACGAAGATAGAAATCTTCATCCAAAGCGTTGTGATGTGTCACGAACGGACGTGCGCTGGCACCACCTAATGTAGGTTGGAGAATTGGAGTCTCGACTTCAAGGTAGCCGTGGTCATCGAACCAATGACGAAGCTCTCTTACGATGATAGGACGCATGATAGCTGTTCTTCTGGCATCATCGTTGACTATTGTATCTACATAACGCTTACGGTAGCGCTCTTCCTTATCGACCAATCCGTGGTGTTTGTCAGGCAAAGGTTTAAGAGATTTTGAAAGGTGAACATATTCTTTGACTCTGACTGTTATTTCACCAGTTTTAGTCTTCATCACAACACCTTTAACACCACAAATATCACCGAGATCGGCTAATTTGAATATTTGATAGTTTTTTAATCCAACTTCATCTTGACGGATGTAGCATTGAATCTTTCCACTTCTATCGAGAAGGTGGAAGAATGAAGCCTTTCCCATCTTACGAAGAAGAACGATTCTTCCTGCAAGGAAGACAGGTCTTGAAGCTACTTCTTCGGGCTGTAATCCTTGATTTAATTTCAAGACATCTTCAGCGTGACAATTGACTTCAAAACGATGTCCATATGGATTCACGCCTAACTCACGATACTTGTCCAATTTTGCTCTTCTAGCTAATTCTTGATCAGTAAATTTTCTTTCTTCTGCCATATATAGCTCCTCACTAAATAATAAAGCTTGTATATTTTAAACCAAAAGAAGCAATTATTGTTGATTTATACTTACAAAACAAACAAAAAATGCATTAAATGATAGTTGAAAACAATGAAATTTAATTGCTGACAAGGAAAAATAAATTAACTAAAAGTATTAAAGGAATTGAGCTTGATAAAAAGATAATTGAATTAATTACAATTTAATGAAACTATTGATTATTTAATTATTCAATTTATATCCTAATTTATTGGTTTAACAACTTTATTGCTTAATATAAAGAATAAAAGGTGATTAAAAAATATAGGTTTAGTGTTAAACTACTTTATGAAAGTGAGGTTTTCTATGGCGAAGAAACCTGTGATTGTTTTGATGTATGACTTTGATAATACATTGTCACCAAGCGATATGCAAACATATACATTTATGCCCATGGTTGGAACTAATCCTGCTGAATTTTGGTCTAAAGCTGATGAGTTGTGCAAAAGCGAAAAGATGGATCCAAATTTAGCTTATATGTATTTGATGCTCGAAAAAGCAAAAGAGAAAGGAATCAGGCCAACTCGCAAATGGATGGTTGGATTAGGTCAAGGTGTTCAATTATATCCTGGATTGACTAAGTGGTTTGAGAGATTAGAAGAATATGCAGCCAAGTTAAACTGCAATATAGAGCATTATGTCATATCATCTGGAATTAAAGAGATGATAGAAGGAACTAATATTTATAAGTATTTTACTAGAGTATATGCTTGTGAGTATTTCTATGGTGAAGATGGAACTGCTGTTTGGCCTAAGAATGTAGTGAATTACACTACTAAGACTCAATTCTTATTTAGAATTTCAAAAGGTGCTTTTGAATTGGATGATTCAAATGTTGTCAACCAACATATGCCCGAAATTCAAAAGCATGCTCCATTTAGAAATATGATTTATATTGGTGATGGAAGTACCGATATTCCTTGCATGCAATTAGTTAGAGATAGAGGTGGAGAATCAATTGCAGTTTATCCTGATGCCAAAAATAAAGCTATCGCCGAAAACTTATTAGCTGAAAACAGAGTTTCGTTTATTGAAAAAGCCGATTATTCAGCAAATTCATCCTTGGATAAAATAGTAAAAGAAATCATCGACAAGATGGTTAAGAAGGATTTGTTGGAGCAAAAGAGAAACAATCAGACAAATCAATTGCCTGATGATGCTTAGTCCTTATCTGTTGTGTATTTCAACATTGTGAGTAGATCGCTAGATCTATCATCAATATCAATATCGAATGAGAGATTGTCAGAGCTAAAAGACTTGACAATCTCTTTTATTTTATCTGCTGTTTCCTTTCCATCTTTAACTAAGTCAAAAGGAACTACCAAATCAAATACTAGTTTCTTAGATGAAGCATCTTCTAGATTTTTAACAAGTCGGAAATCATTAATATATATAGACTGGTCAACTTCTTTGCAAGCTTGGACTACATAAGCCTTGTATCTATCAGTTTCAGGATCACCTATTACTATAGGATCGATATGAATGGTAGTTCTTATTCCTAAGGTTTGTTCTATATCCTTTTCTACTGTATCGATTTCATCCCTTAAGACCATGGACGGAGTTGAAGAATCTACTTCTGCATGAACATAGGCTCTGATATCATTTTGACCATATGTGTGCATTTCTAAATCGTGGACACCTAATACGACTTGATACGACATAATAGTGTCATAGAAGTTTTTGATGATATCTATATCTGGTGTAGAACCCATTAAAGCATCTACTGATTCTTTGATGATTCCAATACCAGATATTGCGATTATCAAAGATACACAAGCAGTTAGTATCGGGTCGACGTTGTATCCAACAGCAGGAGAAATCAAATAAGATAATCCGATGAGGAAAGCTACCATTGCATCATTTCTAGCATCTTTACCAGTAGCTACCAAAGTCATGGATCCTATTTTCTTTCCTAAAGAAATCAATAGAATGACTTGTGTTAGCTTTATAAAACCAGCACCTATCATAATTCCAAAAGGAAGCCATAGTTCTATTTGATTCCAATTATTAATACCTTGACCAGGAACTACTGCTATTGCTTCTCCTATAGCTGAGACCATTTGTGATATAGCTAAGTAAATAACTATTATCGCTATTACGAATGAACCTAAATACTCAAATCTAGCAGATCCATATGGATGCTTAGAAGTGGCGGGTCTTGAAACTATATATACGGAAATCAAAGCCAAAGCACACATTCCTATATCGGATGCGTTGTTTAAAGCATCAGCTTGCATTGAAGAAATTCTATAAATATTTGCAAAGACTATCTTCAATGTAAACATGATTATGTTTGTTATAAGACCATATGTCGAACCTAAAAATCCATAATTTCTTCTCACTTTTGGATTGCTTATGTCATCTGAATTTCTTATGAATAATTTGACCATGAAATTGACAAATGGATTGGTCTTATTCGAATTCTTTTTTACTTTATTGCTCGTAATAGTATTCCTCTTAACTATATTATTATATCAAATAAACAATATCGATTGATTTCATCGATATGATAAACAAAAGCAGTTATTTTAAACCGATTGAGTTTCTCATTATTGATGCTTATAATTAATATGCCATTGCGATATTAGGAAACCGAACCAGGTCAGGACCGGAAGGTAGCAGCCTTAAGGATTTCTAATATGTGCGATGGTTTTTTGTTTTCTTTGTTGATTTATCATATGTATAATGAATGGTATGAAATATATAACTGAAAAAGATATATCTTTATTATTTGATTTTGCAAGAAAAGAAGCTAATCAAGCTTTAATGGAAAATGAAGTTCCTATTGGATCAGTAATATTTAATAAAGATATTAATGAAATAATAGGATCATCTCATAATAGAGTTCAATTAAATAACAATCCTTTTGATCATGCTGAAATAATAGCTTTAAGAGAAGCTATGATAAAAACTAATAGAATTCATTTAGATAATTCTATTTTAATAGTTACTTTAGAGCCTTGTTTAATGTGCTTTGGTGCATTATTAAATGCAGGAATAAAAGAAGTGTACTATTCGGTTAGATCTATAGAAGATGGTGCTTTTACTAAATATCAATTGGATAATTGTATAGAGTCTCATTTTATTCCATCTGAAGAAGATTCAAATCTAATCAAATCTTTTTTTAAAAATATTAGATGAAATTTTGATCTAGTATTTGATTCACGTATAAAATTTAGTTATGTAAAAAATCCATAGGCTTTGATCCTATGGATTTTTACATATGAATTTTAAGTTAGTCTCTCAATGAATAGTAGATATAAACTAGTCCTGAATTAATCTTTATAGAGCCGCCATCCATTCCTTTGTTTGACATAGTTAAGGATGAACTCATTTCAATCTTTCCGGAATAGTCATATTCCATACCAGCGATTGTAACATCGCTATCTTTGATTGGAATTACAGATATTGTTTTTGATAAATCGATATGTTTTATATTATCTATACAAAACTCTTGACCTTGAGTCATCAATTCCAAAACTTGTTTTCCATCTTCGGAATAGACTCTAATTTTTCTATCTGAAGTTGCAAATTTGGATAGAATCAACAAGTTGCTAAGCTCAAAATCAATTCTTTTTCCACCAAGTATTCCAAACACTGAAATTGTGGTAAATCCTCTATAGAAAGCTTCTTCTAACGCTTCTTCGAAATCAGTTTTATCTTTATTTTTATTCAATTCAATGACATCTTCTGAATTGTATCGAATCTCTTCGATGTCATATTCGGTGGAATCAAAATCACCGATAGTAAATACAGGTCTTAGGCCTGTTTTTGCTATGGTGTCATATCCGCCATCTACAGCTATGACTTGATAATTACTTCCGATAGCTAAATTTTGAATCTTCCTTAGACAATTTACTGGGCCGGCACAAACAATCACAACTTTTAAAGTCGGTGCCTTAGTTTGAAACGGACTACTTAATGGGTCTGGACTCATTTAAAATATGCCCTCCTTGGTGGCTAAGTCGAAACAAGCTAATATAGTATCATCCATGTCGAAGTATTTGTACATTCCTAATCTACCACCGAATATCACGTTTTCTTTTTTGGCTAATTCTTCATATTGATGATACAAATCTAAATTTCTCTTATTTGTGATTGGGTAGTAAGGCTCATCCTTTGGACCAGTCCAGTTCATTGGATATTCATAAGTGACGAAAGTCTTATCGGATTTGCAAGCATTCATCATGAAATGTCTGTGCTCAATAACTCTGGTGTATGGAACTTCTCTTTCGGTGTAGTTTATGACTGCATTTCCTTGGAAGTTAGGTGTATTGAATTCCTTTGTTTCAAATCTCAAGGATCTATATTCGAGAAGACCTAACTTGTAATTGAAGTATGCATCGATAGGTCCTGTATAAAGTACTTTATCAGCCAAATTGATCCATGAATTTCTATTTTTTAAGAAATCTGAATTCAACCTCACTTCGATTCCGTCCAACATATTGGATATCAAGCTTGTGTATCCATCTACTGGGATACCTTGATATTTATCGTTGAAGTAGTTGTTGTCGTAAGTCAATCTGATTGGGAGTCTTCCAACAATGTATGGAGGAAGTTCAGCTGCACTTCTACCCCATTGTTTTTCTGTATAACCTTTTATCAATGTTTCATAAACTGTTCTTCCGACTTTTAATAGAGCATGGGTTTCAGCTGAAACATCCTCAGATATTCCTTCTTTTGCAGCTTCTTCTTCAATTCTTTTCTTTGCTTCATCTGGAGTGATAGTTCCGAACAATTCATAGAATGTATTCATGTTGAAAGGAAGATGATATAGCTTGCCTTTATAATTTGCCAATGGTGAATTGGTGAATCTGTTGAATTCGTCGAATGAATTTACGAACTTCCAAACTCTTTCATCATCAGTATGGAAGATATGTGCTCCATAGACATGGATATCTATTCCATCTTTTCTTTCAGTATAGATATGACCTCCAATCACTGGATTCTTATCTATGACTAAAACTTTTTTACCTGCTTTTTTTGCAAGGTAAGCAAAAGTGGCGCCAAATAATCCTGCACCAACTATTAAATAGTCATAAGCCTTATCGCTCATATTTATTCCTCATTTCTTGGTTATATTCTATAACTTTTATTAAATTTCTCATAATCAAGTTGTATAACCTTCCTTGTTTATAGGTTGGGATTATGCATATTTGAATAAAAACCTTATAATCTTTTAGATAAAAAGATACTGAGGTCTAAATATGGCATTGAAGACATTTAATATTGCGGGAATAGAGCTTAAAGATAGATATGTACAAGCTCCTTTGGCTGGATTTTCAACAATAACGATGAGAAATTTTGCTCATCGTTATGGAGTGGGTCTTTCATATACTGAAATGATTTCAGCAAATGCTTTATTTTATGGATCACAAGATACTTTTGAAATGCTTCATGATACTCAAAGAGATGAAGGCCCCTTAGCGCTTCAATTGTTCGGATATGAGATAGACCACATTGAAAAAGCAATAGAAATAGTTGAAAAAGAAGCTAAATATACATTTCTAGATTTTAACTTAGGATGCCCAGTTCCAAAGGTTATGAAACAAAACGCGGGATCCCATCTCTTGACTGATCTTCCTTATCTTTATAAATTGATGAGTGCAATCGTAAAAAAATCAAATCATCCTGTAGTGGCAAAGACTAGACTTGGATTTAGTAATCCAGAAGACATAACTAAAATTGTAAAAGTATTGGAAGATGCTGGAGTTAAGGCGATAGCGATTCATGGGAGAACTAGAAGTCAGTTTTATACAGGTCATGCGGATTATAACTATATTGCAAAAGCTAAATCTATTGCTAACGTCCCAATAATAGCTAATGGTGATATCGATGAAAAGAATGCTAAAGATGTCTTTGATTTAACTAAAGCTGATGCTTTAATGATTGGAAGAGCAGCTATAGGAAATCCATTGATATTTAAGGATTTAGTCGATTTAGAAGAAGGAAATCCATTGACTATAAGAACATATAAAGATAATTTAGAAATATTGAAAGAATATATAGATTATTCTTATGGATTTGAAAGAGATGCTCATAAAGTATCACTAGCACTTAGAACAATAGCACCGGCTTTTTTAACGGGATTACCATCCATTAAAAAAGTTAGAACTCTAATGGTTCATTGCAATTCAAAAGAAGAATATATTGAATTGATAGATAAGGCTTTGAACGGAGAAATTGAATGACAATTATAAATAGAACAATGCCATTACCTTCTAGTGTTGAATATGTCTTATCTAAGTTGAAGGAAAATGGATATCAAGCTTATGTAGTGGGTGGAGCTGTCAGAGATTTTTTGATGGGAAAGACACCTCACGATTATGATTTGACTAGCGATGCTCTACCTAGTCAAATCAGTGATGTCTTTAAAGACTTCTATCAAGAGCATTCTGGTGAGAAACACGGAACGATAAGAGTGATAATCGATCATAAGCCTATTGAAATAACTACATTTAGATGTGATGAAGGTTATACTGACTATAGAAGACCTGACAATGTTGAGTTTGTAAAAGATGCCTATATAGATTCAAAGAGAAGGGATTTCTCAATCAATGCTTTTTATTATTCCGAAGGACATATATATGATTTCCATGAAGGTTTAGAAGATTTAAATAATAAAGTTATAAAAACTATAGGAAATCCATCTGCAAGATTTCATGAAGATGCTTTAAGAATATTGAGAGCTATTCGTTTTTCAGCTAAGCTAGGATATGAAATAGAATCTAAAACAAAGACTGCTTTATTGGATTGTAAAGAAGAATTAAATCTAATAGCTAAAGAAAGAATTTTAATTGAATTAAAAGAAATTTCTTCAACTTCCAACTTTTTTAGAAATATTAAAGAATACTTTCCTATTTTCAAACTTATAATCCCATGTTTAGATAAGATAGGGAATAGTATCGATGATATATATAACTTTGATACTAAATCGTATGGTGATTATATAGCCTCTTTATCTGCTTTATTTTCTCTACATGAAATCAATAATGATTTTATGCCTTGGAGATTATTTATAAAGATGGATAATGAATCTATAAATGCAATAAAAACTTTAATTAAATTGAAGGATATCAATTTTAACAATTCCTTTGATGATGATTACATTAATGGTCTTATTCTTTTATCTAAGCCTGTCGACATAAATGTATTTAAGAATTATCTAATCAATCTTTATAATTTAAAAAGATTTAAAAATGATGATATCGATTCTATTTTAAATAGAGTGGACATTTTGTCTGAAGGTAATACACCTTATTCTTTAAAAGATTTAGAGATTGATGGTAATGATCTTTTGAAATTAGGAATAGAAAAGAATCAATATTTTAAAGAAATATTAAATGAAGTTTTATTAAGATGTAATCAAGGGGATTTGAATAACAATAGAAATGAAGAAATAGAATTCGTAAAGAAATGGATCAGAACTAATACAAATTAATGCTTTCACTTTTATAAGGGTATTTATGATTTTTGTTTTCTTAATTCATATTTGTTAATATAATAAATAGGTTTTTGAAGGAGGATGTATTATGGGATTGGATAAAGATAATAACAAACAAACGATTATTATTAGTGATGCAGAGCAGGAGAAGAAACCATGGGCTGCGAGTTGGCCAGCTTTTGGACATTATCTAAACAAATATAAATATTGGATTTTAGGAACTTCAATCATATTGGGATTAGTCGGATTTGCAGGTGTTAAGTTTGTATATAATCCATCTAAAGAAACATTTAAGATAGGATTTGCTTATAATAAATCCAATTTTATCAGCAAAATTAATAGCAGAAATGAAATTGCATATTATTATCCCAACGGTTCTTCTTTTGATTATCAGTATGTCATCTCATTAAACAACATGAAATCCGTAGTTGATGCTTCTAATAAAAAAGCTCAGAATGATTATTTAAAGAACAATCCTACTGCAACTAAAGAAGAAATAGAAAATGTCAAAGGTGAGTTTGCTTCTATCGATTATGAAGAAATTAATAAATCCAATCTTTTGACTATTACTGAAATTAATGATAACAGTTTTATTGATACTTCTTCTTATTTAGCTTTTGATATAAATGGTCATAACAAAGATTTCTCTTCTGATAAATTAGCTCAAAGTTTTTGCATGGCTTTAGTAAAGAGTGCACAAATAGGCCAAAATTCCTCCGGTGATTTTAATGCTTATACTAATTTGGATGGATTCTATGAAATATCTTCTCCTTTTAATAGATTAGATACTCAAATAACTATGCTTCAAGACGAAGTGGATTTCTTGTTTTCTTCCTATCAGTCTTTGATAAACATATTTGGTGGTAATACGGAAGTAATTACGACAGGTTCATCTAATAAGACTAGCTTATCTAATGCATTTAGACAATTTAAAAATGCGTTGGACATTAGCATCAGTGCTGAAGATGCCAATATGTCTTCTATATCTTCGTTGAATAATTCTTTGACTTTTGATGTCGACAATACAACATATAAATATGTCTACGTCGATACTACTTCATCTAAGGAATTGTATCTGAGTTATTACTCAAATAAAAAGAAATCTATTCAAACAAGCATAGAAGATCTGAAGAACAAGTTATCTTCTGAACAAGAGAATTACAACGATTTGAGTGATAAACTTCAAAGTAATGAAATCTCATCGGAAGAGAGAAATATGCTTAAAAGTGCTTTGAATAATAGTTTTAAGAACATAAATAACTACAATAACCAAATCTCAGAGTATACAATTGAATTATCAAGGATACCTTATCAGGAAAACTTTATAAATAGTATTACTGATTGGTCTAGTTGGAAATCATCTAATGCAGCTATAGCTGATACTGAAATATACAAGAATTATATGAAAGTGTTGGATTCTATTAATACTTTGTACAATACTTTGGAGAAACAAGCTGGAACATTTAAGAATGTTTATGAGAGTGCTTATCAAGAAATCAGCATAGCTTCTAACAATAATGTAAAGACTTTATATAGAAATGTCATGCAAACAAGTGGAAGTAAGAGTTGGGTCTTGGGAGCTGGTGGAGGAGTTGTATTAGGATTCCTTATGTCCACCTTGATAGCATTTGGAATCGGTCAATATGAAAGAAGAAAGGCCATTTTGTTAGGAGAACCAGATCCTATTATTCCTGTAAAGAAAGAAGAGATGGCAAAGGAAGAAAGTGTAGAAGAGAAAAAGCCTGAAGATAAAACTTTAGATGATAAGAAAGAAGAAGATAAGGCTGAATAACTTTAAAAGACATAGGCTTGGGCTTATGTCTTTTTTGTTCCGCTGAAATTCACTTCTTTTTCTAGTTAATTTTATGGTTGGTATAGAGACTAATAAATCCAAACTAAATAGAAAAAACGATTAATTTCAATAAGTGAAGAATAGAAAAAGTTTAGTATTTATCGACACTTTTTGAATGCAAATAAGAGATTCTACAAAATTAGCAGTCTAGGCTTGACTTTGCTAATTATAGTGCTATATTTAAGACGCTAAACGAGGAAATAAACCCCGTCAAAGGAGGCAACATAAATTATGATTAGACCTTTAAGAGATTATGTAGTATTACAAGCAGCTCCAGAGGAAAAGAGATATGGAGATATCATCGTCAAGAGTAAAGAAGACGATTCTGCTGTTGCTACTGTCGTAGCAGTTGGAACTGGTGTCAAGGATGAAAAGACTGGCACTATTGCTCCTTTGGATGTAGCTGTAGGAGACAAAGTACTTTTTAAGAAGTACTCCACTACTGATTACAAGGAAGGTGATAAACATTACCTCGTAATCAAGAATGACGATATTATTGGAGTTATCGACTAATTAGTCATCAAGAAAGGAGCTATTTAATTATGGCAAAAGAGATACGTTTTGGAAAAGATGCCCGTGATTCAATTTTGAAGGGTGTCGATACATTGGCTGATACAGTTAAGATTACTTTAGGACCCAAAGGACGTAATGTTGTTTTGGATCAAGGCTATGGATCACCTCTTATTTGCAACGATGGTGTCACCATTGCTCGTAACATCGAACTTAAAGATAAGTTCGAAAATATGGGTGCTAAGCTCGTATATGAAGTAGCAAACAATACTAATGATACAGCTGGTGATGGAACTACCACAGCTACAATCTTGGCTCAAGCTATCATTCATAAGGGTGTTGATGCAATCAATAGAGGTGCTAACCCTGTATTGGTTGGACAAGGAATAAACAAGGCTGGAAAGGCTGTCGCTAAGGAACTTTCTAGCTTGTCTCATCCTATTAACACCGATGCTGATATCGAGAATATCGCTACTATTTCTTCTGGTGATGAAGAAATCGGTAAAGTTATCTCCGATGCCATGCAGAAGGTTGGCCGTAATGGTGTCATCACTGTCGATCAATCTAAGTCAACTGAGACAGAGCTCAAGGTTACTGAGGGTATGCAATATGATAAGGGATATATCTCTCCTTACATGGTTACCGATAGAGAAAAGATGACTGCCGAGTTGGAAGATCCTTACATCTTGGTCACTGATATCAAGGTTTCTAACATCAACGACATTCTTCCTTTGCTTCAAGCTGTTGTCGATGCTCATAAGCCTTTGCTCATCATCTCTGATGATATGGAGAACGAAGTCTCTTCAACCATAATCTTGAATAAACTTCGTGGAACATTCAATGTTGTCGCTACTAAACTTCCTGAGTTTGGTGATTTGCAAAAGGCTACACTTGAAGACATCGCTGTTTTGACTGGTGCCAGATTTATTTCAAAGGATCTCAGCATGGAGTTGAAGGATGCTTCTATCGCTGATCTTGGACGTGCCAAGAAGGTTATCGTCACTGCCGATAATACTACTATCGTCGGTGGTGAAGGCGACAAGTCTAAGCTTCAAGAACACATCGATGAACTTGCAGCTCAAGCCGCTAACTCCAAGTCTGAATACGATCGTAAGAGAATTGAGAGAAGAGCTGCTAAGCTCTCCGGTGGAGTAGCAGTTATTAAAGTTGGAGCTACCACAGAGACTGAGCTTAAAGATAAGAAGCTTCACATCGAGGATGCTTTGAATGCTACTAAGGCTGCCGTTGCCGAAGGAATCGTAGTCGGTGGTGGAGCTGCACTTTGCGAAGTTTACCTTACTTTGAAGAAGACTTTGAAGGATGAGAATCCTGATGTCCAACGTGGAATCTCTTGTGTCTTGGAGAGCTTAAAAGCTCCTTTGGCACAAATCGCAGACAACGCTGGTTATTCTTCAATCGATGTTGTTGAGGCTCAACTCAATGAGAAGAAAGACTTCGGATTTGATGCCAAGAATGGTGTTTGGGTCGATATGTTCAAGGCAGGAATTGTAGATCCTTGCAAGGTTACAAGAAGTGCAATTCTTAATGCTTCTTCAATAGCTTCTGAACTTGTCACTACTGAAGCTGGAGTTGCAGATATCCCTGAACCCAAGGCTCCTGCAGCACCTGCAAACCCTGACATGGGATACTAATCGATAAGTAAATATATTTAGATGATAAAACCACAGCCGATTTGGCTGTGGCTTTTTTATTAAAACGATATTTTTAATTAGCAACTTCCTTGTCTACAAATAAAGCGTATAAATAAAATATTCCATCTGAGATTTCAAAATTGATGTTACCACCATATTTCTCTGCTATATTTTCTATAGACCTCATTCCAAAGCCGTGAAACAATGGATCTTCTTTGCTCGTTTTAATAAATGTATTTCCTTGGTTATCCTTTATTGGAACTATTTTATTATCGGTGTAGTTTTGAATTACTAAGGAAATGAAATTTCCTTTCTTTGTCATCGTCAAAGAAATAGCTCTTTTATCTTCGGATAATTTGGAGACCGATTCTATAGCGTTGTCTAAGGCATTTCCGAAGAATGTATATAAATCTAATTCAGACATAAAATTCAATTTCTTTCCATCTAAAAGGCAGGTTATCTTTATGTTCTTCTGACTGCATTCCAATGATTTTTCTGTCATGATTGTATCCAAGACTTTGTTTCCTGTTTTAATTGATGAATCGTAAATCTTGATTGCTGAAGTCATTTCGTTAACCACTTCTTTTTTAATGTTTTCGTTGGAGATGATTGCTTTCATTTGATGCTTTAAATCGTGAACTCTTCTATTGATTAAATCAATATTATTTTTCGATAATTCGTATTGTCTTTTCTCTTGTCTTATTATTTCATAAGCATCGTCTAGTTCAGTCTTCATCTGTCTTTGATTTAAAAGCTTAAACATGAAAGATAAAGACAAGAAGCAACAGAAAAATGATAGCAAATCAAAGAATCCCATAAATATATATGGAATCTCATCATTAACTGAATATACGATATAAGCATTGATTCCTACTATGACGACTAATAAGAACCCGACGAATAAAATCATATATCCGGAGCTTATCATTATTTCTGAATTCTTCTTGATTTGATTTGCAAATAAGACAAAGCAGAAGAAGTAAATAGCAATATAAACAACAATATTGATTATTGTTGTAATGATAGAGAACTCACTAGCCGTAGGTAATTTTTGACCATATATTCCTATGGTAGATGAATTGTTTAGACCTGAGAAATAAAGAATAGAATTTAATCCTTGATATGCTATGTGCTGAACTAGATACGAAGCAACTGATAAGAAAGCAATAGTAGAAAAACTTTCAGCAAAACAAATCCAAGCAGCACACATGGTTAGTCCAAAGATAACGACAAACATCAATGAGGTGTACCACCAGTTATAAAAAGGAATAGGATAAAAAAGTGTAACTAATACTATGACTAATAATGATCCACTAAGTCTCCACCAAAAATGATTTTTCCTTTTTACTTTGAAAAAGAAAAGACCTTCAGATACCAGTAATTCAAAAAGAAATACAAGTCTATAGATAAAAAGACCTGATATCTCTGGCATATTAGAGCCCTCCTTTTCCTAAGAACTTATTGAAATCTTGCATAAATTTTGCTTTTCTAGGATGGCTGATATCTAGCATTTTATTACCAACTTTAATTTGGTAACCAAAAACGCCATTTATATAATTGTAGTTAACTAAAGAATAGTTATTACATCTTCCAAAGAAATCTATTTTATTCTCTTCTAGCATTTCTTCCACGCTTTTAATCGTGCCATAACTGATTTTTTCTTCTTGAGTAGTATGTATTATCATCTTATGTCCAATGATTTCTATGTATTGAATAGTGCTAGCTTTTATAAATGATTTTTCATAGTTGACTATGAAAGGTAGCAATATTTCTTGCTTCTTAGCAATCTTTTTAAGAGCTCTTTTAAATTTCATTGAAAAGACATAATAAGTCATAGGTTTGACTATGAAATCCATAGCTTCTACTTCATAACCTTCCACAGCATATTGGGCTAAATTAGAAACGAATATTATTATTGTTTCATCATCTATTTCTCTAATCTTCTTAGAGATTTCTATTCCATTTGATTCGCCTAAGTTTATATCCATAAAAATGATATCAAACTTATTTTTGGTAAAAGTGGATAAAAATTGTTCAGAAGTTTTAAACCATGTGGTGTCGACTTCGACACCTTCATTTTCTTCTTTGTATTTGTTTAAACAAGCGATGTAATTCTCATAATCTTTTTCATCATCTTCTACTTCTGCTACTCTAATCATGATGTTATTCCTCCTTGTTTTTCTTTTCCTTTAATTGGATGATAGAGGAAGTATGCCCATACCCCTAGCCCACCAATCCAAATTATATTACCGGCTATTAAACCATACCCCCAAGGATTTGTTTTTGTGTTATTTAGAACAGGTTTTGTGAAGATTCCTTCACCATTGTTAAATTTGGTGGAATATTCAAAAGCATTAGCTATCATGTAAATCGTGTTTTTACTAGCTACTTTTACGCAAGTCATATAGACTGGATCATCAGTATCTAACGGCTGATAATTTGTTTCAGCAGTCAGCCATAAATCATTTCCTGCAACTATTCCATGTTGGATATCCATGGGAGGATCTCCATATGTTGTGTAATCTGTTATAACAGCACCTCTAAATCCCCATTCATTTCTTAGAATGTTGTTTAGTAATGAGTTGTTAGCTCCACTCCAAACCGCCCCTATTCTTCCAAAGGAAGACATAACTCCAGTGCATTTATACTCTTTTACTGCTATCTCAAAAGGTCTTAAATATATTTCTCTTAAGGTTTGTTCGCTTATCCATGTATTTAAGCCTTGAGAGTTATCGCCTAATTCTGATAATGCGAAATGTTTTATATATGTATACATTCCACCTGCTCTAGCACCTTCTATGACATTGCCTCCGATTTCTCCGCTCAAAACAGGGTCTTCAGAATAATATTCATAATTCCTACCGGAGAAAGAAGATCTATGTAGATTTACTCCTGGTGCGTACCATCCACTAACACCTGTTTCTTTTCCTTCTTTTGCCACTATATATCCTAATTGTCTTGCAAGTTGTTTATTCCAAGTTTGACCGATGATTACTTCATTTGGGAATGCTGTCCATTTAGTGGCTTCAATTGATGTGGAAGTTGTATTTAATCCGGCAGGTCCATCGTATTCATTGTATTGGGGCTTACCGATACTTTCTACGGCAATAGTTTTATATCCAGCTTGCTTAGATAGTTCGCACATCTCTTCATAGGACATCTGATCAATCAAATCTGATAGCTCTTTTGAATTGTAATCAGAGCCTATTTTCTTAATTAAATCTTCGTTGTATTTCAATTTTGTCTCTGAGTTTTCTAATTGAGTTCTAGTTAATTTACTTCCATTTTCATCAGTGGTTAATAATAAATTATTATTGTTTTTTTGAGTTGGTAATGTCGCTATGGTTTTATCTAGTTCTTCTTTATAAGAATAGTCATTAGCTGTTTTTATTTTGTCTTTGTCTATAGTCGAATAGTCTGTAGCTTTTGGATAAGATTTATTAAAATCATCTCTCGTCAAATAATTTTGATCTATGTTGACGGAACTACCATCTATCGGTGTTGAAGCATAGCTATTTAAAGCTGTAAATCTATTTTCCACTGTAGTTTCAGTAGTTGGGTCTTTGGAATAATTTATTGTTTCTTCTAAGTCAAAGCTGATTGAATTTCCTAGATAATCATCCATATTTTTGATTTCATGACAATTATTCATCAGTTTGAATGTATAAGTCCCTTTATCTAACTCATATCCTTTATGACCATTTTTGTTCTTATCATATGCATCATAACTAGCTAGGTCATAAAGATTGAAAGATAGTTTTATGTCTTTTTGTGTTTCACCAGGATTTAATAAATCTGTTTTTTCAAATGCCACTAATTGAATTGATGATTTTTCTATTTGTCCTTTGAAATATGGAGTGAAACCATATAGTTGAATCACATCCTTTCCAGCGTAGTCACCGGTATTTTTTATATCCAATGTCAAGGTTATAGTTGAATCTTCGTTTATTTTAGAATTTGGATCGATGTCGACTTTTTTTAAATTCCAGTCAAAAGTTGTATAGGATAATCCGTATCCGAAAGGATACTGGACTATATTCTTGTAATCTTGACTATAGTATTTCTCTTCGCACGCTGTTTCGTACCATCTATATCCGAAGTAAAGTCCTTCTTTATATGTGATTTGATACATATCTTCATTATCTTTGTTTGGAAAACGATTGCTATAGGATGGCTCGGTTGTTAAATCCACCGGATATGTATCAGTTAGCTTTCCTGATGGATTAACTTCACCTTTCAATATCTTAGCAACTCCTATCATTCCAGATTGACCAGGAAGACCGATGCTTAAGGCGGCATCGATTTTATCATCATTTAGAAATGATAATTCCATTGTGTTTGTTGAATTGATCAAGACTATTACATCATCGAATTCCTTTTCGACCATGTTTAATAAGTCTTTTTCTTCATTACTCAATTCTAGATAATGCTTTGTGTAATCTAAGGATGAACCATTAGAATTAATCTTTTTTTGATAGTTAGGTGCTTCACCCATATTTTCACCTAGGATTCTACTTATCATCACTATGGCTGTAGATGAGAAGGATTTAGCTTTACTTATCATTTCTGATGAATATGAATCAATAGAAGGCTGAATCAATCTAAGTCTTTTATTCTTGTCATTAGAATCGTTTTCTTTGATGAAATCTCCATTATAGAAGGAATCATATTTGGATATGATTTCATTGTTTACTTCAAATCCTTCTAGTTCCAATGCATTTACTAATGTTACTTTATTAGTATCGCTTATAGGTGATGCACCAGATCCTACACCCTTTAAAACATTTCCTTGGTCACATGAATTCCAACCAAATACATTGATCGGTGTTTTATCTGAATTCATTTTTAAGGGAAGACAATTGTCTTTGTTCTTTAATAATACTGCCCCTTCTTCTTCTATCGATTGGACTAATTCGTTGGATTTAGTTGCTACATCTTTAAAATCCGATGAATCAAATCTACTCTCTTGGAAGTAATTGTTGATGGAATCTATATTTGTGCCTATGACACAGTCTAATGTGATCAATGTTAGTGCCGAAGCACAAATTCCAGCAAAGTTTAATTTGAATTTATTTAATTTCATAGTGATTTCTAACAATTAACATTAATTAAACCACAAAGAACTAAAATTATCTAGAAAGCTTTTTCTTAAAAACTATAAAATTATTGATTAAAACAAAGTTAAACTCTAATAATTAGGCTCAAATTATGAAAATAAGCTTAAAATTTAGTAAGATTAAGCTTTAAATCATTGAATTCATGTTAAATATTCTTCTTTGTTTGATTAAAAAGTTAATCTATCATCAAAGGTAAGCCCTTACAGATATTTCAAGCTTATCATTGGAGGAATAATAATTATGAAAGCCAAGTCTATTTATGCTGTATTAGCTAGTTTGATGCTTACTACAGGACTCGTAGCTTGTGGACCTGAAACCAACCCGACAGGTGGTAATACCGGAGGGAGTACTACATCTAGTCCTACGACACAAGCTCCTCCTGAAGTAAAGAAAGGAACTGTTGTTTTATCATTTGATAACAATCAAGGAACTGTTACTGCTGATAAAACAAATGGCGATGTCGGTCAAACTGTAACACTCACTATCACTCCTAATGAAGGATATGAGATCGATTCAGTTAAGGCTAACGACAAAGTCCTCAGTGGTACAACATATTCGTTTAAATTAGTTGAAGGTGAAAACAATGTTGAAGTAACTTTTAAGGCAAAGGCAGTAGAACCTGAAGTAGAATACAACATCACGTATGCTGCTTCGGAAGATTATGATGTTAAAGAATTAAGTGCTACTAAGGCTAAAAAAGGTCAAACAGTCACTTTCAAAGTCGAAGTAAAAAATGAAAACAAAGAATTGGATGAAGTCAAAGTAAACGGAACTGCTTTGACTGCTAATGATGGTGTTTACTCATTCGTCATGGGTGAAGCTGATGCTGTCATTGAAGTAACATTAAAAGATAAGGCAGTAGAACCTGAAGTAGAATACAACATCACATATACTGCTTCGGAAGATTATACTGTCACTAATTTAGCTACCAAGGCTACTAAAGGGACTAAGGTAACTTTCAATATTGCTATTAATGATGAAAATAAAGAACTATCTTCGATTAAAGCTAATGATGTAGATTGTACATTGGAAGAAGATGGCTCATATTCGTTTGTAATGCCCGAAGGTGATGTTGCTATTGCTATCACTCTTCAAACTAAAGTCAATTTGAATCTCTCTATAACTTCTGACAAACAATCTTATAAAGAGGGTGATGGAGCTGCAGTATTGCAAGCGACATTCGGAGACGTTCAAGTTGAAGGTGCTACTTATGTATGGGATGGAACTGATGCCAAGGATATCGGTGTAGTAAATCCTTTCGCAGATGATGAATCTAAACAATACTTTACACCTACCAATGTTGGAAAAGGAACAGTCAAAGTCACCGCTACAGTCGACGGAAAAGAATACAAGGCTTCTTTGAATATTACAGTAGAAGCAGACTATACCAAATATACTGAAATTAAAACTGCTGATGCGATGGTTGAGTTATTGAATAAGAAAGATGCAATAAACGGAAAGTACTGCTTAGGCGCTAACATTGACTTGGGTGGAATGCAAGTCAATGGAAGAGCAAATAATTCTATCTTTGTCGGAACTATTGATGGAAGAGGATATACACTCTCAAACTTTGTGGTAAAGAATGATTCTTCTGAAGAGACTGATAAAGCTACTGGATTATTCTGGCAGTATCAAGGTGTATTGAGAAACATTCATATCAAAGGAACAATTGACTCAGCCGGATTTAGTGGACTACTTGCAAAGGAAGTCTGTGGACCTCAAGCTAAAATTACTGATTGTTTGTTTGAGGCTAAGAATGTTCAAACTGGGGTCGATTGGACTTGGGGAAGAAATGGTGTTATTGCCTCTACACTTCAAAATGAAGCAAAGGTTGAGAATGTAGTAACTAACCTCGATGCAACTGATGCTATGTGTATGCCATTCTTTGCTTATTCATGGACTGGAACACAGGTGATGAAGAATGCATATACAAACATAGCTCATGATACTGAACATGAGAACTATAAGCCATTTAATCCTAATGGAGGTGATATCTCAGCACAGGTTATGGAGAATATCAATCACACTCCCTTTGATTCTACTTTAGCTTCAGCCTATACAACGTTGGATTCATCTGTTTGGACTCTTGAAGATAACAAAATGCCTGTCTTGGCTCATGATAGCGAAGCACCTGAAAAGCTAGAAGCTAAGCTTACTGCTAGTGCTGATACGACTTCTCTTTCAATGAAAGAAGATGGCACAAAAACTGCAACCATAACTACTTCGTTGAAGTATTCGACTGAAACATTATCTGATTATTCTTATACTCTTGATCCTAGCGATGCTTCAGTGATTAGTGTAACCAACAATAATGATGGAACATTTGGAATTACAGCTGTAGCTGCTGGTGAAGCTACTGTCTCAGTGAGTGCAAAATTAGGAGATAAGACTTTAACTGCTGAAGCTATTACATTCACTGTTAAGTCTGCTGATGCTCCTAAATATGAAATTCCAGATGGTGCATTTGAAATTAAGGATGTAGCAACATTCAAAACTGTATTTGATAAGGGCGCTGCTTATACTACGAGGAATTTCTACTTGTCTAATGATATCGATTTGACAGGTGACGAATTGACTACCACAAAGATGATGTGGATGGCTGGTGAGTTCTCTGGAATATTTGAAGGACAAGGACATACCACCACAGGTGATATCAGTTGGGATATGTTCAACATTATCGCTGCTAGCGGTGTTGTGAGAAATGTAAATATAAAGACGAGCAATCCTGTCGAAGCTAATAGAGGTCCATTAGCTCATACAAATAAAGGAACTATTTCAAATGTTCATATCGATATGACTGTAGTTGAAAAACGTGCAACAAATACATTTGCTGGAATGTTCTTCTCGAACGAAGGTAAGGTTGAAGATTCTTCTGTAGCTTTCCATGTGAATACTGCAAGCAATACTATTAAATCATTTAGTAATATTGGATCTGGAACTTATACCAATTGTACTTACACAGTCGATGGAACATGGAATGGTGCTCAGAATGCTGTAGTCGCTACTGATGGGACCACTAAAAAAGATGCTTAATAAAAAATGGAGGAATAAAATAAAATGAAATTAAATAAAATATTAGCAATTAGTTTATTGGGATTGTCTTGCTTTGGATTAGTGTCTTGTGGAAACGGAGATGGTGGAAATGGATCTCAGGCAGTACAAAAGCAAATTACTTTGACTGTTACTGGACCAACTAAGACTGTAGTAGGTCAATCAGTGAAATTGAAGATAACAGTCAAGAACGATTCGACTAAGAGTGGATATTCGGTGGAATCAAGTGATGAGACAGTTGCTACTATTTCAGAAACTGGTCTTATTAATGCCTTGAGTGCTGGAACAACGACTATTACAATCGCTTCTAAGGCTGATCCATCAGTTAAGAAAGAGCTTGTATTCACAGTTTTGTCTGCTGAAGATGTTGGAGTAAAGATTGTAGCTGATAAAACTTCTGTTAAAGTTGGAGAAACAATCAATTTATCTGCTAATGTCACCAACAAGGACGATGATAAAGTTACTTATAAATGGAGCTGCGAAAATTATAGTGGTAGCTTTGATAAGACTAATGGTGAGACTGCTAAGTTCACAACTGATAGTGCAGGAAAAGAAGTTATTAAATTGACTGCTACTATTGGGGAAGTCGAAGTGACAGATCAAGTTGAGATTGAGATTACTGAATCTTTGGATAAATATGTTAAGATTTCCACAGCAGAAGAATTCAAGTCTAAGATTCTTGCTAAGAACACCATTAAAGATGACTTTATCTTAACAGCTGATATCGATTTAGGTGGAATGGAAATCAATGGAAATGGTGATACTAGAAAGTTAGTTGGAACTTTAGATGGACGTGGTCATAAAGTATCTAATTTCTCTATCATATCTTCTGAGAGCAACGATGCTGGACATAATAACTCTGGAATGTTCCAAGAAGTCAGCGGAACAATTAAGAATCTTGAAGTCGATGGAACATTGACTAAAAACAGCTTAGGTTGGGGTACAGGTATTCTTACGAATATTCTTTCTGGAACTGTCGAAAATTGCTTATTCAATTCAGTTCAGTCATTCAATAACGGATCAGCTAGTTGGTTTGCTTTCGGTGCTTCTATCTGTGGTGTTTTGAAGGAAAGTGGAACTGTTAAAAGTTCTGTTGTAAATGTCTCTGGTGAAGGTAAAGATGTCCATATGGCAATATGTGCATTTCCAGCAGGTGGATCCGTTAGTGATGGAACACAATCGGGATTTGCTCCTTCTAAGCAGACCTTTACTGTAAGCGGAATATACACGAACCAAAGCTCGGATTTGGCTTATGGAAGTGCATGGGAGTGGGGTGGACCTATTGAAGATACATCCGGAATTCATACTGATGTTGATTTCTCTACGGCCAAAGCAACTACATATTCGGACTTATCTGCAAATTATTGGAATTTAGCAGATAATACTATGCCAACATTGAAGACTTTAGCGGTAGAATAATAGCCGCAAGTTCGATATTCTTAAATCACTAAATTTTATACTATTTTCGAACTTGAAAAAAGAGAGCTTATGTGCCCTCTTTTTTATTTACAATTGATTAATTATTATATAAGTTGCATTTCTTCTGATTCGTCTATAGCTTGACGTTCGTATTTCTTAATAATGTTTAAAATGAACGTATAATCCTTGGCATAGGAATTGGGAAGTCTAATCAAAGTAATGTTATTTGCTTTGCAAATGTCTTCTTTATATTTGTCTCTTTTAATTGTATCTAAATTTTCGTAATGCTCTCCACCATCGAATTCAAACACAATCCAAGTTTTAAATTTGGATAATATATTTTTTCTTCTCATTATTACGGAATCAAATTCACCGGTATAATCTTTAAGTGATGCATCGTTTGGAAAAACATCTTTTACAAGTACATTTCGTTTTATCATCAGTTTTTCATGTACACTTACTAATTGTGACATTGTTTTATAGAATTCTTTTTCGTTCATTGATCCATTTGATTTTCCATAGACTACATTTCTTGATGGAGGAATTACTGTTGTAGTACCATTGGATTTTGTATACGAAAAGAGTTGTTTCCAAATTCCATTTTCGGAACTTAGTTTATTTATAGATTCCTGATCTCCGATTAAGACAAAATTTTGCTTAGCTCTAGAAATAGCTACATTTGCAATTTCAGAATGTGATTCCAACCAATTCATTATCCTCTTGTTAGTTTTTGGATTCACCGCTGTGGATAAAATTACTGTTTTAGCTTCAGCCCCTTGCATCTTATGAATTGTGCTAACTTCTATGTTTCCTAATCCAGCTTCTTTTAATTCATTTTTGATTAGATTTTGCTGGTTTAAAAACGGAGTAATTACTACTGTATTATCAGATCCTTTCTCTTTTAGATATTTAATAATTGCTTGAGCTTCTTCGTAAGATTGATTCCAATAATTTCTTCCGATTACATTCGTTTTGCAGTCGTAAAACACCAAGTTTCCAGGACCTGTCGTTTTGTCGATAATTAATTGATTATCGTAGAAATATTTGTTAGAGAAGTTGATTATGTTCTTGCCACATCTATAGTGATGTTTTAAAAGCAGCTTGTTAGAAATATTATCAGCTTTTCTCATACAAGTTAGAATGCTTTGCTCTGCATAATCATATGTATTAGAAATCTTATATTTATTTTTAAGTTCTTTATTTGCGTTTGGTAGTAATTGTGTTATCGGCTGAAGCTGATCTTCATCTCCAACTAAAAGCAATGCTTTGGCTTTAGATATTGGAATTAAAGATATAGCTAAAGCACATTGACCAGCTTCATCCATGATTACAGTATCAAATAAGAATTTGTTACCGAGATGATAAGAAGAAATATTAGTTGTGAAAATAATAGGAAACACATCGGTTAGCAGCTTCATGTTTTCATCAGAACTACACCAAGTGTTGAATTCTCTTACTCTAACTTGATCATCAGCAATAGAAACAATCCTTATTAAATCTTTATATTCTGCTCCTCTCAATCTTTTTAAATGAGTTAAAGAAGAGGCGTAAAGATAATATTGTGAATCAGGATCTCTTTTTGCAGCAAAAGCGATGTTGGTTAAATCTTCATCTTTGATTTCAGTTGTTTTTGATATTTCGTCTTGAAGATTTGCGATAGCCTTTTTAAATCTGTTATCTGTAGTTGCTTGCTCTGTTTGATCTTGTACGTTCAATAAGGCCTTTAGTTTTTCTTTCTTTACCTGGAGGTCTCTATATGAAGTTAATTTTTCGACTAAATCAGAGTTCTTTGATCTAACTTCTTCTTTTATTTCTTTAACTTTAATTTGATCGATTTTGTCTTGGAAGGTGTAGTTATATAAATCTAATATTTTTCTTGTAGCTTCGATATTCTTAGCTTGATTTCCTAGTCTTAAGTACGGAAAAGGAACACTTTTACCATTGTATTCAAAACTCAATTTATCAATGATTCCATCTACTGGAATATTATTATTTGAAGTGATGAGCATTGTTTTGTCGTTGTAATAACCTGAAACAATGACATTGAATAAAGTTTGAGTTTTTCCTGTTCCTGGAGGCCCTTGAACATAGGTCACAGGATTTTTCATAGCACAATAAACTACGAACATTTGATCAGCATTAATTCTGCTGTCGAAAAGAACAATCTTAGGCTTAGACATACCATTGTCTTTAATGTTTATATCGCCAAAAAAAGCTCTCATAGGAATATTGAGATTTCCTTCAGACGCCTCATCTTCTATGTTTTTAAAGATTTGATTGAAAGGAACAATTAAATTCCTTTGTATTATAAGAATGTCGGGTCTTGTATCGATTTCTTGCTTTTTTCTAAGATTGTTTCTTAAGATTTCTATCGTTTGTATAGGGTCATTTTCGTATGACTTTTGAAATTCTGCTACTGAAAGCTCAGTATAATTTGAAAGGGAGTGTCTTGTATCTTTAACACTATAGTTTTGATTGAATTTTAAAGGTCCGTTTAAAGATAATTCTTGAGTCTTAGGATTGTATGCTAGATTTTGATAAATGAATACGAATTTCTTTCCACCCTCATCAATTGAAAGAATAGACATCGATAATTCGTTATAGACTTTAGAATAAGAATTAAAGTCATTTTTCTTTATTATATCTATGACACTATCTATTTGTTTTATATCTAGTTTTACTTTCTTTTCTCTCTTAAGCTTTTCATAATCTAAACCTTTAATCATTGTATAGGATGATTCGAAAGGATCGTTATCTAATTTATAACAATCTTCGAGATATAAAAGAATGTTATTGTTGAATTTTTCAAATTCCAACCAAGCAAATGCAATTGGATTCTTTTGAATCTTTTCTATCAGATTTAAAGAGGGTTCGTGATCTGTGAATTCTATTACTTGAGCCGAAATTATTTTTTCGAATTACAATTCAGTGTTCAATATTTTTTCACTGATTGAATGATTGTACATCTCAACTTTTAACTTCTTTTTTTCGGGATTTATATCCAAAATGAAAATCCAGAAATTAGTATTTCCTTTTTCAGTGTTGTCATATGTGATTTGACACCACTTTCCTTCCTTTATTGAATTAACTAATTCTGTTTTTATTTTGTCCATATGAATATTAGTTTACATTTTTAAATAAAATAATAAAAGTGTTCAGACATAATTATTTTAAGTATATTTATGAGAAGAATGCTCTTAAAAAGAACATTTGGCATCAACCTTTATTTCATATTCAAAAATCACGTTGTCTTTTTTGCAAATTTTCATTATTTGGATTTTTGCTTTTCTTGATATAATAGCCGTCATTTCGCTAGGTCAAAATCTGTGGGCTTGCTATTTACTATTTTTGCAGAGTCATTTATAGAGTCTGAATAAATCCGTTTTAATTGTTTTTATTTTTTAAATATTCATCAGCTTTTCTCAATGTCTCTTTATCTGTTTCAAAGGTTACTGCATCTATAGCTTCTTTGATAGGAAGCCAAATACATGATTTGACTTCATCATCGTGGTCATCGTGAGCGATGGTGTCTTCTTTGCATTCAGCGACAAAGAAATAGACATCTTTGTCTATTCCAGAAAATGGAGAATAATTTATATGGTGCTTAAATCCAGTATCTATAGTCACGTTTAAAGAAGTCTCTTCTTTTATTTCTCTTCTAGCTGTATCTTCATCATTTTTATCCGTAGGTTCTACATGGCCTTTTGGAATTGAAGTATGTCCTAAATTCATCTTCTCTACTAGATAGTATCTTTGGTCATTTATTATTTTATATACTACAGCACCACAACTTTTTTCTTTCTTTATATTCTCGCTCATAGTTATAAACCGCCTTTCTAGCTAGGAATTTAGCTTAAAAATCGGTTATAATAATACCGCTTTCTAATGAATTTGTTATATTTACTTTTTATTTATATAAATGAAAGTCAACTGACATTAAAAGCGAAAAGGAGTGATAACTATGACAGACGAAGAAAAGAAGGTGTTGGATACTATTCTAAGTCTTTGCCAAAGAGAAGGAATATCCCCTTTTCAAATTGACTATAAAGTCCATAATGAAATTAAAGTATCAAATGTAAAAGGTGTTATAACGACTGACATAAAAGAAAATGTTGTCTCAGTTCGTTATAGAGGAATGTATGAAGAGAGATTAGGTACTTTTGAAGATGACAAATTGGATGAGAATAGAGCCGATGAAATTATTAAATCTATTAAGCAATCTGCTTTGAATAGCGATAGATTATGTAGACCTGAATTTTTTGGCGAACCTGGTCAAAGATATAAATCTAGTGGATTTAAATTATCCAACGTGAAGATAGATAATCTAAAGATTTTAAACAATAAGATTGTTCAATCTTTAAAAGAAATGAATTCTTTGTTCAACGATGATGCTATAAATGAAATTTCAACTACCTTGATAACTGGTAGAAGAATGATGGTCAATTCTAAAGGATTAAAAGTGGAGAAGAAGTTTGACCGTATAGTGATGAAAGCAGACTGTACCTTCACAAAGCCTGATGGCGAGAAGAGTTCTGCTACTGAGACATATATTGGATACAATTTGATGACTATTAAACCTGAGTATTTGGCTAATAGAATAGATAAAGAAATAATGTCTTCCTTCAAGGTTGGTCTAGCTGAAAAGGGAAAATATAAAGTAGCTTTTTCTCCAAGAAGTGCTGCTACTATCCTTCATATTGCTGATCTTCATCTCTCTGGTGCGATGGTAGCCTCGGGAAAATCAGTATATAAGGATCAGTTTGGAAAGGATGCTTTCTCACCACTACTAACTGTCTTAAATGATCCTATTATCTCTTCAGTTCAATCCACTCCATTCGATACAGAAGGAAATGCAACAGAGAAGTTTATGGCCATAGATCATGGAAGACTTCGCTGTTTCTTCTTGGATACTGAATATGGTGAGATATTGAATATAAGATCTAATTCTTGTGCCACATACGGAATACCTGAGTCTCAATACTTCGTCGTTGCACCTTCAGCGGATAATACATCTTTGGGATTGATAAGGTCTGTAGATAATGGATATATAGTAGAAGGATTTGATAAGGACTGTGTAGAAAAGATAAAGAGAGATGCTGAGATAAATCTTGAGATTCCTTTCTATGGTTATGAGATAAAAGAAGGAAAGATTGGAAAGCCTGTAAGAGGAACTATAAAAGGAAAAGCTGATGAATTCTTACGAGATGTAATCGGACTTTCTTCTGAGAGAGAGGATTGCTCTATAGAAGCCGCTCTTTGCCCTTGGTTCTTAATAGATAACGTAGAAGTTGAATAGCTGTGAAAACAGCTATTTTTTGTTCTTAAGAAATAAGTTAGTCGTGTTTTATATTATTTATAAGGAGAATGATGTAATCATGTTTAAAATGGATAGATTAGGTCAAGGAACTTGGCATTTTGGAGAAAATAGAAAATTATATGAAGCTGAAATCGAAAGTATAAGATATGGAATTCAAAATGGAGTGACATTGATAGATACAGCTGAGATGTATGGGGATGGCAAATCTGAATCCTTGATAGGAGAAGCTATCAAGGATTTTAATAGGTCAAGATTATATATCGTTTCTAGGATATTGCCTTGGAATGCTGGATATGATGATTTCTTCATAAGCCTTTCTAATTCTTTAAAAAGATTGAATACATCTTATTTGGATATGTACTTATTGCATTGGAGAGGCGAGATTCCATTGGAAGAAACCATAAGATGTATGGAAGAAGCAAAGAGACAAGGTCTTATCAAAGATTGGGGTGTCTCTAACTTTGATATTGATGATATGCAAGAGTTATTAAGCCTTAAAGATGGTTACAATTGCAGAGTTGATCAATGCTTATATCATTTAGGATCAAGAGGTGTAGAGTATAGCCTTATTCCTTTTCTAAAGAATAATGCCATTAGATTTATGTCTTATTGTCCTTTGGCAGAGGCTGGATCATTGAAAAGAGAGCTTTTATCTAATTCGACAGTAATAGAAATATCTAAAGAATATGGAATTACACCTATTCAACTTCTTTTAGCCTTCACTTTGAGAGATAAGGATATAACATCTATTCCTAAAGCTTCTCATGTAGAGCATCTAAAGATGAATATTGAAGCATCTAAGATTCAAATATCAGATGAATCTTGGAAGTTACTAGATTCTATTTATCCATCTCCAAAGAAGAAACTTCCTTTGGATATGGAATAAAAGACATAAAAAAACTCCGAACCTAATTTGCATTAGATCCGGAGCGAGCAAAAGGAATTTTATGTTGGAAATAATTAACTTAGTTATTTGCAATCTCTTGATTGCCTTGTAATTATAGTCCTTAGATTTATAAAAGCAAGCAAAAAAACAAAGTATTTTTGAAAGTGTTTTCAAATACCTGCTATTTCCTAATAAATATATATTTTCATCTTATATATGTGCTTATAAGTAAAGTCTAATAAAGAATCTATTTAAGTGCAAAAGTGGATTCAAAGTTCATACCATGAACTTTGAATTACACTTCAAAATACTAATAGCAGGATGAGACTATATGAATTTTGGAAAAGAAACAGAAAAAGTCGAATTCAAAAGATCACTTTCGAATTAAAAGAAGGAATTATTTCTTTGTCTGCTATGCCAAACAAAGGATCTAAGAGAAATGTATGTTGGACTATCCAAGATGAACAATATTAATTTTAGATGTTTTATTTAGATGAATAATTTATACTTTATTAATAAGAGGTGGACTGATATGGATCAAGAAAAGAAATTAACAAAGTCATTGAGGGTAATTCATGAGACAGTGAAGATGATGCAGTTTTATAGTGATATGTCTGGAGTCATATCATGGGATTTGGAAACATGCTCTCCAAGAGATGGACGAGATAGAGAAAGTGAGCAACTCACTTACTTGTCAGGTAAATCTTTTGCTCTCAGCAAAAAGAAGAAATTCATAAGCTCAATTCTTTATGCTATGAAGAATTTCGAGTCTTTGGATAAATATGACAAAGTCTTAGTTAAATCTTTATATAGAGATTATTTGAGTTCAAAGAATGTAACTCCTGAATTTGAAAAGATTTATTCCAACAACTTTAGCAAAGCATTTAATGTATGGGTTAATGCTAAAGAAAAGAATGATTATTCTTTATTTGAAGGTCAGTTGAAGAAAAATGTCGAATATACTAGAAAATGGGTAAATCTTAGAGATGACGCAAAAGGAAAGAAAGTTTTGGATATTTTGACTGATGAAGTTCAGCCTGGATTTACTACTAAGGATTTAGATATCTATTTCAACAGTCTTAAAGATGGCATTATTCCTATCTTGAATAGAGTTTATGAATCCAAAGAAATCATTAGAGATGACTTCTTGTCTAGAGAAGTATCTATAGAAAAACAAAGAGAGTTCTCTCTTTGGTTGATGAAACTATTAGGATTTGATTTCGATAAAGGGACTTTAGGTCAGACAGAGCATCCTTTTACATCTGAATTGAGTGCATCTGATTGTAGAGTGGCTACTCACTATTATGAGAAGAACTTCATATCAAATTTCTATTCGATAATGCATGAAACAGGTCATGCTTTGTTTTCACAAAACACACCTGCTATAGTTAGAAAACATTTGCTTGGTGGTCATCAAACATTGGATATGGATGAATCTGTATCTAGATTCTATGAGAATGTTATAGGAAGAAGTTATTCTTTCTTGTCTTTTGTATTTCCTACCATGCAGAAATACTTCGCACCAGTATTAGATGATGTAACAGTCGAAGAATTCTATAGAGCAGCTAACAAAGTATTCCGTCAACCTTATAGAACAGAAGCTGATGAATTGACTTATTCGCTTCATATCGTCATAAGATATGAGATAGAGAAAGGTCTTTTTGATAAGACATTAAGTACTAAAGATTTAAATAAAGTTTGGAATCAAAAATATAAGGATTATTTAGGACTGGATGTCGAAGATGATAGAAGTGGAATATTGCAGGATGTTCATTGGTGTGATTCTTTCGCCTATTTTCCTGTATATGCAGTTGGAAATTCATACAACATCATGTATAGAAACGTAATGGATAAATCCTTTAAGAAGTATGGTGGATTAGATCAGGTGTTGAAAGAAGGTAGAATGGATTTGGTCAAAGACTGGATGACTAAGAGAGTGTTTAAGAATGCATGTCTATTAGATCCTAAGGATTGGATTAAGTCTATAACTCACAAAGAATTTAGTTCTAAGGAATTCATAGATTATTTGGATAAGAAGTACAAGGGAATATATAAGTAAAGATTCTTTGATAAATATTTAGATTCGAAATAATATAGACTTAGTTAATTAAAAGGTAGATTTCTACCTTTTTTGTTTATAATTGCAAAATTGTTTTATTTATCCTCAATTGAAGTAAAAACAAAAAAGATAAATAGGTAAATATGAGTCGGTGAGAATGTAAATCCTCAGTAAAAACTAATGAAATTTGCTGAAAAACGTGTTTTGATAGCTCTTTCAAATGAAATACATGTTAAGATTAAATTGGAGGGAGAATAAATTCCAAACAATGAAAAAGAAGAATCATTTAATTGCTTTATCCGTTTTGATTGCGTCATTAGTCGGATGTAATGGAGGAACTGATAGTTCTACTACTCAGCCTGGTAGCAATAATCCCACTACTCCAACCGCTCCATCTACTCAACAACCTGAGAAGAAGACTGGAACAGTTACTATTGGAGCAGTTGAGCATGGTAGTGTCACTGCTGATAAGATGACTGCTGAAGTTGGTGCTGATGTCACCTTTACTGTTACTCCTGATGAGAACTATTCAGTAAAGTCATTCAAAGTCAACAATGATGAAAAACAGCTGAATGACTCTAATCAAGTTGTTGTAAAGATGGTCGAAGGTGGTCTCACTGTATCTGCTGAATTTGAAATCAACAGTGCTGCAGTCACTATCACTCAAGCCGATCATGGAAGCATTAGTGCTGATAAGTCTACTGCTAAGATTGGTGAAAATGTCACCTTCACTGTTGCTCCAGAAGCAAATTATGTAGTTTCATCATTTAAAGTAAATGGTGCTGATGTTGCTTTGGATGGTAATAATCAAGCTGTAGTAGTTATGGTAGCCGGTGGCTTGAATGTTACTGCTTCATTTGAATTAGGATCTGGAACAGTCACCATTGGAACTATTGAACATGGTGCTGTCACTGCTGACAAGATGACTGCTAAGATTGGTGAAGATGTAACATTCAAGATCACTTCTGATACTGGATATGATGTGAGTTTCTTTAAGGTGAATGGAAGTGCTGTTGACTATGTGACTAAGGAAGATTCAACTACCGGAAAGACTTATGGGGAAGCCAAGGTGAAGATGGTCTCCGGTGGACTTACTGTCACTGCTGAATTTAAGTTAGGCGTATACTCTATCGAATGGGATACCCCTACTCATGGTACTATTGCTGTAGAAAGTGGTAAAACTCAAGCTACATACGGTGAAGAAGTAAAGTTCGTTTTCACACCAGAAACTGGATATGAGATTAAATACTTAACTATTAATGAAGAGCCAGTACAATGGGCTAGCGACAATACTTATACCACTACTATGGGCGAATATGGATTGTTCGTCACTGTACAGTTCGGCCTTGAAAATGAAACTATCACAGTCAATGCCGGTGAACATGGAACGATTGAACATAAGAATAAAGCAGATGATACTCAGGATTATTTATATGGTGATACTTCAGTCGTCACTGTAACTCCTAATGAAGGATTCATGATCGAGACTATCACAGTTGACGGAAAAGCTATTGAAGTACCTGAAGATAAGAAAGGTGGATATTCTTTTGAACAATTAGTTGAGAAGGATCTTAATATCTCAGCCACCTTCACAGATGTTCATACAATATCTGAGTTTACTGATTCTGTTATCAATGAGATTAAAAATGCTCAAGATATCAAGGTTAAGCTTGCAGGAGATGTCACTCTCGGTGTAACTTTACCTTTAGCTAAAGGAACCACTGAATATGATTTGGATGGACATACCATCACTAGCACATTGAATGGAATGCTTAGAGATGCCAATACTGATATTGCAACTTTTGGAAACAAGTCTGTCACATTGAAGAATGGAAGCATCATTTCTAATTATGACAAGGGAACAGTCAATGTCATCGATTCTTCGTATCTTGCAGCTTTTACATTAGATGGAGTTACTGTAAGCAATAGTAGTATTAGTACAGTTAATCCTATCACTGGTATTTATTGCTCCAGCACTACTGAAACTAAGATTTTGAATTCTACAATCAATATCAAAGGTAGCTCAAATTTAGGTGCTTATGGTATAGGAACTAATAACCTCGACGGTGAAAACAAGACTATTACAATTGACAATACTAAGGTCACAGTTACTTCTGATGACTTTGATAACACTGCATTCTTAGGCAATACTGAAGGAATTAAGGTAGTTGTAAAGAATTCAACCTTTACTGCTGATAGACAAGCAGTCATTGCTAGAACTGGAAACTGGGATATCTCAGGATCTACCTTTGTATCCACAGGTAAATGGTTGGATTCTGAAGCTAATGTTACTACTAATACAAAATATAAGACCACTGCCGGATCTTGGAAGTCTGGAAATGAAGTAGTTTCTGGTGGATTGATCTTAGGTGATGAAAGAACAAGTGCATACAATACTCCTGTTGTTGCTACATTGAAGGATAACAAGTTCACAGTTGCAAAGGGTGACAAGATGTCCATTCATTCTGATGGAACTGTAGCAACTACAGTCACAATGGATGCCTTGACTGCTGTTGAAGCATATGGTTATGATCACGATGAAGATGAAACTACAGTTGTTACTGAGAATAATGTGGTGAAGAAGACCCTCAAAGAGTTGAATGAGATGACAACTGATGATGATGCAAATCTATATGTAACAACTGGTGTGTTGACTGAGATTAAAAACGCACAATTTGGAAATCTTTATTTGACTGATAAGGCTACTGGTGAGGAATTATATGTATTTGGTACATATTTAGATAATAACTATTCATTTGATGGAACTAACTTCTCATTTGATAAAGGTGGTGCTGAAGTTATCACTTCAGATTATTTAGGTAAAGAAATCACTGTTGCAGGAACATTCAAAAATTTTAAAGGTACTAAGGAATTAGTCAATGCAGTGGTTATTGATTCTTCAGCTGAGAAGGTAGCTGCTAAGGTAGTGACTGAATATGATGCTGAAAAGGGAACAGTCACAGTTGAGGAAGGAAAGGTTGGAGATAAACTTACGGTCACTGCTACACCTAAGGAAGGATATAAAGTCTCTTCCATCAAGGTCAATGATCAAGCTTTGACTGTAGCCGATGATAACACAGCTGAGTTTACTGCTGAATTGAACAACAAAGTTGTAGTCGAGTTTGTAAGTGAATCTGCTCCCGTGGCTAAGGTGTACAATGTGTTGTTTAATAAAGACAATAACAAAGAGCCAACAAAAGGTTACAAAAATAATTGGACAAATGTGTCTGATGGTATTACTTATAATGTAGAGAATTGTAATAATAATCAAAACGGCTGGAATTTTATTAGAATCGGCTCCAAAAGTAACCCATCTGTCGGCTCTATTGCTACCGCTTCCCCATTTGCTGAAGCTATTGCTGAGTCAGCAATAACTATTGATAATGTAAAAGATCAACAATTTATTAATAGCATTAAGTTGTTAGTCTCTACTACAGACAATTTTGCTCCTGATACAACCACTTCTTATGATGTGAATGTTGCAAAAGGAGAACAAATAACTAAAATAACTACTCCTGTTGCAAATGCATATTATAAATATGTAATTGATTGCAAACAAACAAATAAGAATATTGGAAATGGACCTATTCAAATTTCCAAAATAACTTTTACTACTGTTGCTGAATAATATTAGTTAGATTTAAAAAGGGTGGGCTATAAGACCCATCCTTTTTCTTTTATGATTTTATATGCTTTATTGAAGCAATCTTTCTTTGCTTTTTCTTGTGAGTCACCTTCGCCATGACATGCTTCATCAGATATTCTTATTGTAGCTATTATATTATTTTTATCCTCGTTATTGAAAGAAAATAGCTTTTTAGAGTAGATGTTTTCTTTTTGAAGAAACATTCTTACAAGGCATTGATAGTCTTCCTTTTCTTCCAAAAAAGATTGTATATTTGAAAGAAAATAGTCAAGATTTAACATCTTTACGATAACCTTTTCTATTTCTTCGTAATTCCATTTAGAATCAACAACTACTGCTCCTATAATTGATTCAAATAAATCCTCTTGGGTTTTATCTTTTGTATCGACTCCTTCATTTTTATCTCCTTCACTCATCAATAAGAAGTTAGACAAGCCTAATTCCTTAATTCTAGTAGATAGAGTGTCTCTATCTACTAAATTGGATTTGATCATCGTCATAGTGCCTTCATCAAAAGAATTGAATGAGAAACCATTATTATAAGTTCCGAATTTCTCGCATAGCTTTTTTGCTACGATGACATCTATAGCTTCATCACCTATGAATTCTAAACATTCATTATTTTTTATATCTTTATGCTCGTTTGAATAAGACTTTCTAGTGAATGATTGGATTAGTAAATTCTTGTCCTTGAATTCATATCCTATAATTTTTTCTAATTCTATTATTTGTTGTTCATTCATATGGGTATCCCTGTATATAAGTAAAGAATGATTTATTTATATCACAATAAATTTAAATTTAGGTACATAAAAGTGTCAGCTTGGGTATTTCTCAGGGACTTAAAGACCTTAGATATTGAGAGATCTTACCGTAATTCATCAGTTTTAGAAAGCAATATTCTATTCTTTTGAATTCACCATTTTTTTGCCCTTTTTTAGAACCAAGTTGATCAGTTCAAGTTTATGGGTACACAATAACACAATAAAAAACACTACAATAATGTAGTGTTTTAACCAAATACAACTTTATCCTTTATAAGGAGGAAGAGGAGGAGGTGGAGGAAGAGGTATTGAGCTTTCAGAAGCAATCTTATATTCACCACTATCCTCATATAAGTAAATAGTTGTAGATAAAATTGAGAATTTCAATGCAATCTTATTTTTGTATGAAGTGATTAGATAATTATAATTTGTTGTTCCATCGCTCAGCACATATGAAGTTATCTTTGTAATAGGATCTACGACAGCTTTAAATGAATATGTAGTTCCACTAGTTGTCGTATAGTCTTTAACAAACTTTGTTATATCGAAATTGACTGAATTTAATGTCTCATCGTTATATTCGACTTTCTTTACTCCATCTACTTCTTTGAATTTGAATGTCGATGAACTTGTTGTTATTGTTGTTACTCCATCTTTGCTTTCATATGAAGAATAAGAAGTTAATGATCCATTTACATATAACTGATCAGTGGTTAGATATATGACAGTCGAATTATCACTGTTTGCATATACTCCGTTATAGTTGTAGATATAGTCAACGGCATATCTATTATTGAATGAGACCAAACTAGCTCCATCTTTAATAAAATAGACTTCAGTTAAGTTGCTGTATTTCATAGCTACTCTTACAGCTTTGTTTCCCTGGTATGTAGTTATGCTCAATGAATAGTCATATTCCTTCTCGATTAATCCATTATTAGTATCGTTGAGACTATCAGCATACATCTTTCCATCAGAAGTGATTCTTATCTTCTCTGTTCCATAGGCACCATTGAATTCATATGTGCCTACCAAATCTAAGAACATGTCATATGGAACGAAAGTTTCATTTGGAGTGAATACATTATCTTTAAATACTCCTCCAACCATAGTGTTGTTTGATCCTACTTCTATCAAATGCTCTTCTTTACCGATGGTGAAATAAAGACCGATCACATATGCAAATGAATCTTTTATGAAGTATGGCTTCATTTCATAATCGACTTCATTTCCTTTATAAGTTAATTTATCTGCAGCGATAGTTAAGTCGATTTGATATTTGGTGGTGTATTCGCCTAATAGAGATTCAAAACTGCTAGTAGGTATGAATATCTTTGATTCATCTTCTTTTATCAATTCAAATGCTTTGATTCCAGTGTCGAATAATTTGAATTGATATGTATTTGAATCCATTGTGAATTCTAGATAAGTGGAATCAGAAGAAGGAACATATAGAATACTAGAATCGACGGTCTTAGATTGATAGGTTATCTTTAAATCTTTGTCTACCACCAATGTTTCTTTCTCAGTCTTTGATTTGTATGTGAAGTCGTTTACAAAGTAATTTGAATAAAGAGATTTATTTACTAAGAATAACTCTTTTTCACCTACATATCCTTTGATTACGTAATTAGAAGCCAAATCGTCTTTATAAGGAACAAAATGATATGTCTTTCTATCGTATTCAACTTTTATAGCTTTGAAGTTTTTATAGACATCAAAGCTAAATGATGTTTCAACATTATTGATTTTCAATTTGTTAGTATTTGTCTCTTCATCTAAGTTGAAGGATAAATTGAAATCCTTATAAGAGAAGCTACCATATAAATATGAAGAATAATCTTCATACGGCATGAATGTTTCTTTATTTGAAGAATCTATAAAGGTAATTCCATAAGCACTAGGTTTTACTAAATAAGACTTACTTCCAGAAGTGATTCTATATTCACTTCCTTCTTTTTCATCTACGATTCCTTCTATTTGATATGTATCGCCATCAAAGGATACAGTCTTATTATCGAAATCATAGGATAAGTCTATTGTCTTTGATTCGTCAAAGACATCATAGTTCATAAAAGCAGGGCAGCTTCTGAATACGACTGCATTATTTGATAATATGTTGACTAAATCTATATAAGACCCGTTATTTACTAGCATCATAGATTCATATAGATAATTATCAGTGTAGTCGTAGTAATCTGCTATTAATTCGACAGTTCCATCCACGTCTTTCAAGTAGGATTTTGTATAGAAGGAATTTAAAGTTGATCCAGCTGGAGTGGATTGTCTAACTAAGAATACATCTCTATCGACTGAATAATCTCCGCTGAAATAGTAGATTAAATCATATTTGGAAACTTCTGCTTCATAATAAGGTGAGAAGAATGCTCCATTCATGCTTTTGATAGAAGGCATGAATGAATAAGACTCATCACCTTTCTCAAGAATTAAGACCATCTTTTCATCAAAAGATAGGTAGGCCTTATAGTCATCATCATTAAAAGCTTTGGAGAATGATATTACTGTTCTTGTTATATCACCATCACCTTGTATTTCTTCATCTATAGAAGTTGGAATTAGATCTTTTGATTGACCATCTTTTGTGATGGTTAATCTTTTATTTGTTATAGTAACTTCACCTAATTGACCTTCATAGGTGTAGTCATCCATGACATCTAAATCATAATCAGAGAAATCAGGTGCTGTAGGTTCTGTTGGTGTAAAAGATGAATTTGGTGTAGTAGATTCAGGAGTTTGAGAAGAAGATGGCTTAATCTCATTGCAACTTGTCAAGCTCATCAATACAAGAGTAGATATTGATATTAGTTTTTTAAATTTCATATATTTTGCTCCTTTTATATAGATTTAGGACATTAGAATAAATGTTTTATTAAATAATTTCAAATAGTATTAAAAACTTATCTATAAGAACTCCTCAAAATATGTAATAGATTAAAACACAACGAGTATAAATTTTATGTACACAAGAGTGTTAGTCGAGGCACTTTTTGTATTCCACTTTGAACCTTATTTGTTCAAACACTATATCAAAAAAAACTTTAACGAAAGAATAATCAATAAAACAAAAGACTTTTCTAGTAAACGAAAGAATAATAAAAAATACGCAGTCCGAAAACGATAACGAATTGTCTATAGTCGAACCATTTCATTTATATATAAAAAGTTGATAACATCAAATCTTGTAGAAAATGAGATAACAAATTCATATTTGGCTAAAATTAGTTGAAAAAAATAATAAAGATTATATATGTGATATATAGATCTATTTACTTATTTTATTCTTTTATTAGCTTAATTTCTTTATCTTTTTTAGAAATGAATATAGATAGTCCAATCAATATTAATAATACAGCAATCATTGAAATAGGTAATAACTGAATAATAGTATCTTTGGATTGGATATCGATAAATTTATAACAAAGATAGAAGGACATAGCGCCTAATATAAAGGAAATCAAAATGAAGAAGTATTCCAAAGATATAAAAGCATATTCAATGTTCTTTTCTTTTATTGATTTCACTAGGAATTCAGCTATATTCTTCATAACAGTAGTCATCATAGTAGAAGAGAATACATTTTTATTCATTTCACGGAATGAGCAGAATTGGAACGCTCCATATAAAGCCATGAAACAATCGGCTACGATATCGTTTATTGTAGGTGTTCCGTTAGATTGAATCGCTTCAATATTGACAGGAATGCAAATTGATGGAATCAAACATATAATCATTAGGCTCAGTACTATTTGTGGATAGTATTTATTCACTTTCTTTATTGTGGCTTTTAAAGTCTCTGCAGTTAAACATCCGATAAAGAACATTAATATAACCATCATCCTATCTAAAGCCCAAGGAATATTACCATCTATAAAATTCATAAACATTGTAATGGTGTTTCCAGTTTGCATAGCAGCATATATTCCTCTAGTTTTGATGGAATATAGTTCTGTGAACCCACCTAAAAGACTTAATAGACAAGCAAATAATAGAGATAAAGTGAAGTGTTTTTTTATAAAGCTCATAAAATGAATCCTAAATCATTAGAATTATAGAATTCTTTTATACTCTTGACTCATTAAAGGCTTTCCAAATTTTAAATGAATACTTAATTTCCTAGTCAAATATAATAAAAAAAGCCAAGCTGTTATAGCTAGGCTTATAGTTTTATTTCTTTTTGTTTTTCTTCTCTTCTTTTTTAGCTTTTTTAACATCTCGAAGAACAGCATTGTCATTTTTCTTTATGGTTATTCTTTCAAGCTTCATAGCCTTTAGCTGAGCTTTCTTTATAGATCTGGCTGAGTGATGCTCTTTTATTTGCAAAGGCTCATCACCATCATCATATGAGAATCCATTTCCATGAATTTCATCGACATTTGTTATTGTTATAAAAGCATATGGATCTATAGATTTAATTAATCTGAGCAATTCACGATATTCGTTTCTTGTGAATGAGACTTTTACTACTTTTCTTTCAAATCCAGTATATCCGCCCTCAGCTTCATATAGTGTTGTTCCTCTTTCCATGTTTTTATTAATGGCATTGGAGATGCTTCTATATTTAGCCGATACAATCTCTGCACAATATGAAGAACTATTGCCTGAGAAGATTCTCTCTATGACAAATGAACATAATAATGAAGCTAAAATTCCAATTAAGAAATTGATTAAATTTTGAGATGAGAACAGACCAGTGAATATTATTATAAAGTCCACTCCAAAAGATGAAATAGAAGTTGGAATTCCAAATTTCTTATGTAACCACATGGTTATACAATCCGTTCCACCGGTAGATCCACCACCTTTGAATGAAAATGCAACACCTGCACCCATCAATATACCACCGAATATTCCAGCTAGAATCATTACTGAAGTCGAATCGTAGCTTGGATTATTTATATAAGTTTCTATAGCAAATAATTTAGTTCCGTTAATAACGGTTATTTCTCTTAGAAAATCAAATAGATAGATTCCTAAAGGATAAATAATAGTTGAGATTAAAGTTTTTAAAGTGAATCCAAATCCTAATAAGAAGTAACCTAGTATGAAGAAAAATACAGTGCTAATTGTAATGATATGGTTAATATCGATTATAGAATTTAAGTCATTCCCAGTCGCCATGTTATAGAACTGTTGAATTATAATTGCTATACCTGAAGTTCCACCTGTGACTATTTCACCAGGAACAAGGAATAACGATGCACCTAATGCCAACAACAAGTTTCCTATGACAATCCAAGTTATCGATTTGAATAATTCGGATTTCTTCGGTTCTATAAATTCCTTATAAAAGGAAGTCTTTAAAGTAAACCATTGACCGAGAAAGAAATTTTTAAACCAGCTTGTTCTATTCTCCTTCTGCATCGGTTCTTCCCTCTTTATATTTCCATTTTAAATAGGCATCGATGAATCCATCCAAATTACCATCCATTACTTTTTGGATATCTCCGACTGAATATTCAGTACGATGGTCTTTGACCATCGTATAAGGCTGGAAAACATAGGATCTTATTTGAGATCCCCATTCGATATCTTTTTTGACACCGTTGATTTTATTTAACTTCTCTTGTCTTTCTTTCTCTCTTACTTGGAATAATCTAGATTTCAAAAGATTCATTGCCAGAGCTTTATTTTGCATTTGGCTTCTTTCAACCTGACAAGTGACGACTATTCCAGTAGGATGGTGAATGATTCTGATTGCAGATTCAGTCTTGTTGACGTTTTGACCACCAGCACCAGATGATCTATAAGTCTCAATAGTTATTTCAGCTGGATTTATTTCTACATCTACTGAATCATCTAATTCGGGCATTACGTTGACACTTGCAAAGGATGTATGTCTTGAATGAGCGGCATCAAATGGCGATAATCTCACCATTCTATGAACCCCTCTCTCTGATTTCAAAAGACCATAGGCATTTTTACCCATGACTTCTAATGTGGCAGAAGATATTCCAGCTTCTTCGCCTTCTTGATAATCCAATACTTTATATTTGAATCCGTGGCTGTCACAATATTTGGTGTACATTCTAAATAACATTCCAGCCCAGTCATGTGCTTCAGTTCCACCAGCACCTGGATGAAATTCCAAGATTGCATTCATATGATCATAAGCGCCAGATAAATATAATTCAGTCTCAAAAGCATCCATATCTTTCGATAAGGATGCTACATCTTTTTCTGTTTGATTATGCAAATCCTTGTCATCTTCTTCTTTCAAAAGTGAAAGTGCAGCCTTGATATCTTCAAGTCGATTGAAAAGACCTTCATAAGTATTTTTCTTATCGTTGAGGTCTGATAACTTGCCATTTATCTTGGCAGCATTTTTAGGGTCACTCCAAAAGGATGGATTTGCTGTTTCTTCTTCTAAATTCTTGATTTCTTCTTCTATCTTGGGGAGGTCAAAGACAGCCACAAAGAGAGGACATCTTCAATTCCAATCTTTGGGCATCTCCCGCTATTTCGTATAACTCCTTCATTTTAATAAATACTCCTTAACTAATTATTACTTATTGTCTGTCTTAACAGTATTCAAAGCGTAGCTGACGAGTTCTTCAAATTCCTTCTTGGATTCAAAGCTCTTAGGTCCGACTATTGGTGTTCCTTCTTGGCTGAGTCTTTCCTTCAACATATTTCTATCAGCGTCGGAGAGTTCAGCAATTCCACCCATAATCAACAAAGATAATTCTTGTTTTCCAAGATATCCAAAATCGACCAATTTGATATAAGTCTTAACGATATCGATGGTCAAGACCTTCTTTCCTAACAAGACCATTGTTTCGATTTGAATATCTCTAGCAGTAGGCTTGTAGTTACCTGTTCCTTTAGAGGTTTCAAAGGTGACCTTAGGTTCTTCAACAGGTTGAGCATTATTAGACTCTTCACCAGGCATAGGCTCATGCTTCTTGTTAGCTTCAGCTTGAGCTCTTTGCTCTTCCTTCAAAGCTTCTTGCTCTTTAGCTATTTGCTCACGTTTTTCTGCTTCGATAGCTTTGAGCTTATCTTCTACTTTGACTGTGGTAGAAGGTGCACGGCTAGGTTGTGATCTGAATTGTACGTTTAATAAACGATATACGATTTCATCAGCAATTGTGTCCTGCATTTTTCCGAACAAAGAATAACCTTCGTTTGTATAAGCTTGCAAAGGATCGGAGTTAGCGTAGGAACGGAGCCAAATAGCATCACGAAGTTTTGCCATGGTGTCGATGTGACGTGTCCAAGACTTATCGATACAAGTCAAAGCAATGGTCTTTTCAGCATAGTCTTCCATTTCTTTGGACCAATCTTTTTTATGCTCTCCATAAAGCTTTAACAAGAAGTTAGAGAGAATATCTACTCCTTCTTCTTCAGTCAATCCTTGGAAGGGCTCAGCATTGAATTGACCCTTAGGAAGGTCACGAGCCTCTACCAACATACAAAGCTTCTTAGAATCGATTACATTCTCTTGATCGATTACAGTCATGGCTTGGCTGACTAATAAATGAGCAGCTTTGTTGAAGTAATCGGGGATTGTATCGAAGATTGAATCAGAGAACAAAATCTTATCACGTTTTGCATACATGACTTCACGTTGCTGACGGAGAATTTCATCGTAGTCGAGCAAAGACTTACGAGTGTCGAAGTTTTGTCCTTCAACCTTCTTTTGAGCAGAGGTTATAGCCTTGGTCAACATCTTTGAATCTACAGGCTGATCTCCCATCTTTTGGAAGACAGAAAGCATAGTGTCGGAGCTGAAACGTTGGAGCAATTCGTCTTTGATACAGACATAGAACTTGGAATATCCAGGGTCTCCTTGACGTCCGGAACGTCCACGGAGCTGGTTATCGATACGACGTGATTCGTTTCTTTCAGTTCCTAAAACAGCAAGACCATTGTAGTGATGCTCTTTTTCTTCAGCTTCACTAACGAGTTCTGCAACACCTCTTCCCAATTTGATATCCGTACCACGTCCTGCCATGTTAGTGGCGATGGTGACGGCACCTTTTTGTCCGGCTTGGGCGATGATTCCTGCTTCTCTTGCATGGTTCTTAGCATTCAAAACATCATGAGGAATATTAGCCTTGGTCAATAATTCGTCGACGATTTCTGATTTCTCGACTGAAGTAGTACCAATCAAAATAGGTTGTCCATGAGCATGTCTATCTTTGACATCAGCTATTAAAGCAGCGTATTTGGCATCCTCTGTTCCGTAAACTGAATCGATATCGTCGAAACGAGCGATAGGTCTATTTGTTGGAATAGGGACGACACGCATGTTGTAAATCTTACGGAATTCTTCCTCTTCAGTCTTAGCGGTTCCGGTCATTCCAGAAAGCTTGTCATAAAGACGGAAGAAGTTCTGGTAAGTGATTGTAGCAACGGTGATAGTCTCAGGTTTGATTTCAACATGCTCCTTTGCTTGCAAAGCTTGTTGAAGTCCATCTGAATATTCACGACCTTTCATGACACGTCCAGTGAAGGAATCGATTAAGAGAATTTCGTTGTCAGCGACCATGTATTCAGTATCACGGGCGAAGATGAAGTTTGCTTTCAAGGCCTGTTGAATACGGTGGTAAAGATCAGCATATTTTGGAGAGAAAAGATTTTGAATTCCAAAAGCGGCTTGAATCTTGTTGATACCTTCATCTGTCAAAGTAGCAACTTTCTTTTTGATATCGATAGTGAAATCTTCATCTTTTCTCAAAGATTTGACAACTCTATCAGCTGCTTCATATGAAGAAGCTGAAACTCCGCTTCCACCAGATATGATCAAAGGAGTTCTTGATTCATCGACTAAGATTGAGTCGGCTTCATCGACGATGGCATAATGCAATCCGTTTCTACGAAGAACACGATTTGCAGGAGAGGTAGCCATATTATCACGAAGGTAATCGAATCCTAATTCATCGTTGGTTGAGTAGGTGATATCACATTTGTAGGCGTTTTGCTTCTCTTGGGTGTTCTTTTCACGGGAGTTGATTCCAACAGAAAGACCCATGAAACGATAAATCTGACCCATCCAGTCAGCATCACGGCTTGCCAAGTATTGGTTGACTGTGACTACGTGAGTTCCTTTTCCTTCCAAGGCGTTCAAATAAACAGACATGGTAGCAGTAAGTGTTTTACCTTCACCAGTCTTCATTTCAGCTACATCGCCTTCGTTTAAGACAGTAGCACCGAAAACCTGAACAGGGTAAGGATATTGACCGATAGTACGTCTTGCAGCTTCTCTAGCAGCAGCAAAAGCTTCAGGAAGAATGTCGTCGACAGAAGCTCCGTTTGCGAGCATTTGTTTGAGCTTAGGAGTCTCTTCCTTAAGCTTAGCATCTGTCATTTTCTTGAATTCATCTTCATAATCAAAAGTAGGGCGTGCTTTTTTTCTAATTTTGGCGTATGCACGTGCGTCGATTCTAAATAATTTTTCGAGGAAACCCATTTTTTACCTCCAGTCGATATAAAATAAATGGCACTCAAATAAAAACGAGTCCTTAAGACTAGCAAGAAAGAGTATAAAGCATATAACTATTATTAGAAAGTTTATATAAAAAGGTATTGAGATTATAAGGCAAAAGAATTTTGGATTTTTTAATTTTTGGTTATAATAGGCGTTAACAAACGAGGTCAAACTGATGGAACTATATGAGATTTCACTGCTGACAAGTCTTTGGATTATCATCATATTTGCAGTATTATTTTTCGGATTACTTTATTTGAATTTCATAAAGAGAAAGAAAATCTTGAAGAATGGATTGGGTGATGAAGAAATTCTAAAGAATCTTAGAAAAAAATATAGACAATTCTTTTATGATAAATGGCAGATAAGCAAAAAGAATTCATCAGTTCCACTTTATACCTTAGCTAATTCTCCAACTTTGATAGCTGCTAAAAACAATTCAGGTAAGCTCGATGAAAGTCAATCTTTAGTTTCTACTTTATCTAAAACAAGAGGCAAAATATCCGGATGGAGTATGTTCGGAGTTGGAATTTGTGCTGTATTAATAGCTGTTTGCGCAATTTCAGCTACAGCTGGAGTTTATTACAAAATAAATGAGAGACCATTTATCTTAAACAACATTGAATATAGAGTTTTGAAAACAGATGGTTTGGATGATTCGACTAAAGAAGTATCGATTAAAAAGAATTCATTGGTCGGCTTTAAAAGAGATGATTTCTCATCGATAAAAGAAGGAGACATCATCGCATATTACACACCTGAATTTGATGCAGTCAATATAAATAGAGTTGTAAAAGTAGAAAATGTAAATGGATCAATTCTATTTGAATGTCAGGACTATAAAGAAGAGACTATTGATGCTAAAAATACTAGCATTGATGAAAAAAGATATTTAGGAAAATATTCAGGTTATAACAATTACGGCTTAGGAGTTACATTTGGATTCATAGCTTCCGATTTTGGAATAGTAACTCTTTATTTTATGGCACTGGCCATTTATTTCTACACATATTGTTTTGCCGATATCGACTTCACTTATAGCAAACGTGAATTCTATTTAGCTCAAGGAGTAGATGAGCAAAATGAAAGAAGCTATAAAGAAGAGATAGCGAGATTAAACAACAGCAATAAACCCTTAAGGTAACACGATTACTTTATTGGATTTCTGGCTTACGCCTATTCTTATTTTCTTTCCAAACAATATTTTTCCATCCATAGGATAGAAACAAGCATGAGTATCTTTTCTTGTGACTAATGGAGACTCATATTCGATAGTCAAATATACAGATTTAAGCATGCTGTTTTCATGTACTTCTACAACTCTTCCAGTATAGATTGAATATGTTTTAGAAATAGACAATTCTTTTATAACTGGTGAAATTGCGATTACTGTTAATATCAGAAAAAGACAAGATAGAACAGATGTTGTAATAAATAATCCTAATCCTATTTCTTTTTGAAAGAAATAGCCGAGAATCATTGCGATGATACATAGAATCAACAATATTCCATCTCTATAAAAACTAGACATTTGTTTTTTCACAGTCATAGTTTTAAATACTTCAGTTCTTTTCATATGTAGTTTGCCTCAATCTTCTCTCTTCATCCATCAATTTATCTAATCCTCTTCCGTTATAGCAAACATAGAAGAAACATGTAAAGACTATTCCAATCATAGTGGCTTTAGATCCTATAGACAATCCTGGTGTTTCAAAATCTAATTGATATAAAGTTTCACCTTTATCGGCTATAAATCCGACGAATCCACCTTGAGTTTTATAGGTTGTTACAGTCTGCCAGCCCTTCTCTTTTTTATTCTCGGAATCATCGCTAGTCTTTGAATTGATATCGGTTGGATAATCCCATTTCTTCAATGTCCATCCATTCTCTCTAGGAATATTTAAAACGACAACTTTTCCTTTTGAATAGTTGGTTGTGAATCTAACTCTATCTCCTCTTCTATATTCGACATTTATAGGCTCAGCTTTTAGTTTATCTATAGCGAGTTTGTAATCGGCATAACTGGATTGATATATATAAGGTTTAGATATAGAGGTGTTGTCATCCTTGTTTTCAAACAAGTAACCAATAATTCTCTTCACAGGTTTTCTTACATAGAAACCATGAGCTTTCTGATATTTAGAATAGCATTCTTCTCCACTGGTAACATCATTTCCGTCTTCATCTACGAAATGCCATTCATAATGATCTGGTGTGTTAGTGGATAGGTAAACAGGATTATCTTCACTTGCTTGAGGTGCGAATAAGCTTCCATTCTTCTTTTCTATGACTACTTTTGTATAGTATTTCAATCCTTTTAAGGAATTTCCTTCTAAGTTATCCATATCTATCTTTGTATCAGCGGGATAGATATAGTGATTGATTTTAGTAGTGTCGTTAGGATCTAATCCGGTTATATAATTTCCATTTTCGTCCCAATGAGAAGCATAAACTGTATAAGATAAGTTTCCGAGTCTTTGTAACATGCTGGTATTGGTAGAAGCAGTCAACACGTTGTTGGAGTTAGTATAAACAATAGCTTTGTCAGTAAGGTTGAATCCGTTGAATACGATGTGGTGAGAATCTCTAATAGTAAATGATAGATTGTATTTATCATTTACATACTTATCATCTTTCTTTATGAATTCGACATCATAATCGTTATTGAAGTATTTGATATTTCCACTGTATCCATAGATTGTAGGAGTAAATGTCATCTTTAAAGTTGTGGAAGTTTGGAAACTAGAAGAACTATTTGTTTTAGATATTGAAATCAAATGTTTGTTTAAATCAGCTACCAAGTTCTCGTCTTTTAAATCATCTTCATCCATGATTGCATATCTTAGATATGCATATTCATTGGCGTCTGTATTGTTATATTCATACATAGCAGAGCTGTTTAAGACAGTGTCGAAAGCAAATCCTAAGTTGATATAGTCGTTGTTTAAATAAATGTCTCTAGCTAGTGTTCCATCGCTTTGTTGAGCTTTCAAGGAGTCTTGTAAAGCAACGAGTGATGTTCTTTCAGCTTCATCTACAGTGTTAGGGTTAATATCTTGTATATTTACATATCCCCAAGGAATATTATTGTCTTTCTTAGTGCCATCTTCATTTCCGTGACGAACCATATAGTATTTGACACCTAAGAATGTTTCAACATTAGATCTTCTATTGTGTTCACCCATAGACCAGTTTCCACTGGTGTATCCTAGGTTGCTCCAGTCTATAAAGTCTTGAGCATTGAAGGCGTAGTTAGAATTGAATGCTGATAATGAATCGTGACCGACTACCAATCCTAAATTGGTGTTGTTTCTATCCACAGTGCTGTTGAAAACACGATATATAGAGGAATCGTATTCTTTTAATTTGTTTATTAAATTTGTTTCATTGGATACAATTCTATTACCTTGGCCATTTGAATATTCAAGATTAGATATATCGCCGAATCCATGGTTTAGGATGACTGTGTTGCCCATCGCAATAGCTTCTATAGAGACTAATAACAATGTAGCTTTGTTAAATTTCTTTCCGTGGAAGAAATGACGCATCACTACGTATCCTACGATGTCTATTCCAAATTGGAATGGGAGAATTAACAATCTTTCCCACCATGTTTCATCAGCAAAAGGATATCCATCTTTATATAAAATATATTGGTTGTTTATAGCCCAAATGGATAATACATAAGCTGTTATTTGAAGGATTACTAGTATCGCCATTGAAGCGTCTAGATATCCTCTGGATATTTCACGTCTTTCATCTATTGTTTTACAAGCAAATGCAATCATCCACGATATAGGAAGCAAGTAGAATCTAGCATATCCGACTGTGAAGGCACTAAACAAGTAATAGAAGAAAGGAACTGACATGAAGAATATGGTGAAAAATCCACCGATTATTGTGCCTATTCTTTTCTTTTTAAAAGCGTATAAATATCCGACAAAAGTCATTAATAGCAAAGGTACAAATATATATGATGATCCGGAGAGATTGTCGTAGTAGCTGACTTGTAGAAGGTTATTTGAAAAGGAGGCCAAGTTCATGAAAACTAAGCTATTTAAAGGATAAATCTTTCTATAGGATATATATTCACTGGAATAATCAAATTGGAATAAGACTTTAAATATTTTATTCAAATCATTAGATTTGAATGCATTCATCAAATCATCTAAATAAGATGATTCATTGATTCTAGGCATGGACTTAACATTCATAATACTAGGAAGCAAAACAAATGCACTCAATAATATTCCTAACAAGAAGCAAGTGACACCCATTCCAAATACAGCCCATCTAGTTTCACTAGTCTTCATTTGCTTCCAACATTGAATATATCTAAATATAGAATAGAGACATGATCCAATCATAAACACAGCTAAGAAGAAGTAGTTGCTCAATCCGACTAAGAAGAAAGCTACTATTAAAAGTCTGGGATCTCTTTCTTGTATTACTTTTTCAATTCCATAAAGGATAAGAGGAAAGAAAGCAAAAGCATCTAGATAGAAAGCAAACCAAAGATAGTAAGTCACCCACCCACAAAAAGCAAAAGCAACTCCCCCAATTCTTCTACTTCCTACAGAAATATTAAACATTCTAAGATATAAATAGAAAAAGAATCCACCTAAAACTATTTTAACTATGTATAAAATTGCTATCTCTTGTGGAATCCATGAACGTGGGAATATCAATGTTATCAAAGTAAATGGTGAGAACAAACCATAGAAGCTGTCAGCACCGATGGTGTTGACACCTAATCCAGTAGAAGAATCCCATAGACTGAAATGACCGGTATTGAAGAATCTATGCCATTGATCGTACATTTGATAAGGCATAGTTTGAGATTGAAGATATCCATCTCCGGAAAGAGGAATAGTGAAGTTATAGCAAATCAATGTATATCCAAATATGAGAATCGCTACTATTGTCAGCCAGGCTAAAGTTATTAGGTTATCTTTGCTTCTTTTGATAAAGGAGGAAAGCCAAGATTTACCATTTGTTTTCAACCTTGAAAAAAATGTAGATAATCTTGCTATGGCTTCGTTTGTTAAATCTAATATAGGATGACTTTTTTCCATATTTAATTCCCTCCTTTTAAACAAAAACGCCCTTCAAAGATAGAAGAGCGTCAGATGACTTCTTTATGGATTAGTAGTTGAGAAGTTTCTTTCCGAACTTAGCGTTGTTGTACAGTCTCTTTATAGCTACCTTCTTAGTATATCCATATGTCAACCACTGAGCTAATATTGTCAAGAATGCAACAGCGGGTAACAAATAATATCCGACCTTTAACACAGAGACATATCCTTTAGCATTTGTTGTTTCAAGTTTAAATAAGACTTCATTACGATAAGTTCTAGTGAATGAATACTTGAGCAAGTAGTTGGAGAAGTTAAGCATCATAAACAATCCAACTATAGAGAGAATCACTGTCGATGTGATAACCAATGCTTTCTCATGTCTTCTCGAGAATAAAGGAAGCATAGCAGCAATGATGAATAAGACAAATTCAGCTATAAAGAACACATTGAATTGACCCGAATGCCTGCTAGTAATCTCCTTGTAGGTTCCAAAGGCTAAAGTATAAAACTTTAGACTCATTTCTCCATCAGCAGTATTGTTACGAATAGTTGCATAAGGTAAGAATATGAATCCTATGAATAAGGCTATTCCAACAAGAGCTGTCACACAGAATCCCCATTGAGTGATTCTAGCACTTGATAAATCGCCGATCTCATTTTTGATAAAGTCTTTCTGAGCTTTGCTATCAAATAAGGCTTCTTCAGTATCTAATTCTCTTTTTCCCATACCTTGATATCTCCTTTCCTTTCATAACTTATTCATATTTTATAAGATTTTTTATATTAAAGATAGTAAAAAATATATAGTATTGTTTTGGTTCATAATGAAACTACCTTACTAATGATAAAAATAGTTTCTTAATTTGAGTTTTATTAAAATGAATATTGCTAGATTGTATGATACAAAACCTTAAACATGCAACAATGATTTCTTGTTTACTTTGTGCTAAGTCTTGATAAAATTATTTTACTATGTAAGGGATATCGATTATGGCATTTATAGAAGGAAGAGCATTGACGAAAGACTATGGCAAGGGTGAAACCCTTGTCCATGCATTAAAAGGTGTTTCTTTTTCAATCGAAAAAGGTGAATTTGTCGTCATCTTAGGAGCTAGTGGAGCAGGAAAGACAACACTTTTAAATCTGCTGGGTGGAATGGATAATGCTTCTGCTGGAAATTATTTTCTAGCTGGAAGAGATGTATCTAAATTCAACAGCCGTCAATTGGAAGACTTTAGAAGAAACGATATCGGATTTGTTTTTCAATTCTATAATTTGATGGAAAACCTTACTGCCTATGAAAATATTGCTTTAGCTGCTTCTATAGTGAAGAAACCTTTTGATCCTAAAGAGATATTGAAAGATGTCGGATTAGAGAATAGAGCAAATAACTATCCTTCTCAATTGTCAGGTGGTGAGCAGCAACGCGTCTCTATAGCTAGAGCAGTAGTGAAGAATCCAAAATTATTGCTTTGTGACGAGCCTACTGGAGCTTTGGATAGCAAGACAGGAAGCAAGATTATAGAACTGCTTTATTCCTTATCGTCTAAATTTAATACTACGGTCATAATCGTTACACATAATTCGTCTTTAGCTAAAATAGCGACTCATTTGATTAGAGTCAGTGATGGTCAAATAGAGGAAGATTCTCATTTTCCACGTAAAGAATCCATAGAGGATATTGTATGGTAAAGAGCAAGAACAAATCATCCACATTCAATATTCTTTTCAAATCTTTGATGAGATCGATGAGAAAGAATATAAAGCAATTGATTTCTATCATTGCCATTTCTTTTTTGTCTCTCTGCCTTTTTGCTGGATTGACTTCTAATGCAAATAATATATTAGAAAGACAAAATAATTTGTATGAGAAGACAAATCTAGCAGATGTGTATGTGACCACTACAGGCTTAACTGACGATGATAGAACTGCTATGCGTACTCTCTATAACATAGATCTCATTGAAGAGAGAATTTATTTAACTGCAAACGTAAAGAACAGCAATGTTTATTTCGTTTCTACCGAAGCATCTCCAAAATTGTCCCATCCTTTGATAAAAGAAGGAGAAGAAGGATGTTTGATGATGAATTCTTTTATGAAGGATAAAGAATTATCTATCGGCGATAAGGTTTCTTTCACTATGACTAATCCTTTGAAAATGATGATTTCAACAATAAATAGTCAATACTCATCTTATATAAAATCTTTGCTGGATCAATTTGTCTTGAATGGTGGCAAGAATATAGTTTATGACGATGAAATAACATTTGATATGAACATAACAGGATCGATGTATCATCCTGAAGGTGTTCAAAATTCCTCGTTTTCTAATTCTATAGTTTCAGTCAAAAATGATAGTTTTGCTACTTGTCTTTATAATCTTTTAAAAGTGAACTATAACAACAGTGTGTTGGATTTAGCATTGAGATTGTTGAATTTAAACGCCAGCGATGATTCATTGGTAAATTTAACTAGTTTGATGAAGAGCAGCACTAATCAAATATTGATAAAGACAGATGATTCTGACACAGCTGTTTCTAGCATAAATGAATACTTTACTGGCAAATCCAATTTTATTTTAGCTTATAAAAGTTCATCTCTTCCATCGTATCAAGCTTTAAATCAGGACGTGACTCAAGCTATGCAGTTGACATTCGTCTTCCCTATCATTTTCTTTTTAGTTTCATTATTAATTATCCTAACTACTATTTCACAAATGATACTGAAGAGTAGAAGTGAAATAGGAGTGATGAAGGCTATCGGTGTTCCAAAGAAGAAAATATATTCTTACTTCGTTAGCTTTGGTGTTGTTCTATGTTCGATTGGAGGAATACTAGGATTCATAATAGGTCCTTTATTAATTCCGAATGTCATGGGAATTAAATATAATCTATTATGGGATATGCCTTCTATGTCTATACATTTCTTTTATTGGATGTCTATAGTCATGCTATTGGCATTGATAATTGTTGCAGGTTTATGTTCTTTTATCCTCTCTTATTCAGTTATAAAAGAAAAGCCTGCTGATACTTTGAGAACTAAGACTAATAATAGTGATAAAGGTTTGTATGCTAAGTATAAATCTTTTAGAGAAAAGCATGAATTTAGACCGGTGTCATTTGGAAAAAATCTAGGATTTGTCGGAGTGATCCTTTTATCAATCCATGATTTCTTTGTATTTATTTTTGGATTGAAAAATAAAGAAATAAAAGAAAAAAAGGTAAAAGCTAATAAAAAGACTAAAGTTAATAACTTTGGCATAGTTTTAAAGATGTCTATTAGGAACATTTTGAGTAGCAAAGGAAAGAGCTTGATGGTTATTCTAGGAATGACGGGATGTACTGCTTTGTTAGTTTGTGGCTTTGGAATATCAGATACTTTGAACTATGGTGTTGATCTAGATTTTAACGTGAATGAATATGTCGAGATGAGTGTTAAACCTTCAGGAAATACGGACGATGTATATAACAATCTTCTAAGTTTAGAAAATGTAGAGAAGGTTGAGAAAGTATCTCAAGCAGCTGTATCTGTTTCTTATGAATCTTCATTAGAAACAACATTGAATATTCTCGAAGATAATTCTAATTATTTTAAAGTTCCTTACTATGTCGATGGTGGTCTTACCATGGATCAAAGAACTGCTGAAAGATTGAATATCGAAATAGGCGACACTTTAAAAATTGTATTGAGTGGAAAGATATATGAGAGAAAACTGACTTATATCTTTGAATCTTCAGTTTTAAAAGGTGTTTTTGATAAAGCTAGTGGATATCCTAATACTACATTTTCTCCTACTACTTTTTATTTAACCTTGAAAGACTTGTCCAAATCTGAAGAAACTAAAGAAGAAATAATGAAGCTAGATGATGTATCTTCTTGTAGCACTGCAAAAGATATTAAAGATAGAGCGGATTCTTTGCTTTCTACTATCAACATTATGACAGATGTAGTAAAAATATTCGCAATCTTATTATGTGTTGTAGTCATTTATAACTTGACTAGTTTAAATATCGCACAGCGTAAACGCGATATAGCTACTATGAAAGTTCTAGGCTTCCATTTTAAAGAGATAAGCATGACTTTGGCATATGAACTGGCTATAGACTCATTGATTGGATCTTTAATAGGATTGGCCTTAGGATTTCCATTAGCAGTATTAGTTTTATCAGTAAACAAAACTGATCTATTGACCTTCTTGTATCATATCAACTGGACTACATATATCATTTCATTTGTAATAGCATTTATAACTTCTATAGTTGTATCTCTATTGTTGAATTTCAAAACTAAAAAGATTCCGATGGCGGAATCTTTAAAGTCGATTGAATAGTCTAGTCTTTTAAATCTAAGGATTTACTTTATTGTATAAGAATTCGGATTTGGATTAGTAGGTGTCCACCATGCTATAGCTTCTAATATCAGTAATGCCAAAAGGAAAACTATCATGACTATGAAGATAATTCTAGTCAGTGTGATCTTCTTATTTTGAAGATTACAATCAGCTTTTGAAACAGCAAAGCAGAATATAGTGCATACTATTTCTAACATGTGAAGAAGGAATAGAGACCAAAACAAAATCATCGCTTGACCTTGATATGCAAATGCGATGAATAAGCATCCAGTTGCAGAGGCCATAGCTAAGAGAAAAGCTATGAATATCTTTAAATAGAGGTGCTTATATCCTGATTGATTTATTCCTTTCTCTTCCTTATTGTTTTTATCTTCCATTTGAATCATCATCCTTGAGGATGTCTTTATACATCTCTACTCTTCTATCTCTGAAAACACCCCAATCTATTCTATTATCTCTAACGGCATCTAAATCGAATTCATGGATGATGAATCCTTCATCGTCCCTACCTTTTGATTCGACAATGTTACCAAATTCGTCGGCGATGAAAGAAGAACCGAAGAATTTCATGGAAGAGTTATTGATTGATTCGACTCCAGTTCTATTGGCTGCTATGACAGGCATGATATTAGCTGCGGCATGACCTTGCATGACATGTTGCCAGTGGTCTTTAGAATCTTTTGTTAAGACAGGTTCTGATCCTATAGCTGTTGGATAAAGCAACATCTCAGCACCTTTCAAAGCCATGATTCTTGCACATTCTGGGAACCATTGATCCCAGCAAATGGCAACACCTATGTTTCCAAACTTTGTTTTGAACACTTTAAAACCTGTGTTTCCTGGAGTGAAGTAGAATTTTTCTTCATAGCATTCACCGGTTGGAATATGAGTCTTTCTATAGACTCCAAGTTTTGCTCCATCGGCATCGATGATGCAAATGGAATTGTAATAGACATTCCCACATCTCTCAAAGAATGATATAGGTAAGACTACGTTCAATTCTTTAGCTAATTGTTGATAATGTGCTAAAGTTTTTGAAGTTTCATATTCTTCAGCTAAAAGATAATTCTTGTAGTTTTCTATTTGGCAGAAATAGTCTCCTTCAAATAATTCACTAGGGAGGATGATGTCAGCTCCGGCTTCTTTAGCTTGTCTTATTAAATTGTCTATCTTTTCTATATTTCCATCATATGAATTGGTTGATTTGAATTGAAGTGCAGCAACCTTTATTTTTCTCATTTTAGTCTTCCTCCTTTAAATTGGGCATTGGAATTTGTTTTGTAATACAGTGTATATTTCCACCACCCAATAGAATTTCTCTTCCTGGAATCTGTATGATTCTCTTCTTTCCCTTATAGAAGGAATTCAATATATCATATGCTTTTTGATCGTTTGGATCATTGAATGTTGGAAGGATGATAAACTCTTTTCCCATATAGAAATTGACATATGATCCAGCTAATCTGTTTCCTTGTTCTCTTACTATGGCGTGGTCATCGTTTGCTAGACTCAATTGTTCTTCTTTGTTCATGTATAGAGGCCCAGGAACAGGCATTTCTATAACTTCTATTTTCTTTCCATCGGCTGTAGTTTCATTTTTTAATACTTCTAAATCAATCTTATATCTTTCATACATAGGATCGTTCTTATTATCGATTGAAGCTAATAAGACATGTGTTTCATCTAAGAAACATGCCATATTGTCTACATGACCTGATGTTTCATCGTTATAGACACCATAAGGAAGCCAAATTATTTTCTTTTGATCTAATATTTTCTTTAAAGTGTCTTCTATTTGATTTTTGGTGAGATTAGGATTTCTTCCTTTGGATAAGAGACATTCTTCAGTAGTTACTAATGTTCCTTTTCCATTTGTGTGAATTGATCCACCTTCAAGGATGAAATCCTTGATTTTAAACTCATCTATATTTAATGAGTTTAAAAGAGGTGTTCCCATCGAATTGTCTTTGTCCCATGAATCATAAAGACCATTATATGTTCCACCCCAAGCATTGAATCCCCAATTCACCCCACAAATCTTACCTTCATTATTTCTTGTGAAGACTGGTGCGTTGTCTCTAGCCCAAGAATCATCGTATTCGATAGGTAAGACTTGAACATTAAAGTTAGAAAACAAAGGAGACAATATATCTGCATTTTTGCTCAAAGCTTCTTTTGAAGCTACTACATAGACTTTTTCGAATTGAGCTATTGATAGAATTACAGACATGAAGTCCCAAAGAGCTGATCTAGCGTCATTTCTCCAAACATCAGTTCTAAAAGGAAGTTCAACTACTGTTCCAAGATGTTCTTCGCCTTCAAAAGGCATTGAATAAGTATCATTTAAATATTTTTCTTTTGATAGTTCCATTTTATTTATTTAATCCAGCCGTATAATTCTATCAATTATTAGAACAAATTGTATTTATATAGTTATTAAATACTTGGTTGTGTTTGTTATATAAAATAATCAAATATGTAAATTAGTCTTTCCACCTGTATTTTCCAAGTTTATATTCCTTTTTCAATTCTTCTGGAATTACTTTTCCATATATTAAATTGTCCATAAAATATGTTTCTTTGTCTCCAGAAGAGTTAAATTCAGAAACAATTACTTCACTTTCTTTTGTTATTCCTTTTGCTTTAATAAGTGTGGATTATCAATTGTTGAGAGATTAAATAGTAATTTGCTTTTGAATGCTCGTTTGTTTTGAATAAAGCCGTTCTCAAAACCATAGGTCAACATATCTTATTTAATATATTTAGCCTTTATAATATTAATTTGCATGGAGGATAAAATAATGAGTTTTGAAGCTATTACTGAAGATGAGTTGAAGAAGTTTAAAAAAGAATTTGCTGAATCTAAGAGTGAAGCTGTTCAAGGTGCTGTTATGGCTCAGGGTATTCCGGCTGTTTCAATCAATAAATCTGTTGAAGCCTTGATGACTCACCAATATTCTATTAATGTCGAGTCTGGAGATATCACCAATCAAAAGAGATCTGGACGTTGCTGGATGTTTGCTGCTACCAATGTAATGCGTCTCGAGGTCATGAAGAAATTAAAAATTAAGAATATGGAACTTTCTCAAGCTTATCCTTTATTTTGGGATAAGTTAGAGAAGTCTAACTTCTTCCTTGAGAATATTCTTAAAACAATCGATGAACCTAACGGATCACGTATCACTGATTTCCTTTTGTCTTCTCCTATAGGAGATGGTGGCCAGTGGACAATGTTTGTAAACTTGGTTGAAAAGTATGGTGTATGTCCTAAGGATGTCTATCCTGAAACTGCATCATCTTCTAATACTCAAGCTATGGATAAGTACATAACATTGAAGCTTCGCGAATATGCTTGTACCTTGAGAAAGTTACATCAAGAAGAGAAGAAAACAGTCGAAGAACTTCGCCCTTTGAAAGAAAAGATGCTTTCTGAAGTCTATCATATCTTGGCTGTTTGCTTAGGTGAACCTCCTGTTAAGTTTACTTATGAGTATGTCGATGAAGACAAGAAGTTTGGTCGCATTGCTGACATTACTCCTAAGGAATTCTTCGACAAGTATGTCGGATTGAAATTGGATGATTATGTTTCAGTTCTCTCTTGCCCTGGCCCTCGTTATCCGTTTGAGAAGGCCTTTACTGTCAAGTACCTCAACAACGTTGAAGGTGGAAACAAAGTCTTATACATTAACCTTCCTATCGAAAGAGTTAAAGAGCTTGTAATCAAGCAACTTTCCGATAATAGAGTTGTATGGTTCGGAAGTGATGTCGGACAGTTCTCTTACACACCTGATGGTGTGATGTCTACTGAGATGTGGAATGTCAACAAGGTACTGGGAACTGAGTTTGGAATGACCAAAGCCGAAAGAGTTGATTATGGCGAATCCTTGATGACTCATGCTATGGTCATCACTGGTGTCAATATCGTCGATAACAAGCCTAACCGTTGGAGAGTTGAAAACTCTTGGGGTGATGCAATCGGTGATAAAGGCTACTTCGTCATGTCCGATGACTGGTTCAATGAGTTTGTCTATCAAGCAGTCATCGACAAGAAGTATTTGACTGAAGATGAAGTTAAGATTCTCGAACAAGATCCTATCGAACTTGAAGCTTGGGATCCTATGGGTTCTTTAGCTCTTTAGTTTCGATTGATGTAAAAGACTCGGCTTTAAGCCGAGCTTTTTTTCTAGAATTTACTTTTATTTTTCCTTTTTTAGTCCACATATAGAGCGAAGGAGGTTTTGATGAAATAAAAAAGCTAGCCATAGGCTAGCATAGTTAGCAAATGGTGCCTTCGGCGAGAGTCGAACTCGCACGGGTCTCCCCACAAGATTCTAAGTCTTGCGTGTATACCAGCTTCACCACGAAGGCACGCCCTGGGGTCCCTGAAGGGAGTCGAACCCTTAACTTGGGGTTCGGAACCCCACACTATATCCGTTTAGCTACAGGGACATTGGCGCTCCCGGTGAGATTCGAACTTACGGCCTGCCGCTTAGGAGGCGGCCGCTCTAATCCAACTGAGCTACGGGAGCAGCAATTATTATTTTAACAAAAATCTATCGATTGTTAACTATAAATAATTCAGTTTTATATTTCATCTCCTATACCTCATAAAAGAAAGGAGAAATAACAGATGTTTAAAGTTATAAGCAAGTTAATTTTAAGTATAGTATCCATAGGATTGTCTTTTAGTTTCTTTAAAAAAGATCCTTATTTTAGATTCGAAAAAAATATAGATAATAAAAAGGAATCTTTTCATAATAGATTTAAGCAGGACACAGGAGGGAGGTTATCTTATTCTGATTTTATATCAGATAAAGGCTCTGTTTATTTTAGCTTTTATGATGTTTCATTTGATAATTTCTATTATGATGAATATTTGAATCTAAATTTTCAAGGACTTGATTTTAAAGATAATAATAGCTACGTTAGGTTAAGAACAAGATTTAAAGTTGACAAAAATGAAATATATTGCAGTGACTATACATATAAAGAAAATAGAACTAGTAATTCTTCACCATATATAAATTATATAGTCGATAGAAAAGATAATTTTCTATACATAAAATTTGTATTAGAAGAAGTAAAAGACTTTTATAAGAAGAACAAATCATCGATTCCATCGACAGGAAAGAAGGAAGTTAGAGTTGATATTAATTTTCCAAAGACATGTCATATTGCTAATGCTGCGTATTGTGATTCAAAAGAATTTAGAATTAAAGCCGGAGCAAAGGCGATTAATTTTTATGATGTTTTTGCATATTGGAAAAATTATGAGAGATTTGTAGTTGAAGTGGATAAGATTCACGATACATGGTGGGATTATATGTATCCTTTATATTTGTTGAGAGCAATTACTACAAGTAGATATGGAAGAGCAATAGGACCGATAGGAAATGAAAAATATACTGAACATATTATCACAGGGATTGATGAGAATTTTGGAGATTATTATTACAAACATGAATTAGCTCAAAATGGTAGATTTTTAGATTATCAATTATCTATTAGATTTTTTGATGAAAGGACAAATCTATTTGAAGCTGAAAAAGATATAACTGTTAGGTTGAAGAGTAAAGATGATATAAGTCCTAGAATAATAATAGATGGAATATCAGCTGATAGTTATACAAAGCCGATACAAGTAAGTTATGATAAAGCAAGAGATTTAAAGATGTTGAAAGATTCCCTATTAGAAAGAATAGAAGTATCTGATAATAGTATGGAAGTATTAATTCCTAAAATAGAAATAGAAGGTTTTAAACCTATGTCTATTGAAGATTATATCTTAACTATTTCTAGTAAAGATGCTTCAGAGAATTCGACTTTAGTTAAAAAGATTCTTCAAATCATCGATGATATTCCTCCTGTTATAACATCTAAAGTTGAAAAAATTGAGACGACTATAAATGATAGATTATCAGAGGAATTTATATTATCTAAATTTAGATCAGTAGATGAAATAGATGAGGAATTGAATGTCTATTTAGGAAGAGATGAATACCATGAAAATATGAATTATATGAAAGCTGGAAGATACAATGTCGAAATAAAAGCCAAAGATAAAAGTGAAAATGAAACAACAATTATTTTTCCTATCACTGTATTTGGATCTGGAAATGAGAATTATATTTTATCCGAAGGAGCTTTAATAGTTTCTACAGATACTATATTAGAACCTGATGAAATTGTAGATAAGCTTATAGAAGCAGGGCAAATAGATAAAGTCGAATATAAAGAAGCAAACATAATTGAGGGAAATCCAATCGAAGGGAACAATCAAGTCGGAGAATATACTTTGAAAATAGAAATAGTAATAGATGATAATGAATCTAGATATGTTTATTTAAAAATTAAAGTTGTAGAAGGAAAACTAAATGATATAGACAATAGTACAGATATAGATAACAAAGGCGATAGTAGCGGAAAAGATATAAAATCAGATGAAGAGTCTACTCCCAAATCATTTTGGCAGCATATAGTCGATTTCTTTAAAGCTATAGGTGATTTCTTCAAAAATCTATTTGGAATTAAATAAGCTTATACAAATTGAAAAGTGCTATGGATTGTTGTATTTTATCTAAGCACTGGGCTCATGGCGGAATTGGTATACGCGTTAGATTCAGGGTCTAATAGGATTCGTCCTGTGAGAGTTCAAGTCTCTCTGAGCCCACCATATTGAAATAACAGCTTTGATTTAAACGTCAAAGCTTTTTATATTTGTGAATAGTTGATATAAAACATACTATTCAATTTTGAATAACAAGCAATAATAGTTATTTTAATTTCAAAAAAAATTCTTTGTTCTGTCTCGACCTGATATTTATCTTATTTTCTTTTATGGATTAAAGAAAACGGAGCAAAGGCAATTTTAGTGTTTGGCTCTAAGATTTAAAGACTTTAATAGGCATTTACATTGGATAATTGTGGAATAATAGAAATACCCTCTAGTGATATTATTTACTCGATTTTTTTCATGTTTAATTGTTCACGAGCCTGTATTTAGAATTTTTTAAATTTTATTATCAATGTGTTATGGATTTAAATGTTTTGCCGGGGCAAATAGCAAAATAAATTACAGTATCAAGTTTTATTCATATTATGAAATAAACCGATTCAGTGCATTGGTTTTGAACAATTAGTAGTATTTCGTATTCTTATAATAATCCATCGTATGAAAAAGAGTACAAAGAAAATAATAAAGATAACTTCTATAACGTTAGCTGTAGTGATAGGATTGCCTGTTTTGGTAGTTGGTAGTTATGTCATGTATGTCGTATGTTCTTATCATAGGATAGGAAATCAAGTCTTGGATGTTGATAGAAATTCTAATATCGAAAAAGTCGAAACAAATAAAGAATTGACTGTTTCTACATTTAATGTTGGTTTTGGTGCCTATTCACCTGACTATACATTCTTCATGGATGAAGGATATAACATGGATGGAACTAAGACTGTAGGAACTCATGGAAAAGGTGAATCAAAAGAAGACGTTCAGAAGAATACAGATGGTGTTAAGTCTGTAATAACTGATTTAAATAGCGATTTTTATTGTATGCAAGAAGTCGATGTGGATTCAGACAGATCCTACCATATAAATCAAGAGAGTGAATTTGAATCAGTTTTCCAATCTTATGATAAGACATTCGGAATCAACTATGATTCAGCATATCTCTTCTATCCTTTAAATGATCCTATAGGTAAATCCAAATCTGGATTATCTACTATGTCTAAATATCAAATAAATTATAGTGAAAGAGTTGAATATACAGTCTCGACTGAATTCTCTAAATTCTTCGATTTGGATAGGTGCTTTGATGTTAATAGAATCAAGACTGATAATGGTAAAGAATTTGTTTTGATCAATTCTCATATGTCTGCTTATGATGAAGGTGGAAAGATTAGAAATACACAAATTCAAGAACTCTATTCTTATATTAAAAGTGAATATGATAAAGGCAATTATGTCATAGTGGGTGGTGATTTCAATCATGATCTATTGACAAACAATCCTATATATCCTCAATATACAAGTGAAGACTTTGCATTTAAGAATCAAGTAAACCAATTAAAACCTGATTGGTTGAATTATATGTTTGATGAAGACAAAAAGTCTCCATTTGATGATGGATTTAAAATATATGCTGCCGATAATCTACCCAGTTGTAGAGATGTCGATATAACATGGCAAGAAGGAACTACTTTTGTATCTACTGTCGATGGATTTATAGTCAGTGATAATATCGAAGTAGAAAACATAACAATAACTAAAACCGGGGACACAGGCTTTGCTTATAGCGATCATCAGCCTAGTACATTGACGTTTAAGCTAAAGTAAACAATCTTTAAAAGAAACTATATCTTTCAAAATTCTTTTAATTATTAGACAAAGTATTGGATTTTTTCTATGTAAAAGAAAGCTTAAAAAGCAAAAATAAAGAATAAAAGCTATACGCTTTCAAATGATAACTCGGTATGATAAAGCGCATACATTAAATGCTATAAAGATTGAAGGATTGATTTCGAGTGCAAAAAAAGTAGTTAAAATTATGTATAAAAATTGTAAATATATGAAAACCGAGCTTGATAACATAGTAAATATGATATTTTTAATTCAAGTTATAAATTTTTGAAAGCTCTTGCATAGCACTATAATTGTGCGAGGCTTTTTTGCACAAATATGTCTTGACTTCTTAGCGCTTTCATACTATGATTTCAGCGACATTCAAAGAAAGACAAGAAATCAACTGGTGGATTTCTAGTCATTTCTATGCATGCTTCTTATTTTTTTGGAATTAAGGGGGAAACTTATGAAAAAGAATTTAATTCCTTTCGTTCTGTCGACACTAGCTGCAGTAACTGTACTTGCTTCTTGTAATGGTGGCAATGGTTCAGGTTTGAAGAAACTTTATGTTTCTACTTACAACAACGCTGATCCTAATATGTCTAACCTTTGGAAGCCTGGATATGATGCAAATGCTGAAAAATTCGGATTCGAATCACACTGGGATGATGCTGCAAACGATGACAACAAGGGTCTTCAAAACTTCAAGGCTGCTGTAACATCTAACTCTTATGATGCTTATGCTTTGAACCTAGTCTCTCAAACAAATGGTGCAAACTATTTAAATGAAATCAAGAAAGTCAATGTTCCTGTTGTCTTCTGGAATCGTGAGCTTGCAAAATCCAATGGAGACATCGATGTTGATTTGATGAAGTCTTATGCAAATGCTTATTATGTTGGAATTGAGTCTGCTGAAGGTGGACGTTATGAAGGTAGAGCTATTGCGGAGCATATTCTAAAGAATGGTGGAGTAACCAAATTTGATCGTAATAGCGATGGAAAAGTTGGTGTCTATGTTGTGAAGGGTGAAGATGGACATGCAGATGCTGAGGCTCGTTGTGTCTGGGCTCCTATTTACTTGGATGCATTTTTGGCTGGAATGACAACCGATGCTGAAATCATGGAAGCCTATAAACCTACTGGAAATCTCACTGGTGTAAATGTACCTGGTGTCACTTTCAAGAAGATTGAAATCATCGGATGCCAAACTGCAAAGAATACTGCAGGTGCAACTTGGGATCCTAATACAGCTGCTACTCAAGTCAACAACGTTTTGACTGGTGACAATGGAACTAAGGTTGATGTTGTTCTTTCCAACAACGATGGTATGGCTGTTCAAATTGCTAAATCAAAGACATTCATCGATTCTAAAGCTTTGATTGCTGGTATCGATGCTTTGCCTGATGCTATTTCACAGCTCAAGACAAATGGTAGCCAATATGTTGCATCTATCAGAAATGATGGTAAGCTCCAATCCAAGGTTGTTCTCCAAGCTTTGAAGAATATGATCGATGGAAAAGACATCACTGCTGATATGGACAAGATTGATGAATTTGATAAGGTTGTTACTACAAAGGCTGAATGGTTGGCTGATGCCAATTCTCTCTGGTATGATTCAGAGCATAAGGCTTTCCGTGTACACCACGTTATCTTGACTCCTTCTAATGTCAAAGAATTAGCCTAAGCAAGATAATTTAGAAGATTTTTGTAAAGGGCAAGATAAACTTATATCTTGCCTTTTACACTTTATACATACACAAATAGGAGGGCAGACAAGTGGAAGAGAATAATAATGATTACATTCTTGAACTTCAAAACCTCAGTAAATCTTTTGGCAAGAATCAAGTCTTAAAAGGTGTCAATTTAAAAGTGAGACGTGGTTCTGTAATGGGTTTAATGGGTGAGAATGGTGCAGGAAAATCCACGATGATGAAAGTTATCTTTGGAATTCATCAACGTGATGATGGTCGTATCATTTTCGACGGCAAACCTGTAGAGTTCCATAGTCCGAAAGAGGCTTTGGAAAATGGTATTGCTATGGTCCATCAGGAACTGAATCAATGTCTTGAAATGACAGTTCTTGAAAATATGTATTTAGGTCGTTATCAAACAATGGCTGGTTTGATAGACAATAGACATATGATGGCTGAGGCGACACAGTTCTTTAAGGATATAGGAATTCAGGTCGATCTAAAAGCCAAAATGAAGACTATGTCAGTTGCTCAAAGACAGATGGTTGAGATTGCTAAAGCTGTTTCTTACAATGCAAAAGTCATAGTTTTGGATGAACCTACATCTTCATTAACAGATAATGAGGTTGAAAAGCTGTTTTCAATCATGTCTGATTTGAAGAAAAAAGGAATATCATTCATTTATATTTCACACAAAATGGATGAGGTATTCCAATGTTGTGATGATGTTTCAGTCTTGCGTGATGGTCAAATGATTTTAACTAAGAAAACCACTGAAACTAATCTAGATGAATTGATTAAGGCAATGGTTGGACGTTCTTTGACTAATCGTTTCCCACCAGTCGACAATCAACCTGGTGAAGATGTTCTCGAAGTGAGAAATTTGAATACAAAATTTGAACCTTTCTTAAGAGATATATCTTTCACTGTTAAAAAAGGTGAGATATTCGGAATCTATGGATTAGTCGGTGCGGGTAGAACTGAACTTCTTGAATCTATCTTTGGAATCAGAACAATTTCAGGTGGTCAAGTAATCTACAAAGGCAAAGTCTTGGATTTCCATTCTGCCAAAGATGCTATTGATGAGAAATTCGCTCTTGTTACAGAGGAAAGAAAGGCTAACGGATTATTTTTGAAGGAAGATATTACTTATAATTCATGTATCAACTCTCTTGATAATTATTTGAAATTTGGCCTTGTTTCATCTAAACAAATGGGCATAGCCGCTAAAAAAGAGGTTATTATAATGCATACAAAATGTATGTCTACCAGTGATGGAATTACTTCTTTGTCTGGCGGTAACCAACAAAAGGTTATTATTGGAAGATGGTTGGAATGTGACCCTGATGTGTTCTTACTAGATGAACCGACTCGTGGTATTGATGTCGGTGCGAAATACGAAATATATCAATTGATTATCAATATGGCAAAACGTGGGAAGACTGTTATCATGGTTTCTTCCGAAATGCCTGAGATTCTCGGTGTCACTAATCGTATAGCTGTCATGTCAAATCATAGACTTGCTGGTATTGTCAATACTAAAGAGACAAATCAGGAAGAGCTCTTAAGACTTTGTGCCAAATACATGTAAAGGAGAAAAGTATGGAACTAGAGTTAATAGTTGGTGCCTCTACAGAAGAACAAAATCAATTTTGTAGAGACATGGCAACTCGTCAAGCTAAACTTGAAGAGCTTCGTTCTACCGGTGTTAATAAAATTGAATCTCTTAAGAACGAAAACTTCAAGGTTAAAAAGAATAAAGAGTTGTCTAAAGAAGAAAAAGATGGAATTATTGAAGCTAATAAGACTTTGATAGAAGAGGCAAGGCAAGATTCATTAAGTCACAAAGAAGAAATTTCTACTTTGGAAAAAGAATCTATTGCTATTACAAAAACATTCTATAAGAAAGTCACTCCTGTTGCAAAAGCTGAATGGAAGAGCAAGAAAGACGATCTTAAGAAAATGCATAAAGAAGCTGTTGAAAAGATTAACAGTGAGCATGAAGCTAGATTGAAAGAAATCGAGGCATCTAAGCCTACCGATAAAAATGATAAGGATGCAGAACTTGCTTATAACAATAAGATGAAGATTGAGACTTCAAACTATAAGCAGCTTGCATTCGAGGAAAAGACAGCTTATAAGAATGCAATTCAAAAGATCAAGAATGAATCACACACTCACTTCTTACAAGAGTATAACTTGTTGGAATCTTTGAGAAATGGTAAGCATTCAATTGAGGAAATCTTACAAGCCAAACTTGAAGACTATGTATATAGATTTGAATTGAAGGACTTCTTCATCAAGAATGGTCTTTATCTAACGTTGCTTCTCTTCATGATTGTTTGTGTATGTATTACTCCTTCAGTCTTGAGTATCAACTCAATAATGATGATCACTCAGAACTTCTCCTATAAGATTTTCTATGCATTGGGTGTTGCAGGATTGATCTTGCTCGGTGGTACTGATTTGTCAGTTGGTCGTATGGTTACTTTAGGAACATTGATCACCTGTATGTCCCTAAACCCTGACACTACAGTTTCATTCTTCGGAATACGTCTAGCTGATATGTATTCTACTCTTGGTGTTGCGGGAACTGCTATTATTGCATTGATACTCTCAATCTTGATGTGTACATTGTTCTCAGCAGTTGCTGGATTCTTCTCCGCAAAGTTCAAGATTCATCCGTTCATCTCCACACTTGCTACATCATTGACTATTTGGGGATTATGTGCAGTCGGAACTAACACTATTAAGACTGGTGGTATTTCCACTGATGCTTCAAAGATTGGTGGATTCATCGGATCTTCCGGAACTGGAACTAGCTACTTTGTCGGATTCCCAATTACAATCATTTATGCAGTAGTCATCATTGCAATTGTATCCTTGATTTGGAACAAGACTAAGTTTGGTAAATATTTGTATGCTGTTGGTGGAAACCCTGAAGCTGCATCAGTCTCTGGTATTTCTGTATTCTGGGTAACAATGGGTGCCTTCATCATGGCTGGTGTTCTCTATGGTATGGGTGGATTCGTCACTGGTTTGATTGGTGGTTCATCTGATTCAGCTTATGGACAAGGTTGGGAAATGGAAGCTATCGCTGCTTGTGTCGTCGGTGGTATTTCATTCCTCGGAGGTATTGGTAAAGTCTCCGGTGCTGTCATTGGATGTTTGATATTTGAAATGTTGAAGTTCTTCTTGAATCGTATCTTAACAACATATCAGGTTCCTAATGCTACTGATATTTCAAATATTTTCATCGGTATCATCATTCTCGTCGCAGTCGTCTTCGACTCATTGAAGTATTTGAAGAAGAAGTAATCTAATAAAATAGATTACAAAGTAAAAGCCACATCGATTCAAACGGTGTGGCTTTTTTAATACAATTAATTTTTTAAGAAGCAAATAGATTATTATTGCTCGATAATCTTTTTACAGAAGTTGATACAAGCTGCTAAGCCGTTAGGGGTTGTGTTTTTGTCAACGAGAACTAATGGCTTTTTATATCCTATTAGAGCTATTCCACCAGAGACAATTTTTCTATCGATTGAATAATTGAACGAATTAATTACTCCTCTAATCATTGCTCCGCCGATTCTATATCCAATATTGGAATCAATTCCTTTTTTGATGTAATTGTTATAGATAGTAATTCCTTGATTAATTCCAGAGATTGTGGCTTGAATTAAATCAGGTCTTCCTAATAAAATATCAGCATCAGCTTCAAGGAATTTGTCTGTTGTTAATTCGCCATCGTATGAGTCATCTTCTTTGAAAAAATTAATTATTTCTTCATCCTCTTTTTTGATACTTAATTTATCTGCGATTAAATATTTAAAAGTAGGGTCTTCAACTCCAAATTTTGAAGTGACAATAGGTTTTAATTGACTCAAATATGATTTCCAATCATCCAAACTTGGATTTGGATTAAATCCTAAGTCAGCAATAAATGTTTTCTTACCGGAATATGCATTTGCATAATTGGCAGTAAAGAATCCATTCTTTATTTCATTAGAAGGAATGCTTTTTTTAACTTCCTCATAATTTCTAAAGGCGACAATTCCATCTATTTTTTTGCTTTCATCTTTTAAAAGCTCTAGTGTTATATCTAAAGATGTTGACTCGCTTTTAATTATTTCTATCTTTTTATAATTTGTTAAAGTGAGTAGATCTTTAGGTTCACCAAATGCGAGTAAACTATCATCTTTATTCTTCGACAAAAATATTTTTGTACCCTGTGCTAAGTTATCTATTTCTTCTTTTGAAATGTTAGAAAAATCTATAAGAATATTTGCCATAATTTCTCCATGTTTTTAATTGTTTGTTTGTATTAAAAATTACTCTATTATTTTAAACTTTCAAGCATAATTTATATATGGTTTTGATATATAATATTCATTGCAAAGAAATGAATAATAATATGAAAAATAGTTATAAATTTTTATTCGGGTTTACATTAGCTTCTACTTTATTTTTATCTTCGTGTCAGCAAAATAACAAGCCTGATTATAACGTTGTAGTCGATTCTAATCAGACTCACTTAAAAGTGACTTTGGATGACAGCTTTAAAAAAGAATATCAAAGTGGGGAGACTCTTAATCTCGACGGATTACATGCTTATTTTAATGATCAAGAATTGAGCATTAATGAAACTTTTTATATAACTAACAGTCAATCTTTTCCTAAAGAATCAAAGATAGATTTAACTAAAGCGAAACTGACTACTGACAATGCTGAAGCTACTAAATCATTCTTTGTTTATCACGAAGAAGACGATATTGTTTATGTCAGCGATTCAATCGTATTGCAAGTCAAGAATCCTAATGGTGGACATACTTGGGTCTACTATACTGTCTTTGGTGTCGTGTTAGTTATTTTAGCTCTTTGGCAAGGATTGAAAATTAAATCTAAGAACGATAAAGAAAAAGCTGATAAGGAAAATAAGAAGAAGCATAAAAAGAATGAAGGAAATATAGAAGAAGTAAAAACTGACAAGACTCCTTCGGATTCAAGCGAGAAAAAATAATTACTGTTAGGATTTTGCTTTGTTATTTTATAATTTATTAACTCAACTATTGGCTGATAGTTGAATATTTATCATCCTTATTGATAGATTATTTAAACATAATTAAAATATATAAGCTTTGGAGGATTTTTTGCATGGCATTTATTGAAATAAGAGGCCTTAAAGCTGAAGTTGATGGATTGGAGATTCTCCGCGGAATAGACTTAGATATTGAAAAAGGTGATGTCTTTGGTCTATTAGGACCTAATGGACATGGTAAATCCACACTTTTGACTTGTTTGATGGGTAATCCACATTATCAAATAACAGAGGGATCTATTAAGATTGATGGAGAAGAAATCGTAGGAAAGACACCTGATGAGATTTCAAAGATGGGTGTTTTCTATTGCTTCCAAAATCCACCTGAGATTCAAGGCGTTGTATCGATGGATTTTTATAAAGCAGCTATCAATGCTCATAGAGAAAAGCCTATAGGTTTATTTGAATATTACAAATCATTGGAACAGGCTTATAAGGATGTCGGTCTTCCTTCAGATATGAAAGAAAGACATCTTAATGATGGGTTCTCTGGTGGAGAAAAGAAACGTAATGAAATTCTTCAAATGCTTCTTTTGAAACCCAAGATTTGTATGCTTGATGAAATTGACTCCGGCCTTGATGTCGATGCTATTAAGACTGTAGGTGAGAACATAAATAAACTCGAAAAAGAAGGAACTACTTTTATTATTGTTTCTCATTACGCTAGATTGTTCGATGAGATAAATCCAACTAAATCAGCAGTTATTATAAATGGAAAAGTCGGATTGACCGGTGGACCTGATTTAATAAAGAGAGTAGATACAGAAGGTTATACATTCTTGAAGAGTGAGTATGGAATCGATATAACTAAGACAGAAGAAAAAGCTCCAAATATGTTGGGTGAGTGCTTTGTCGCTAATGAGGCTAAGAATAAGTAATGACTGGATTAAGAGATTATTATGAGCCTGACTGTGATGTCATAGATTTGTCTTCTACTTTGAAAGAAGGAGAAGAAAAAATCATAGATATCGTCAATTTAAAAAGAAACAAGCCTTTAAAAATAATAGGAAAGATTATTTTGAAAGATAGAGCTAAGTTGACAATTGTCGAAGTTGATTTCGCTAAGTTTGATGTCGATTTTCTTTTAGATGTAGAATGCATTGGATATAAGTCTGAATTCTGGTATCATCTCTCTTCTTTGAATAGAGATGATGAAAAGAAGATATACAAAGCTAATGTCGTTCATAAAGGTAAGGAATCATTTTCTAGAACTTCGATGTTTGGAGTTTGTGAAGGCTCTTCGCAGATGCAGTTCTTAGGTGCTTCAGATATTAGAAAGGGAGCAGCTAAGACTAACACTCGTCAAGAAGCAAAGATTGTTAATTTATCTGGTAAAGCAAGATGTGTTGCTTCACCTGCACTTTTGATTTCGGAAGAGGATGTCTTTGCATCTCATGGAGCATCGATGGGATCAGTTCCAGATAATGACATTTTTTATTTAATGTCTAGAGGAATAGATAGACCTACAGCTAATAAGTTGATCATGGTTGGATATTTGAAGCCTATCGCTTTGAAGATTAAAGATGAGAAGATTAAAGAAGAAGCATTGGATTTGCTAGGGAAAGAAATATGACGAAGTCTATAACGCAAGAAGAGATAGAGAAAATCAGAAATGATTTTCCTATGCTAAGAAATGTTAAAGAGATGCAAAATCATAGATTTTGTTATCTCGATAATGGTGCTACAACATTTAAACCTGACTGTGTTGTCAAAGCTAGCAACTCATATTATGAAACTTGGAATGCTAATACACATCGCGGAGATTATGACATTGCTCATCTAGCTGACAAACGATATTGGCAAGCTAGAGAAAGAGTAGCCAAATTCATAAATTCAAATCCTGAGGAAATTGTCTTTACTGCTGGAAATACAGAAGGAATGAATATCGTTGCATATGGAATTTGCTCTATATTAAGCCCTGGTGATGAAATAGTTATTTCAACTGCTGAGCATGCATCGAATGTTTTGCCTTGGTTTAATTGGGCAAAGAATTTTAATTTGGTAGTCAAGTTTGCTCCTCTAGACGAAGAGGGGAAAGTGACTGTCGATACATTAAAAGCGGTTATGTCAGATAAGACCAAAGTGGTTTCGTTGGCTCATGTATCGAACGTTCTAGGAAATGTTATCGACGCTAAAGCTATAGCTAAATTAGTCCATGATAATGGAGCTTATTTTGTTTTGGATGGTGCTCAATCCATACCTCACAAAAAAATAGATGTCAAAGATTTAGATTGTGATGCACTAATCTTTTCTGGCCATAAAATGTTAGGACCTAACGGAATCGGTGTTTTATATGGAAAGAAGAAGTTGTTGAATTCTATTCCTCCTTTGCTCAGCGGTGGAGGGATGAACGCAACTTTTGATACTAAGTGCATGGTCAGTTATGAGGAAATTCCTTTTAAGTTTGAAGCAGGAACTCAAAATGTTCCTGGGGCTTGTGGTTTAGCTAAAGCTATGGATTATCTTGATTCTATTGGAATGGATAGAATAGATTCTTATGAATATGAATTGAAACAGATAGCATTGGACAAGCTTAAAGAAGCTAAGGATATAGAGATATATAATCCAAATTCCAAATCCGGAATTATAGACTTCAATAGAAGAGGAGTTTTCTCCCAGGATGAAGGAACTCTTTTGAATAGCCTTGGTATCTGTGTTAGAAGTGGATTCCACTGTGCAAAGATATTGACTGATTATCTTCCTAAAACTGGTACTGTCAGAGCTTCATTTTATATCTATAATAACGAAGCTGATGTCGATCAGTTTGTCGATAGTCTATTGAAAGGAGGAGATATATTAGATGCCTATTTCAATTGATTCAATGATGATGCGAGAAATGATGATGGATCATTACGATAACCCTAGAAATAAGGAAGAAGTAAAAGATCCTAGATATAAATCTATCAGGATGAATTCATCTTCTTGTATCGATGATATAACAGTTCAAGTCTTGTTGGATAAAGATGTCATCGAGGATGTTAAATGGTTTGGAACTGCTTGTGTCATATCTACAGCAGCTACTTCCGTAATGTCTGAATTAGTTAAAGGAAAGACGCTAAAAGAAGCTGCCGATCTTATGGATAACTATATGAAGATGCTTGAAAGTCAGCCTTATGATCAAGATAAGCTACAAGAAGCTATAATCTTCCAAAATGTTGGAAGACAAGCTTCTAGAATAGGATGTGCGACAATCGGTTGGAGAGGTTTGTTTCAAGCGGTGGTGAAAGAAGATGGAAAGGAGGGGAATAAATAGACTATGCCAGATAAAAATAGTCATGCAAAGTTTGATCCTACAGAAGGAAATGAAGAAAGGCGTAAGGAATATGAATTTCATGACGATGTCACTCCTATAGTTGAAACACCTAAAGGAATCGATGAGGATATCGTAAGACAAATATCTCAATTAAAAGGAGAACCTGAATGGATGCTCCAATTGAGGTTGAAAGGCTATAAGAACTTTGCTGAAAGACCTCAGCCTTCCTTCGGACCTAATCTCGATTTCATCAAGTTCCAAGACTATAGATACTTTACTCGTTACACTAAGGGTGTATCTAAGAGTTGGGATGATGTTCCTGAAACAATCAAGAATACTTTTAAAAAGTTGGGAATTCCAGAACAAGAGCAAAAATACTTAGCAGGAGTTAATACTCAATATGAATCTGAATCTGTCTATTCTTCCATGCTTAAAGAGGTCGACGAGAAAGGTGTAATCTTCTGTGACACCGATACTGCTTTAAAAAAATATCCTGAATTAGTAAAAAAGTATTTTGGAACAGTCATTCCTTTCAACGACAACAAGTATGCCGCTTTGAATACGGCTGTTTGGTCGGGTGGAATATTTATTTATGTACCTAAAGGTGTTCATGTAGACAAACCTCTTCAATCTTATTTTAGAATCAATAATGCTTTGTCTGGCCAGTTTGAAAGATCTTTGATTGTTGTCGATGACGATGCTTCTCTCCATTTTGTCGAAGGATGTACAGCACCTGTTTATTCCCAGGATTCATTACATGCTGCTGTGGTTGAAATCGTCGTTGGAAAACGTGCAAAATGCCGTTATACTACTATTCAAAATTGGTCTACCAATGTTGTAAATCTAGTCACCCAAAGAGCTGTTGTTGAAGAAGATGGCCTCATGGAATGGATTGATGGAAACATCGGATCAGGAAGAAACATGAAGTATCCTTGCTGTATTTTAAAAGGTGATAGAGCTAAAGGTTCTTGTATATCTATCGCCGTAGGTGCTAAAAATCAATATCAGGACAACGGAGCTAAGATGATCCATATCGGAAAATACACATCTTCTACTACAATTTCAAAGTCTGTTGTCAAAGAAGGTGGAAAAGCTAATTTCCGTGGCTTGATAAAGATCATGCCTCAAGCATATGGTGCTAGATCACACGAGGAATGTGACACTTTGATTTTGGATGACTCCTCAGCTTCGGATACTATTCCAGACAATATATGTATGAATGATTCTGCTTATATTGAACACGAAGCGACAGTGAGTAAGATCAATGAGACTGAGCTGTTCTATCTCATGTCTAGAGGATTGTCTCAATCAGAAGCTACTAAGACTATTGTTATGGGATTTATAGAGCCTTTTGCTAAAGAATTGCCTTTGGAATATTCAGTTGAGCTAAGCCATTTGATTTCATTGGATATGGCCAAAGCAGGGAGCGTTGGATAAACTATGATTATAAATTTTGATTATGATGCCATTGTAGTTGGAGCTGGACATGCTGGAACAGAAGCTGCCCATGCTTTGGCAACTTTAGGCAAAAATACATTGATGCTTTGTCTAAATAAAAAAGTAATGGCGAATCTTCCATGCAATCCATCAATAGGTGGATCAGCTAAAGGAATTGTTGTTAGAGAGATAGATGCTTTAGGTGGAATAGAAGGAAAGTTAGCTGATAAAACTGCCCTTCAAATGAAGGTTTTGAACATGTCTAAGGGTCCTGGAGTTAGATCCTTAAGAGCTCAAGAAGATAAAGTTGATTATCCTAAAGCTGTTTTGGCCTATATGGAGCAGGTGAAGAACTTAACTATCAAAGAGGGAATGGCTGTCGATTTGATAGTCGATGATGATAAATCCATAAGAGGGGTAGTCATGGAAGATGGAAGTAGAATAACTTCTAAGGTTGTCGTTTTGACTACAGGAACTCATATGGAGTCTTTGATATTGAGAGGACATGTAGTCAAAGAAGGTGGACCTGATGGTGAGAAAGCTTCTCATGGATTATCTCAAGCTTTGAAGAATTTGGGAATCCAATTGCTGAGATTGAAGACTGGAACTCCTCCTAGAATAAAAAGAGATTCAATTGATTTCTCTAAACTAGAGCCTCAGCCTGGAACACCTGGACAATGGGCATTCTCGTATGACACCAATGAGTTCTTACCCGTCGAGAAGATGATTATGTGTTATTTGACATATACGACTCCTGAAACTCATAAGATTATCTTAGATCACCTCAAAGACTCTGCCATGTATGGAGGAGTAGTAAAAGGTGTAGGACCTAGATACTGTCCATCTATAGAAGACAAAGTTGTTAGGTTCAAAGATCATCCAAGACATATGCTTTTTGTCGAACCTGAATCTATTCATACTGATTCGATTTATCTACAGGGATTTTCAACTTCAATGCCTGTTGAATTACAAGGCCCTATGGTGCATTCACTTCCTGGATTTGAACATGCGGAGTTCTTGAAGTATGCTTATGCTATCGAATATGATGCGATTCAGCCACTTCAAGTTCAAAGAAATTTGATGATTAGAAATCATCCAGGTTTATTTATCGCAGGTCAAATATTGGGAACATCTGGATATGAGGAAGCAGCTGGAGCTGGACTTTTAGCTGGAATTAATGCTTCTTTATATATAGATAACAAGCCTTGGTTCACCCTCAGGAGAGATCAAGCTTATCTCGGTGTTATGATTGATGATTTGGTTACAAAAGGAACTAAAGAACCTTATAGACTTCTTTCATCAAGAAGCGAATATAGATTGATTACAAGATCTGATAATGCTGATGAAAGATTGATTAAACTTGGATACGATTTAGGACTTAATTCCAAAGACAGATACGATAAGTATCTTAAAAGAATGGATGAATTAAAAGTCGCTGAGCATGCACTTGATACAATTTATGTTGGTTTGAATGAAAAGACGCCTAAGTATTTAGAATCAGTTGGTGAGACTAAGCCTATCGGATCTACATCTTATAAGGATTTATTGAAAAGACCTAAGGTCACATATGAGGGACTTCAGCAATGTGAACCTAAGCTTCCAGTCTTATCTAGTGATTTAGGTGTTAAGATAGAGACTAATGTCAAGTATAAAGGCTATATCGATTTGGAAGAGAAAGATGTTGAGAAGATGCAAGCTATGGAAAGCTTGATTCTTCCCCAAGATTTGGATTATTCTAAAGTTGAAGGTATTTCTTTGGAAGCTAGAGAAAAGTTGAATAAGATTAAGCCTAAGACTATAGGCGAGGCTTCTAGAATAACTAATGTTCATCCAGCTGATATCGATAGACTGCTTTTCTTGATTAGAAAAAAATAGGAGAAATCCGATATGACTCTATTTACTATAAAGAAAGCTTTTCATGAAATGAAAAACATGGGCCTTAAGAAGTTTCTTAAAACTTTTAAGTTCCAAGTCTCATATCACAATAAAAAGAAGAATAACAAATATTTGAAGAAGATTTATAAAGAGTATTATCCATATGTATCAAAGACTTATGGCGGAAAGAATAGAGAATATCCATCTCTTACAAAAGAAGAAAAGAATATGTTCTTCTTTTGGTGGGATGGAATCGATAGTCTTCCAAATAAAGCTAAGAGAAACTTAGAAAGGATGAAAGAACTCTATGGAGATACTTTCAATATCGTTTTCATAGATAAGCATAATTTTAAAGAAATTTCTGGAATGAAGCAGATATTCATAGATGCATTTATGAAAAATCATATCTCCATACAAACATTTTCTGATATTCTTAGATTCAGTCTTATATATCAAAAAGGCGGAATATGGGTAGATTCGACGATATTTTTTACATCGAAGATAGATCTTGAATCGCAGCTGGAGAAACAATCAATCTTATCTTTGGGAAATCAGGGGATGAAAGGCTGGTTCGAATTGAATGGTGAGTATTGCACTTGGAGCGATTTCTTTATCGGTGGAAGACGTAATTCTTTGATTTGTGAAGCCATGCTTGATTTATACGAGAAATATCTATCTAAACATAAAGATATTCTCATATACTTCTTAATTGATGATTTCTTGATGCTTTTGAAATTGGCTGATGTAGAGGATGGAGCTCTTAAAAGATTATCTATTTATGAATCTAGTCCATTCTATATAGCTGATCATTTTAAAGATGATTTATCTAAAAATAATCTGGATATGATTTATAGCGTTCCTCAAAAGATTGACAGACGTGAAAACTATGATAATGATAATCCTAATTCAATCTATAACTTAGTAGTTCTAAACGGATTGAGTTATGAGGAAGCCCAAAAGCATTGCTCTATGTAGTTTTACCAAGAATCAATGCTGTTTTCTCTATTCTAACACTTGAAATTTATATACTTAGTTTATAAAATATCTTTTGCCTTTGGGAATTAGCCAAGTGGTAAGGCTCTGGTCTCTGAAACCAGCATGCAGTGGTTCGAACCCACTATTCCCAGCCAATAGATATCAATTCCGGCGATTTGCCGGATTTTTATTTATAAAATATGTTGAAAAGAGAAAGAGAAAGTTAAATAATTTTAGTTTGGTTAGGTGGTACATATGAATAGAAGCAAAATAATTGAATTATTGAATATTCGTGATATGGATGAAGATGAATTGAGAGCTAAGTCGAATTGCTCTTTAGATGAGATTAAAAAAATTTTAAATATACTTGTTTTTGAAGGCCGGGTAATCAGGCTTGGAGACGGTAAATATTCATTGACTGGATCTAGAATTGTTCTTTCATATGTTAAAAATAGATTTAAAGATTATGCTTATGTCACACCCTTGAAGAAAGATATGCGTGATATAAGACTAGTAGGACAAGACGCAACTAAATTATTAAAAGGAGATTGTGTCTTTGTAAGAATTGATGATGATCTTTATGAGAATAATGGTGAAGGTTCATTGATTCAAATAGTAAGACCGGTATCTTTTATTGAGGGCATTATATCTAAGGATGATGAAGGATTCTTTATCAGTTCCTTTAAGAACATCGATAGTGAAGTGAGATTCGATGTCAAAAGGACATCTATAGAATTGATAGAAGGTCAATTAGTTAGGGCGGAAATAATTGATAGAAGAGATTATATATGTGATGTAGAAGTTACTAAAGTGATATCTAAGCCAGGCGATAGAATGTTCGATTTGATGAATGCTATAGTTGAAAAAGGCGGGACATTGACATACCCTAAAGATGTGGATGAACAAGCTATAAATTTAGCTACCAACTTTACTGATACAGCTAAAGATAGACATGATTTAACCAATGAATTTATGGTGACCATAGATGGTGCATCCACTAAAGATTTCGATGACGGACTATCTATAAGAAAGACTGATTATGGTTATGATGTGGGAGTTCATATTGCAGATGTTGCAAGTTACGTTAAAGAAGGAACTCCGTTGGACTATGAGGCAAGACTAAGAGCTACATCTATGTATTTCCCAGAGACTGAAATATCGATGTTACCAACGATTCTATCCGATGATGTCTGCTCATTGAATCCAAATGTCGATAAATTGACTATAACATGTCTTTTACATTTAGACCATGATGGAATTTATAAATCTAGTGAAGTCTTTTTGTCTAAAGTCAAATCTAAAGCAAGACTCACTTATGATCAAGTCGACGAATATATAAAAGGAAAGGAAGATGAGTTTGATGGTGACCTTAAATATAATGTCGACTTGTTGTTGGAATGCTCTAGAAAAATATTGAAGAGAAAAAAGGAAAAAGGCCAACTTGTCTTTGGAAGAAACTATCCTGAATTCACATTAGATAAGGATGGAAATCCAGATACAGTTAAACCCAGACATGAATCTGAAGCTGAGGACTTAGTAGAAGTTTTTATGATTTTAGCTAATGATGAAGTCGGAAAGCTTTTAAATGACAAAGCAGTTCCTGCTTTGTTTAGGACTGAGGATGCACCTAGGTTTGATGATATGTGTCTAATTAGAGATTTCTTAGATAGATTTGGAATAGATCCTGATTTATTTCCTAAGATTATTACATCTGAAAACTTAGCTAAATACTTTGAATCGATTCCTAAATGGGCTGAAGTAATAGGAAAGTTATGTACATTAAAGATGATGAATCCTGTAGTCTATAGTAGATCGCCTGGACTTCATTTTGGATTGAATTGTAATCATTATGTTTATTTCACTTCTCCTATAAGAAGATATCCAGACCTTTTAACTCACAGATTGCTTCATGATTTCTTACTAGACAATAATGATGAAGCTGATAGAAAAGCAGTAGGAGATTATTTAGATAATCTCCCTGACTTATTATCGCAAGAAGAAAAACTTGCTAAGCAAATCATGAATAATGCTCATGATATGGAATGTGAAAGATTCATGTCTTCAAGAATGTATGACGTTATGGAAGGCGAAGTTAGAAACTTCATAGGATCGGGAATTAAAGTTTCTTTAACTAATGGAATAACTGGTCTGTTGCCATATGATCATATCGATAATGATTATTATAAGAATCAAAGAATGTGTTTTTCAGTTTATGGTAGAAACACTGAAAGAGAAATAGTGTTGGGTGATGTGTTGAAAGTAGCTGTTGTAGATATAATTCCAGACACTCATACTTTGATATTAGGTACAGAAGAATATTTAGATGAATCTGGTGATGATATCGACGAAAACACACTCCAAAATATGAAGAAAAACGGAGTGTATATCGGATAATCATTTCTTTATATTTCTTTGTATTCAGGTAACTCTTTAATCAACTTTTGTGTTTCTAGTGAAACTGTTATTAAGGAGATAAAACTCAATATTTTGAGTATTATGCGTTCCGATAGTTCTAAATATTCGATTTTGTGGTATAAAAGGTAGCAATTTTTCATAATAAAGGTGGTAATAGCATGTGTACAGAGGATATTATTCAATCTGAAATAGATAAATTCTTGGAAAAGAAAGAAATTAGTGTTCCCAAAAAGAAGAATGATTTCATTGATTATAGAAGTGAAGATTCAACGCAAGGCGTCCCACCCCATTTATGTGTCAGATTTTCAACTCCTGAAATCGATGCAATAAATAAGAATTATCCTGCTCAAGATAAAAAGGTTATTGGAAAGTTTAGATTTAGATATTTCTGTCTTTTCGAACTTTACACATTTGATACACATGACGAGCAGTCTCATGAAGGATACACGATAGATTTAACCTTCCCTATTCCTGATGAGGATGATGAATTAACATCTATTAGAACTGAAGCATTTAATAGGATTAAAAAAGTATTCGTTGATAGACCCTGGGCAAGACCATATAGTGGAGCAAATTGGCATCACCTTAGAGTATTCGAAGTTTCAGAGAAATCGATGAAAGAAGATCCTAGAGGTTTCGAAGTAGCCTTAAGAGAATTCTTGGATAAAGGAATCCAAACAGCAATCGATTTGTCAAAGAAGTTAAATTGATTAGACAAGACTTTCTGGGGAAGGTCTTTTCTTTATTTGTTTCATGAGAAAGTTAATTAATTATAACAACCTAAATAGAAAAACACTTTTATCATATACAATTGAATTTGTGTTAAGAGGTTGAACATATGAATAACGATGCTGATATAAAGATGAGTTGGTTGGATAGGAAAAAAGAAGAATATAAGGAAGACTTTAAGCAAACATTTTTAAGTTTACCTCCTAAGAAAGTTGCTATGAACTTGATTCTGATATTTTTAGGAAGTGTATTGCTAGCTTTTGCAACATCATTCTTTTTAATTCCTGGAAATATTGTTATGGGTGGAAATTCAGGAATAGCTTTGACTATTATGGAAATAATAAAGAGGTCGACAAACAATAACTATCCGTCTTGGATAGATACTGATTTTATTATTCTATTGTTGACCATTTTCTTTTTTATTTTAGCCTTTATCCTATTAGGATTTTCATCTTTGATCAAGAATAGTATTTCAGCTATTACTTACCCATCTTTTGTCTTTATATTTACAGCCATTAGAAATGTCGAATCATTTCATTATTTGAGAATAGAAGAATACATGTCTTCATATCCTAATCCCGTTATAGGAAGTGGGTATGATCCTTTAGCTGTAAGCATTGTTGCAGCAGTATTTGGCGGTGTTTTTATGGGGTTGGCAACTTCTTTAGCCTTTAAAGGAGGTGGAAGTGCTGGTGGAACTACGTGTCTCGTGGCTTATTTTAGTAAACACACAAAGATGAAGGCTCATACCGTTTCGATTATCATCGATATAATCATAATTGCAGCTGGTATGTTTGCTTATATGGATATCATCACTTCTTTGATAGGCATAATGTCTGCTGTTATATGCTCTCAAATCATAGCGAAGGTGTTTGTCGGTGGATCACAAGTATTGCATGCAGAAATCATATCTTCTCATTGGGAAAACATATCCCATGCTATTCATACTAAGATGAGAAGAGGAACTACTATTTATACAGCGCAAGGTGGATATACAGGTGTTGAAAGGAAAGTTGTATATGCATCTTTCACTAAAGAAGAGTATCAAGATTTCTTAAAGATTGTAAACGACGAAGATCCATCAGCTTTTATCACTATCACTAATGTTTATGATGTTTCTGGTGGTTATGGATTTGCTAAGAAACGAAATAAAAATATTAAAGAAGAGCCAAAGCTTCTTGATACTAAAGAGAAAATAGAAGAAAATAAAGATGACAAGAAAGAGTGAGGATTTAAAATGGAAAAATTATTCTTGGATGCATTCGATGGCGAGAAGATTCCAGTAACTTTCTTCCCTTGCGATAATCCTAAAGGATTATTTCAAATTATTCATGGGTCTTTGGAGCATAAGCAAAGATATTATGATTTCTGTGAATTCTTAAACAAAAATGGATATGCGGTAATTATTTCTGATTTAAGAGGGCATGGTGAATATGTCAACGAGAAATATCCTCGTGGTCATTTTATCAATCTTGATGAATTGATCGATGATGCCGTAGTGGTGACCCATTTCATCAAGAGCAAATATCCAGGCAAGGATTTGACTTTGTTTGGACATTCTTTAGGAAGCCAATTAGCTAGAGTATATCTAGAAAAGCATGATGATGAGATTAAGAATCTCATATTGACTGGGACTGTTGAATACGAGCATTTCGCTTGGCTCGGTGATTTTATGTGTGGTGTAGTAGCTTTCTTTAAAGGCGGATACACTAAAAAATCTAAACTATTAAAAAATGCTAGTGGTCTGGCAAAAGATGAGAAACTTTGGCTTTCTTATAGTCAAGAAAACATTAGAAAGAAGAATGCGGATGAGCTTTTTGCAGATGAGTTTACCATTGGTGGATATAAAGTGCTAATCAAATCTAATAATGAAATTAGAAAGATCAAACATTATCAATGCAAGAATCCTGAATTAAGAATCAGATCTTTCAATGGAGATGGCGATTTCTTGACTGGATATGATAAGGGTTTAACTAAATCGATGAATTACCTCAAAAAGATAGGGTATAAAGACGTCGAATATAAGAGATATGATCATATGCTTCATGAGATATTAAATGAAGACAATCATCAAATTGTATATGATGATATCCTTAAATTCATCGAAAGCAAATAAAAATTCAAATACTAAATAACTGCTGAGAAACTCCAATTCTTGGAGTTATCGGCAGTTTTCTTTTTTGATGTATTGACAAATATAATAGCTAGTTTTAGTCTATAAATGGTTGATTAATCAACTATTTTAAGGAGCAGTCTATGGATGAAAGATATCGTTATATAACTAAGATTAGTAGAAATCTGGATTTGTATAAGAGAAAGAACAAAGAAATGGATGACTTTTCATCTTCTGAAGAAATGTCTTTGCATTTGATAAGACATAACAAAGGCATATCTCAGGAAAGATTATCAAAGTTGTTAGGATTAGATAAAGCATTGATAACTAGAATAGTAAAGAAATTGATAGATCAGGGCTTGGTCGATAGAAAAAGAAGCCAAAAAGACAAAAGAGCATATGAACTTTATCCAACTGATAAAGCTGAGTCGTTTAAAAAGGATATCGTCGATTTAGAAGACAACTATTATCGATCAGTCTTCTCTGTTTTTAGCGATGAAGAAAAAGAACAATTTTTATCTTTATTGACAAAAGTATATACAAAATCAAAACAGATTAGAAAGCAAGGAAAATGAAACACTATAATAAAATTAGATATTATTTCTATTATCTTTGGGGGATATTAGTTCCTTTAACCATCACTGGAATTCTTTATGATTCATTGATGAGTTTTATCCCTAGGATAGAAGGAGATGCTATCAATAGCATCAAACAACAAAATACTGATTTGATTATCAAATCAGCATTGATATTTTTAGGCTTGACAATTTTTGTTCAAATAAATAGATTTTTGAAAAGATATCTGGTTAGAGTATTTTCAAATAAGATGAATTATTTGATGAGAAATAAATGCTTCAATCATATGCTGAGTTTGGATATGGTCTTTTATGAGCAAAATAAAGTTGGAGATATCCTGAATAAGAATACGACTGATATTTCTGATACTTGTGAAAGTATTAGAAAATTGACTACAGAGATATTTGATACAGTGATATTGATGATCGGATATATAGTTTCTTATTTTTTGTTAGATTATAAAATTGCCCTTATGAGTCTTCCTTTTGTTCTCATATCTATAATTATTTCTTTGCTTCTAAAGAAGAAAGTATATATGACTACAAAAGATTACAAAGAGTATTCATCTAAGTTTAAAGATAGTACTTTGAATATGCTGAAGAATGAGATTTATTTTAGAGGAATGGGAGTAAATGAGAAATATATAAATCAATATTCTAAAGAAGTCGACATATTAGCTAAAAAGAATGTGAAGAACTTAGTTTATAAAGCTAGTATGGAATCTATATATTCATCAATTGGATTTATAGGATTGTTCTTTGTCTTATACTTTGGCTTAAATAATGTCATCGATGGAACTTATGATATAGGAACATTCACAACTATTCTTACAACTTTTGTTTTGATAGCCAATAAAGGATCAAAGGTTGGAAAATCTTTCAATGCATATCAAGGGCTTAAAGTTACATGGAAACGTATTAAGCCTTTTCTAGAAGATGATATAGAAAAAGAAGAAGAATATCAGTTTAATTCTGATGGATTATCTTTAATCGATTTCTCATATTCTTATGATGATTTTAAAACTCCAACTATAACTTATAGTTTTAATAAAGATGAAAAGATTGGAATTGTAGGTAGAGTGCATACAGGAAAATCAACTCTCTTAAAGTCTTTAACTGGTCTATATGAATATGATGGGGAAGCAAAACTAAATGGAATAGATTTAAAAGATTTATTTAAATCTAAAAATCAAGTTATTTCTTATTGCCCTTCTAAAGAATCTTTATTCAAAGATTCTATTGCTAATAACATTGAATTAGGTAGAGATGGGAATATAAAAGAAGCCTTGAATTCAGCTTGTCTTACAGATTCTCAATTAGATATCAATACTGAAATCAATCCGACAATGGTGAATATCAGTGGTGGTCAAAAGCAAAGATTGATGTTAGCCAGAAGCTTGTATCATCAATCTAATATGTATTTACTCGATAATCCATTTTCTTCTTTGGAAAGATCGATGTCTGAATCTATTTCAAATCAAGTATTAGATATGAACGGATTGTTTTTCATTGTTACCAATGATGAAAATATTTTGAAGAAACTGGATAGAATCATTTATTTGAATGATGGAATAGCAAAGATAGATACATACTTCAATCTATTGAAAGATGATTCGTTTAAATCTTTGGTGGAGGGGTGATTATGATAAAGAAATTACTTTGGGAATATATTAAGCAAAATAAAATAAAATCAATTTTATGTATTCTTGCTTTAGTTGTTTCGATTCTTCTGTCTTTGACTCCAGCTCAATTGATTAGAATAATAACTGATGATTATTTAGATAGGAATAACATGGCTGTCTTAGTTATTCTTATTTGTGCTTATGTCTTATCTTATGTCTTATATGGATTATCTAATTTCTTAAAGAATTATCTGCTTCTTTCTTTTTCACAATATTATTTTGCATATGTTAGAAAGGCTATGATAAATCATTATTCCAAGATTGATTACAGGCTTTTAACTGATGTAGATATAGGAACATATGAAGGATATTTTGGAAATGATTTGAATTCGTTAAATAGTCTTTTTGAAGATGGAATAATAGATATGATCAGCGATTTGTTTAAGATGGTTGGAATATTAATATCGCTTTATATGTATAGCTATATATTTGGTCTGATAGTCACTGCCATTTTACCTTTGATAATATTGATGACTTTATTCTTTCAAAGAAGGATGTTAAAAGCACAAAAGAAAGTTAAATCTTGTGATGGAAATGCTAATGAAATTCTATTTGAATCTATAGAGAATATAGAACAAATAAAAATAAATAAAGCATATAAATATTCTAAAAATAGATATGAGACTATTTTAAATACTAATTATAAGGAAAGCCAAAAATCTTATTTCTATGATGCAATATTTTCACCGATAATGCAGATGATTAGATGTATTTTGATTGCATCTATAATCTTAGTTTCAGGTTTAAAACCTGACATATTTAATATGACTGTTGGAATGATCATCTCATCGTTGAGTTTGATAAGTGATTTGTTTTCTCCAATTGAAAACATAGGAATGGAAATACAAACTATTCAACAATCCATCGCTTCATATCAAAGATTAAATAAGTTTTTTGAATATTCTGAAGTCTTGAATAATAACGATGAAATAAAAGGATATAGTATTGAAATTAAATCATGCAGTTTTAAATATGAAGATAAAGATGTTTTATCTAATTTTAATCTTCATATAAAAGAAAAAGATAAGATTCTATTAAAAGGTGAAAGTGGAAAAGGAAAATCGACTTTAATGAAACTTATTCTTGGCTTGTTAAAGCCGAATGAAGGTGATGTAACAATAGGAGGAAAACCATCATTCTTATTGAATGAAGAAGAAAGGAATAGATTGTTTTCTATCGTTTATCAGGATCCATTCTTCAATGGTGGAACCATTTATGAAGAAATGACTTTATTAAATGATTCGATTTCAAAAGAATCAGTATTCGACGCTTTAAATAAAGTGGGATTATCGAAGATAAAAGACATAGATATAAAATTAAATTCTAATGAATATTCTTCTGGAGAACTTCAATTATTTAATATAGCAAGGATATTATTGAAAGATTCATCAATCATCTGTTTGGACGAAATGAATTCTAAAATAGATTCAATTACAAATAAACAAATTATTAGCCTGATTAATAATTTGTTTAAAGATAAGACTATTATTTCTATAAATCATTTTGGAGAGAGCATAAACAATGTTAAGGTTGTTGAATTATAAGCAATAATCCTTCTTTAATTATGTAATCATGTCAAAATTTTTGGTGGTGAAAAAATTGCTTCTATATTAGTTAAATATGTTTATTTTCTTGATTAATGGTATAAAGCAAATATTGTTTAAGTCGTTATATTTTGTGTTTTATTGTTGATTATGTGTGGAAGATATGACACTTATTATATATTCAAATTAGCAATTGTTTTGTCAAGGAACTTCTTTCAACAAAAAAATATATCTTTTCTATTTACATAAATATATATTGCCCTTTATAATGAAAGCGGTTATAAGGAGGATTGCATAGAATGATTAAGATTAAAACTATCGATCCAAATAAGATAAATCAAAACTATAAACTTAAAGATATCAACATAGAATTGCCTGATAGAGGCTTTGTTGTTTTTTGCTCTGAGGACAAAGGTCTTTATTTGGATTTTATAAAAACTTTGGGATTAATATATAGTAATTCTAATTTGGTTGTCGATATCGATGGAGTGGACTGTAATAAGCTTAAAGGTGATAAAAGATCGGACTATATCAACAAATTTATAGGATATATATCTGAAACAAACTTATTGAGCCCTGATATGAGTGTCAAGGATTATTTATCTATGGTTTCTAATAATCCATCTAATATTTATTTTGAAAAATTTAATTTTAAGAATTTAGAAAATAAGAAGATTTCTGAATTATCTATAGAAGAAAAAGAGAAAGTACTATTGTTCATTGCCATGCTAAAAGATTCCTCTATTATTTTGTTAGAACCTGCTTTGAGTTTAAATGAAGAAGAAATTGATTTTTTTAAAAAAGAATCAAAAAATAGATTGATAATCGGTTATGCAGAATCAATAGACTCAGTCAAAGATAATAATCTAGATTATGTTGTTTTAAATAACGGAATAGTTGAAGAAATCAATTTAAATAACAAAACTTTTTCTGAAGATAGAAACGAAGATAAAGATAATAAAGAGTTGAGTTTAAAATTGAAATTTGGAAATAAAATTAAGTTTGCTCTTAGTTTTATAAAGCACAACATTCTTCAAGTCATTATATCTTTCATTTTGTTGTTTGCTGGTTTGACCATGTATGGAATCAGTGATACATATTATTCATTTGATTTATCTGGTCAGGTAACTCAAAGAATTGAAGATTGCTCAGACAATTACATTTCAATTTCGACATTTGATTTTAAAGATATAAAAGTATCGAAAGAAGATTTTGAGAAGAGTACAGGTTTTAAGTTATATGAGAGGTACGATAGTCCTATCGATTTCAAAGATTGTATCAAGGGATCACAGTTAAATTCATTTGATTTTGAAATCTATGGGACAATAGCTTTAATAACACCTACATCTTTAAATGATTTACCTTCTTCGTTTACAATCATGGCTGGCGATTTTCCAAAGAACAGCAATGAAGTTATGATTACTGATTATCAGTATAATGCATTGAAAGAATATGGATATCAGCTCCGTAAGTATAATGGTTCTCATAGTCAAGAAACAATTGAATCAATCGAACCAGATGATATAACTCCAGAGATTCTACTAGGCAAGAAATTTTATATAAATAAGGATGAATTTGATTCTGATTTAGTAAATCCATATATTTGTGGAATTATTGATACTCATTCTAACCTTAATGCATTTGAAGAATACTTTAAATTGCAAAACTCATATGTGGGTTTAAATATAGTATCATCTGATTTTCTAGCTTATTATAATGTTTCAAAACGTAATTATAGTAATTATATCCTTCCTAAACCTGATAAATATTCTGACACATATAAGATTGTTTCATACTGTAATAAAAAGAGTGTTAATTTGATTCGAAATCCAAGTATTAATGGAATTTCTATCGCTTATTATTATTCTATTGATTTAGGCAATTCGTACTTAACAACTTCAATTATATTGTTAGTATTGGCAATAGTTTCTTTCGTTTGGCTGATATATTCAATTTATAAGAAACAAGTCAATGACAGCCTATGTTTTAAATATTTAGGAATTAGAAGAAGCGAAATGACAAAGATTATAGCCTTAATAATAGGGTTTATCTCAATCCTAGGACTGGCTGCTTCAAATGTAATTGTTTATTCTTTAAATGCATCAGTTATTCCTAATTTTTATGCCTATGGTTTTATAACCTATAACTTGAGTGTTAGACAGTTCTTTATGATACTGATGGTAGGATTTATAACTGCTATTCTATCATTGATTAAACCTATTTATGATGATATTAAAAGCAATAGTTGATTAATGTTGGAATCACTTATCGCCGATATATATGCCAGTACAAGTTGTTTCATAGCATGCTATATTTTGTTCGCTCAAAGTGATTATGAGCGCGATTCGCTTCATATTCTTATCAAGAAAATAGATGAGATTGTCCTTGGACTACATAATCAAGTTCAAGAACAAATCAAAATAATCTTTCATACCACTAGTATTAACTGTAATATTTGGACTTAAATAGCGGCCAAAAAGGCCGCTATTTTTCTTCATTTCATCGGTTCTATATACATATAGGTGGCTACCTGATTTACAAATGTCTTCGTTTCAGGACCAATGTATTTTTGGGCAGCTTTGTATATTTCTTCGCTTTCGGTTGTAAGATTTTCCAATATAGTGACTTGAAGCAAGTTTTGCACCCTATAATCTTCGCTTTTAGCCATATCTTCAAAGAAAGAGAACGCTTTTCTCAGCCTTGCATCATCTTCGTTTCCCAAAAGTCTGTAGATGAAAGGCATGACAAATATTCCGAATGACATATGCGATAACTCATCGCCATCATTTCCGATAACGGAATTCTTTTCACACGTAGAAAAATATTCTTTTTCTTCCGGAAATAAATTTTTAAAATCAGTAAAATCAGTATATATAGTTTCATATTTCATTTTTTAGTTCTTCCTAATGCCTTTATAAGGCTCTTAAGTAATTTATTTGCTAGTTTTCTATCGCTTTTGGATAATATACGCTTGAGGTATTTTATAGCATTTTCAGCCTTTATCGTATCTAGCTTATCATGTTTAGCAATGCCCAAGCTAGTAGCTTTCTCAAATTTTAGGACACTAGCAGTTCCGCCATCGCCAATCATGGCTCTGTGGCGATACAATTGATTCACGGCATTTTTCAATTCCGAATCTTTGGCCTTTTTCATCAAACGGTCGCGCCTACTGACTCCTATCCACTTCTTGTACTTAGCAAGGAGCACTCCACCTTTGATGCCGATTTGTGAATATCGAAAAATTATATATATTTAATAGCAAAAGCTCTTTTTTATTATTTTTTTAAGCTTGAGTAATGATACACTATTAATGCAAGTTATACCGATAAGGCGGACATGTCAATTTGTCGCAGTACACGAGATATTTCAAAGTGTATACTGGATCTCTTGCGGGAAAAGGCAAATCCCTCTTTGGAAAATAATGCCTCTAGCACCTTTGAGGTGTAAATGACGTGGGTTCGACTCCCACTTGATTGTCTTTTTGACAGTCAATAAGCTTAGAGGTTAAAGCTCCAAAATCTATTAAACTATTAGACTTTATGTCCAATCAAAAAAAGAAACACCCGCATCAAAGAAAAATTAGGCTCGTTTTGCTAATAGAGTAAGTGATAATAAGCATTTTGCTTTGTTCGATGAGGATACCGTAAATATGGAATTTAGTCCAAATGATTTCATTCCGACTAAAAGAGTACTTACTTAATCAAAGACCGCTTTATGTTTATAGGGTGTTTGTCGCTAATAATCCCTTTTATTTATTAGGGTTATTAATATAGGAGGATGAAAATATGAGAGTATTAATTAAAGAAGGTTGCAAAGGATTTCTGTTCAAGAAAGGGAAATTCATAAAAATGGTCGGGGCTGGTGTATATAACACTTTAGGCGGAAAATCTTATGAAGTTTGTGAGGTTAATAATTCAGCAATTAAAGTTAATGATATCAGCGATTTAGAGATTTTTAATAGTGACAGCGATTTTCAGAAAGAAACTTTAAAAGTAGAGGTAAAAAGTGGAGAAATTGTCGTTCACATAGTTGATGGTATTTTTGAGAGTGTCCTCACACCCAACAAATACTATTTTTGGAATGCGAATTATAAGCATCAATTTTTGCATCTTAATCTAAATACTCCTGAAATTCCAAGTGATTTTCCAAAATATCTACTTACTGAACAAACATTATCACCTTATGTTTCTAAATTTGAAATAAATTCAAAAAGTATTGGTGTTCTACTTTATAACCACAAATTTGTAAAATTACTCGAACCAGGCATACATTTCTTCACCAAAGGAAACAATGTCGTTACTGTAATTCCTGTGGAATCTTGTGTTGTATCTCAGGATATTGTTGGCCAAGAATTATTGACCAATGATAAAGTATCATTACGTATAAATTGCGTTGTTAATTACAAAGTTAATGATTATGTTAAAGTAATTACTGAGATTAATGACTACAAAAATCAACTTTACACATATGTTCAATTAGCGTTACGTGATTATATTGGTGAAAAAACATTTGATGAAATTCTTGCTTCAAAAAAGGAAATGTCTAAATATTTATTAGATACTCTTAAAGAGAAAGGTAAAGAATTGTATCTAAGCATAAATGAAGCATCTGTTAAAGATATAATTTTACCTGGCGAAATTCGTGACATTATGAATACTGTTTTAGTCGCAGAAAAGCGTGCTCAAGCAAATGTCATTACTAGACGTGAAGAAGTAGCTTCCACTCGATCATTACTTAATACAGCACGTTTAATGGATGAAAATGCCACTCTTTACAAATTAAAAGAGCTGGAATATGTCGAAAGAATTTGTGAAAAAGTTGGAAATATCAATATTAATGGCGGCAGTGATGTGCTTAGTCAATTAACTGGCATGCTAAGTTCTAATAAAAACAACTCCAAAAATAACTAAAGATTTCTTGCTTTTATACACTATATAAAATCCGTTTTTGCTTAGTCTGATTTACAATTAGCTGATAAATATAAGAAATAACACATGATTTTTAGCAAAAATCATGATCATTTTTAGTTCTTAGGGCTGAGATCAGGAATACTGATTGCCTTCGGCCCCTGCTTCCGCTTTGGGTCCTTCTCGAATTGGCCATCGGAGTTCGCATTCTCGAGCGTGTATCCGATGAAGGCTTCCCTCTTCAGTTTTCTGCGGCTCCTGCAGTATTCGCAGGTAGCACACCGCTTTTCCTTGATATCCATTTGTTTCGTTCCTTTACTTCAAAAGCTCGGCTGCAAATGTTTCTACCTCCAATGGCGTGAGCCCGCCATACCAACCGGAGAACAAGTTGTATTGATGAACCCCGACTGAATCTGCATAGGCTTTATTCGCAATGTGCTTCTTCTCCGTGCAGTTGCTGTCCGTGAGGGCGACAAGGAAAAGCTTCACGCCCTCCCCGTAGAAAACCTCGATGGTCTCCTCCTTGGAAAATTCGCACGACAGGCGGCCTTGGGATTTGAATTTTGCGTCGTTGGACACGATGTCATCAAGCACGCCGGACGCGTTCCTGCACCAGCCCATGTTGGCCTTGATTTCGATCATCGCCTTTACCGCATTTGATTCGTCGACCACCAGCAGATCGGGTCTGTTGTTGACGCCGTCAACATGGATAGATGGGTCCAGCAAGAGCTTGTACCCTTCCGGAAGGACGTGCGAGACGAAGAGCGCGATTCCGTCTTCGATGTCCGTGCTAATCGAGCGGAGATGGCCACGTACGATTCCGGGGGCCAATGGCTCCATGGTTTTGGCGTAGGAGGCTTCGATATAGGATTTGAGCTCCTGAACGGCTTCTTCGGTTTTCATCGGTGCGTCTCCTTAGAATCCGACCTTCTCGAGTCTGAACTTGATTTCCTTGCGGAGAACGCCGTCGGTGTCCCTGGCATCTTTCTCTCAAGCTCATTGATCTTTGACATAAGGAATTCTTTATATTCCGTCATGGTTTGATCCTCACTTTCATGTTTTTGGAAATATTACAGCACATCATTTACACATTTACAATTTATTTTCAATTTATTTTTCAGTAAAAAAGTCTCTTGATTATCTTAGAGACTTGTTTTCATGAATTTGTAAATGCTTAAGCTTTATTCTCATCATTTACGGTTGCGACAGCTTTTACAGGTTCCAGTACTTCCTGCTGAAACTCAAGGTTCTGGTGGATGTTATCGAGCATGTCGAGGCTTCAACGCTACTACCGGTTTTGCAATCGCAGAAACCTCAGATCTGTCGTCCTTTTGTTTTACCGCCTCTACCGTGACTTTTGCGACGATGGATCTCAGCGCCGCAAGCTCATCGGGAGATAGAGATATCTTCAATTTCTTGTCCTTGGCGTTCTTCGTGATTCCGCCGATGAAGTCAGTGAACATCTTGAGGTCATCGAACTCAAGCGAGCCATCCTGAATTCCGTCAACATAGGTGGAGACCTCGTTGTGGAGTTCATTGGTGAGAGCAGTGGCTTCTTTCTTCTTTTTATTAAGGCACACGACAAACCATGTTACACCGGCTGCGATTACGAGCGCGCCGACTACCACCACCGCGGCGACAGTCCCCTTATTTACGTCCTTGGTGGCGGGCTCCGTTGAGACGGCGGCATTAACGGCTTCCTGGGCGGGCTCAACGGCAGGAAGGTGTCTCATGATCTGCTTTGTGGCAGCATCCTTCGACAAGCCCATGATCTCGGCTTGGCCATTCTTGGCAGCCTCGGCAATCTCGATAGGGACCTGAGCAGTCATATTCATGTATTCTGTCATTCTTTTCCTCTTTACCACGATTGGCGCACTGAACAAAAAAAGGTTTGACACAATTTGTATCAAACCTATATTTTATAATTTGGTGGAGCTGAGGGGAATCGAACCCCTGTCCAAATGAGGCCCCGCTTCAAGCACTACAGCTTAGGCTGACTTGTCAGTCGAATCTCATGGTGTCAGTCGACCAAGGAAACTCGACTCCCTGTCTTTGTGTCCGTCTTTCTACTGGCAAGAAAAAGTATAAAGATAAGGTGAATCTGTTTACGCGTACAAGAAGAAAACTCACCGAGTTCTTCAAGACACGTCCGTGGCCTAGGAACTAATGCCTAGGCAAAACTGGTAACTAATTCTAGATTAGTAAGCAGCAGCCATTTGGAAAGAGGGCTGACGGAAGAATGACACGTTTTTCTTGGCACTTGTGTTTGTGTAAGGTCATTAGGTGACCAATCCGCTGCTCTTAAAGTTCCTCCTCACCTGTCGAGACCTAGACAGCCCCAATGTGAAACGAAACTTCACATATATTATTATACGTCGATTATAGAAAAAGTAAAAATCAAAAAAAGAAAAGCGAGGCTTAGCCTCGCTAATCTTAGTTATTCTAATTATTAGATAACTTCTCTTTTTCTAAGGAAAGGAACAGCTATTTCGTGTACGATTAGAGGAACAATTCCTAAAGCGGCACAGATCATCCAGTTGTACCACTCAAGTCCGTTGCTATGACCGAGGAAGATATCGGTAAGTCCAGGAACTTCAGTGACCAATATTTGAAGAATCAATCCGAATCCAAAGGCTACGATGAAGAACCAGTTAGTTCCCTTGAATACATAGATGAATGACTTCTTGATATTGCTCATTCCAATCATATGGAAGAGTTCTGCAAGACCTAAGGTAGTGAAAGCCATAGTACGTGCATCCTCAAAGCAAGATATAGCATGTATTGCTTCTCCAATATCTAATTCAGTGCCGGCGTTTCCACTAGCATACATCGGGTTGGCATTGAGGAATGTCTCCATAGATTTAATTCCATCAGCTGATAAGATGGAATTCAAACTTGTGCCATTATTCAATGCATTATATACATCGTTCCAATTAGCATAAATAGATTTATCTCTACCGGCGATTAAAGCTTCTTTTAAGCTTTCCGAAGCCATCATTTGATTCCAAGTCAAATTATATTGAGTCACTCCATAGATGACAGGAATGAGGAAGGCTGCGAAGACGATGATGAAGATGATGAAACCGTAGAACATATTGAATTTGAATCCACCATGAGCAAAAATTCCATCTTTTGGATTTCTAGGAGCATTGTTCATGATATCAGGATCCTTGTCATCACGTCCTAAGGCGATGGCGGGTAGTGAATCTGTAATCAAGTTGATCCAAAGCAACTGCATAGCGGTCATAGGAGCTATGATGTTTGCACATGTAGCTAAGAACATGACCAAGATTTCAGAAAAGTTGGATGAAAGCAAGAAGAAGATAGTCTTTTTGATGTTTGAATAAATACCACGACCTTCTTCTACAGCTTTTTCAATAGAAGCGAAATTATCATCGGCTAAGACGATATCAGCAGCAGATTTTGCAACATCAGTTCCGGTGATTCCCATAGCGATTCCAACATCTGCGGCTTTTAATGAAGGAGCATCGTTAACACCATCACCTGTCATTGCAGCGATTCCACCGTTAGCTTTGATAGCCTTGACGATTTCGACTTTGTTTTCAGGTGAAACGCGAGCAAATATTCTCTTGGTCTTGACCAACTCTTGAAGCTGTTCAGGAGTGCATTTATCTATTTCAGCACCGGTCATAGTTTGCTCAGGAGAAGTAGCAATTCCTAACTCTCTTCCGATGGCTAATGCAGTATCGGCATGGTCACCAGTGATCATAACTGTAGTAATTCCAGCACGATGTAGCTTTTCAACGGCAGGCTTAGCCTCTAAACGAGGAGGATCAATCATTGCGACCATTCCGACATAGATGAGGTTATCCTCATTTATTTTCTCACCATTATGGATTGCAAAGGCTAATACACGGAATGCTTGTTGTGCTAATTCTTTAGCGGCATTGTTGATATTAGCTATATCACCATCGGTGATATCTCTGACTTCACCATTGATTAAGATTCTATTAGCATGAGAGAGAATTGAATCCAAAGCACCTTTGGTGAAGATGATGGTTCCATCAGCTTCACTGTTTTTGAATTCATATTTCTTCAAAGTGGCATTCTCAGGAATGTCTTTGATGACATGCATAGTAGACATCATCTTTCTGACTGAATCGAAAGGCATCTCGTCAATTCTGGGAAGAGAAGACTTCTCAGTCTCCTCTTTTTCAATATTGAATAGATGTGCAAAATCCAATAAGGCGATTTCTGTAGGGTCTCCGTATCTATCTCCATTGATAGAAGCATTGGAGTCTAGCATCATTCCTTTGGTGACTAATTCGAATTCTTCACTATGGATATCAACTTTATCAGCATCGATGATTTGATTGTTGGCGTAGACCTTTTTGATGGTCATACGATTTTGAGTTAAGGTTCCTGTCTTATCAGAGCAAACATAAGTGACAGCACCTAAAGTTTCGACAGAAGGCAACTTTCTTACGATGGCGTTGACTTTGACCATCTTGGACATACCCATGGCCAAGACGATAGTGACGACTGCAGGTAAACCTTCAGGAACAGCTGCGACAGCCAAAGCGATAGCAGCAGTGAACAAGTTGATGATATCTTCAGGCTTGAATGTTCCATTCATGAAAGAAGGAATCAACCAGAGCAATCCAACGATGAACATTGCGACGACGATTCCGATACAAATGAATCCGAGAATCTTTCCTAATTCAGCAAGCTTCTTTTGCAATGGAGTTTCTTCATTGCTCTCTTGAAGCATGGAAGCAATCTTACCTATTTGGGTATTCATTCCAGTACCCACGACTATTCCTTCTCCACGTCCGTAAGAAATAGGACATGAAGAGTGAGCGATATTGGATTCATCTCCGACAGCATGATCGCCTTTTAACAAGGCATTGCAGTCTTTCTCTGATGGAACGGATTCACCTGTCAAAGAGGCTTCATCAGATTTTAAGTTGACTGATGTTGTCAAACGAACATCTGCAGGAGTAATGGTTCCTTCTTCGAGGATAACGACATCACCCAATGCTACTTCAGTAGCCTTTACAGTCTTCAATTTTCCATCACGTCTAACTGTACATGAAGGTGAAGACATCTTTTTTAAGGCTTCGAGTGATTGAGCAGCTTTAGCTTCTTGGGCAGTTCCGATTACAGCATTCAAGATGACGATAGCTAGAATGACTGCAACTTCTGCCCAGTCGGCTACTTCATTTCCATTGATGATTGCAATCACTGCATCGATGACAGCTGCAACTAAGAGAATCAAGACCAATGGGTCTTTGAATTCCCCTAAGAACATTTGCATTACGGTCTCTTTTTTAGCTTCTATTAGCTTGTTAGGACCATAAGCGTTCAAACGTTTTTGAGCTTCATTTTCGGTCAATCCAATTTCGGGATCAACTTCGAACTTAGCTTTGACATCTTCGATGGTTTCTTGTGAAGCATCGAATCCATCTAAAAACTTCTTCTCAACGAGAGACTTTTGATAGTTTGGGTCTTTTTGAAGAGCTTTTTCTTCTTTGGCCTTTTCTTTCATCAATTTCTCGGAAGATTTAGATTGTTCTTTTTCTTCCATGTGTTCTTCCTTTCAATCAAGATTTCAATCTTGACGCACAAAGTATTATAAATGAGATATATAAAAACTACTTATGGAATCTCTTTCAAACCAAAGAAAAAAGAATGGATTTTATAGTCATTTTTTACTACAAAATCCATTCGAAATTTTAATAAACTAAAGTCGGTAAAAAGTAAAAAATATCGTTTTTATTTCAAATATTTTCTCAAGATATCTTCAGCAATCAAAACACCGCTGGCTGAAGCTTGAGCAAGACCTCTTGTAATACCAGCTCCATCACCACCACAATAAAGATTGGATATCTTCTTTGTCTCTAAGTTATTGTTTACTTCTGGTCTATCGGAATAGAACTTAGCTTCAACACCATACAGAAGAGTATGTTCATTTGCGATGCCAGGCGTTACATAATTCAAAGCTTCGATCATCTCTATAATTGACTTTAAAGTCTTGTATGGCATGCAAAGAGACAAGTCTCCAGGTACTGCATCCTTCAAAGTGGGCTCGACAAAGCCTTCTTTGATTCTCTTAGGTGTGCTTCTCCTGCCGTTCTTTAAATCACCATATCTTTGAAGTATGACTTTTCCACAAGCTAATCTATTAGCTAAGCTTGCAACGTCTTTGGCAAATTGGTTAGGATCCTTGAAAGGTTCGCTGAATTCATGGGAGACCAATAAGGCAAAGTTTGTGTTTTGACTTCCTAATTTTGGATTGGCATAGGAATGACCATTAGCTAAAATGACACCATCCTCATTTTCCATGACGACATGACCGGAAGGGTTAGAGCAGAATGTTCTTACGATGGTCCCTTGGGTTGTGTGGAACAAGAATTTTCCTTCATAAAGATTCTTGTTGATATCCTGCATTACGACATTAGTAGTTTCGACTCTAACTCCTATATCGACTCTATTGTTCAAAGTTCTAACACCGTGATTATTGAGCATCTGTGAGAGGAATGTAGCTCCTTCTCTGCCTACGCCCATAATGACATTCTTTCCTTCAATTTTAGAGTTGTCTTCTAAGATAACACCTTGAATTTCGTCTTTGTCATTTACTTCTATATCAGTTACTTTGACTTCGAATTTGAATTCGACACCTTTGCTTTCAAGATATTTCCTAATCTCAGTTAATATATGGTAATTCCCATCAGTTCCTAAATGTCTCACTGATGCTCTGAGCAATAAAAGTCCAGCTCCGATTGCACGTTGCTCGATCAACCTGACTTCATCAGTATAAGGATTTGTTATATCTTTTGTAGCACCAAATCCTAAATTGACTTCATCACAATAATTGATGAGAGAAAGAACTTCGTTATCTCCGATATAATCTCCTAACCAACCTCCGAATTGAGTGGTTACATTAAATTTTCCATCAGAAAAAGCACCGGCACCACCAAATCCTCTAGTGATGTCATATTTGTCTATTTTCTTTCTAGGCTTTGATTGATCCCTTTTAACTCCAGGAACAGGTCTATCAAAGATATCCTCTCCTTGGTCTAAAATGATGATCTTTAAATTTGGATCTTCACTAATCAACTTATAAGCTGCCATGTATCCACATGGACCAGCTCCGACTATTACTACATCATATGATGACATAAAAAAAGTATCCCTTTAATAAATTATAAAACTAAATCATCATTTATTCTTTTTGTTTTATAGAGATACTTTATAAACCTAATAAGTTTGATATCTTTTCAATTCTTCAGATGAGAGTTTCTTGTCTCTTCTTCTAGTCTTTTCATTAATTGTTTCATGACATATTATCATCAGAGCAGCAAATCCAATCATGAAATAAGGAAGAATAGAATAATTATCTCCTATCGATCTTGCTATCAAGCCGATAAGAGGTGGCATAGATAGATTTCCGACATATGCTGAAGCCATTTCTAATCCCATTGCACTTTGTGATCCAGCTTTAGAAAATCTATATGGTGTAGATCTTATAATTGCTGGATAAATAGGTGCACATCCTAATCCTACAATTACAAATCCGACCATTGGAATATATTTATTTACTTGAATCAAAGCTAAAACAATTCCTAATAGAATTATGGACTCTCCCATTCTTATCATCTGTTTCTCATTCATCTTCAACGATAGAGGACCACAAATCAATCTTCCTACTGTTATTCCTATATAGAATGTCGAAGTCAACATAGCAGCTTCATCAGTTGTCGAACCCATATTTTTATTGAAGAAGCTTCCAACCCAAAGACCGGTAGAAGATTCTAAAGCACAGTAACAGAAGAATCCTATGACTGTTAAATAGAAGATAGGATCTTTCAATATCATTGTCGATCTTTTTATTGATTCTTCAGCTTCTTCTTTCTTCTCTTCTTCAGTTTCATCCTTCTTATTCTTTTCCATCACTTTGTTCCATAATGGTAAAGTTGCAAATAAGAGTATCGATATACCTAATTGAATACATGCTATGGTTAGAACACCATAATTCCATCCTCTGGATTGATTATTCGCATCTATGAAAGCTCCTATGATTAAAGGACCTATAGAAGCTCCTATCCCCCAAAATGCGTGGAGCCAATTCATATGAATAGCTTTGTAATGTAAAGCTACATAGTTGTTTAAGGCTGAGTCTATAGCTCCAGCCCCTAACCCTAATGGAATTGCAGTCAAGAAGAAGGCCCAACCATATCCTTCTTTAACAAAGGAGAATAATAATAGAGCAATAGCAGTGAGAACTACTGATACAGATACGACTATTTTAGTCGAAAACTTTCTTATCAAATATGATGAACATAATGAGGATATGATAGTACATATAGACACTACTATTCCTATATATCCGGCTAAATCAGATGGAAGGTTTAAATTATCAGCTATAGCTGGGAATGAACTTCCAAGCATTGAATCTGGCAATCCTAATGAAATGAAAGTGATATAGATAATTATTAAAAGTAAAGTAGCCATATTATTAGATCCTCTATCAAAGCTACTCGATTTTAGATTATCTCCATATTTTTTGAAACAAAAACTATAATAATGAATATATAATTAATGCGGTAAAAGTAAAAATTTTCCAATAAAATCAAAGGATTAGTTTTTTCTATGGGAATGCGTTTAGATAAATATTTAAAAGTAAGCCATTTAATTAAAAGAAGAACGATGGCGAAGGATTATATCGATGCTGGTTATGTAAAGGTAAATGGCAAAGTAGCCAAACCTTCCACCGATATAAAGATAGGTGATGAGATTGAGATCTCATCTACTAGTGGTGAAGTTACCAAAGTGACAGTTATGATGACAAAGAGCTTTTGCAACTTGTCTGATGCAGCTTCTATGTATAAGTTCCCAGATGATTTAGGAAGCGGTAATGGGAAAAAGTAACTTCTCATTTGATAAAAGAGTCGAGTCTTTAGGATTGAATAAATCCGATAAAGTTTTGATTGCCTATTCTGGTGGTGGTGACTCGACGTTTTTGTTGATGCAAGCTTTAAATTATTTTTATGATGGTAATATTTATGTCGCTTATGTAGATTACCACGATTCTGAATACACACCTGAAGAAGAAAAGATTGTTTTAGATTTTATTAGGGACAAAAACATACAATTCTTTAGAAAAGATGTGTATTTATCGTGGAAAGAATCTAATTTTGAAGCCAGAGCCAGGGATATAAGATATAAGTTTTTTAAAGATATAGTATTAAAAGAAAACCTTAAAGGAGTGTTGGTAGCTCATCATGCTAATGATGATGCTGAAACATATCTTTTTCAAAAGAGTAGAGGATCTATAACAGATGAATTGGGATTGAAATCTATATCTATTCTTTATGGAATAAGTGTTTATAGGCCACTTCTTCCAATAAAAAAATCAGATATTATTAAATATTTAAAAGATAATGACATCATTTATTTTGATGATCCCACAAACAAGAACTGTAATAGATCTAGAGATAGATTGAGAATGAGTGTTTTATCTTCTGATGATAATGTAGATAAAACATTAGAGCAAAGAAATAGAGATTCAATCAAGAATGATGAAGAGATAGAAAAAGCTAATGAGTTTTTAAGCAAGAATAGATATGAATTTAAAGAATATAGAAAATTATCTATCAATATACAAAGAAGATTTCTTTATAAAGCAATACAAGTTTTAATAGGCAAAGAAGACAATGATATGGTCGTATCAACGATGAATATTTGCTTTGAATTTCTAAAATCAAATAGAACTGAATCCTTGAAATTAAATGATGAATTATATTTATATAAGGATAAAGATGAATTTTATTTCGGATCACCTATAGAATTAAATGATAGTTATTCGTTTGAAATCGATAGACCTGGAATCTATGATTTCAATTCAATTCATTTGGATTTATCTAATCCATCTTTATATAAAATAAATAAATTTCCAGTATTTATAAAAGCAGTTAAAAAAGGCGATATGATTTCTACTGATTTAGAGTGTAAAGACGGTTGGTTATGTATGAAAAAACATGGAGTGCCAACATATTTGAGAGGATTTTATCCAGCTTTATATAATAAAGAAGGCAATATCATTTATCTTCCTTTTTATGGAGATGATAAATTCTATATTAACGTATATAGAATTTATCCGAAACAAAAGTATTGATATCGTTAATATATTTTCTATTTCTTTGACCGAAATAGAATAAATCTATTGCTGCTAGTACTAATAATCCAGTGGCACCTATAAAGAATCCAAATATCGTTATTCTGAATGATTTGGTTCCTTCGTAGTGAACTTTAATGTCATACTCACCTTCGGGTACTTTAAATGCTACTAATCCGTCCACATATTCAGGTGTTGTCTCTGTATTCAAAGAAAAATTATTTTCATCTTTGACTATATCTACGACATATCCATCATAATAGAGCTGTGGGATTTGAATAAAAGCTTCTTCAGTCGAGATGATGACATGAAAATCGACTTCGGGTGTTTTAACTCTAGTAACTTTTAATTTACCCGATCCTTCAAGAAATACAGGTTGGATGTATTCATCTATTCCATGTCTAGGCTTTCCACTCCATAATGAACTGTGTACTTTGTAATACAAAGAATTCGAATACTGCGCTGGCTTATAACTCGAATCGTTGAATACTTTGGGTAGGTATTCATCTTGAGCACCTAAAGCCCAAACTTTCATCACTCCATCATATTCCATACTATCGTTTTGCCAAATAGAATCAGGCTGATAGACATACGCGTTTCTTTTCTCTGGCAAAGCCTGGCTTACGCCGATCAGTAATGCTGCACCAGCGATTGCAACAGGTGTTACAGCAGGTACTTTCTTTAGATAACGTAACAATACACCAACTAAGAAGAAACACATGAAATAGAATAATGACCATACGCGCCAAGCAAACTGTGCATTGTACATAATCGATGGAAGGATTGACCATACTTCTGGGACATAGAGAAGCAATCCTAATAATACAATCGATATGATGGCATAATACAAATCAATATCTTTAAATAATTTGATTGGCTTTGTTTCATCATCTACAATTAAATTTCTTCTTCCGCCTGTGACTTTGTAGTAAGCAAAAGTGACATAGAAAACAAACATAGCAATACCCATTTCAAAAGGCTGGTAGACAAGATTTGAAACTAGAACTAATACAAAAAATTCAATCAATAGTGTTGATTTCTTATTCAAGAATGTTAAATCTAATAGCTCGTCAGCTGTGATAACTAATCCTATTGCAAATAGATAGAATGCTATTGAATACTCGTATGAATCGACAGTTTCTAATGGATTCCATAGGTTGTAATATAGTTGACTTGAGATCCAATCCAAGTGAAGAAGTCCACTGAATGAATTTGTTGAGGCTATGCTATCTTGAATATGTTTTAAGTTTGTCCACATTACTTCATCATCGCAGACTATGTATAAGTCACTTTTGGTAGCTTCTAACATAGGAAGCAAATAAGGAAGTACGAATAAGACTATTAAAACTATAGATATGCATGCATAAATATCTTTTTTCCAATCTTTAATAAAGAAATAAAGTTTCTTTATGTTGAACAACATATAAAGTATTGCAAATAAGCAAGTCACTAATGCTGTGAAAGGATGAGAAAGAACGATTCCAGCAACACCTACTATAGTGGATATATAGTGCCAAATTCTTATTTCTTTTTCGTTTAATAGACAATAGACACCATAGAATATTACAGGTATTAACGATATCGCAATCGATTCAGAGAATGCACACCTACATATCATGCAAAAGATTCGATATGGATGAAAGACATAGGCTATTCCTAAAATGAGCCCGCCTATATTGCTCTTAGTCATTCTTTTACCTAATGCATAAGAATAAAAACCACTGATTGCAATGAATATGATATCTGTAGTTTTCATAGCTACTACAGCTGTCATTCCTATGTTGTGAAATAAGTACATCAATTCGCCAGCAAATAAATGCGGTAAAGGAGCATAGAACATATGTGCATTGTATGCTACGTTTCCCATTGCTATCGTATTTGGACCGAATGGGTTCAAACCATTGATTGCGGCATTGTAAACGTCATAAATTTCAGATAGATGGAAATGTATGTCATCACCACTTGGCATTCCAGTGTTAAAGAAAACATAACTTATAGCAAAGATACATCCTATAAGGACGATACAACTTATTATCTCCTTGCTTACTTTCTTAGTAATGGTCTCTATTTTATTCATAATGATTTGATTGTACTATTTTTCTGTAAAAAAAGAAATTGAAACGAGATATAAGGAAAGATTCGAGTCGTCTAATATTTCATTACTAGAAGACCTGCCTGTAGGATTATAGATAAACAAAAAAGTAGAGGAATCTCTCTACTTTTTTACTCAATCGACTAAATTACCAAATGGTTATACGCTTGCTAGGCTCGATATACATCTTGTCGGTAGGCTTGACATCGAAGGCCTCGTACCATTCAGCAAAGTTCCTAGGCTGAATGTTTGCACGGAGCTTATGAGGTGCGTGAACATCGATAGAAAGCAAGAGCTTCTCATATTCGGGACGCATCTTAGATCCCCAAATTCTACCAAATTGTTTGAAGAATGATTGATAATCTGGATGCTCTTCATGAGATTCGATTTCGAGTGCGCATCCGACACCACCGTTATCAGCAATGTTTTCAGATACGATCAACTTTCCATTGACCTTTCCACCTTCCATTTCAATTCCATCGAATTCTTCAATCATCTTTTGGGTCAATTCTTTGAACTTCTTGAAATCTTCTTCGGTCCACCAGTTGTTAAGGTTTCCTCTTTCATCGCATTGAGCGCCATTGTTGTCGAATGCGTGAGAGATTTCATGGCCTATTACAGTTCCAATTCCACCTAAGTTTTGAGCCTTGGTTTGATTTAATGAATAGAAAGGAGCTTGGAGAATTGCTGCAGGGAATGTTATATCGTTGACATAAGGGTTGTAGCAGGCGTTGACCATATGTCCAGGCATAGGCCATTCATTTCTATCGACAGGTCTTTCGATGTCTTGAATGTTATAGGCGATTTTAGCTTTAGATATATCTTTAAGAATGTCGTATAAGGACTTAGAAGTGTCTACGATAAACTTGTCGTAGATCTTTCCAGGCTTATCGGGATAACCCATCTTGATGACGATCTTAGATAACTTCAAGATTGCTCTTTCTCTTGTGGCTGGGGAAAGAATGGTGTTAGTGGCTAAGCGTTTCTTATAAGTTGCGATTACTTCCTTAACGATTGAAATTGTATCTTTCTTAGCTTTTCTTCCAAAATAAGTACGTCCGTAGTAGATTCCTACTGGTTCGGAGAAGATCTTATCTGAAGCTAAACGATATGCTGCTTTTTCTTTCGAAGAAGCCTCTTTTTGTCCGGACAATGCACGGCCATAGCTTCCACCGAGAATTCTCAATTCATCAGAAAGGTAGCTGGTGGCAGATAATAATGTATTTACATAAGCCCAATGCTTGAACAATTCAAATGTATTTTCGTTGAATAATCCTTCAAATTCATCGAAGAAACGAGGATCGGCGACGATGACTGTTTGAGGGTTGAATCCAAAGACACCAAATAAGAACTTTTTAAATGCAAATGCTCCGGTCTTCTTGGCGACGACAGTTGCGAGCATGGGATTGTACATTGCAGGATAGTCGGCCCATTCCTCCTGGCTCTTTACTCTAGCAGCAATTAATTTATCGTAAGCCAAAGTATCATCTAAGAACTTAGCTTGATCTTCTTCTGATAAATTTGTCTTTGCTAAAATTTGTTTGACCATAGTAGACCACATGCCGATGAGCTGAGGACCTTGTGGGTTGTCATCGGCATAGTAGGTTGTGTCGGGCAAAATTGTAGAAGGACCAATGATCAAGATGGAGTGCTTCTTAGTATTTTTCATATCGGCTTCGACACCCATGTTGAAAGGAAGTAATATGTCATCCTTGAATAACTCAGCGGAATGCTCATTTAAATCGTTTATATCTTTCAAAGCTAATATTTTATCGAGATCTTTTTGAACTGGCTCTAATCCTTCTTTATCTCTTCTATCAAAGTCTAATGCGACTTTGTACAAATCGATAGCAGAACGAATGTAATGGTTAGGAATCTTCTTAGTTCCGTCAGCCATCTCTTTAAAATCATTCATCAAGGTCTTTTCGACACCGATGTCGAGGTCAGCAAATCCACCTACTGATGTGCGATCAGCAGGAATTTCAGCTTTGGCAATCCATTCGCCGTTAACAGCTTCATACAAGTCATCTTGAATTCTAACTTTCTCTTCTTCCATAATCTTTGCTCCTTTTCTTTCAGCTTTTCTCAGCGTATTAATAACATTTTAAAGCAATATTAAAAATGTTTGTTTGGTTTTAGCGTATTAACAATGAATAATGCAATTATAATTGTAAAGATAAAATAAAGATTTTATGGAACCTATAGAAAAAGAACCTGCCATTAATTATTTTCCTGGTCATATGAACAAAGCTCTGTATCAAATTAAGGATACAGTTCATAATGCAGATGCAGCTATTTTAATCTTGGATAGCAGAGCTCCTTTAGCATCTTTTCCATATGGACTAGAAAAAATAATCGGTGATAAGCCCAAAGTCATACTATTAAGTAAAAGAGATCTAGCAGATCCGATTAAAACTAAAGAATTTATTGAATATTTCAATAATAAAGGCTATTTAGCATTTGATGCTAATTTGAAGAACCCCAAGGAAGCTAGTAGGGTAAAAAATGAATTGGGTAGAATTAGAACTTCAAGAGATAATAAATTTATCAAACTCAATCTTCCGCTTCCACCAGTTAAGTGTTTGGTTTTAGGAATTCCAAATGTTGGAAAGAGCACAACAATCAATGTTTTAGGTGGAAAGAATAGAGCAGCAACTGAGAATGTCCCTGGTAAGACTAGGAAGACAACTATGTTTAGGGCAACACCAAGGATTTGGCTCTATGATACTCCGGGAATTCTAGAGCCGAATGTTCACGATAGGGACAGTATGATAAAACTAGCCTTGTTAGGCTCTGTGAAAGACGATATTTTGCCTCATGATTATTTGGCTAAAAAATTATTGGAGATGCTCTCAAAGCTTTATCCTGATGCATTTGAAAAACGTTATGGAATACCTCAATCACCTAATCCCACACAAGCTTTGATAGATTTAGCTGACAAAAGAGGATTTATTCTATCTAAAGATAGACCTGATATAGATAGAGCAGTTCATTGCTTGCTTCAAGAATTCAAGGACGGGAAGCTAGGAGGAATCACTTTAGATGAACAAGGATAGACATTCTTTAGAGCAATTTGATGAAGATATAAGAATTAAAAACAATGTGGTTAATATAGCTGGATTTGACGAAGCTGGAAGAGGTCCACTTTGTGGACCTGTAGCATGTGGTGGATGTGTCCTACCCAGAGATTATTATTTTCCTTTTATAGATGATTCAAAAAAACTTACTCCCAAAGAAAGAGAAAAAGCGTTTGAAGAGATAAAAAGAGTAGCTTTGGCATATAGCGTTCAACTTATAAGTCCAGAAAAAATAGATGAGATTAATATTTTGGAAGCTTCTAGATTAGGAATGGAATTATGTCTAGAAGATATTAAAAAACAATTGAATGTCGATTATATAGTTACAGACTATATGAAACTTCATACTGATATTCCAGTTTTAGCTATTCCTAAAGGAGATGCTACTTCTCAATGTGTTGCAGCTGCTTCAATCTTGGCTAAAGTAACTAGAGATCATTATATGGAAGAATTGGATAAACAATATCCAGAATATCTTTTTAAGAAACATAAAGGTTATCCTACCAAAGCTCATATGGAAGTGCTGATGTCTAACGGTGTTATAAAAGGACTCTATAGAGAAAGTTATAAACCAGTTAAATTAGCTTTGGAAAAGAAAGGCTATCATCAATAAATTTAGAATTCACTTATGAAAACGACAATCTCCTTCTCATTTCTTATGAGAGGAGATTTTTAATGCGTAATGAATTTTTGTTAGCTTTATCGATGAGAGAAAGAGGAGATTGGTCTGGAATATTGAAAGAGATGAAAGATAAAAAAGAGGTTAATCCTGAAGAAATATATAAATGCTATAGCAAGGTTAAAGGAGATTTAATACTGTTCAAGGATCAAGATTATCCCGACAAATGGAATCATATTGTTAATCCACCTCTTTGTGTATATACCCATGGAAATAAGAAACTATTATCAAGTCCAAAGATTTTAGCAGTGATAGGGTCTAGAAAAGTAAGTCAATATGGAGATTATATCTGCAAAAAACTCATAAATGAATTGTTGGATATAATGCCTGATATCGTTATAGTATCAGGCTGTGCTATGGGAATAGATAGTATTGCGATGAGACAAGCGATGAATAAAGGTGGAAAAGTCATTGGTGTATCAGGCGCTGGAATTGAATCAGTTTATCCTTTGTCATCAAAAGATATCTATGACTATTGTAAAACGAATAATGGATTACTTTTGAGCGAATACCCTTGCTTAGAACCTCCAGAGAGTAAACATTTTCCGATGCGTAATAGATTGATTAGCGGGATATGTGATGCGATACTAGTCATAGAAGGTGATGAAAGAAGTGGAACTTCCATTTCTGTCGGTTATGGAATAGATCAAGGAAAAACGATAATGGCTGTCCCTAGAGATATAAGAGCAGAAAAACAATTGACTAATAAGTTGATAAGAGATGGAGCAAATCCTGTCCTTTGTGGACAAGATATAGCAGATTTGTTGGTAAATGAAATTTAATAAAAATTTCTAATACCTTATAGGTATTAAGGATGATATATGAAAAATTACCTCTTGACTAAAGGGGCTTATATTTAAATAATAGGTAGACTTTTTAGGGGGATAACTTATGAAACTAGTGATTGTTGAGTCTCCAACAAAATCAAAAACTATAGGTAAATTTTTAGGACCTGACTATAAAGTTATGGCTTGTGTCGGTCATATTTCAGACCTTGCTACCACTGGTCCTGGTGGTTTAGGAGTAGACGTAAAGAATGATTTCAAGCCAACTTATGTAGTTCAACCAGACAAGGTAGAAGTAGTCAAAGAATTGAAAAAAGCTATTAGCAAGTCAGATGAAGTCATATTGGCAACCGACCCTGACCGCGAAGGAGAAGCTATAGCTTGGCATTTAGCAAATGAATTCAAACTTCCTGTGGAATCCACACCTCGTTGGCAGTTCCACGAAATCACAAAAAACGCTATAAAATTAGCTAGCCAAAATCCTGGATTGATAAATATGAGCTTGGTCGAATCACAAGAGACAAGACGTATTATTGATAGAATCATGGGATTTCGTCTTTCCTATCTTCTTCATAAGAAGATTAAATCTCGTTCAGCTGGAAGAGTTCAATCTGTAACTCTTAGATTTATCGTCGATAGAGAGAACGAAATTAGAAACTTCAAACCGGAAGAGTACTGGGAGATTGCAGGTTCTTTTGGACCTAAGAACTTAGAAGCTAATTTGAGTTCTTATCAAGACAAGCCTGTCAAGATTACAAATCAAGAGCAAGCCGATGCTATAGAAGCTGCTTTACCTAAAGACTTCATCATTAATTCTATTGTAGAATCTTCTAGAAGTAGAGAGCCTAAGCCTGCATTCACAACCTCAACTATGCAACAAGAGTCGTTTAACCAATTCCGTTATTCTACAAAGAAGACTCAATTGATTGCTCAGCATCTTTACGAAGGTAAGGAAATCGAAGGAAATGCTGTGGGTTTAATCACTTATATGCGTACTGATGCCAATCGTTTGGCACCTGAATTCATAGCTGCAGGCGAAGGATTCATCAAAGAAAAATATGGTGCTTCATTTGTCGGACATGCTCATGTAACATCAAAAAAATCCGAAATGGTTCAAGATGCTCATGAAGCCATTCGTCCTACGGATGTAAATATGACACCTGAGAGAGTTAAACCATATTTATCTAAGGATGAATATAATGTTTATTCTTTGATTTATAACAGAGCAATAGCTTCTTTAATGGCTCCAAGAATTGAAAATCTAGTCACTTTGAAATTGAATGGAAACGGATATATTTTCTCGACGGATTCAGTTACTACACAGTTTGAAGGTTATTCAAAGGTTTATGGACAATATGAGAGTAAGACTGCTAAAGCCATTGATTTCTCTAGTTTGAAGGAAGGAGATACTATAGCTTGTAATAAGATCTCTAAGACTCAACACTTTACCAAGGCTCCAGCTAGATACACCGAAGCTAAAATTGTTAAATTGATGGAAGAGAAAGGAATTGGAAGACCTTCAACTTATTCTTCTACGATTTCAACCTTGGAAGAAAGAGGATATGTCACAGTTGAAAAAGGTGTTCTTTCTCCTACTGAGCAAGGAGAGTTGACAGTCAAGAAGCTTGAAGATTTCTTCCCTCAATTTATGGATGCCAAATATACAGCTGATATGGAAGATAAACTTGATGCTATCAGTGAAGGAAATTCATCTAGACATGATTTGTTGACTTCGTTCTACTCTGACTTCTCCACTTGTATGGATAAAGCTGAAAAAGATATGGAGAAGCTTCCTGATGTTAAGACAGGCGAGAAATGCCCTAACTGTGGAGCGGATTTAGTTATTAGAAAAGGAAGGTATGGTCAATTTGTCGCTTGCTCAAATTATCCTACATGTAAGTTTATTCAAAAGGAAAAACCTGAGATTGTCGAAGGAAAGATTTGCCCTAAATGTGGATCTCCTTTGGTAAAACGTAAAGGTTATGGAGGAAAAGAATTCGTTGGTTGTTCTTCATATCCCAAGTGTAAATATATAGAAGGCCAGGAAGAAAAAACTAAAAAACAAGTTGTTATTCCTGAAGATGCACCCGAATGTCCTAAGTGTCACAAAGGTAAATTGATCTCTAAGCATGGAAGATTTGGTGAGTTTATAGCTTGCTCTAATTATCCAAGTTGTAGATATATTCAAAAGACAAAGAAAGCTAAAAAAGAAGAGGAATAAAAATAGATATGGCGATGAACATCGATAAATCATATGTTCGTGTCATCGGAGGAGGTTTGGCCGGAAGTGAGGCCAGCCTCCTTTTGGCACGTTTAGGAATAAAAGTAAAGCTCATCGATATGAAGCCTTCTAAATTGAGCAAGGCTCATCACGATAAAGATCACCTCGCTGAACTTGTTTGCTCGAATTCTTTAAAATCAGAAGATCCTCTTTCTGCCCCTGGAATACTTAAAGGTGAGATGGAAAGATTAGGAAGTGTTGTTATTGAAGCTAGCAAAATAGCAAAGGTTCCCTCTGGTCAAGATTTAGCAGTAGACAGAGATGTTTTTAGCAAGTATATAACTGATGCTATTAAGTCTAATAAGAATATAGAAATTGTCGATGAAGATGTTCAATCTATTCCAGATGATGGAATATTAACAATAGTATGTACTGGGCCTTTGACTTCGGAAGGATTATCAAATTTCTTAGCTGAAAAGATTGGAAAATCTATGCTTTCTTTCTTTGATGCTGCAGCTCCTTTAATATTTAAATCTTCTATTGATACTTCAAGGATGTTTGAAGGATCTAGATACGGAAAAGGTGAAGGAAAGTATTTGAATATTCCTATGAGCAAGGAGCAATATGAGAAATTCAATAATGAATTGATCAATGCTCAAAGAGCTATATTGCATGATTTCGATCATTTTGAAGGTTGTTTGCCTTTGGAAGTGATGGCTAAAAGAGGACCTATGACTCTTAGATATGGTCCTTTAAAAACAGTTGGACTCAATTGTCCGACTGATACATATGCTGTAGTTCAGTTGAGACAAGATGATGTGGCAGGAAGTCTTTATAGTCCTGTTGGATTTCAAACAAATTTAACTTTCCCAGAGCAAAAGAGAGTCTTTGGCCTTATTCCTGGATTAGAAAATGCTAAATATGCTAGATTTGGTCTTATGCATAGAAATACATATGTTAATGCTCCTTCTTGTTTGGATAGAACACTTCGTTTGAAGAATGATCCTAATATTTATATAGCTGGTCAATTGAGTGGAGTAGAAGGGTACTGTGAAAGTGCAGCTATGGGTTTATTAGCTGCTTGTTATGTTTATCAAAGATTATTAAATGATAAAGTGGAATATATTCCTGTAAATACTTTGATGGGAAGCTTAGCTAATTATTTGGTTATGTCTTCACCAAATCATTTTGCACCGATGAATGCTACCTTTGGAATTATTGCAACGACACATAGCCGTAAAGATCATCAACTATTGAGAGATGAATCGTTAGGAAAATTAGATGAATGGGTAAAGAAAAATCTTCATATATAATAGAAGATGGTAATTCAAAAGAACTTTCTGAATTTCAAGATTATCTTTTGAATGTAAGAAGGTATTCATCTAATACAGTCAGCTCTTATTCTTTCGATATTTGTGATTTCACAAAATTTATTAGAGGCTTAGGTAAGATATTCAAAGATATTAAAGTCGACGATGTTAAATCTTGGATTTTAGATTTAACTGAAAGACAGATAGGAAAGAGATCTATAAAAAGAAAGATGTCTTCTTTGAAATCTTTCTTTGCTTGGATGTATCTTCAAAAGAAAGTAGATTCAGATCCATTTGAGTATGTTCATTCCCCTAAAGCAACTCATGCTTTACCTGATTTCTTTTCTGAAAAAGAAATAGATGCTTTATTAGCTGCGAATGAAAAAAGAACTGATAAATTGAAAGATCGTGATCAAGCCTTGTTAATGTTAATGTTTGCTTCTGGTCTTAGGGCTAGTGAAGTAGTCAATCTAACATTCAATCAAGTTGATTTCGATAATAGAATAATGAAGATATCAGGAAAAGGAAACAAGGATAGACTAGTTCCTTTCACTAATTCAGCTAAGGAAGCAATGCTTAATTATATAAATGGTCTTAGAAAGGACTTGTTAAAAGAAGACACTAAATATATATTTTTGAACTCCCAAGGAAATAAGATGACTGTTAGAGGGCTGGAATATATATTGGATGAAATCGAAGCTAAAACAGGATTGTATGGAAAAATTCATCCCCATATGCTTCGACATTCTTTTGCTACTAAGATGTTAAATAGAGGTGCGGATTTAAGAACGATACAAGAATTATTGGGTCATTCTTCTATTGAAACTACATCCATTTATACTCATGTCGCTTATGAAAATATGAAAGAAACATACGAGAAAACTTTTCCTCGTGCCAAAAAAGAAGATAGCAGTCCTGACTATGATGAAGAAAGCGATAAAAACCAGTTGAAATAAAAAAGCAATTATGATTAAATAGTTTATCGCTGGCCCAGTGGAGAAGCGGTTTAACTCGGTGCCCTCTCAAGGCATTATTCATGGGTTCGAATCCCGTTTGGGTCACCATTCTTGTATTTATGTCTGATACTTCGGTATCGGACTTTTTTTGTAAAAATAATCAATTCTGATTTATTTTTTGAGAGTAAGCGTTAAAGATATCCTCCTTTAAAATTCGAACCTCTGAACTGATAATCTAT
>ENA-OOXA01000005-OOXA01000005.1-human-gut-metagenome-genome-assembly--contig:-NODE-5-length-162115-cov-5.486653_pt1 | contig 162115 bp, 144 predicted proteins | sample MGYA00241581_ERZ501331 | MGnify/ENA primary metagenome ERZ501331 (study PRJEB25962, sample SAMEA2042982) | human gut metagenome | biome: human gut; feature: human-associated habitat; material: faeces...
TTAAGCCTGTAGCTAGCGTTCATCCTGAGCCAGGATCAAACTCTTCATTGTAAAAGTATCGTGACTGCGCAAATTAAAAATTAAAGTGCGGCAGCTTAATTATCTGTCCAGGACGCTCGAATTCAAAAAGTCTATCTTTACCTATCTATATAGAATAAGTATTGACGGTTCTTTTGTTTTACCCAGGTACGACGCGCCTTAATCATTAGTTTCCAATTATTAATTTGCGAAGCACCTGCTCTTGTACTACTTGTATTGTTTATGTAAATCTGTTCAAAGATCGCTTGTTTCACGATTGCTGTTCTTTTCAGAAAGCGGATGCAAAGGTAAGAACTTTAAAACATATCTTCCAAATATTTTCGGAAGTTTTTTTTCATTTTTTCTCTTTCCTGTATTTTCAAATCCTTTAAACAAGGATAAGAAAAGCAAAACAAGAAAAGTTCTTTTTCTTTGCGAGTCGGACTGCAAAGATAAGGAGAATTATTAATAAGTTCCAAATGTTTTTCGAAAAATATTTTTATCTCTTTTTATTTCTCTGTGTCACCTTCCACACTTCTGTTTCAGTATTTCAATCTTACCACTTTCCTTCTCTTGGAAAGCGGGTGCAAAGGTATAGGTTTTAGCAATACAAGCCAAACATATTTACCATTTTCTTTTAATAAAAATGAAACTTTTTTTATAACTTACTGATTCATAAACGCATTTCGAGTGAACAATTTTGGAAAAAGGGAAAAGAGAGAAAATAACTACACATTATATATATATGCGTGCGCGCGGAGAACGCGGAGAAAGAGAATAAAAACATTTCATAAGTATGCCGGATTAGGTGGTGCAGGCTCCGTCAAAATTGTCGCCGCATCAAAGCAGGGACACTGTTTCACCCACTCTTCCGGCTCTATCTCCCCGTTATGGTTCAGGTCGGGGCTCAGGTCGCGGTGACCGCACAGCCGGGAACCGGGATAATCCTTCAGCAACAGCAACACAAGCACACGCAGGGAGTGCCTTTGGAAAGGGGTGCGTGTATCGGCAGGGCGACCACACTCGTCAAGACCGCCTTCGTAACAGACCCCGATGCTCTTGTCGTTCCAACCGCGGGCATGGGCACCGGGCAGGGCCAAGGGACGGAGGGACTTGATGTCACCGTTCTTGCGGATATAAAAATGATAGCCTGCGCCGGAGAAGCCCCGGCGCAGGTGGTCTGTCGTCAAGTCGTGCTCCGTATAGCAGCGGTCGCAGCGGGTGGCGGAACAATGGACGACGATAAGATTGATGAATCTCATGAGAATTAAAAATTAGAAATTAAAAATTAAAAGTGAAGGAAACCCGCTACACTATCATGGCATGGGCGCTCAGGGCACCAATAAGCGCGGAGGCTACAGCGATTATCACTTTCAGAATCTTATCCCAAACAGATGATTTTGTACTCATAAAATTAAGGATTAATGGTTAAGAATTAATAGTTAAGAATTAATGGTTAAGGATTAGTGATTAAGGATTAAGGGCTAATGATTAATGGTTAATCATTAGGGATTGATTAGCGATAAGCGATTTGCTTGTGTTCATTAACCATTAATCACTAACCCTTAATCATTCCTTCTTTATCCCAGCGGATTTTCGCCCTGGTCGCCGTCGTCGCCGGAGCCGCCTCCGGAACCACCGCCTTGATTGCCGCCGCCGGAGCCGCCCTCTTCGGGCTTGTCGAGCACAAAGCCCACATTCGCCGGGCTGCGGGTCACGGCGGTACTGCCGTTCACCAGCTTCAGCTCCTTGTCGGGGATAAAGCGGATATTCACCTTCGAGATATTGCGCACCGTACATTTGTCCGAGGCCTCCATGCCGGGACAGCGGAACGTCATGTGGAAAGTGCCCAGCTGGTTCAGCTTCACCTTGTCGCCGTTGGCAAGGTTGCCTTGAATCTCCTCCACCAGGGCTTCGATGACGTGCTTCACGTCGCCCTTCGTCATGGCACAGTTTTTCTGAATGGAGGCGGCAAGGACATCGATGTCCACGGTGCCGCAGGTCTTGGGTTTCTGACGGAGATAGTACAACATGGGCGAAGCCGGGTTGCTTACGATTTTACGGCGCTGGAAGCGCTCTACAATTACATCCATAAATTTGAAAAGTTAAGGTTTAAGTTAAGAAAAATGAGTTATAAGAGAGAAGTGGGTAAGGGAAGGGATAGGGCGCCCGAATCAATGATTATTCCTTTTCTTAAGCACATTACAAAGATACAACATTAAGAAGCGGAAGTCAAGTGTTTTGCCATTTTTTTTACTACAAAAAACACGGAGACACAGAGTTTTTCAAGCAATAAGAAAAATCTCCGTGTCTTTGTGTCCCTGTATTCTATAAATTTCCATCCATCACTTTGCATTCCTCGTCAGCCACTCCAATGGTGGTATGTAGTCCACCAGTTTTGTCATGCTTTGGTTATGATGGAAATAGACTTCACCGGTTTTGCCATTACGGTGCTTGGCTATGATGACGATACCCAGGCCATCGGTGGGATAAGTACTCTTCTTATCGACGGTCTTGCCGTAGAGGGCAGGGCGGCAAAGCAGCATTACCATATCCGCATCCTGCTCTATGGCGCCGCTCTCGCGCAGGTTGCTCAGGGTGGGGCGATGGTCTATGCTACCGTCGCTCGCCCGGTTCAGCTGGCTCAGCAGCAGTACGGGGATATCCAGCTCCTTGGCCAGCAGCTTTGCCTTGCGGCTTGCCTGCGCCACTTCCTGCTCGCGGTTACGGTTTTTCTGGTCACTCCTCATGTCACATAGTTGCAGATAGTCCACAATCACCATGTCACAGCGATTCTTGCTCTTCAGCAGGCGGGCGGAAGAACGCACGCGGTCCATGCTCGTCATCGGATGGTCGTCTATCAGTATGGGCAACCGCGACAACTCGGCAGACGCCTCATGCACCTGCCTCACCTCGCCGGGGGTGAGCTGGCCGCTGCGCAGGTGTTGCGGGTCTACCTCCTCCGTAGCTGCAAGCAGCCAGCGGTCGCCCAGGCGCTCGCCTTGCATTTCGAGGCTGAAGACCACCACATGACGCCCCGCCATGGCAGCGGCACGGGCCAGGTGGAGGGCAAAGGCGGTCTTCCCCACCGACGGACGGGCAGCAAGGATGTTCAAGTCGCCGCGCTGCCAGCCCGCCGTAACGTGGTCCAGAGCGTCAAAACCCGTAGGGATACCCGTAATACCGTTGCATCCGTGCTCCATACGCTGCTCCACCTCGGCCAGCGTGTCGTCCATCAGCCGGTCTATGGAGCGAAGGTGGTCGGCTACGCCGCTCTCGTCCTCCAGCCCCTCCAGCAGTCGATGGGCTTCCACCAGAATGTCGTCAATATCCATCGACTCGTCGGCACTGAACGCCAGCAGTTGCTGGAATCCCGTACGCATGATACGCCGCGTGTGCAATTGCCTAAGGATGAGCGCATGATACTCCAGATGAGCACTGGAGCTGACCTTCGAGCTGATGCGTAACAGTTCGTAAGGCCCGCCCACGGCATCGAGTTTGCCACGGGCTGCCAGTTCGTTCTTCAGCGTGATGGTATCTATGGACTTCGCGCTGCGATACATCGATTGCAGGGCGGCAAAAATTTCCAGATTCTTCTCCTCGTAGAACATCTCAGGACGAAGTTTGTCCGCCACCAGAGGCATGGCAGCGCGCTCTATCATGCAGGCACCGATGACAGCTTCTTCGAGGTCACTGTCGTGGGAAAAAGTAGTTTCAGTCATCATATTCATTTTCAAAAGATTTGTCCGCCAGATAGGTGGCGGCTTGTTTACAATATTTTTGGTTGTTCAGATGGTCGTAATATTCGTCGATGTTGTCCAGTGCCCGCTGTTTCTCGCCTGCCGTCAATTTTTTCCATTCGCGACGGGCCCGGCCGATGTTTACCTTGGGATGCTCGGTGATGTCATGAAACTTTTCCCAGAAGATGCAGAAGTCCTCTCCCACCCCAGCCACCGGCGCTGCCTTCTTCTTCCGCGGGGCTGCTTTAGGACGGGCATTGCCAGTAAGGAAATCATAATCGGGGATACGGATGTGCATCACGTAGGGGTTGGCCACCCGCTCCACGATGCCGGCGTCGAACATCTTGTTGAAGAAGTAGCGCGTACGGTTGCGAGGCCACCCCAATATCTCCATCCAGCGAGCCAGGGAAAGTACGGACTCGCCACGTACACAGTCGAAAAGGTGTCCCCTGACGTTGCAGGTCACCGTGCTGTAGTTGACGTGTGTCAGCACAAAGACAAAGGCTTCGAAGGCATCGGCGGCTTTCTCTCCGGTTTTCATATTCATTTGTTCCTCAAACAAGGCTTTGGGGAAGAGGAGATAGCCTTTCTTCAGCATCTCCGTTGTCATGGGGCTCATTTCTTTTTCCATTTTTGTCTATTCTTAATTCGATAATGCGACAAAGGTAAGGGACCAGCCAGGGGGATACAAATAAGCAGTTAGAATCGGCTAAAAATTAATGAAATACATAAGGTGGCGAGAGAGGGGTTCACCTCATCCTCCACCACCCTATATAATAATATACTAAAATAATCAGAATGTATTAGAAATACATTCTCTATTTCGCATATTTTTTAGAGACCAGAAGATACGGATTTTTCACGGTCATATCCTTCACGTGGTCGGGCATCCCCCAGTAGCTCAGGAGGATGCCTATCTGTACGGGGGTGAGGTGGGCAGTCCTGGCGGTATAGCCCTGGTCCGTCAGATCCTTCAGCAGGCAAGCGTGTTCCGCAATGGAACGGCGCAGGGCCTTTACGGCCGAGCAGGCATACGCGTAGTTTGGGTAATAGGCCACTGCCACATCTGCAATGCGATGGCATCCCTCGAGCAGCCATTCAAAACTTTGTTCTTTTATCATTTTGCATATATTTATTAATAAAACATGTTGCAAAGTTAGAATGGGAGGGAAAACTGGGAAAGTTCGAGTGGCAATAAGAAAACTTGCTCAAGAAAAATGAATGTGTCAAAACGGTTGATGACACACCCTCACTGTCTTATTGATAAAAGCAACACTTTCATACTATAATAGGGAAGCACACATTTTGTGTATTTCATGCAACTTATCGGTCAGCGATTTTTCTTTAAGAGAGACAGCCATATTATATCTCGCCTGCCTATTAACGAGAAGTTCCGCACTAATCCCTAAGGCTGCTTCTACCATAAGAGCGAAGTCACTGGTTACATCTCCCTCTCCCTCTTGAAGTACCCCAGCACCGTGGCCGGTGTAAGACAGCAGCGTTCCACGCTTTTCAGGCGGCTCTGAAAAGTATATCGGGAGCATAGCACAAGGCAGAACCAAGTATAGTTCAAGCTACGGTGCAAGCGGTGCTGAAGGTGGTCGAAAAAACGGGAAACACGGGCAAAGAAGCTAGCGATATGCTCGCGGGGAACAAAACGGGAAGGCTGTACGGCAGCATTACGGGAGCGCTTGGCGGTACGTTCCATCTGTGCAAGGGTATACTCCAGTTGCTCGATGTCATTGCGGGTGTTCTCCATGGTTTGTTCCAATTTCTCGCGTCGTACCTGCTGCTTGGCATATCGTTCTTTTCTGTCAGCGATTCGATTTTTGAGGTCTTCTGCGGTGAGGTTTATTCCTTTGTTCTGGATTGATTTCATTATAAATGTATGTTTTATAGTTGTTTGTCTGTATATAAGTTCACGAAAACACATCATCCGTCTGCACCGAATGCATAATGCATAAAAGGCAAACGGATGATATATCAGGAGCAAATGTACGATGAATATTGCAGATAAAGTTCTTAATGACCATTAAGTCTTGTTATAAAACATGATATTATCTACTGCAAATTTGGAGATTATCAGAAAACACGTACATTTGCAATGTGTTTTTCATAGTATTAGATTTAAGGTTAACAAAAGATTGGCTGTCTGGGATAGATAGCCTTTTTTTTATGCCCGCACCATTCGATTCATCCAATTAGTATCAATTCACTTTATACAACTTTTTAACCCACCAAAAGTGTTTTTAAACCCCAAAAGTTGTAGATTATAAATACTATGTTTATATTTGCAACATGAAAAAAGCGCTCGAGAAAATGTAGTATCTACAACTCGTCTGTGAAGTAGGTGGCGGTTGTGATATAGACAGCGTTCATAAGACAAACAAGCAAGCAATCTACAACAATAAAAATATGAAAGTTAGACTTATGACGAAAGTTAGTGCTGCAACCCTCATTTCAGCAATTGCCTGCAGCATATTCACGGGATGTACCGAAAAAGACCTATACAATCCCGAACGTGGAAAAACAGAACTAAAGCCGGAGAGCGAATACTTTGACTTTGCAACAACAGCCCAGGTAGCTTTTGACGTGAATTATGGAAAAATCGCAGGAGGCGCATTAATAGAGGTGTTTACAGAAGACCCCATCACCTATCAGACAAACAACCTCTACTCCATCAACGGCGAAGCGGTTTTTAAAATCTTTGCAGATGCAGACGGACGCTTCACCGGCAACGTAGAACTGCCCAAAGCGACAGAAAAGGTATATATCATCTCACAAAGTTGGGGAGCCCCCATGTATGTGGAAGCAGATGTGGAAAATGGCAAAGTGGTGGTAGATATGACCGAAAATAATGCCAACACCCGCTCAACTGCCATGACACGTGCAAAATCCAACCTGACTATCGACCTAAAGGATAGGAAGGAACGGGTATACTCCATCGTTGGATGGGGACAATCTCACGGTGAGATTATTGATAATAATGACATTGTAACTACGGGAAATTTCAATGACGGAACTTTAAAGCAGTTACAACACACACTGTGGAAAGGTTATGACAGCAAACCCAGCAATCTGGACAACAGAGCTTTGGTGAGCGATACAAAGCACGTGAACACCACCATTGCCCAAGCATATATCAACAACCAGGGACAACACGTAACGATTACCGATGCAGAACTGTATCTGACCTTCCTGACCGAACGTGCCGGTTACCTGACTTCCATCGGCTATTATTACTACAAGACCAATGAAATTCCCAACAGCCCTGACAAGGTAGACAAATTCATTATCATTCCCAATGCATCCATTGCAGGAGACGACCCGTATACCGGATGGTCTGGAAGTGGTAACAAATATTCCCGATATGACGCTCCCATACAGAAGAATACAAAAATACAACTTCTGTATCAGGACGAAAACGGTAATGTCTCCACCAAATTCCCGGCAGGATATACCATAGGATATTTCATCATCCCCAATGGATATACCCCCAATAAAGGTATCGACTACTCTATAAATTATATATATTCCAATAAAGAATGGAACAAGATATATGCAGGCCAACAAGCTCGCTTTATCTCCCTCTCCACCAGCAACGGCACGGTAGTCTACGGAGTAGAAGATGGCGATGATACCAGCTACGAAGACATACTGTTCTGTATCGATGCCAACCCCAATGAAGCCATTCAAGACCCGGACCGTCCGGTCATAGACCCGGAAGAGCCTACGGTGACGAGCTCCGAAACAACCTACCGCACGTATGCCTACGAAGACATCTGGCCCAATGGCGGTGACTATGACTTGAACGACGTGATTATCGAACACAAACGGGCCATTTCATTCAACAGCAACAATTATGTGCTGAAGGTGGAAGACACCTTTGTACCCGTACAGAAAAGTGGTGCCGCCACATACTCCAACGCATTTGCCGTGCAATATGTGGCCAGCCAGCGAGGCAGCATAGAACTGCCTGCCGGAGCAGTCGATGAAACAGAGACCTCTTCTGTCATCCTATTCCCCGATGCAAAGTCTGTGCAGGGCAACGAATTTACCGTAACCCGTACATTTGCAGACAACACATTGCCTAAGAAGAATCTGGAAACCGACTTGAATCCGTTCATCATTGCCCAGTATACAGCCGGAGCCGACAACCGGACAGAAGTGCATCTGCCCAAGAAGAAAGCGACCGGCAGAGCCAACGCAGAGCAAATCGGAGCCAAAGACGATGCCTACTACATCAACAAGGACGGCAAATATCCATTCGCCATCATGCTGCCAGCCACAACCGGCACGGAAGGCCCCATCCGGTTCACTCCGGCAAAGGAAACCGTACGCATCGACCTGGAGTATCCCGATTTCGCCAAATGGGTAGAGTCCAATGGTGCCACCAATAATGACTGGTATCTCTACTACCAGTCGTCCAAAGAGTGAAATCCTACGACATTGCTTAAAGAAGAGCCGCGCAAATGCAACTATTGCGCGGCTTTTTCATGCATGACCATTACCGTTATGAAATTATTTTTTCTACATTTGCATCCGCTAAAAGGAAACAAAACCGCATCAGGCTGAAAAAAAACATGAGGAATACATCACCCGCCGCACCTACCATCCGCTTCCGCCGCTGGAGCAGAAAAGCCTACGCTGCATTTGCCAGCATAGGACGGTGTGTCACTATCGGTTGCCTGCGCAAAAGCGTGGCAGACAGCTCTCTGTCCAAACAGAAGGCTGCGGGAACCGCCGGACATGCCGGATGCGGGGAAGAGAGTGCCTGGAAAGGGGAAACGGAAGGAAGAGAAACCGACACCGGCATTCCGCTGGGTAGCAGCAGCGCCCTGACAAGTATCCTCACGGAGCTGGGAACGAACCGGCACATTCTTTTTGAAACACAATTCATCCGCCCCTGCGGGAATACGGGCGGACAAGACACATATAGCCTGAAACAAAAGAGAACAAGAGGTACGGATTACCGGAAGCCATGCAGCAGAATGACGAGCTGCACCGCCCCGGCAATCCGTACCTCTGTCTTTATCCACGAACTTAACCCAAGAAAGATATGACCCTACAGAAGTTGAAGGAACAAGTGCTGCGCGGCAGCCACATCAGTAAGGAAGAAGCCGAATGGCTGGCTGTGCAACCCGACAAGGAAGCGCTATACGAAGCTGCCCACGAGATAACCCGGGGCCTGGCCTCGGAGGAGTTTGACATGTGCTCCATCATTAATGCCAAGTCCGGACGATGCCCGGAAAACTGCAAGTGGTGTGCACAGTCGTCGCACTACAAAACCCAGGCAGACGTGTACGACCTGGTGGACAAAGAAGAATGCCTGCGGCATGCCCAGCATAATGAAGCCCAGGGCGTGGCACGTTTCTCGCTGGTGACCAGTGGACGGAAGCCCTCCTCCAGAAACATGGAGAAACTGTGCGAAGCCGCCCGGCACATGCGCCGGCACTCGTCCATCCAGTTGTGCGCATCACTGGGACTGCTCAACGAAGACGAAATGCGGGCACTGCACGACGCAGGCATCACCCGCTATCACTGCAACCTGGAGACAGCCCCCTCCTACTTTCCCCAACTGTGCAGCACGCACACGCAGGAAGAGAAGCTGCGCACCCTGCAAGCCGCCCGCAATGTAGGCATGGACATCTGCAGCGGCGGCATCATCGGTATGGGCGAGAGCATGGAGCAACGTATCGAATTCGCCTTCACACTGCGCGAGCTGGAAGTACAGTCCATCCCCATCAACCTCCTGAGCCCCATCCCCGGCACACCGCTGGAACGGCAGGCGCCACTCAGCGAGGAGGAAATACTGACCACCATCGCCCTCTTCCGCTTCATCAACCCGACAGCTTTCCTCCGCTTTGCCGGAGGACGCTCGCAACTGAGCAAGGAGGCCGTGAAGCAAGCGCTGCACATCGGCATCAACTCCGCCATCGTGGGCGACCTGCTGACAACGCTCGGCTCGAAAGTGTCGGAAGACAAGGTGCTGATAGAAGATGCCGGATACCGGTTCTGCGGCTCGCAGTTCGACAGAGAGCACCTATGGCACCCCTATACCTCCACCACCAACCCGCTACCGGTGTACAAGGTGAAGCATGCCGAAGGCGCCACCATCACCCTGGAAAGCGGAGAAACACTCGTAGAGGGAATGTCGTCGTGGTGGTGCGCCGTCCACGGGTACAACCACCCTACACTGAACCGGGCGGCAGAGGAACAGCTGGGCAAGATGTCGCATGTGATGTTCGGAGGGCTGACACACGACCCTGCCATTGAACTGGGCCAGTTGCTGCTACCGCTCGTCCCGCCGTCCATGCAGAAGATATTCTATGCCGACTCGGGCTCGGTGGCAGTAGAGGTGGCCTTGAAAATGGCCGTGCAGTACTGGTATGGCAAGGGAAAGGCGAAGAAGAACAATTTTGTGACTATCCGTTCGGGCTATCACGGGGATACATGGAATGCCATGTCTGTCTGCGACCCGGTGACGGGCATGCATTCGCTGTTCGGGGCATCATTGCCGGTGCGCTATTTCGTGCCGCAGCCGCGCTCGCGCTTCCACGGCGAATGGGATGAACGGGATACGGTGGAACTGCGGAAACTGGTAGAGGAGCATCACGAGGAACTGGCAGCGCTTATCCTCGAACCTGTGGTGCAGGGCGCTGGCGGCATGTGGTTCTACCACCCCCAGTACCTGCGCGAAGCGGCACAGATATGCAAGGAACATGGCCTGCTGCTGATATTCGATGAGATAGCCACGGGCTTCGGACGGACGGGAAAACTCTTTGCCTGGGAGCACGCGGGTGTAGAACCGGACATCATGTGCATAGGAAAGGCCATAACGGGCGGATACATGACGCTGTCTGCCGTACTGACGACGAATGAAGTGGCGGATACCATCTCCAACCATACACCGGAGGTGTTTATGCACGGACCCACCTTTATGGGGAATCCACTGGCATGCGCCGTAGCGTGCGCTTCGGTGAAGCTGCTGACCTCGCCCGAATACGACTGGCAAGGCAAGGTGACTCGCATCAGCCGGCAACTGCAAGAAGAGCTTGAACCGGCACGCCGATTACCGCAAGTGACGGATGTACGTGTGCTGGGAGCCATCGGGGTGATTGAGACAAAAAAGCCCGTAGACATGGCGTGGATGCAAAAACGCTTCGTTGAGGAGGGAATCTGGGTACGCCCGTTCGGAAGATTGGTATACCTGATGCCTCCGTTCATTATAGAGCCGGAACAGTTGAGGAAGCTGACGGGAGGGTTGATGAAAATTATAAGAATGTGCTAATATGCTAATGTGCCAATTGGCTGCGCAATGTTTACGCTGCGCTATCACGCCGCAGGTCATTGGCATATTAGCACATTGGCACATTAGCACATTAAAACCACATTGGCACATTTTAAAAGAATTATGAATGCAATAGAATATATGCAGCAAGAGCTGCAAACATTGAAAGAACACAGCAACCTGCGCCGCCTGCCGCAACTGACACACGAGGGACGCACGGTTATAGCCGATGGCCGGCATATGCTGAACCTTTCGTCCAACGACTACCTGGGCCTGGCTGCCGACCGCCAGCTAAAGGAAGAATTCCTGCAGACACTGACACCGGACACCTTCCTGCCGACTTCCTCCTCCTCCCGCCTGCTGACGGGGAACTTCGGGATTTACGAAGAACTGGAGACGGAACTCGCCACACTTTTCGGCACAGAGACAGCACTGGTGCTCAATAGCGGCTATCATGCCAATATGGGGATTCTGCCCGCCGTGAGCGATGCACAAACCCTAATACTGGCAGACAAGCTGGTGCATGCCAGCATCATCGACGGCATCCGCCTATCCACCGCACGCTGCATCCGCTTCCGCCACAACGACCTGGTGCAACTGGAACGCCTGCTGGAACAACACCATGCAACATTCCGGCAATTGATTATCGTCACAGAAAGCATCTTCAGCATGGACGGTGACCAAGCCGACCTCACGGCATTGGTGCATTTGAAAAAAAGATACTCCAACGTACTGCTCTATGTGGACGAAGCCCATGCATTCGGCGTAAGGGGACTGCGCGGCCTGGGCTGCGCCGAAGAAACCGGATGTATCCGGGATATAGATTTCCTCGTGGGCACCTTCGGCAAGGCGGCTGCGTCTGCCGGTGCATACATCGCCTGCTGCCGGACGATACGCGAGTATCTCGTCAACCGGATGCGAACCCTTATCTTCACCACGGCATTGCCTCCGACAAGTATTGCCTGGACACTGTTTATCGTACGGAAACTTGCCGGAATGCAGGACCACCGCGAGCATCTGGCAAGAATCAGTCGGACACTGCGCGAAGCATTACAAGCCAAGGGGTACGGATGCCCCAGCGCAAGCCATATCGTCCCCTTGATTATCGGCCCCAGTGCCGACACCGTGCTGTGCGCAGAGCTGCTGCAGAGGCATGGCTTTTATGCACTGCCGGTACGCCCGCCCACGGTGCCCGAAGGGACATCACGCATCCGCTTCTCGCTGACGGCAGACATACGGGAAGATGAGATTGGAGAACTTATACCCCTTATTCCCCTAAAGGAAGAGAGGAATACTAACGCTATACGATTCTAAAAACAGATGAAACAAAGTTACATTATACACGAGCATCATCCCCGGCTATTGCTGTTCTTTGCCGGCTGGGGAGCCGATGAGACGCCTTTCAAAATGTATCGTCCGGTAGCCAGCGACTTCATGGTGTGCTATGACTACCGCACACTGGATTTTGACGCCTCCGGACTGGAAGAATACCGCGAAATCAACCTCATCGGCTGGTCTATGGGGGTATGGGCGGCTTCGCAGACCGTGCCACAGCTCTCATCGCCAGGTACGTCCGGCGAAGGTATCCATATGGCAAACAGCATCGCCATCAACGGAACGCCCTACCCCATAGACCAGCATATGGGCATTCCACCCGCCATCTACCACGGGACATTGGACGGACTGACCGGGGCTTCACTGCACAAATTCCTCCGCCGCATGTGCGCCAACGGAGCAGCCTTCAAAGCTTTCCTGGAAATCACCCCCCGCCGTCCGCTGGAAGAGTTGAGAGATGAGTTGACGGAGATTGAGAAGATGTACCACACACTGCCTGCTGCCACCTTCCATTGGCAGCAGGCAGTAACGGGAGGCAACGACCGCATCATTCCACCAGCCAACCAGCTGCAAGCCTGGGAAATACTCGGCACCCCCGTACTGCAAACGGAGGATGCCCACTACCAGGAAGAGTTATTCAGACATTACCTGCAAGACCTATGGACAAGCCACTGAACCCGATGGACAAACAACTGATAGCCGCCCGCTTTGCCAAAGCCCGGAATACCTATACCCGGGAGGCCCGCGTGCAGCAACAAGTCGCCGAGAAGATGATGCAGCTCATAAAGGAACCATACACACGTTTCCGCCGTGTCGTAGAGTTTGGCTGCGGAACGGGAAGCTACTCACGTATCCTCCTCCACACCTTGCAACCGGAAGCTCTGCTGCTGAACGACTTGTGCCGGGAAATGGAGGAGTGCGTCAAGGAACTTTGCGACGGCACTACCGTGCAGTTCGTCCCCGGTGATGCCGAAGCCATCGACTTCCCCGGAGAAACCGACCTGATAACCTCGTGCTCCACCCTGCAATGGTTCAACGACCCAGGTGCTTTCTTCACCCGCTGCCACCAAGCACTGGTGGCAGACGGCCTGCTTGCCTTCAGCACCTTCGGCGCCACAAACATGCACGAAATACGCCAACTGACTGGGCACGGGCTGGACTATCTCTCCGTTGAGGAGCTGCAAGCCCTGCTGTCTCCCGGTTTCGATATTCTTCATGCCGAAGAAGAGGTGATATCCTTGCCCTTCCCCACTCCCCAGGCAGTGCTGAAGCATCTGAAGCAAACCGGAGTGACGGGAACGGAAAAAAGGATATGGACGCGCAGCCGCCTGCAATCCTTCTGCAAAGAATACACAACCCGGTTCAGTGATGCCGCAGGCAACGTAAACCTGACCTATCACCCCATTTATATCATCGCACGAAAAAAAACAAAATAATGGAAACAAAAAACATCTACTTCATCAGCGGCATTGATACAGATGCCGGAAAAAGCTATTGCACCGCCTGGTACGCCCGTGAGCTTATGCAACGCGGCCTGCGCGTCATCACCCAAAAATTCATCCAGACCGGCAACACCGGTCATTCCGAGGACATCGACCTGCACCGCCGCCTCACCGGAACCGGCTACCTGCCGGAAGACAAAGAGGGGCTGACCATGCCCGAGATATTCTCCTATCCCTGCTCTCCCCACCTCGCCGCCCGCATAGACAAGCGCCCGATAGACTTCGAAAAAATAGAGCGTGCCACCAGGGAACTTTCCCATCGCTATGATACCGTGCTCGTAGAAGGCGCCGGCGGTCTGATGGTTCCCCTTACCGAAGATTTCCTGACGATAGACTACATTGCGGAGAAGCAGTACCCGCTTATCTTTGTCACCTCCGGAAAGCTGGGCAGCATCAACCACACCTTGCTGAGCTTCGAAGCCATCAAGAACCGGGGCATCGCGCTCGATACGGTACTCTACAACCTCTATCCCACGGTAGAGGACAAGACTATCCAGGAAGACACGATGAAATACATCAAGCAGTATTTGTCCAAGCACTTTCCCGGAACAAAGTTTGAGGTAGTGCCGGAAATTGTGTAAATTTGCAGCACATAAACGTCCTACTGCACATGGAAGCATTTACATTAGATTCAACTGAAATTATCGTACTCGCTACGGTGGGTGGTCTGTTCCTTATTCAAATTATCTACTACCTCTGTCTCTACAACCGTATTCATGCGCGCAGCCGTGCCGTGAAGCAGGGAGACACGCACTTCACCCAGGAACTGCCCCCCATATCCGTCATCATCTGCGCCCGCGAGGAATCCGAGAATCTGCGCCGCAACCTGGGCGCCGTGCTGGAGCAGGACTATCCCCAATTTGAAGTCATCGTCATTAACGACGGCAACACCGATGAGAGCGAGGATTACCTGACCATCCTCGAGGAGAAATATCCCCATCTCTACCACAGCTTCGTGCCCGATTCCTCCCGCTACATCAGCCGCAAGAAGCTGGCCGTGACGCTTGGAATCAAGGCCAGCAAATATGAATGGCTGGTGTTCACCAATGCCAACTGCATGCCCCAAAGCAACCAATGGCTGCGACTGATGGCACGCAACTTCACATCACGTACCCAAGTGGTGCTGGGATACAGCGGCTACGAACGCGGCAAAGGCTGGCTGCACAAACGGGCGGCATTCGACAATCTGTTCACTTCCATGCGCTATCTGGGATTTGCCCTGGCAGGCAGCCCCTACATGGGCATCGGGCGTAACCTGGCCTACCGGAAGGAACTCTTCTACCAACAGAAAGGATTCTCCGCACACCTCAACCTGCAACGGGGAGACGACGATTTGTTCATCAACCACGTGGCTACCCCGGAGAACACGCGGGTAGAAACGGATGCCAATGCCATTGTGCGCATGCAGCCGCTTCTGCGTACCAAGGACTGGAAAGAAGAGAAAATAGGCTACGCCTCCACAGCACGGCTGTATCATGGAATGCAACGCTGGCTGGCCGGTTTTGAGACCCTGACCCGCCTGGCATTCCACGCATCCTGGATAGCCGCGATGGTCATCGGCATTCTGCACTTCCACTGGCTGGCAGCAGGCGTCGCTTTTCTTTTGTTCCTGTTCCGTTTCACCATGCAGGCAGTCATTGTCAACAAGACTGCCCACGACCTGGAAGAACAGCGCAGATATTACTTCACACTACCGGCTTTCGACCTATTGCAGCCGATACAGTCTTTACGTTGGAAATGGTACTGTCTGTTCCGCAAGAAAAGCGGTTTTCTGAGAAAGTGATTCTCTTATTCGTAACGGATGGAAGTTGCCGGATGGATGCGTGTAATCAGGAATGATGGGCCCAGCAACATCAGGACCGAAGCCAGCAATGTGCCGGCATTCAGCAGCAGGAACAGCCAGATATTGAAAGATACCGGAACAGTAGCCATGTAATAGGTTTCAGGGTCGAGCTTGAACAAGCCGGACCAGCGCTGCACGAAATAGAACGCAAGGCCGATTATGTTCCCCCAAAGCATGCCTTTCCCAATGAGGAAGACCGAAAACCAAAGGAAGACTTTACGGATGGTAAAGTTATTGGCTCCCAAAGACTTCAGCACGCCTATCATGGAGGTACGCTCTATGATGATAATCAGCAGGCCGGATACCATGGTGAACCCCGCCACTCCAATCATCAGAATGAGAATGACCCAGATGTTGACATCCAAGATGCCCAGCCAGGCAAAGATTTGGGGATTGAGCTGCTCTACATTGCGGACGCAATACTCGGCACCATAGCGGTCGGGATTCTCGTCCGTATCGACAGCTATCTCATAGGTGGTTTCTTCCAGCTTGTCATAATCGCGTATTTCCAGCTCCACACCGCTCACCTGGTCCGGCTCCCAGTTGTTCAGGCGATTCACCAAATAGAGGTCGGTAAGCAGGAATAGGTTGTCGTATTCGGAGAAGTTGGTTTGGTAGATACCTACAATCTTCAGGCGGCGAGCACGCACATCGTCCTGGATGAAGTAGGTGTCTATCTTGTCACCGAGTTTCAATTGCAGCTTGTTGGCAAGAGACTTTGAGATGACTACGCGGTTGGACGAAGCGGAATCGCTGAATTGCGGAAACTCCCCCTCCAGCAGATGGCGGTGGAAAAAGGTGCTGTCATACTCCTGCCCCACACCTTTCAGCACCATTCCCTGAAAGGCATCGGCGGTCTTTATCATCCCCGGCTTGGTGGAGTAGCGTTGTACATGCTTCACTTCGGGATAATCGGAAAGCGCAGCCATCATGCTGTCGCCCACCACCACCGGGCGCGTCTCATAAGAGCGTGCAGCATCCAGGTTGCCTATCTGGATATGGGCACCGAAACCCACGATTTTATCCCTTACCTCGCTCTTGAAGCCGACAATGACGGACACGGCAATAATCATCACCGCCAGTCCGAGGGCAATGCCCACCATGGCGATAAGGACAGCCGGACGGGAAACTTGCTTGCCCGGCTCCGAGTTGCGATAAATGCGCAACGCTATAAAGCGAGATAAGTTCATAAATTAATCCCTAATCCTTCATTTCTCTTCCCGGATAGGCTTCCAATGCTTTTTGCAATACAAACAAGGCGCGGTTCAAGTCGTCTTTCTTCAGTACGTATGCGATACGCACTTCGTTGCGACCGGAACCCGGCGTAGTATAGAATCCGGACGCAGGCGCCATGAATACCGTCTGTCCCTCGTATTCGAACTCCGACAGACACCAGGCACAGAACTTGTCCGAATCATCTACCGGAAGCTTTGCCACCGTATAGAATGCTCCCATCGGGATGGGCGAATATACGCCCGGTATACGGTTCAATCCGTCAATCAGGCATTTACGGCGTTCTACATATTCATCGTATGTGTCGCGCAGATAATCCTCACCGGCATCCAGCGATGCTTCTGCGGCAATCTGGCCAATCAACGGAGGACTGAGACGTGCCTGGCAGAACTTCATGACAGCATCCCGGATTTCCTTGTTCTTCGTTATCAGGGCACCGATGCGGATGCCGCACTCCGAATAGCGCTTGGACACGGAATCAATCAGCACCACATTGTTCTCAATGCCCTCCAGGTGGCAGGCAGAGATATAGGGAGAACCCGTATAAATAAATTCACGGTACACCTCGTCCGAGAAGAGGAACAAATCGTACTTCTTCACAAGGTCGCGAATCTGGTTCATTTCACGGCGTGTATAGAGGTAACCCGTAGGATTGTTGGGATTGCAAATCAAAATAGCACGCGTGCGCTCGTTAATCAACTCCTCGAACTTCTCTACCTTGGGCAACGAGAAACCCTCTTCGATGGTCGTGGCAATGGTGCGTATCTTGGCTCCGGCAGAGATGGCAAACGCCATATAATTGGCATAGGCCGGCTCGGGAACAATGATTTCATCCCCCGGATTGAGGCAAGCCAGGAAAGAGAACAACACCGCCTCCGAGCCGCCGGAAGTGATGATGATGTCGTCTGCAGTCAGATTGATATTGTACTTTGCATAGTAACCCACCAACTTCTCGCGGTAACTGCGATATCCCGCACTGGGACTGTATTCCAGAACTTTCCGGTCGATGTTCCGTATCGCTTCAATCGCGACTTCCGGAGTAGGCAGGTCGGGTTGACCGATGTTCAGGTGAAATACATGTATACCCCTCTGCTTGGCAGCATCTGCCAGAGGAGCCAGTTTTCTGATAGGAGATGCGGGCATCTCCATTCCGCGAATAGATATTGTTGGCATGAGGTTTATTTACTATTTGACGATTTATGATTTACTATTTAATAGAGTATTTATAGGTGATATTGCTATCACTTTATCATTAAAGTTGCAAATGTAGCGAATTATTTGAAACCAAAAGGAAGGCAAGACCATAAAAACTTTAAAAAACTTATCTATCGTAAAAACTCTATGATATGTAAACAGAAACTTGTATCTTTGAAAAAGCAAACGAGCCAAGTAGAATCAATTGTAAATAGTAAATAGTCAAATAGTAAATAACACCATGGTCATCAACCTTATAACTTTTGCTTCCATACTGCATAAACAAGCATCAGTCCGTAGCTCCCACGAAGTGATATTGACTGAATTGGAAAAATACTTTACCGTCAACTTCATTGATTACAAAGACATAGACAAGTTATCACCCGATGACTTCAGTATTATATTCATTGCCACCGGAGGTGTGGAACGGCTGGTAATCCAGCATTTCGAATCCCTTCCCCGCCCCGCCATCCTCTTGGCAGACGGCATGCAGAACTCACTGGCCGCCGCTCTCGAAATATCTTCCTGGCTGCGCGGCCGGGGAATGAAAAGCGAGATTCTTCACGGAGAGCTCCCCGAGACCATCAAGCGTATTTTTGTCCTGCACAGCAATTTCGTGGCACAACGCAGCCTTTTCGGCATGCGCATCGGCGTAATGGGCACTCCGTCCAGCTGGCTCGTTGCCAGCAATGTGGATTATCTGCTTGCCAAACGCCGCTGGGGTATCGAGTACACAGACGTCTCATTGGACCGCATTTACGAATACTACGGACAGATAACGGACGACGAGGTGGGCGAAGCATGCGCTGGACTGGCAGGAAAAGCGCTTGCCTGCCGAGAGGCAAGCCCCGAAGACATGATAAAAGCCATGCGGCTGTATCGAGCCATCAAGAGGATTGTAGAGGAAGAGCGACTGAGCGCCATTACCCTCAGCTGCTTCCGCCTGATAGACCAAACGGGAACCACCGGCTGCCTTGCCCTTGCCTTGCTGAACGACGAAGGAATCATTGCCGGATGTGAAGGCGATTTACAATCCGTCTTCACCATGCTGGCCGTAAAAGTGCTGACGGGGAAAAACTCCTTCATGGCCAATCCTTCCATGATAAATGCCCGTACCAATGAAATCATATTGGCACACTGCACCATCGGCATCGCACAAACGGAGCAGTTCATCATACGCAACCATTTTGAGACGGAAAGCGGCATCGGTATTCAGGGAATCCTGCCGACGGGAGATGTAACCATCGTAAAATGCGGAAGCGAAAGCCTGGACGAATATTACCTGAGCACCGGCACGCTTGTTGAGAATACAAACTACATCAATATGTGCCGCACCCAAGTGCGGATAAAAATGAACTCCCCTGCCGACTATTTCCTCAAGACACCGCTGGGCAACCACCACATCATGCTGTATGGCAATTACGAGGATATATTGGAAGAGTTCCTGCAAGCCAATGCCTGCAAACGGATTGAATGATTACTCGTTCGCATCCGGTATCACCACCTCGAAACGCGTTCCTTTTCCCAACTCTGAGGAGACCGAGATAGAACCATGCAGGCGGTCTACGATGGTCTGGCAAATGCTCAGCCCCAAACCGGCGCCCTGCGTAAAGCTGTCTTCTTTGTAAAAGCGTTCGAAGATATGTTTCTGGGCGTCTTCAGAGATACCGCTTCCCGTGTCTTCGACAAAGATGGTGGTATATCCTTCCCGGTTCGTGACATAGCCGAAGGTGATGCTGCCCGTTACCGTGAATTTCTTGGCATTGTTTATCAGGTTGTTCACGACCTGCTTCAAGCGGACGGAATCGGTGATGACCAATTTGTCTTCCCCTTCCGGAATCTCTATACGCAGCTCTACATCCCGAGGCATACTCAGACGCTGGGATTCATGGACCTCCTGCATGATGAACGCCAGGTTGAATGCTCCGAACTTAAAGTCCATCGTGCCCGATTCTATGCGCGAGAGGTCCAGAATATCGTTTATCAACGCCAGCAGCAACGTACAGTTGATGTTGATTGTTTCGACGAACTGCTTTACCTCTTCCGGAGAAAAAGCGTCCAAGTCCTTCAATAAATCCGAGAAGCCGACAATGGCATTCAGAGGGGTACGTATCTCATGGCTCATATTGGCAAGGAACGCAGATTTGAGCTTGTCGGCCTGCAAGGCACGGTCACGTGCGGCAATCAGGGCTTCCTCCGTATCCTTGTAACGCTGGATGCTTTGGCATACTCCCAACACCATGTATGGGGTATCGACCGTCAGGCCGTCATAAGCGGTACTGCGAAACTCCCACCATTCATAGCTCCCGTCCACACTCTTCAACCGGAAACTCATCCGTGAATTGATTTCATTACCCAACAGAATGGCATCAAAATTCCTGCGCATATGCGGCAAGTCTTCCGGATGTATAAGGGCATCCATCTCATCACGCGTCAGCAAGTCCGTATCACCTATATACCCGAAACGGCGCAGCAATCCACCTGGGAAATGGAAGCGGTTCATACGCATGTTGTACTGCCACGGATAAATGGAGCTCTCCTCCACCGCCATGTTGAAAAAGCGCCTCTGCATCTCCTCTTCGGAAATATTGCGGCATACAATCGCCATTCCCGTCATCTTTTCATTGGCAAAGATAGGTACCACCTCGCCGGAAACGGGAAAATACGTTCCCTGATGATTCTCCTGCATGAAGGCTTTCTCCGGAATAGGAATAGGGCTCTTGCCGGTACGTACTTTCTTCAACAAGTCCTGCAGGATATTTTCTCCATTCATGTAAATCCTAAAAATGGAGCCGGCCATCTGCCCTTCATAGAAACGGGACGTATAGGTCTCGGAAGAAAGTCCCAACATCTGTAACAACGGACGGTTGACAAAATGGATGCGCAGGTCGGTATCATACGTAATCAAGCCGTCGCGAATGGAACAGAAGATATTGTCGAACTCGTCGCGCTGCTCCACCAGGCGGTGCTGTATCAACAAGCGGGTCTGGGCATGTATGCGCTTACGCGACTCCCTGCGGTTGGCACGGAAAAGCCAGGCAACCAGCAGCACCAATGCCCCGACAATCAGCGAATAGAACAGAATGAACCAGACACGGTAACGCTCCATCAACGGTATATTCAAAACAATGCCCTTGCTCTCCGCACGGTTCGTGTTCACGCGAAAAAACTGCAACTGTTTGTAATCGAACAGTAGCTTGCCCCCAAAGTCCTTTACTCCCAATGAAGCGGGCGACTTGCCCTTCAAAATACTTGCAGCCTGCCGGCCGGCGGCAAAGGCATCCTCTCCGGGAACGGCATCGTACACACACAGAACACCGTTCGTCATAGCCAGGTTCTGGCTGGTAAACACGGGGGCCTTCAACTTCAAGGAAAGAAAGGGAATCCATTTGGGAGCAATGACAATATGCTTGTAGGCATTGTAGTCATAGCAAATGGAAGTGATGATAGAGTTCAAGGACTTGGCCTGCACATTCAGCACTTTCAACTCATGCTCCGGATAGTTGCTCTTTATGCGTTCCCAGGATTCCTCCACAGCCTTAACCCCTTTAAGGCTCAGGAAACTGCTGTCGGACAGACAGACCAACTCCCTGCGGGAAGGAAACATGCGGACAGCCGCATCCAGCAAGACATCGAAATCCGTTTTCGAAACATAGCCGGAGACGTTGGGCATTCTTTCAAAGACCCTCTCATCCGGGTATTTGATACCCGAAACCACTACCGGTATCTGATAAGGCAGGGAATCACCGCAATGGGTCAATGTGAAGAAAGCCTCATCGCTGGAGGTCACAATCAAGTCCGTTTTCCGTTGCCTGGCACGCTCGCAGATGCGGCGCATGATGAAGCACTCGGAAGCGAAAGACCAGTAATCGGCATTCAGATATTCAGTAGTGATATTGGCTTTAACTCCCCCCTTGTCCAGTCCGTTCTCCAAATTTTCTGTCAGAAGGCTGTGCCAAGGAGTATTTTTTGTATAGGACTGTATGAAAAGTACATTGTACGTACGTTCCGTAGCCGAAAGTGTTCCCGACATCAACCACAACAAGCCTGCAAACAATGGAAAGAAAAGGCGTTTCATCATAATATAGATTTTGTATACTCAACGCAAAACTCTTATTCGTCACGCAAATATACAAGTTATATTGAGAATGAGCACTGATTATTCAAAAAAACTCACTCATCGTGCAATGCTTCGGCAGGCTGTACCTTCATGGCCCGTGAAGCCGGATACCAGATTCCTGCAATCACCATCAATGCCATCAATATCCAGACAATAGAAACGCATATGACAAATCTCCCCCAAGTGGCATCCGTGGCTTCCGTAAAAGTGACATCTGCCATAACCATATTGATACATATCATCAAAGCGGGGATGGAAGCAAGTGCCAACAGCAGCAACCCTTCACCCAGCAATTGCCAGCGTATTCTTCCGCGGCTGCTGCCCATGGCCATGCGCAAAGCAATCTCGCTGCGGCGATGGCGGGTACGGAACCAAAAAGTTCCCATCAGCCCGATGAATACATTGAAAACAAAGAATATCACAATGAGCCTTGCGCTGCGGATATACGGGGTGATTCCTTCGGCAGCATCCCGCTCTATCTTCTGGTCCTTATAGCTCTGTATGTCGAAAAGATAGAATGGAGCGACCTGCAGCTGCGACATCATATCCTGATAAAAACGGGCTGCAAAATTATCCGTATCCGCCTCCGGACGTATCCGTAGGGAGATGAACGGGAGGTACTGGTCCTCATAGAACCAACCGGGGAAAGGAGTCAGGACAAAAGGTCCGTAACGGGCATAGTCATCCGTCTTCTGCAAAGTACAGACTGCAGAGACACGGTAACGGAGACCTCCGCTGTAATAATCCAGAAACTCGCGGCCCACCGCCCTGGCACTTGTCTGAAAAAGACTGTCTGCCAAATCACGGGTCACCACGGCAGGCAGAGGACTGGCAGTGGAATTCCAATCCGAGACATTCCCCTGCAACAGCGGAATGCGCATGACGTCGAAATATTCGGGAGACACATAGCGCACTGTAGTCTCGACAACATGCACGCTGTCCGTCGTATACCCCTGGTAAACACGCCCGCGGGTATAAGTATCGGTACCCAGCCACGTGGCAGCACTTTCCACTGCAGGATATTGCCTGATACGCCGGAGCACTTCCTCCATCGGCTTGAACCAGAAGGTCTGCAGGCTGTCTTCCGACGTGCACGGCACTATCTGTGTGGGATTGCAGGAAATCCTTATCTTATAGACATGCTCCAAATCATACCCCTTAGGCTGCCGTTCTGCATGGGCAAAGCCATAGAGTACATCCACACAATACCACATCAATGTAAATACAATCAACAGCTCGGCAAACAGCCAGCCGTTACTGCGGCGCTGGTTCCATATCTGGTGTAAAATAGAATGTATCATACTCGTTACTGTTTTAATTGGGATTCGTTTATCCGCTCATTCTCCGCCAAGAACCTCGGCTATAGGGCGACGGGTGGCATGCCAGGCAGGAATAAACACAGAAAGCAGGTTGAACAACAGACACACCACCAATACAGCCACGAAAACCGCAGGACGGAGGAAGAGCCAGACGCTTACATCAAAATTCGTTCCGGGAGCACCATCGCCAAGCATCCAGTCCTTACCCAGCCATAGGAATATGCACGAAAAGAGAAAACCGAGCAATGCGCCGGCAAATGCCAAGGCCAGGTTCTCGCGGAGCAACTGCACCATCAAGGTAGAACGGCTGGCGCCGTATGCTTTCCTTACCGCAAGCTCAGCCATGCGACGGGACATTTGCGAAGATATAAGTCCGCTGACATTGATAGCGGGCACAATAAGCAATATCAAACCCAGGATGATGCAGGTTACGGCAGGACTCATCGTGTCATTACGGAAGAACTGCCGTTCCGTATAGGTGCTGAGGTCGGGAAGCTCCAGTTCATATTCGACCAGTATCTCGTTGAAGCGGGCAAGCGACTGTTCTATCTGCCGCTTGAGTTCCTCTCTGCCGACACCGGGCTTGACAAGGGCCACAGCCTCGAAATCTCCCCGTAGCCCTTCACTGCCCAGACCGGAATCCCGGGTGGAATAAGGCATCCACAACTCTCCATAGGCAAATGTGAACAGAGAGCTCACATCCTTGGTGACCCCGACAATGCGCTTAGGGCGAAAGTTGACAAAATAATTTTTGCCAATGGCTGCTTCGGCAGACCCGAAAGCTTCGCGGGCAAGCTGTTCGCCTATAACCACGACATCCCGGCAAGCATCGAACTCTTCGGTACTGAAAAGACGGCCCGCCACAAGAGGGATATCGTAGACACGCCAATAGTTCAAATCCACCTGACGAACCGTACGGCGCATTCCCCGCACGGGCGAATCCCCACAGTATCTAAGATAGGTAGGTCCCAGATAGGTGACAAGTTCCGCACCCGGAAGTTCTGCAAAAATAGCGTTGACAGCCCGATAAGACATGCCCGTATTGGAATTGCTGTGGTCGGACTTGCGGTAAGAGTATCCATAAGAAGAATATACCATGCTACTGCGGTGCGACTCGGGAGCCAAGTCAGCCGTCTGGATGTCATACACCATGTAAATGACCATGACAAAGGTTATACTCACTGCCGTACCGATGACGGAAACAGCACTGAAAAAGGGATTCTGGCGGATAAGAGCTAAAATTTGTTCCATAGCTTTCTATTCATCGTGCAATGCTTCGGCAGGCTGCACCTTCATCGCCTTGCGGGCGGGAATACCTATACCGATGACAATCATTAGGGTAATCAGCACAAAGCTGATGGCAGCACAGAGCAGCAGGCGGTCCCACTCCAACGTCGTACCGTTCCTCCAGGAATTCAACTCCAGGTGTGCAAGATTATAATCGATGAGCAATGCAACGGGGGTGACAATTGCCAACAACAATATCCCTTCACTAAGCAGCCGGCTGAAGATGGCACGGTCTGTCGCTCCATGCGCTTTGTGCAGTGCTATCTCCGAACGGCGTTGCTGCGTACGGAACCAGAATGTTCCGAGCAAGCCGAGGAAAATGTTCAGCAGCAGGAATCCCATACCCATCACATAGTTACGGATGTCATTGGTCCATGCCTGCTGGTAGTTGCGACGAATATCCTTGAAAGAACGTATCTCCGAAATGAAGATATTGCCTATGCGGAACTGGCTCTCACTGTCTGCCTTCAGCCTCTCAATGAAGTCATTGTCCTGCCCTTCACGGACGCGGACACAAAGTTCGAGACCGATATAGTAGAAACTCTGCTTCACCATCATGGAATATGAGCTTCGCGCCTGGTCATAATCGTGATAGCGTACATTTTGCAGTGCAGCACCCAGCCGGTAGGTCTTCGTAGTATCACCAAAAAGATAGAACCGCTGGCCTACGAGATCTGTCATCCGGCAGTCGTATTTCCGGTAGAGGTTATCCGAAGCCATAAACTCCCCGCGCTCCAACATTTCAGCCAATTGTTCGGGTGTCTCGCCACGCGTGCCCCGATAGCGGAATACACGGGGAAAGTCCGGTGTCACTAACCTGCGGATGGTCCAACCGGGAGAACGCAAAGTGTCATAGCTTACTTCAGCGCCTGAATTGCTTCCGTTGTAAGGATACGAATTCTGCGAAAGGCTGACCGCTTCTATCTCCGGCCGACGACGCAGACGCTCCAACAACTCGGCTATGTCATCGTGGGTCTGCTGAGAGGTATGCCCGGCTATGTAGTCGGGACTTTTGGGTGTCAGTTCCCCCAACTCTATAAGGTAGCAGTGCTCTATATTAAAGCCTCTCGGCTCCAGATAGGTGGCGGCGCGCGTGTAGAGATAGTCTACCACGTACCACATCACTACACTCACTACCAATAACTCCAACACCAACCATAGGTTTGAGAGCCATTCATTCTTTATCTGTGTAAGAAGTTTCTTAGTCATTTTCTTCAATGATTAATGTTTTGTGATGGAGTTATTTATGCAAACGTCCGCCCAATGCATTTACAATCCCTATTCTTGATGCACGCCATGCGGGAATACCGGAACTTAGTAAGTTCAGCACAAAGCAGAACAACAACGCCCAGCCAAAGGTGGAGCCATGCAGCAATATGCTTGCATCCACTGCCGGAGGACTCAGCGTCTGGCTGAATTCCTGCGCAAACAGCAGTGTATTTCCCAAATAAGCGAATGCTACACTCAGCAACAATCCCATCACCCCTGCCAGCAATGTCACCACCAGATTTTCTGCAATGATTTGCCCCATCAGTTCCAGTCTCGTTGAACCGAATGCCCGGCGCACACCAATCTCTGCCACACGCTGGCGCAGACGGCTCTGCGTCATCGAGCTGAGGTTGATGGCAGGAACAATCAGTAGAATGATGAAGATAATGAGACGCTGCCTGCGTGCCTGGTCTACGTCCGGTTCGATGTTGGCAGCCATTCCTGCGGCATTTTTCTCCTGGTCATAAGGACGGTTACGGTAAATCAACGAATAACCATTCTTGCCAATTACAGTGTCGTACTCCTGACGGCGGCGTTCCGTCTCCTCACGAATAGCGGGAAAATCATCACGGCTTTTCGCCAGAATGGTAACGCTCATCATCCCCATATGCTCATCACTCCATGTGCTTTTCGTTATCTCAGTAGAAGTATAGGGCACCCATACCTGCGCATAGGCAGTGTTGGCCAAAGTAGAAACATCCTTCACTACACCGGACACTGTATAAGGAGCATGGTTCAAAAGGAATTCGCGACCAACAGCCTCCGTTGTCTGGAATAACCTGCGCGCTACACTTTCCGTAATTACCGCTACGGGTAGTCCGGCATCGAATGTAGCCTGGTCATAAGGTTTCCCGGCAACAAAAGAGAAATCAAACACACGCCAGAAAGTATCATCTGTCTGCAACAGGTCGATACCCGTTGCAGGTTGTCCCGGCAGATTCACGGGGGTAGAAATGACCATACAGGTATAAATCGTTACTGCTTCGGGGGTCTTCAGCGATTTGAAGCACTCAAGCGCAGTCTTTATCCCCATCGGTCCGTTGGAACTGTTTCCCTCTCCCCAGCTTTTGTTGGTGATGCTCATATAATGCACATGTAGAAAGCGGTCGCGGTTGCTCTCCGGAGCAAACGGAGCTACCTTCACCTGCTGCATCATCACCACCAGCATGATGAGGAAGATGGCAAGTGCCGTACCGGCTATGCTGACGGCACTAATCATCGGTTGCTGCCGCAACTGTGCCCAGGCTTGTGTGAAGTATTGCTTTATCATATTGATATTTACGATTAGACGATTTACTATTTACGATTGGTGTTACCGCTACTCAACGGCCCACCTTCAGGTTACATGTATTCACTCCGCCTATGCCTCCTTTAGAAATGTCAGCATGCCCGGCAGTTCCGCTCAAAGTGACGTCACCCACACCACTCATTCTGGCAGTCAAATAATCGCAGACTACATGAATATCGGCGCTACCTACTCCGCGTAAAGTAACTTTCAGCTCGTCACACGTCAAATCGGATACATTCACTTCACCCACTCCCTTTACCTCAAATGACACTTCATCCAGTTTCAAGGGCTTCTCACAATTGAATTCCCCTACACCGGTAAACTCCACCTTCTTCAAATCAGGAGCCGAAATCCAAATGGTCACGCCATTTTTCTGATTTCTCATGCTCTTGTTTTTCCTATCCTTGAAGCCTATCAGCAGACAGCCGTCCTTCACTGTGGTTTCTGTATTCTTCACGTGCTTCTCCTTACCTTCAATCTTGAAAGAATAAGTGTCACTCTGTGTAAAATAAATTGTTCCCACAGACGTTATCTCAATGGACGAAAAGGCATCCACTTTGCGCACTTCACTCACTTTGGTATCTTGTGCATAAACACTCAGCATACCTACAAATGTCAATATCAATGCAATGATAATACCTACTATATTAGTTTTCATTTTTCTTCTTTTTTATTGTTAATCCTCTATTGTTTTTCATACTACTCTTCATGCAACGCCTCTGCCGGCTCAATCTTCATAGCCTGCCGTGCCGGAAACCATATTCCAATCACTACCATCAGAGCTATCAGTAACCAAGCCCCTAGAGAACCTGCAAGGAAGCGTATCACACTCCACTCTATCGGCCAAGTGGATATGAGAGAGGTACGTCCTATAGTAAATTCCGCCATCCCCACATTGTAGCATACAACCATGGCAGGCAATGTCACTAACGCCAATAACAGTAACCCCTCACCTATCAGTAAACGAAACACACCGCCACGCGTACTGCCCATCGCCATCCGTAGAGCTATCTCCGAACGGCGGCGGCGAGTACGGAACCAGAAGGTGCCTATTAACCCCAAAAATACATTCACCAGCAGGAAGAGCACCACCACAGCCTGACTGTTCACCTTATCCGTATCGCCATTCATCACCTCGAACTGCAACTGTTGTTCAGTATAGGGAGCGGCATCTGCCACAAACGCATTGTCCGTGTCCAGTTTAGGCGCTATTTCGCGCAGAAACTTCTCCCGATAATCCGGTCCGTCGGCAGCAGGCTTCACGCGGAAAACAATCTGCGACCAATTGTCGGCAAACTCTGCCTTAATCATATTCTCTCCCAAATGATAAAAGAACCAAGGTTCCTCAACTCCATAACGATAGGAACGGAAAGCACCGGTCTTCCCCATCTGCTTGATGATTGTAACAGAATCACCATTACCTAACGGCGTAGTCTGCGAAAACTCCGGCATTTTCTTACGAAAACGTTCAAAAGCGGCATTACTCAGTGTCACATTGTTCCATCCTGCGGGAGTGTCCCGGAACGGGTGACGCGGGTCCTCACTTATCCGGAAAACATCCATATATCCTCCAGTCGTATAAATACAGCGTCCTTGCACCCAGGAAGTATCTTGCACAACCAACGCATTGTAACTATTACTGCCACTCATCGGAAGGCTCCAATAACAAAGGGCAGCTGCCTCTACGGAAGGCTCTTGTTCCAATTTCGCCAATATACCCAGATATTTATCGGCATCAGTCAGACTCGTATCCCGACTTTCTCCACCTACAACGGTGGATAATTTATAGACATGTTCAATATTATAACCCAGCGGACGGTAGAAAGTATATTTCATGCATCCCAGTGAGTCACAGAGGAACCACATCACGATGAATACCAAGAACAATTCAGCCAATACCCAGCCGTTACTGCTGAAGCGTGCCTTTATCATACGTAAGTTATGTATCGTAAATTTCATATCAAGTACCTCCTTCTATTTATCATTCAAAGAATCTACAATAGTGCGCCGTGCCGCTATCCATGCAGGCAGTGCCGCACTCAACAGATTGATGACCACACAGAAAACAAATGCCAGCAGGAATACCCACGGACTAAACAGTGCCTCCATGTTCAAGCTGAACTCGCCCGACGTACCCACATTCTGATTATTGGTGAACAGCCACATACGCATGGCATATACTGCCAAATAACTGAAAAGCAGTCCCACTACTCCACCCAGTAATGTCAACATCAGATTTTCGTTCAGTATCTGCCGCACAAGCACACTTTTCGTTCCTCCAAAAGCCTTACGTACACCTAATTCGGTAATACGTTGCTGCATGCGGCTGTTACTCAAGCCACACAGATTGAGTGACGGTACCAACAAAATGATAAATAAAGCTACGGCATATTGAAGATAAAGCATTGTCAAGTCTGGCCCTACATTAGCCCATACGTGGTTGACGTGCGCCACGATATTGTCCGGCTGTTCCATGATGTCTATCTGTTTGTTGCCCAATCCGGCATTAACACGTTCCACCTGCTTGGCAATGCCCTCCCGGATGGCAGGAAAGTCATCGGATGTACGTGCCAATACAGCAATCTGCATGCCTCCCAAATAACTGTGGACTCCGGTAATTTTCAGTTCGTCGGCACTGTACATACCCCATACTTGTGCATATGCATCCTTAGCAGTGACGGAAACATCTTTCACCACTCCCACGATACGCGCAAGTTCCCGGTTCAGCAGGAATTCCTGTCCCACTACATCTGTACTTCCATACAGTTTCCGCGCTACAGACGCACAGACTACTACAGCCTTGCTTTCTCCAGCACGGTCGGCTTCGCTGAAGCCGCGTCCGGCAAGAAACTGCATGCTGAACACTTTCCAGAAGTCGGGATCTGTCCGCATAGCATCCACTTTCACCCGATTGTTACCGTCAGTCAACGAAGCCAATGACAAACCGGCTGGGGAAAATGCCGTACAGTATTCCACTTCGGGCACCGGCTGCACGCATTCTTTCATAAATGCCGCCGAAGGATTACTCCAATTATTATTGCCGTCCTTTTCCTTGTCGTATACGTGCATAGCGGAAAAGTAAAGACACCGACTGCGGTTCACCTCCGGTTCCAAGTCAGCATATTTCGTCTGCCAAGTAATCACAATAGCCATAATCATGGTGATAGCAAAGGCCGTACCCAATATGGAAATCGTACTTAGCAGCGGATTCTGCTTCAAGATTGTAAAAGCTTGTCTTACGGTTTGCATTTCATTAATTGATAGTTGATAATTAATAGTTGACAGTTGCTAAGCAGTAATTATTCCACCTGACGTCCGTCGAAGAAGCGGACGGTACGTGAGGTCTGTTTGGCCTGCTCTTCATTGTGGGTCACCATCACGATGGTACGTCCGTCTTCCTTGTTCAGTTGATGCAACAGTTCCATGACTTCGGCACCCATCTTGGAGTCCAGGTTACCGGTAGGCTCATCAGCGAGAATTATCTCCGGACTGCCGATAATGGCGCGGGCAATGGCAACACGCTGGCACTGTCCGCCGGAAAGTTGTGTAGGCATGTGGCGCATACGGTGGCTCAAACCGACCTTCTTCAACACCTCTTCCGCCAAATGACGGCATTCCTTGGCAGACACCTTTCTATACAGTAAAGGCAGCTCTACATTATCCAGTACATTCAGCGAGTTAATCAGATGGAAAGACTGAAACACAAAACCCAGCTTCTGGTTACGGAAAGCAGCCAGCTCCTTGTCCTTCATGCCGTCCACTTTCGTACCGGCTATTTCGATGGTACCGCTGGTGGGTGCATCCAATAAACCCATAATGTTCAGCAACGTAGATTTTCCGCAACCGGAAGGTCCCATGATACTGAGAAATTCTCCCTTGTTCACTTCGAGGTTTACATTTTCCAATGCCACGGTTTCAATCTCGTTTGTACGATAAATCTTGTTGATGCCAGTTAACTTAATCATAATGGTAAGTATTTAATTGTTATTATTCTGTTCCGTTTCTATTCCGCACAATTTCTGCTTCAAGAGGTCAAAAGTTGTGCCAAAACCGTTTATTATTGATTATCTGCTATTTATACATGCAGTAAGGTGTCCGAAAATGAACACCTTGTCCGTTTTCATCTATTCGTCACGCAGAGCTTCCGTAGGTGGAATGCGGCTGATGTTGCGCGCTGGGATATAGATTCCCACCAACACTACCACCAGCAGTATCAGAAAGATGACGAGCGACACGAGCAGATAATGCGAGGTGAAATCCGACACCCAATAACTCTCTGTGCTCTCCACCCAATTCTGTCCTTTGGCCAGCCCTTCTTTCAGTGCATATTGCAAATAAAGCAGAAAACCAGTCAGTGAAGCGACCACGGTCAATACCGTGCCTTCGCCCATCAGCAGGCGGACAATGTCACTGCGTGTAGCTCCGAACGACAGCATCACTCCCACTTCCTCGCGCCTCGTACGTGTCTGCAACCAGAAGGTACCGATGACACCCAGACAAAGATTCACCAGGAAGAAAGCCGCCATCGCCAGATTACGGCGGTAAATCGGTGTGGAATTGCTGGCTTCGCTCTCCGTTATAATCTGCTCATAGGAACGGACACTGCGAGCAAACAGATTGCCCCGCCTCATCTCCTTCACCATCCAAGGACGGAAATCGTGCAGAAAACGCTCCATGCTGACACCCTCTTTGAGACGTACCAGGATATGGGCACTTTCAGGGATATAACTTGTATCGATGGTAAGCATCGGCATAAATGCAACGGGGACGGGACGCCACTCGCTATACATCTTCATGGCTCCTATCGTACCGACAACCGGCATGTACAAGGTATCTCCATGGTCTCTGCTTATACAGCGTTTGCCATGCGCGTCTTTGGTATGGAACAACTGTTCGGCAGCATTCTCCGTCAGTACAATGTCATTCGGGGCATAGGCGTAGTCGGACAGCTGTCCGGGTGTCCGCCCCTTACCGGAACGGAAACCATACGTATCGAAAAAGTTCGTATGAGGCAAAAATTGTATCATCATAATAGATAAGGGAATCGTATCCCCTTCGGCAAACAATTGACTATTCGAACTTCCCGAAGAATTGGGATAACAGAATCCCAGCACGGGAGTGGCCGATTCCACACCGTCAAAGTCCTTGACATAACGCACCAAATTATAATAGTTGTCCACCAACGTAGCAGAGTCCTGCGCTTCGGCATCGTATCCCGGTGCCTGGGGCTGCAATGCGCCCAATGAAATGAGGCAAAGCCGCTCCGCATCATAGCCCAACGGGATATTACGATCGTGCGTGACCACAATCACCGGGTCCAATACAACCCAACTGATGATACTCACCAATATCAATTCGGCCAACAACCATCCGTTCTTGCGGCGGCGCGCCCAAAGATTCTTCCATATTAACTTAAACATACCAACCTCCCGTGTCTTATCGTTTTTCATTCAGTGAGTTCACAATCGGTTTCCGCAAGGAATACCACGCCGGTATAAGGGCCGACAACAGATTCAGCACGACGCACAGCGCCAATGCGGCGAGAAAAACCAGCGGAGCAAACAGCATTTCACCCGATACGCGAACCTCCACTCCTTCGGGTACCATATTCGGCCAGCTGTCGAATACCGTAAATATCCACTCGCGTCCCACGTAAAGTGCCAGCCATGCCAGCAGCAAGCCCAATGCTCCGCCCAGTGCGGTCAGCAGCAGGTTTTCCCACATCACTTGTGAAAGCAGTATCTTACGTCCGGCTCCAAACGATTTCCGCACGCCCATCTCTGCCAGACGTCCCTCCATACGGCTCGATATCATGCCGCTCAGATTCAGGGCAGGCACCAACAGCAATACGAGCAGGACAAGCAGAAAGTGGCGCACTGTGGCCCAAAGGTCAAACTCCATACTTGCATAAGTCTTGAAGACACTCAACAGATGGGAGGTGGGCTGCTCCCAGAAATCTACTTTCCATTCATCGGGATGCATAAGATTCTCCTTGCGGCAGATTTCCTTTATCTCAGCCCGCAGAGCATCTCCCTGCTTACTGTCCTGCACCAGAAAGGTAGCACTGAAAGCTCCCAGATAGGGAAGGTCGTACTTGGGAGTGCTGTAATCGGGCGACACCGTATAAGGTATATAAAGCTGTGCATAGGATTTAGAGGTGAGGTAACTGGCACTGCGCACCACCCCACAAACCCGATAGTCGATATAGTTCAGGCTGAACGAGCGTCCTACTACCTCTTCCGTCGTACCGAACAAGCGGCGTGCCAAATCATCGGTAATGACAGCAGTGGAAATGCCACTTGCCAGGTCGGATGCCGTGAATGGACTACCTTCCAGGAATTGGAAAGAATATATCTTGAAAAAAGCAGGGTCTGTCAACTTTACCATAACCGGAAAATCACCGCTGCGGTCGGCAGGCTGTATATAACTGTTTTCCGACAAATCATTATGCAGCTCGGCCGAAACGACAAGGGCATTCTCTACGGGATAGAACCAGTCTTGCAGTGCCTTGTAGGAAACAGCCCATTGCATGGTCCTGGTATTGTTGCCGCTTCCCTGCGTGAATTTTGAATTGCTGAGGTAAAGCGTATTCATGCGGTTTGCCTCTGGATAGACGGGCGCAATCTTCACATAATACACCACCGCCATAATCATTGTCATGGCAATGGCCAGCCCCGTACCCACAATGTAGAGCATGCTGAACAGTTTATTCTGCTTCAACAGCTCCCAGGCTTGTTTCAAGTAAACCTTTATCATTTTAGCTTCAACTTATTCTTGTTCTTATAGTTACTCATATCGCTCACCACCACTTCATCACCCGGTTGCAAGCCACTGACCACTTCTACAAACTCAAAGTTGGAATCGCCCAGCTGCACCTTGCGCTTTACAATTTCCTTGTCGGAATTGCGTACAAAAAGTTCATACTCCCCACGTCCCACATAATAGCTGGCATTGGCTATGCGCATCACGTCTTCCTTCACTGCATTCATCACATAGACGTCGGTTTTCAGACCAGAACGCAGTCGGCGGTTGTTGTCCTCATTCAACTGCACGGTAAAGGAGATGACGCCATTCTTTGAAAGCGGAGTAACACTGCTTACGGAACCTTCCAGCTTTTCGCTGCCAATCTTCACAATGGCCTTGCCGCCGGCAGCCACACGGTCACCGTAAGTATCGGCAATCTCGCCTTCCACCTTGAAGTGACTCAAGTCGGAGATGACGGCAATCTGTGAGCCTTCGGGAACCTGGGCACCAATCTGATTGTTGATATAAGTAAGGATGGCCTTCCGGGGCGAACGCACCTGCGCATCGTCGAGCGTACGTTTGGTTTCGGCCAGTGTCTTTTGGAACATGCTGAAATCCAGTTCCTGCACTTGGTATTCTGCAGCCAGCACTTCCTTCTCGTTGGCATACTGCTGCTGTAATTGCTCGTATTCCAGTTGTGCTACATTGTAGCTCAGTTCGGCTTGGCGCACTTTGTCGGTGGTGCCCGAACCGAGGCTATCAAGGTACTGCTCGTTACGCAGTTCCACCTTCATGCGGTCCAGCTTCATGGCGGAGACTTTGATTTTCATCTGAAGGTCGGTCAGCTTGGTCTGGTTGTCAAGTTTCAGCTGTTTCAGCTTGTAGCTGCGCATCTGCTCTTCATCCAGCATCTTTTTGTAGTCGGTTTCGGCACTCTGTAAGTCCAGTTTCAGGATAGGGGTACCGACATCCACACTATCACCACCTTTTCTGTACACTTCCAAAATGCGGGTATTAATAGGCGAATTTATAATTTCCTCGAATGCAGGAACCACTTTTCCGGAGGCACTGACACTGACTTCAATCGTACCCTTGCCTACTTTGGAGAATACAAGGTCTTTCTCCTTCACTCCCGTACGCATCAATGAAATGAGTACACTGACCACTACGATACCTGCCACGCCGATAGCACCGTAGCGGATGATTTTCTTATTGCGTTCTTTATTACGCACTTCTTTCGGAATTTCTCTATCCATATCTTTAAATTTTATTGTTTGCGAACATAACGCTTAATATATACTAAATCCATGCCAAAATCATAACCCCCTGAAAGTAAGCGAAAAGACAAAAAAGAAGGGTGTCCGTTTTCGGACACCCTGTACATTTTCGGATAGCTTCTTTATCTTAATCTCAATCTGTCGCCAATCTCCGGCACGTATTCCGCATCCTTGCGATTCATCTTATAAAGGTTCTTCAGACGAATGCCGTACTTTTGGGAAATGGTATGCATGGAATCACCGTCTTTCACTATGTAGACGGTATGGGGTTTGGCGGCTTTCTTGCGCTTTTCTTTCAAGTAAATAATGTCTCCCGCCTCCAGTGTGTATTCTTTATGGAGGTCGTTGTATTTCACCAGCTTCTTCCAGCTGATGTCAAACTCCTTGCCCAACACCTGGAAGGTGTCTCCGTCGCGCGCCACGACATAAGCTATATCGTTGGCAATGTACACCTGATGCGGATTGGCCAGCCAAGGTTTCTTTTTCAGTTCCTTCTCCCAGCTGCGGGCATCGCGCTTGCTCATGCCACGGCTGTCGTACTTATACAGTTCATAATCCTCGATAATGGTTATCAGTCGGTTGGCATACGACGGGTCGGTAGCATAGCCAGCCTTCTTCAAGCCGCGCGCCCAACCCTTATAGTCCGTCATCTTCAGTTTGAAAAGAAAAGCATAACGTGCTCCCCTTTTCAAGAAATCGGAATGGTCTTCATAAGAGTCTTTCGGATTGCGATAAGCGCGGAAACATTCATTGCGGGCATCGTCATCATGCCTCACTGTCCGTCCGCGCCAGTTGCCTCCGCACTTGATGCCGAAGTGGTTGTTGCTCTTGCGCGCCAGCGCGCTGTATCCGGCACCGCTCTCCAACAGCCCTTGGGCCAGCGTGATGCTGGCAGGTATCTTATGACGCTGCATCTGCTCCACGGCAAGGGGGGCATACTGTTTGATATACTCATTGTAGCGGGCATTCCGGCGTTGTGCCTGCACTGTTGTAATGGAAATAAAAAGAAATGCTATGATAGCAGTCAGTCTGAAAATCCGTTTCATGCTTAAAATGTTGAGTTCTGCACAAAAGTCCGTAAAAGAATTGAAATAACCAATCTCTTTTCTATCTTTGTAACATTAATTACAATATAACCCTTTGCCTTATGAAAGAATTAAATATCGAAATCGCCGTCAAGATATACGACTATGAAGAACTGGATGCCGCCGACCGCGAACTGATGGATGCCGCCCGCGAGGCTACCAACCGCAGCTATGCCCCTTACTCCCACTTCTCGGTAGGAGCTGCAGCCAGACTGGCAAACGGTATTGTAGTGACCGGCACCAACCAGGAAAACGCCGCCTATCCTTCCGGGCTGTGTGCAGAACGCACCACCCTATTCTATGCCAACTCCCAACATCCCGACCAGGCAGTGACCACCCTCGCCATTGCCGCACGCAACGAGCACAACGAGTTCCTGGAGTCTCCCATCCCTCCCTGCGGCGCCTGCCGGCAAGTGATGCTCGAAACGGAGAAGCGCTTCAAGCATCCCATGAGGGTGTTGCTATATGGCAAAAAGGGAATCTACGAGCTGAAGAATGTGGGAGAATTACTGCCACTCTCGTTCGATGCTTCGGCCATGAAGTAACAGAACCAATAAAGTATTAACATCGTGTCTGCAGGAAATTAATTTCTTGCAAACACGATATTAACTTCTTGACGACACGATATTAATATCGCAAAAACCTTTGTTATTCAGTGGAAATCATTACCTTTGCACCCACTAACCAATTAATTCCACCGATGAGAATATCCGACTAAAGACAACACATTTCGGTAAACATCACTATCAACATGCTTTTTCAGACTGAACGCTGAGCATCACCTATATAGATGTTTAGCCAATACTGTGTTTGTCTGTACCTCTCCCCTTCGAGAATTTCAATTTCGGGGAATGCTTGCATCTCCCCTATCATTCTTACTTCTAAAAACACAGTAGAAACTTATGAGCTTTATCATTAAAGACCTTAGCTATATCCATACGGATAAAGAAATCTTGTTTTCACACCTCCACTTGAGTATCAACTCCGGAGATAAAATAGCCCTGACCGGAAATAACGGTTGCGGCAAGTCTACCCTCATGCGCATTTTGGCAGGAGACTTGTCACCAAGTTCGGGAACGGTGCTACGCCCCGAACATCTGTACTACGTGCCCCAGCACTTCGGACAATACGACCGGCAGACAATAGCACAAGCTTTGGGAATCAGCCACAAGCTATCTGCCCTGCATGCCATCCTAAGCGGTGACGCTACCGAAAAGCACTTCAATACGCTCAATGATGACTGGAACGTGGAAGAACGCGCCCAGACTTCTCTCGACAGCTGGGGACTGGACGGTATCCCACTCTCCCGTCCGATGGAAGGACTTAGCGGCGGCGAAAAGACCCGCATCTTCCTGGCAGGCATGGAGTTGCACAACCCAACAGCCATCCTGCTGGACGAACCGACCAACTATCTGGACGCGGATGGACGGGAACGTCTGTATAACTTGATACGACTGACATCGGCTACCGTGCTCGTCATCAGTCACGACCGCACGCTACTGAATCAGTTGCCTGCCATCTGCGAACTCTCCTCCCAGGGATTGACGTATTACAGCGGAAACTACGACTTCTACAAAGAACAGAAGGCCCTGCAACAGAAAGCCCTTACCCAACAACTGGAAGAGAAGCAGAAAGCCCTGCGCCTTGCACGCAAAGTGGCACGCGAAGTAGAAGAACGGAAGGCCAAACAGAATGTGCGGGGAGAAAAAAACTCCATTAAAAAGGGGATTCCCCGCATCATGATGGGAGCACTGAAAAACAATGCGGAAAACAGCAGCAGCAGACTCAGCAGCATTCATACGGAGAAAACGGAAAAATTGCAGGCAGAAATGTCAGGCATCAAAAGTTCACTGCCACAGACAGACAAACTGAAAACAGACTTCAATGCCTCTCATCTGCATGTGGGGAAAGTTCTGGTCAAGGCAAAGGACGTCAACTTTCATTATCCCAGCCTCGCGGCTTCTCCTATGGAGACAACCCGTCCGGAGGCAGTAAAGGAGCTCTGGTCTTCCTCCCTCACCTTCCAGTTGAGAAGCGGCGACCGCCTCAGCTTGAAAGGAAAAAACGGCAGTGGAAAAACAACCCTGCTGAAACTCATCATGGGCGAACTGCACCCCACCGGCGGAGTGATGGAGCGTGCCGACTTCACCTCCGTCTATCTGGACCAGGAATACTCCCTCGTCCGTAATGAGCGCAGCGTACTCCAACAAGCAGAAGCTTTCAACCACCGCCACCTGCCGGAACATGAAGTGAAAACCATCCTCAACCGTTACCTCTTTCCCCGCGACGTGTGGAACAAGCCGTGCGGCAAACTGAGTGGCGGCGAAAAGATGCGCCTCTCCTTCTGCTGCCTGATGATTGCCGACAATACCCCGGATATGTTCATTCTGGACGAACCCACCAACAATCTGGACATCGAGAGTATAGAAATAATAACGGCAACGATACGCGACTACGCCGGCACCGTAATTGCCATCAGCCACGACCGGGAGTTTCTGAAAGACACCGGCATCGAACGGGAGATACTTTTGGAATGAATCAGTAATTTAGGTAACAACAACCGTAATTTGTATACTGCCATTCTCATAAAACCTGCCTATTTTTGCAGCACGTAATCATTTACTAACTAACGAACAACGAATATGAGCAAAAAAGTATTAATCCTCTCCTCCAGTCCCCGCAGGAATGGAAACTCCGACCTCTTGTGCAATGAATTCATGCGCGGTGCCGCAGAGGCCGGACATCAAGTAGAAAAGATTTTCCTGAAAGACAAGCACATCAACTACTGCACGGGATGCAGCGTATGCAGCATGTACGGCAAACCCTGCCCGCAAAAGGACGATGCCGCCGAAGTGGTGGAAAAGATGATTGCCACCGACGTCATCGTCATGGCAACCCCCGTCTACTTCTACACCATGAGCGCGCAGATGAAGACACTGATTGACCGTTGTTGCGCACGCTACCTTGAAATAAAGGACAAGGAGTTCTACTTCATCATCGCCGCCGCCGAAGAAAGTGTCCCCATGATGGAGCGTACCATCGATGGTTTCCGTGGCTTCCTCGACTGCCTGGAAGAGCCCAAAGAATGCGGCACCATTTATGGCGTGGGTGCCTGGAAGGTGGGCGAGATAAACGACAAGCCTTCCATGCACGAAGCCTACGAGATGGGAAAAAAGGTATAAAGAACGAATACTAATCGCTATACAATACATTTATGCTACGTACCATCAGACTGACCCTTGCCGTCATCTTCTTCGCACTCATCACGCTGTTGTTCCTCGACTTCACGGGAACACTGCATGCCTGGTTCGGATGGATGGCGAAGATACAATTCCTGCCGGCCGTGCTGGCACTGAACATCGGTGTAGTACTGTTTCTTGCAGTGCTGACCTTGGTATTCGGACGCATCTACTGCTCCGTCATCTGCCCGTTGGGAGTATTCCAGGACATTGTTTCCTGGCTCTCCGCCAAACGGAAGAAAAACCGTTTCCGCTACTCGTCCGCACTGAAATGGCTACGCTACGGTGTGCTGGGAGTATTCGTACTTGCCATTATCGGCGGACTGAACTCTTTTGTCGTGCTGCTGGCCCCTTACAGCTCATACGGGCGCATCGTTTCCAGCCTTTTCTCCCCACTCTACCAGTGGGCAAACAACGGACTGGCCTACCTGGCCGAACGTGCTGACAGCTATGCCTTCTATGAAACGGATGTATGGATGAAGAGTCTCCCTACCCTGCTGATTGCCACGGTCACTCTGGTGGTCCTCATCGTGCTGGCATGGCGAGGTGGACGTACCTATTGCAACACCATCTGTCCGGTAGGTACAGTGCTTGGCTTCCTCTCGAAGTATTCCTTGCTGAAACCGGTGATTGACACAAAGAAGTGCAACAGTTGCGGACTTTGTGCCCGCAACTGCAAGGCATCGTGCATCAACATCAAGGCACACGAAATAGATTACAGTCGTTGCGTGGCATGTATGGACTGTATCAACAAGTGCAGGAAAGGTGCCATCACTTACACACGCCGCAAGCCGGCCTCCGCTGCTGTCTCCCAGGAAACCTCCGTGGCACCGGAGCAGGTAAACGACGCCCGCCGCGCATTTCTCTCTACAACTGCCGTGTTTGCTGCTACGGCAGCCCTCAAGGCGCAGGAGAAGAAAGTGGACGGTGGACTGGCTGTCATCGAGGACAAAAAAATCCCCGAGCGCGCCACTCCCATCACTCCTCCGGGCTCACTGAGCGCCCGCCACTTTGCACAACACTGCACAGCCTGCCAGCTCTGCATATCGGTATGTCCCAACCAAGTGCTCCGTCCTTCTTCGGACTTGACAAAACTGATGCAGCCGGAAATGTCCTACGAACGCGGTTACTGCCGCCCCGAATGCGCCAAGTGTGCGGAGGTGTGTCCTACCGATGCCATCCATCTGACGAGCCTCGCCGAGAAATCGGCCGTCCAAATCGGTCATGCCGTATGGATTAAGGAGAATTGCATCTGCATCACAGACAAGATGGAATGCGGGAACTGTGCCCGCCATTGTCCGGCCGGTGCCATACAGATGGTTCCTTCAGACCCGGAAGACGAAGCCTCCATCAAGATACCGGTAGTCAACGCCGAACGCTGTATCGGATGCGGAGCATGCGAGAACCTTTGTCCGTCGCGTCCGTTCAGTGCCATTTATGTGGAAGGCCATGTGATGCACAGAACTGTCTGAAGCAGCTTTATCACCCTAATATCCATTTATAATTTCAGTCCTATCACAATGAAAGAAGACAATAAGAACAAGATAAACCGCCGCGATTTCTTCAAACTCGCCGGTGCAGGAACGCTTGCCTCGGCAGCAGCCCTGTACGGCTGTTCGGGCAACAAGAACAACGGGGAGAGCGAATCGGCCGCGCTGGGCGAGATACCAACCGACAAGATGACCTACCGTACCAATCCCAACACGGGCGACCGGGTTTCCCTGCTGGGATACGGATGCATGCGATGGCCCACCCGGAAACGCGCCGACGGGAATGGAGACGAAATAGACCAGGAAGCCGTGAACGACCTGATAGACTATGCCATTGCCCACGGAGTGAACTATTTCGACACCTCCCCCGCCTATGTGCAAGGTCTGTCGGAGCGCGCCACGGGCATTGCCTTGAAACGCCACCCACGGGAGAAATTCTTCCTTGCCACAAAGCTGTCCAACTTCAGTCCCAGCACGCACAGCCGCGAAGAGTCCCTTGCCATGTATCACCGCTCCTTCCGCGACCTGCAAGTGGACTACATCGACTACCTCTTGCTGCACGGCATCGGCATGGGCGGCATGGAAGCCCTCCGCTCCCGCTATCTGGACAATGGCATGCTGGACTTCCTGCTGAAAGAGCGCGAAGCCGGACGCATCCGCAACCTCGGATTCTCCTATCATGGAGACATCGAAGTCTTTGACTACCTGCTCTCCCGCCACGACGAACTGAAATGGGACTTCGTACAAATCCAACTGAACTACGTGGACTGGCGACATGCCAAAGAAGTGAATACCCGCAACACGGATGCCGAATACCTATATGCCGAGCTGGTGAAGCGCAACATTCCTGCCGTTATCATGGAGCCGTTGCTGGGCGGACGCCTATCCCGCCTAAACGACCACTTGATGGCACGTCTGAAACAACGCCGCCCGCAGGAGAGCGTGGCTTCCTGGGCCTTCCGATTTGCAGGTACTTTCCCCGATGTGCTGACCGTACTGAGCGGAATGACGTACATGGAGCATCTGCAAGACAACCTGCGTACCTTCTCCCCGCTTGTTCCATGTACGGAAGAGGAGTTTACCCTACTGGAAGATACCGCCCAGCGAATGCTGCAATACCCCACCGTGCCGTGCAACGACTGCAAATACTGTATGCCGTGCCCCTATGGGCTGGATATTCCAGCCATCCTGCTGCACTACAACCGCTGCATCAACGAGGGCAACGTGCCGCAGAACAGCCAAGACGAGAATTACCGCGAGGCACGCCGCGCCTTCCTGATAGGCTATGACCGCAGTGTTCCCCGTCTCCGCCAAGCCAACCGCTGCACCGGTTGCGGCCAATGCAACCCGCACTGTCCGCAAGGCATCGACATCCCGGCGAAACTGCAGGAGATAGACCGATTTGTGGAAGCGCTGAAGCAGGAAACCCTTTAACGGACTTATCTTCAACCCTGGTTGTCCATTTTAAGGATTACCAATCATATACAGATTCTTCTTTTTGTATAACTTTGCAAAAAGAACCATAGATAAACGATGAATAAAAAGATTTTAACCGCAATTTTAATAAGTATCGCCCTTCCGGGTAGTATGCTGTCCGCACCTGCCGACAGCCTCCGGCTGAAAAGCTACAAGCTTGATGAAGTCGTAGTGACCGGGACAAGAAATGAAACAGACATCCGCCACCTGCCAATGACCATCTCCGTAGTGGGCCGCCAGCAACTGGAACAGACCTACCAGCCCTCCATCCTGCCTACACTGACCGAGCAGGTGCCCGGACTTTTCACCACAAGCCGCGGCATCATGGGCTACGGCGTATCCACGGGAGCCGCAGGAGGCATGAGCCTGCGCGGGATAGGCGCCGGAGTAAACGCAGCCGGAGGACCTACGACCAGCCTGCTGGTGCTGATAGACGGACACCCGCAATACATGGGCCTGATGGGGCATCCCATCGCCGACGCCTACCAGAGCATGATGGCCGAACGGGTGGAAGTGCTGCGCAGTCCCGCCTCCGTCCTCTATGGGTCCAATGCAATGGGCGGGGTTATCAACATCGTCACCCGCAAGATGCAGGAGGACGGGGTGAAAACCAATGCGCAGATAGGATACGGTTCCTACAATACCCTGCAGACGGAAGTCTCCAACCGCGTGAAGAAAGGGCGTTTCAGCAGCGTGGTGACCGGCTCGTACAACCGTACCGACGGACACCGTGACGACATGGAGTTTGAGCAGTATGGCGGCTATGCCAAACTGGGATACGACTTCAGCGACACCTGGAAGCTGTGGGGCGACGTGAACATCACCCGCTTCAACGCCTCCAATCCCGGCGAAGCCGACAATCCGTATATAGACAACGACTCGCGCATCACACGCGGCATGACCTCCTTCGCACTGGAAAATCGTTACGACCGTACTTCCGGCGCCGTGAGCTTCTTCTATAACTGGGGCCGGCACAGGATTAACGACGGCTACCACCCCGGAGAAGAGCCCCAGAAGTCGCACTTCAACTCCAAGGACCGGATGCTGGGCATATCGTGGTATCAAAGCGCCACGCTCTTCACCGGCAACCGCCTGACCGTAGGTTTCGATTACCAGCACTTCGGCGGAGAGTCCTGGAACAAGGTTGTCGCCATCGACGAGGCAAAACCCGGACAGCAGATTGGTGACCGCATCCCCGGCGTGGACAAGCAGATGGATGAATTTGCAGGCTATGTGGATTTCAGGCAGGACATCAACAGTTGGCTTTCACTGGACGCCGGTGTCCGCATAGACCACCATTCGCACGTAGCCACGGAATGGATTCCCCAAGGGGGACTGGCTTTCCATCTGCCGCGGCAGGCAGAACTGAAAGCAATGGTGAGCAAAGGATTCCGTAACCCCACCATCCGGGAGATGTACATGTTCCCTCCACAGAACCCCGATTTGAAAGCGGAGAGCCTGATGAACTATGAACTCTCCTTTACGGGGCAGCTTTTGGGAGGGGCCATGTCCTATGGAGTGAACCTCTACTACATCAACGGGGACAACATCATCATGACGGACCCTGCCCTGCGCAAGAACGTCAACTCCGGCGAGATAGAGAACTGGGGTGTGGAAACCAACCTCGGATACCGCATCAACCGCCACTGGCAGATGAATGCCAATTATAGCTGGCTGCACATGGAGAATCCGGTACTGGCGGCTCCCGAGCACAAACTCTATGCCGGTGCGGACTTTACGCAAGGACGTTGGGGCCTGTCTACCGGTATACAATACGTGAAGGGTCTCCATACCTCGGTCACCCCGGGCAAGGAGAAGCAGGAAAGCTTCGTACTCTGGAACCTGCGTGCCAACTACCGTCTGTGCAGTTTTGCCGACGTCTTCGTCAAGGGTGAAAACCTGCTGGCACAACGCTATGAAATCAATGCAGGCTTCCTCATGCCGAAAGCTACGGTGATGGGAGGCGTAAATATCAACTTTTAATACATTACAACTACATGGAAACAAAAACAGTTAAACTCTACTCGCTGGATTACAATAATGTGAAGACGTATCTGGCAGCCTCGCTATTCATTCTTGGCAATCTGGCTCTGCCCCAACTCTTTCATCTCATCCCCCAGGGAGGGATAACCTGGCTGCCAATCTATTTCTTCACGCTGGTGGGCGCTTATAAATTCGGATGGAAAGTGGGACTGCTGACAGCCGTTCTGTCGCCGGTCCTCAACTCCCTGCTATTCGGAATGCCGCTTCCCGCAGCACTTCCCGCCATTCTGTTGAAGTCTGTATTGCTGGCTGTGGCGGCGGGCTGGGCAGCACACCGTTTCCAGCGCATTTCCCTGCCTATCCTGCTGGCAGTAGTTCTTTTCTATCAGGTAGCAGGTACTTTGGGAGAATGGGCCATGGTGGGCAGCTTCTTCCGGGCTGTACAAGATTTCCGTATCGGTGTGCCGGGAATGGGATTGCAAGTGGCAGGCGGATATTTACTGCTGAAATATAGCCTTCAATAAGCACGCTTTCAGGGCAAACCTTATTTCAGTAATTCCGCAAAGGGGTGTATTCCGCCCGATAGATGCGGTCGAAGAACGGCGTCCACTCATTGTCCGTGATGCCAATCTGCAGACCGTAGAAGTGTGTACCGGCTTCCCGACAGCGACGAATCTCCTCCATAAAGGCAGGTGAAGAGTGAGGAATCTTGAAATCGCTGACCCAAAGCACATCGGCATTCATATACTCCTTGCCTTCTTTGAGCAGGTGGAACGTGGCTTCCAGCATACGGGTGGCATCTGTATCCCCGCAAGCTGTCTTTGAGAAGAATTCGAGCAGCCTTGCCCGCTCTTTCCTTACGTCAATCGGATGGATGGAGACGGAAAAGGCTATCAGAAAGCAGTTCCGCCGTTGACGGTCGGCTATCTCCAGGAGCTTTATCAGCAGGGAGTGGGCAATCTTCTCCGGCTTGCCAGCCATGCTTCCCGAGGTGTCCAGACAGACAATCATCGGACCTTTGGGACGGGCGGGCTTGGTTTCGATACGCCGGGCAGGCTGCATGATTTCCGATTTATAGCGGAAGGTCTGGAGCTTGCGGGTGAGGTATTTGTAGACGAACAAATCTTCCAGTTCGCTGTCTGCCGAATGGGCAAGCTCAATGGGAAGCAGGGCATTGAGGTCGTTGCCGGTACTGATGCCCAGGATGTCACATTTGGAGGAGTGCTCCATTTTGTAGACGTTTCCCTCGGCAACGCGGATTTGCTCACGTCCTTCGTCGTCTGCCATACGCCCCATCTTGCGGGCCACTTTCACTATCTCGGGGCAAGAGCGCTGGATGCGCACGATTTTCCGTATACGCTCAAAGTCGACAGTATTCCACAAGCCGCTCATCATGCCCCAGGTCTGGAAGAATTCGTCCTTATCCACCCGGTTCTGGCGGATGTACTCGGGGATGTCTTTCAGATTGGAACGGAGCCTGCGCTCGAGGGCATCTTTGCGGAAAGCAATCTCTTTCTCCTTTTCTTCGTGCATCTTCAGTTGGAAGGCGTCTTCCCAGTCGTCCACCATTTTCTCCCAGACTTCATCGTCCGCATATCCTCCTTCTGTGCCGAAGTGGCTGCGGTAGAAACGGGAGTCGAAGCCGTACTCCCGGTATTTGTCGGAAATCTGCTGGAGCAAGGCTTGCCAGCCGTCTTTCCGCTTTGCCATGGACCATTCCAGCACGAGTTTCATCCCGGTCCGTTCCGACTGGCTTTTCCGGAGGTTGTACCTCTCCTTCTCCAAGTTCAATTGAATGAACTGAATCATGGTGTCGTAAAAGATACGGGCACAAATCTCATCGCCCAGCACCTGCACCTTGACCATGGAGTCGTTCATCACAGAGAGTAGATAGGCATACAAGGGCTCGGTATCCGTCTCTGCGCACTCTCCGGTGGCAACGAAACGGTCCAGTGCCTGCACATAGAAGGCGGTGTCATATCGGGTGACGGTGGTGTTCATCTTCTTCTTGGTTACTGGAGGATTATTCGTCTCCATATCTCAGTTTGCGCATGTCCACACGCGCCCAGGCTATCTCCTTGCGGACGATGGAGACGTATTGAGCTACGCTCTTTTTGTCTTCTTCGGAGACGAAAAGGTTGTCGGACAAATCTCTTACCAGGCGGTCTATGCTGGTGGCGGCGGCGTCCAGTTCCGTCTCGTAGTCACGGTCGGTGACGGAGAGGTTTCCCAGCCAGAGTTGTTGCTCCTCACCTCGTTGCAGACGTCGCATGGGGAAGCGCACACCGTTGATGTAGAGATGCTTGTCGTCGCGGTAGAGGGTGACGCGTTCGGTGCCTTCCTCTTTCACGGCGCCGGTGTCGGCAAAGGCGCGGATGATGGTACGCTTGGGATTGATGGGGTCGGCATACATTACGCCCAAGGTGGGGGCATCTTTGGCGCTGTACTCCTTCAGATTTTTGTAGTCCACGATAAAGATGTAGGTGTTGCCCGTACCATGTTTCTCCACCTGGTAGTAGAAGTGTTCCGTTATCAGCAGGTCATCGTCCCTACGGTCGCCGGCAAGGCGGGCTTTGTCGAGGGCTTCGCGCACACGGCTGACTTTCAAATCGGATTTCAGCGAGGAGGCGATACCGGCAATCTGTTTTGTGTGGGACACGAATAAGGCACGGATAACGATGTCACGGATGGCAACGCTCTCATCAGGCTCACTCCATAGGCAGTGGTAGACGGGAAGCAGGTCGGTCATGGAGACTTCCGTGCGGCCGTGGACGAAGGCGGAGGTCTTGAGCAGCTTCACGATGTTTTTCCAGCGGCGGTCGCTGACGTAGACATTGCGGCGCAGGTCGGAGTCTTGCATCTCTACGCTTGTCAGTCCGTGGCGAATGGCTGTGATGCAGGAAAGAACATCGAGAGGCAAGGTTACGCGGCGTATCTCAGCTTGCCATTCGGCATACTCGCGGTCGGAGATTTGCCATTCGCAAGCAGTCGTTTCCGGATGGTCGGCAGAATCGTCCAGCAGCATTTTGTAGAAAGATTCTTCCTGCTTGACGCAGGTGCAGAGAATGCGGATGAGGAAACGGTCCCATAGGGCTTCCAGTCCCTCGCCTTGAGCGGGCAGTTCGTTGCTGGCAGCTACGAGCAGTTTGAGGGGGAGATGCAGTTCCTTGTCGCCATTGCGGAAAAGTTTCTCGTTGATGACGGTCAGCAGAGTGTTCTGTATGGCAGGGCCTGCTTTCCATATTTCGTCCAGAAACACGACATCGGCTGTGGGCAGATAGCCGTCGATGGCACGTTCATACTTGTCGGATTCTTTCAGTCGGCTAATGCTGACAGGACCGAAAATCTCGTCGGGCGTAGAGAAGCGGGACATCAGGTATTCAAAGGCACGGGCATCTGTAAAAGCCGACTTTAGCCGCCTGGCTACCATTGACTTGGCTACTCCCGGAGGTCCCAGGAGCAGGATGCTCTCGCCTGCCAGAGCTGCCAGCAGGGAAAGGTTTATTTCAGTTTCTTTTTCGTATACTCCCCGGTTCATTTCGGAAAGGAGGAGACGAATGCGTTGGGTTATTTCCACAATATGATTTATTTATAGTCAGTACTCATGTATAAAGAAAAGTGTGTAAAGATACAAAATAGTAGGGAAATCAGAGAGAGTCTTATTAAGATTCACTATCTTTGGAAAACAAATACACACAGACACGCATACACACGTTGTGATTTGCTTTCATTTCCTATATCTATTACCATTTCTACCTGGAGACAAATTGTCCCCAGGTAAGTGACCAGTCCTTCATCGGGTCAGTCCCTATTATTGGGGATTTAACAATCCCCCCTCTTTTGCCGAAAACTAAAACTTTCCTCCCCAAACACTACCCTTCGTATCACAATATTTTATACCTTTGTTCACTAAGAAATAATCGTCCCATACCCATTTCTGTTTCGTCCGACAGCTGTCGGACGATAATTAAACAACTGTTGGACGATAATGCAACAGTTGTCGGACGATTAGTTTTTAGGAAGAAGAAAATTATCCGCTTAGCGACAAAAATAATTCCCCGAAGCGACGAGAACTGTTTATCGCTATAAACAAAAATAAATATCTTATGAGCGCGTATTACGACCTTTACGAAACGCCTTCGCCCGACGGGAAAGAAGACAAGAAATCACTCCATGCACGTATCTGCCCGAAAAGGACTTATACCCAAAAGGAGTTTGTGGAACATATCGCAACTTTCCAACATCTGCCCAAGAATGTGATAGGGGCAGCATTGGATGCCTGCATTGACGAGTTGTGCGACCTCCTTGCCAACGGAAACATCGTGGAGCTGGGAGAACTCGGATTCTTCAGCACTTCACTGAAATGTTTGCGCGAGACCGACGACGAGAAAAAGAAAATCCGCTCCGAATCCGTCCAATTCCAAAACGTACACCTGCGCATCAGCAGCACGTTCCGCAACAACATCAAGAAGAAAATGACGTTGGAACGTGTACACTCCACTACCAAGAAATCGAAAAAAGTAGTAGAGACCACCGAAGAAACAAGAAAAGCCGAACTGGAACTGTTCCTCAAGCAGAATGTATGTATCAACAAGAACGAATACATCCAGCTAAGCGGACTAACCAGACATGCCGCCATAGACGAACTGAACAACTTCATCCGGCAAGGGTTCCTGCGCCGCCGCGGAATGGGAAGGTCAACGGTCTATGTGCGACAAGAAAAAGACACAGCAAACGAAATTTAGGGGGGCAAGCACAGAGACACAGAGACATAGAAATTAATTTGAAAAGAATCTCTGTGCCTTTGTATTTTCGTGTTCATCCCCCCCAAAATAATAAAACAACAAACAATGGAAAAATCAACAGAACCCCAACCCTGCACGCAGTGGTTCGTCTTCTTCAAAGACCAACTGCTGCTGAAAAAAGGATATACAGACAAAGGAGAAATAAAATACAGCGTACCCGTCAGTATAGAGCCTCCTCTGACACCGGAAGCCGGAAGTAATATACACGAAGTGTTCCCCCCCAACGGCAAGCAAGTACGTGCATTCGCCTTGGAACAGCCCGTGGCCGAAACCGACGAATGGGTCATGATAGGCCTGCGCGCATCGTACGACTACATCTCGTCGGACGAGTACCGTTCTGCAGGAAAGGCCTTCCAGATACTCTATTGGGACGAGCACAGCCGCTTCTGCCCCGTGTGTGGCACCGCCATGGAGCACCAGACCCCCATCATGAAGAAGTGTCCCAACTGCGGCAATGAGATGTACCCTCCCGTTTCCACCGCCATCATCGTACTGATACGCAAAGGAGACGAAATCCTGCTGGTGCATGCCCGGAACTTCCGAGGAACCTTCTACGGACTGGTGGCAGGCTTCCTCGAAGCCGGCGAGACACTGGAAGAATGTGTGGAACGGGAAGTTTTTGAGGAAACGGGGCTGAAGGTAAAGAACATCACCTACTTCAGCAACCAGCCCTGGCCCTACCCCAGCGGATTGATGGTGGGTTTCATTGCCGACTACGAAAGCGGAGAGATAAAACTGCAGGAAGATGAGCTGACCGCTGCCGCCTTCTATTCCAAAGACAACCTGCCCGAAATACCACGAAAGCTGAGTATCGCAAGAAGGCTGATAGACTGGTGGATGGAGAACAATTAAAAATTAAAGAATTAAAAAGAGGGGGGAAGAAATTAAAAAAAGCAAATTGCGGAAAACACACACTCACAAACGAACAACTACGAATGAAACGACTCTCATTCACATCAACCAATCGGTGTGTAACCGCAATCTGCATATACTAAACTTCCCTGCAAACGTTTTGTTCATCAACCATCGGGTTTAAGTCTTTATTTAAGTTTTCTTTCAACACAGAAGCAAAAAGAAAAGGCGCAGCCCTCACGGGTTACGCCTCTCTAAACACTATATACACATTTTTTTCCTCTTTCCTATCAAATGCCGAGTGACTTGCGCACTGCCTCCACTTTCTTTTCAGCTTCGGCATCGGCGCTGGTATAGCATTTCGGACAACCCATCTCGCCCTTCACCTCGATATAGAACTTAATCTTCGGTTCCGTACCGGAAGGACGGACAGAAATCTTCGTGCCGTCTACAGTGAAATATTGAAGTACATTGGATGTCTCGGGCATATCCAGCTTGCTTACGTTGCCCTGGGCATCAGTCAGTTCCAGCGTCTTGTAATCCTTAATCAGGCTGACAGCCGAACCACCGATTTCCTTCGGAGGATTGGCACGGAAGTTATCCATCATCGCCTTGATTTCCTCGGCACCACTCTTACCGGGTTTCACCACGTTCACGGTGGTTTCCTTAGAGAATCCATATTCTACATAGATTTCCATCAATACGTCATAGAGTGTCTTGCCCTGGTCTTTGGCCCAAGCACAGATTTCGGCCAGCAAAGAGCAGGCAGAAACCGCGTCTTTATCACGGACAAAGTCTTCGGCCAGGAAGCCATAGCTTTCTTCACCACCACCGATATACTGCTGCTTACCTTCACTCAGACGGATTTCGCGAGCAATCCACTTGAAGCCGGTATAGCAGTCGCGCATTTCAATCTTGTTCTTGTCTGCCACAGCCTTGATGAGTTCAGTAGTCACAATGGTCTTCACGATGAAGTCGTTCGGCTGCATCTTGCCCATTGCAATACGGTTCTTGATGATGTAGTACAAGAAGATGAGACAAGTCTGGTTACCATTAATAAGCACCCATTCGCCCTTATCGTCCTTGCAGGCCATACCGACACGGTCGGCATCCGGGTCACTTGCCATCACGATGTCGGCGTCAATCTTCTTGGCGAGCGCAATGGCCATGGAAAGGGCTTCGGCATTTTCGGGGTTCGGAGAAACCACTGTCGGGAAATTGCCGTCCTTCACCATCTGTTCGGGCACGCAGTTGATATTCTCAAATCCCCACTCCTTCAATGAGTCCGGAATGAGCACGCGTCCTGCACCATGAAGCGGAGTATACACAATGCTGAGGTCTTTCTGGCGACGGATGACTTCGGGGTCGATGGAGATGGAGTGAACCATGTCCAGATAAACCTTATCCACTTCCTTGCCGATAATCTGAATCAAGTCCTTGTTGCCGTTGAACTTGATGTCGGCCACCGTCACCTTATTCACCTCGTCTATGATGGCTGTATCGTGCGGAGCGAGCACCTGCGCACCGTCATCCCAATAAGCCTTGTAGCCGTTGTATTCTCTGGGGTTGTGGCTGGCTGTAATGTTGATACCGCTCTGGCAACCGAAGTGGCGAATGGCAAATGAAACTTCGGGCGTAGGACGAAGGTCATCAAAAAGATATACCTTGATGCCGTTTGCAGAGAAGATGTCGGCAGAAATCTTTGCGAACTTGTCGCTATTGTTGCGGCAGTCGTGCCCCACAACAACGGAAATATCCTTCTTTCCGGCAAAACATTTGTTCAGATAGTTGGACAAGCCCTGTGTGGCGGCACCTACGGTGTAGATGTTCATGCGGTTTGTGCCGGCACCCATGATGCCGCGCAGACCGCCCGTTCCAAATTCCAGGTCTTTGTAAAAACTGTCTATCAATTCGGTTTTATCTGGATTTTCCAACATGCGTTTCACTTCTGCCTGAGTTTCGGCATCATATGCCGGGGTAAGCCATTTTTCGGCTTTCTCAGTCACCTGCTTAATCAGTTCCTGATTTTCCATAAGACTGTTATTGTTTTAAGGGTTAATATAAACTTTTTTGTAAGACACAAATGTAGAAGAATAAGTTCAAATATCCTAATTTTATTCAGGCATTTTATATCTGTCTCCCGTCTGCTTAACATACTCTTCAAGGAACTCCTTCGGGTATCCCGGGCGGATTACGCCTGCCGGCTGGCCGATGGAATTACGTTCGAATTGACCGTTTTTCATACGTTTGACAACGCCGTCATTATACTTTACGACAAGAAACTCGCCAAGACGTTTCCAAGTATCGAAAGTGCTTTGGGCAGTCATGTTCGTATAGTTGGTAAGGAATGCCTTTGCTTTGGCAGGGTCTTTTTCCAGCAGTTTGGCAGCAGCAGCCTCAACGCCTTCCTGCGCTTCGTTGAAGGTTGTCTCCAACTCTGTCTGAGTGGCACGCACGTCGCCCATCATCAAGTCATAACGGGGATAAACCATATTGGCCACCCAGTTGAAAATCCAGAAAGCGGAGTTCCAGGAGAAAGTGATGTAATCGGCACCGTCCACACGGGTGTAGCATACGGGAACCTTGTCCGTACAGCAGTATACGGGCGTAAATACCGTCATGTTGGCATCATCTGTGCCGAACCACAATACTCCACCGATAGGGTCGGGCAACTCGGAGCGCATCTGTGCCACGAATACGAAACCGCTCTGCTGGGTGGAGATGGGACGCTCATTGAAGTATTCCTGGTCACCCACCTTGAAAGAGAGTGGAGAAAGGCGGTACGGGGTATGATACGGGCCTGCGCCGAAATCTTTGCTGATGTCGAGAGGAGTACCTTCATAATGGTCGCGCATGGCGTTCTTCACATCCTGCACGGAAACCTTGCGGTTGGGCTTCACAAACAGAGGCATCGGAGTGTTCGTCTCACCTAATATATAAGGCAGGAACTCGTTGCCACGGTCGGTAAACATATTGAAATAGCTCCATACACGGGCCTCGCAATAGCGACGGGCACCGAAATCGAGCGGAGCGTAGGCATCGGCAAAGCTGAAATCCTTGTTCACACCGTCAAAATAGCCCTTCTCGCGTGCAAAGGAGATGACGTCGGCGGAGTACATACAGTTCTCCTTGTCGTTCATGTTGAACTGATGAATGCGGCTCTGGTTGGCATGAGCAGAGATACAATCATCGGGCACGCGGACAGCCACCCATACGGCACCGCGCACACCGGGTCCCTTGCCAATCATCTCCATAATCCATATTTCGTTGGGGTCGGCAATGGTAAAGGACTCGCCACTGCTGTAATAGCCGTATTCCTGCACCAACTCCGTCATCACCTTAATGGCCTCGCGGGCGGTGCGTGAGCGTTGCAGACCGAGGTAAATCAGGCTGCCATAGTCGATGATGCCGGTGGTATCCACCAGCTCGGGACGTCCGCCGAATGTCGTCTCACCGATAGTGAGCTGGAACTCATTCATATTGCCGATGACATTGTACGTCTGGCGGGCCTGCTCTATCTGCCCGAGGTATTTGCCGGTGTCCCACTCGTGTATGTCAATCAGCGTACCTTTCTTGTGCATACCGGCAGGATAATGATATAACTCGCCGAACAAACCATAAGAATCGGCAGAATAGGAAACAATGGTAGAACCGTCCGCAGAAGCGTTCTTGCCCACGATAAGATTGGTGCAGGCCAGCGCATTCGCCACGGCTGCCACAACAAACAAGACGGAAAGAGTCAGTCTTTTACTTTTCATACTTCTAAATTATAATGTTACTAAATATTTCAGTCTTTACCATACAAAATCAAACTGTTCGGTGGTACGGTTGCCACAGCCATCCGTCACCGTCATCTCCACCACGTGCTTGCCGCCTTTCTCCACATGTTTCGGGTCAAGCTCGCACACCAGGTTACCGCTGATGGAATTGGGCTTTCCAAACAAGGCATACTTCCCGTCAATCGTACCCCGATAGGTATTGATGCCGGTTTCCTTGTCCTTGGCCTTGAAGATGATTTTTCCCGTACGTCCCCATTGGGCTTGGTTCACGGGAGTTATCACCGGCGGAACCGTATCCACCGCCACGGTATAAGTCCCCAAATCCCGTATACGCACTTTCATGACACCATCCTCATACTTACCGCCGATGCGGTATTTTCCACCGCGCGCCGTTACGCCCGCCACATAATATTTGGTCACATCCTCTACCGGACGCCGGCGCAAGCCGATACGCAAATCGCAGGCATTGTGCATAGGAATACGGGTATCGTTCAGTTGATAGGTGAAAGCGATGTCGCCACTATCAGCCCGCACGGAGTAGTTCAGCAAGACGTCATCGTAGAGCATTCCTTTCGGGATAACCAACTCCAGCCCCGGCTCCTGCAGATAGTTCACCTTGTCCCATTTGAGGGCATATTTCTCACGATGTTCCACCGGAGCAATTGTCGTCTTCTGCCCCTGGACTGTAAAGCGGACTTTAGAGGTATTTCCCAGCGCATCGCTCAGTGTATAGACAAATCGGTAAGGGCGTTCTTCGTTGATTTCCACCAGTCCGCGATTGCCGTTGGATGCCTGCAGCATGCGAAGGCGGTTGCCCGGCTCTATAAAAGACTTCATGTACTGACCGTGTGTCCACGAATTGATATAGCGGTTCTCCTCATAGGCAAAGCGGTCTACCGTACTGCGGAAGACTTCCTCACCGTCCACTTCGAGAATCACCGTCTTCACGCCATATTTATTCTGCACTCCGTCCATATAGTCGTAGGCACGGATGCCTGCACCAATCAGTCCCCAGGCGGTAATGGGTTTCGTTGGATGTGCCGGAAAAGCCCGTCGCGTCTGCTTGCCCTCCACCACTCCTTTTCCCGGCTGTGGAAACAGCATGATACCTTCGGCACGCGGGGCAGTCTTGTCTTTCACCTTGTTCATGAAGAAAGGCAGCGGGTCGATATATTCGTCCGTAGCCGTCTCTATCATATCCAGATGCAGGTGCGGACCGAAAGAGTATCCGGTGTTTCCGCTCAAAGCTATTATCTGACCGGCCTTCACGGGATATTCATCGGGTTCGGGAGTAATTTCCACCTCCCAACTTTCTTTCTCGTACTGCAAGTCTTCAACCCGGCGGGCCACATCGCCCACAAAGGCACTCAAATGGCGGTTTATCGTCGAATAACCATTGTCATAAGCCACATCGAGCACATAGCCCGAACCGTGGGTAACGCGGATACGCGAAATATATCCGTCGGCCAGAGCGCGTACCGGCTTGCCTATGGTGCCACCGGTCTTGAAGTCCAGTCCGCCATGAAAATGGTTGGCACGTATCTCGCCGAAGTTACCGGAGAAAGTGATGGGAAAATCAAAAGGCGGGATGAAGGAGGGCTTGTCTGTATCGGTTTCTTGGGCATAGCCGCTTTGCACACTACCAATAAAGAACAAAAGAGAGAAAAATATAGAATATTTCATATTTTGTACAGTCAATATTATTTTAAATGCATGCAAATATAAAAAGAATAGTTCTCTCTACCTACAGAAAGCTATAATTATCATTGATTAAAACATGCATAAAAATTCTGTTGAAGAACATAGATGCACCGATAACACCCAAGCCGGGAAATCGCTATATTGCGCCATGTTTAACCCCCCAATTAAAACTTTAAGGTTATGATTATCGGAGTACCTAAAGAAATCAAGAACAACGAGAACCGCGTGGGCATGACCCCTGCCGGAGTAGCCGAATTGGTGAAAAAAGGTCATACGGTGTATGTGCAGGCCACAGCAGGCGTAAACAGCGGTTTCTCCGACGATGACTACATCGCCGTAGGTGCAAAGACTTTACCGACCATTGAAGACACGTATGCCGCAGCCGACATGATTGTCAAGGTAAAGGAACCTATTGCACCGGAGTACAAACTGATTAAAAAGGAACAAGTGGTATTCACCTATTTCCACTTTGCAGCCGATAAATTACTGACCGAAGCCATGATTGAAAGCGGTGCCGTCTGCATCGCCTACGAAACCGTGGAAAAAGAAGACCGTTCACTTCCGCTGCTTACCCCCATGAGCGAGGTGGCAGGACGTATGGCTACCCAAGTAGGAGCCCGCTTCCTTGAAAAGCCACAAGGCGGCAAGGGAAAACTGATGGGTGGCGTGACAGGCGTACGTCCCGCACGCGTACTTGTCCTCGGAGGCGGTATCGTGGGCACCAATGCCGCACAGATAGCTGCCGGAATGGGTGCCGAGGTGCTGATTGCAGACATCAACCTCCCTCGCCTGCGTTACCTGAGCGAAGTGATGCCGAAAAACGTAAAGACACTCTATTCTTCCACCCATAACATCAAGATGGAATTGCCGAACATCGACATGGTAGTAGGTTCCGTCCTCATCCCCGGTGACAAGGCCCCGCATCTCATCACCCGCGAAATGCTGAAGATGATGAAACCCGGCACCGTACTCGTGGACGTAGCCATCGACCAGGGCGGTTGTTTCGAGACCTCCCATCCCACTACGCACAGCGATCCTACCTACATTGTGGATGGAATTGTGCACTACGCCGTTGCCAATATCCCCGGCGCCGTACCCTTCACCTCCACCATGGCACTGACAAATGCCACCCTGCCCTACACCGTTGCCCTGGCATGCAAAGGCTGGAGACAAGCCTGCAAGGACGATCCGGCTCTGGCGTTGGGATTGAACGTAGTGGAAGGCAAGGTAACATACAGAGCTGTAGCCGATGTCTTCGGGCTGAAATATGAGGCGATTGAGTTATAAGTTATAAGTGATGAGTGATTTGTTGGTAATTGTGTGCGCTATCATGCTGAAAGAAAAACACCAACAAATCACTCATCACTTATAACTCATCACTCCTCCCAAACAAAGAATCCTTCTTCCTCGCATACTCCCACCACATGGCGAGCAGTGTGATGCAGAGGTTGAAAATAAACGGGAATTCCTTGGAACTAGTGTGGAACAAGGTCTGAAAGAAGTCTGTAATGAACGGGGACAATAGAATCGCCAGATAATTCATCACCATTACAAAGGCCAGTGCCAAAGTTGTTTTTTCCGGTATAGCCGTATCTACTGTCTCGTCATAAATCAGCGGTTGAATGACACCATATCCCAAACCAACCAACATACATCCCGGTATTATCAGCCATTCTTTAGGCGAAATCCATATCAAAAGCAAACCCGCTGCAATAGACAAAAGGCTGTAAAACTTTGTGTGTTTCCCCATCCACTTCATGATATGCCCCAGGAAGAAACCCGGAGCCATAATGGCAAGGAAGAATAAGGAGATCATCAATCCGGAATTTCCGCTGGAGAAATGATGGGCCTCCATCAAAAAAGGCAAGTCAAAAGTAACCGCCAGCACTACATACGTAGTGACGCCATAAAACAGCATCAACTGTAGCAGATGGCAGATATGGATGCCGTATTTACCGGGAACCGCACGCTTGGATTCCTCCGGAACAACGGCAGCTGTATCTTCTGCTATCTGCGGCTGACCGGTATCCCCCTTCAAATATCCGACAAGCAGCAGAGAAACCAACGGAAGCAGGTATACCACGAAAGGCAAGTGCCAGTTTACCTCTGCCAGATACCCAGTCACCGCCGTTGCCACAACCAGCGTCACATTGGTGATGGCAGAACTGTAACCAAACTGCTTCACCCGATATTCCCTCGTGAAATAACGTGAAACCAGACCGGTGGACAACGGAATAATCACCCCCGAACCGATGCCAAGCAAAGCGCTGACCACCATCAACTGCCACATTTTGTCCGAAAAAAGATAAAGTACCCCACTGGCGGCAAACATCCAAAGTCCCGCTTTCAGCAGACGCACAAAGTCACGTTTCTCGGCCAGCTTGCCCGCCAACAGCACAAAAGGAATTATCAGCAGCGAAGGCAGGGAGGTAAGCATCTGTATATCCAATTCCGTGGCATGTGGAAAAATGGTGGTAAGCTGTCCCAAAATAGGTGACACGGCCAATCCCGGCAAGGAAGTCAATGCAGAGACAGACCAAATGCCGACAAGCGTGATAAGGGGGATTGTACCCCTTCCGGTATTGATTTTCATATAGTAGTATATTAATTAAATGAATAATGTGGGAACAACAAACTTACCTTCAGAATGTTCGTTTTTTAAGATTTTACTACGCTGCCCTTTAATAAACGCCAAATAATGCAAAACCCAGGAACTTTCATCCGCAAACCCCGTTGTTGTGGGAAATTCGACGGGGAAAAGCCTCGCCGCCTAAACCTTTAAAAAACTTATTAATATGAAAGATTTGAATTTCAGAAAAGGAGATGCAAAAACTGAAGTATTCGGTTCAAACCGTATGTTACAACCCTCACCCGTAGAAAAGATTCCCGACGGACCTACTACCCCGGAAATCGCCTATCAGATGGTGAAAGACGAGACCTTCGCCCAAACGCAGCCTCGCTTGAATCTGGCTACATTCGTCACTACCTATATGGACGAATATGCAACCAAGCTGATGAACGAAGCCATCAACATCAACTACATTGACGAGACCGAATATCCGCGCATCGCCGTAATGAACGGTAAATGTATCAACATCGTGGCCAACCTCTGGAACTCTCCTGAAAAAGAAACCTGGAAAACCGGCGCACTTGCCATCGGTTCCTCGGAGGCATGTATGCTGGGTGGTGTGGCAGCCTGGTTGCGCTGGCGCAAGAAACGTCAGGCACAAGGCAAACCGTTCGACAAACCCAACTTCGTTATTTCAACCGGTTTCCAGGTGGTATGGGAAAAATTCGCCCAATTGTGGCAGATTGAAATGCGTGAAGTGCCTTTGACACTGGACAAGACCACGCTCGACCCCGAAGAAGCCTTGAAGATGTGTGATGAGAACACCATCTGTATCGTGCCTATCCAAGGCGTTACATGGACAGGACTGAACGATGACGTCGAAGCCCTCGACAAAGCCCTCGATGCCTACAATGCGAAGACCGGCTACGACATTCCTATCCACGTAGATGCCGCCAGCGGCGGTTTCATCCTCCCGTTCCTCTATCCCGAAAAGAAATGGGACTTCCGTCTGAAGTGGGTACTCTCCATCAGCGTCAGCGGACACAAATTCGGTCTGGTTTATCCGGGTCTGGGCTGGGTTTGCTGGAAAGGCAAGGAATATCTGCCCGAAGAAATGTCATTCAGCGTAAACTACCTCGGTGCCAACATTACTCAGGTAGGCCTAAACTTCTCCCGTCCTGCCGCACAGATTCTGGGTCAATATTACCAGTTCATCCGTTTGGGATTCCAGGGTTACAAGGAAGTACAGTACAACTCACTGACCATCGCCAAATATATCCATGACGAAATCGGCAAGATGGCTCCGTTCGTAAACTATTCCGACGAAGTTGTGAATCCACTGTTCATCTGGTACTTGAAACCGGAATATGCAAGAGCTGCCAAATGGACTCTGTATGACCTGCAGGACAAGCTGTCACAACACGGTTGGATGGTACCCGCCTATACACTGCCTTCAAAGCTGGAAGACTACGTCGTAATGCGCGTCGTTGTTCGCCAAGGATTCAGCCGCGACATGGCAGACATGCTGCTGGGTGACATCAAGAATGCCATCACGGAGCTGGAGAAACTGGATTACCCGACTCCTACCCGTATGGCACAGGAAAAGAACCTGCCGGTGGAAACCAAAATATTCAACCACGGATGCCGTACACATAAAAAGTAACAACTAATATGGAAAAGAAAATATCAATTTCACAAATAAAGGAGGTTGCCCAAGAAGCCTACAATGAGGTGAAGGGCAGCACAGGAGGCAAGAATGCGGATTATATTCCCTACCTTGCCAACATAGACTCCAAACTATTCGGACTCAGCATCTGCCTGATGAACGGGCAGACCATCAATATAGGTGACACAGACTATCGTTTCGGTATAGAGTCCGTCTCGAAGGTACACACAGCCATCCTTATCCTGCGCCAATACGGTGCGCAGAAAGTGCTGGACATGATAGGTGCCGATGCCACGGGACTACCGTTCAACTCCATCATCGCCATCTTGCTGGAAAACGACCACCCTTCCACTCCATTGGTAAATGCCGGTGCCATTTCCGCCTGTTCCATGGTACAGCCAGTGGGAAACTCCGACAAGAAATGGGATGCCATTGTACAGAATGTCACTGAGCTGTGCGGCTCCGCCCCACAACTCATCGACGAACTGTACAAATCGGAAACGGCTACCAACTTCAACAACCGCTCCATTGCCTGGCTGCTGAAAAACTACAACCGCATCTACGATAATCCGGACATGGCTCTCGACCTCTATACTCGCCAGTGTTCTCTCGGCATCACGGCCCAGCAACTGGGCATTGCCGCAGGAACCATCGCCAATAACGGTGTGAACCCCGTCACCAAACAAACGGTGTTCGAAGCCAGCCTGGCACCGAAAATTACGTCGATGATTTCGACCGTAGGCTTCTACGAGCATTCCGGCGACTGGATGTACACCGCCGGCATACCGGCCAAAAGCGGTGTAGGCGGTGGTGTAATGGCCGTATTGCCCGGTGTCATGGGAGTATCGGCCTTCGCTCCTCCCCTAGACGAAGCGGGAAACTCCGTAAAGGCCCAATCGGCAATCAAGTTCATCATGAACAAGCTCGGCCTGGGTGTATTCAACGGTGATAACGTAACGATTACAGAATAAGTTTCTCTTTTTAGTTATGAGTTATAGGTTATGAGTTATTTGTTGGTAGGCACCGTAATCAGCAAATGACTTATAGCTCATAACTTATGACTTTATAATGGACTTCATCATGAAAATGGCTCTATCAGAATTTGTATTGCGGGAAAAAGGTATCTATGGCATACTGCATGTCATTATATTGATACTGTCGCTATTTTTAGTTATCAGCATCTCTGTCGACACGTTCAAGGGGATCCCCTTTTACGAACAGTCGGTCTACATGAAAGTACAGTTGTGGATATGTGCCCTGTTCCTGGCAGATTTTGTATTGGAATGGTTCCTGGCAGAGAAGAAGGGTCACTACGTGGCCACGCATTTCATTTTCCTGCTGGTAGCTATACCCTATCAAAACATCATTGCCTATATGGGATGGACTTTCTCACCCGAGATAACCTATATGCTGCGTTTCATCCCATTGGTGCGGGGTGGTTACGCCATGGCTATCGTGGTGGGTTGGCTGACGTACAACCGCGCATCGGGACTGTTCGTTTCCTACCTTACCATGTTGCTGGCCACTGTCTATTTTTCCAGTCTGGCCTTTTATGTCATGGAGCATGGTCCCAATCCTTTAGTCAAAGGATATGGAGACGCCTTATGGTGGGCATTTATGGACGTGACGACGGTGGGTTCCAATATCATAGCAGTCACTCCCACCGGACGGGTACTGTCCGTACTGCTGGCTGCGCTGGGCATGATGATGTTCCCTATCTTTACAGTGTATGTAACGAGCCTGGTCGAACGGCGCAATAAGGAAAAAGAAGAGTTCTACAAGAAAGTTGCACAGAAGCCCGCGCCCAAAGCCGACGCTTCCTGAATAGTTAAAACCTGAACTTTCACTTATCCGTTGGGAACAACTCTCCCCAAGTGTTGTTATAGACGCTGATTTTGAATATATTTTTCATCTAAAACCTTAACTTATGGCAAATATTAAACAAACAGTGAAGCTGGGTGTATTTACCCTGGCAATCATGAATGTGACGGCAGTAGTATCCCTACGTGGACTTCCTGCCGAGGCCGTGTACGGAATGAGTTCGGCCTTCTACTACTTATTTGCAGCCATTGTTTTTCTGATTCCGACGTCACTTGTCGCCGCGGAACTGGCTGCCATGTTTCAAGACAAGCAAGGCGGTGTGTTCCGCTGGGTGGGCGAAGCCTACGGAAAAAAACTGGGCTTCCTTGCCATCTGGGTACAATGGATTGAAAGTACAATCTGGTATCCTACCGTATTGACATTCGGTGCCGTATCCATTGCTTTCATCGGCATGAACGACGTACACGACATGTCACTGGCCAACAACAAGTATTACTCACTCGTTGTTGTCCTCATCATCTACTGGCTAGCTACGTTCATTTCCATGAAGGGCATGAGCTGGGTAGGTAAAGTGGCAAAGGTCGGCGGCCTGGTCGGGACTATTATCCCTGCCGCACTGCTGATTATCCTGGGTATTATCTACCTTGCCACCGGCGGACACTCCAACCTGGATTTCCACAGCAGCTTCTTCCCCGACTTGACGAACTTCGACAACGTGGTGCTTGCTGCCAGTATCTTCCTCTTCTATGCCGGTATGGAAATGGGCGGTATCCACGTAAAAGACGTGAACAATCCCTCCAAGAATTATCCGAAGGCAGTGTTCATCGGTGCGGCCATTACGGTTATCATCTTCGTGCTCGGTACTTTCTCACTGGGCATCATCATCCCGGCCAAAGACATCAGTCTGACACAGAGTCTGCTTGTAGGCTTCGATAACTATTTCCATTACATCCGCGCCTCCTGGCTGTCACCCATCATCGCCATTGCTCTGGCATTCGGGGTGCTGGCAGGTGTATTGACATGGGTTGCCGGTCCGTCCAAAGGTATCTTTGCCGTAGGAAAAGCAGGCTACATGCCTCCGTTCTTCCAGAAGACAAACAAACTGGGTGTACAGAAGAACATCCTTTATGTACAAGGCGGTGCAGTAACCGTACTGAGCCTTCTGTTCGTAGTCATGCCTTCCGTACAGAGTTTCTACCAGATTCTGTCACAGTTGACCGTAGTCCTCTATCTTATCATGTATATGCTGATGTTCTCCGGAGCCATCGTGCTGCGTTATAAGATGAAGAAGCTGAACCGTCCGTTCCGTATCGGCAAGAATGGCAACGGATTGATGTGGCTCATCGGTGGTCTTGGTTTCTGCGGGTCATTGCTGGCATTCGTATTGAGCTTTATCCCACCCAGCCAGATTTCAACAGGCAGCAACACTGTATGGTTCTCCGTGCTCATCATCGGTGCGCTGATTGTAGTCATTGCCCCATTCATTATTTATGCTTCCAAGAAACCGTCCTGGGTTGACCCGAACAGTAGCTTTGAACCGTTCCATTGGGAAGAGCAACCTGCTGTGCAGACAGCCGGTAAAAGTGCAACAAATATGGCTACCGGTAGCGCCACTGCCAGCAGCAATGGCACAAGTAATTCCGCCACAAGTGGAAATACGGCAAAAGACACAACCAATATCCCCAAAGGATAAAAGGTTATAAGTTGAAACTAAAAAAGGAATATCCCCGAAATCACCGGGAATATTCCTTTTTTATTGTTATATGATACCAGAAGAGGGAATATTCAGAAATCCAATTCCTGCATTCTCTCCCACGCCCTTCTGCTCTCCTCCACCAACTCTTGCATGACCGACGCCACAGACTGCACTCCCTTTCCATGCAGCAAGGCAGATACCTGCCCTATTTCCAGTTCCCCTTCTTCCAAGTCACCTTCAAAAATACCACGTTTGGCACGGCCACGCCCTAAAAGGATACGAAGTTCTTCCTCTGAAACTCCCACAGCCTCAGCAGCCTCTACGGCGCTGCGAAAGTTATTGCGCACCAGACGCACCGGAGCCAATTTCTTCAAAAGCAGACGGGTATCCCCTTCTTCCAAATGCAAGCAGTAATCCTTAAATACCTCGTTTGCAGAACTCTCTGCCGTCAAGGCAAAGCGTGTACCAATCTGCACACCTTCCGCACCCAGCACCCGGGCAGCCAGCATGGCCTCACCCGTTGCAATGCCACCGGCGGCAATCAGCGGAAGTGTAGTAACTGCACGTACAGCTGGTATCAGGCACAGGGTGGTAGTCTCCTCCCTCCCATTGTGCCCACCGGCTTCGAAGCCTTCGGCAACTATTGCATCAACACCCGCCTCTTCTGCCTTCACGGCAAAACGCGAGGACGAAACAACATGCACCACCGTGATGCCACGCTCGTGCAACCAACCAGTCCATTTCTTCGGGCTGCCGGCAGATGTAAATACAATCTTCACTCCCTCGTCGGCCACAATCTGCATTATCTCTTCTATCTGGGGATACATCAAGGGAATATTCACACCAAAAGCATGATGCGTAGCCTCACGGCATTTCCTGATATGCTCCCGCAACGTTTCGGGATGCATCGAACCTGCGCCGAGCAAGCCCAGCCCTCCCGCATTGCTTACAGCAGCAGCAAGTCTCCAGCCGCTACACCACACCATACCACCTTGAATTATCGGATATCTTATTCCAAATAGAGAAGTCACTCTGTTCATTATTACTTTTTTTAAAGGTTTACTAATGAAAACAAGAAGAGGAGAAAGAAAGTTCAAAATTTGACAAAAAGTGATAAATTACTGTTGTTCCAAAACAGTTATCGAATCTCCATACGCCTTCAATACTTCCAGCGTACGGGCACGGCGCTTGCGGCCTTTGAAATTCCAAAACTCACGGGTAAAAGGTGTCATCAGGTCTAAACCGGAAATTCCACCGCCACTGGCACCCTGCCAACCGCCCACAGCCATATTATTGGCCCGCTCCGTCACCCGGTAACGCAAACCGGTTGCTTCAATCTGCTCCACCGTCTCACGCGGACCGGCATCAAACGGATGTTTAGCCCAGTTCGTAGGAATCATCAGAATCTTAAGCGCATAGAATTCATCTCCTCGCCAAGTATCCTTGTCTACCTTGATTTTTTTCTGATAAATGGGGTCCCAATTATATTTGGTATTGGCTGTATAAGGACGTAAGGTAAGCACCACTTTTTTCTCGGGCGCTTTCGGCATGACGGGCAATGAATTATCAAAATCCATCCACGACTTGTCCATCACCGCTTTCGGAGTACCCAGAGAATTGTTCATTTCCAATTCCTGCAATACCTCCGGATTCAGTTTTACCTCCCCCTCGCCCTTCAGCAACCGGTTCAGCCTCAACGAGTCCTGAGGGGTCCAGTTTTGGGCATAGCAAGGGAAGGCTACTGCACAGAGCAGCCCCCAAACAAGTATAGATATCTTCACCTGACAGTTTTGATTACTTAATCCCTAAAAACATTTCACCACCACATATATCCGCTGCCACAAAGCGGTTCGTCATAGCAGGGATCAATCGTCCACATAGTCCGTGGATACTTACGGGTTTCCCACCAGCGGCGGTAGCGCGAAGCGGCATCCAGCACCTCTTCGTCCGAAAGGAAATAGATACCTTCATAATTCTCCGCATCCGTATGTACCATCTTGCATCCCATCGAAGCATTGTTCCCGAGGCGGATAGTCTCTACCGTCCACAGGATGCATTCGCCCAAACGCAGCTTGCCACCTGCCGAATAGGATACCGGAGCCAGGGGGAAAGAGGGAATGACCGTCAAGTCCTCGGCATACTTCAGCAATTCCTCTATATCTTCGGAAGTGAACTTGGGCATGTTACTCAATCCATCCGGACTTTGGGTAGAATATTTGCCAGCCTTCAACTGCTTGACAAACAAGTCTACATCCGGATGGTTGTAGTCCAACGTTTCTTTGCTGCAAGAGCCCAAAGAGAGAACAGAAAGAGTAAAGAATACGAGCAGCATAGTCTGCCCGAATATATGTAATTTATTGTATAGAGTCTTCATATTTGTATGGTATTTAAGATTAATAAGTCATGCGCACGCCGCACAACAGATTCAGATTGGTGGGCCGTTCCGTACGCAAGGTTCTTGTCTGCGAGTCCGTATCGAAATGATGGGATACAGACGGCTCTGCAAACAAGGCAAAACGGTTGTTCATTTTATAGCGTACCCCTACTCCGGCAGCAACCGACAACTGTACCGGCTCTGCACCGAAACCATTGTCCGGAGCACCTGCAATGCATTTCTCGGCTGCTCCACCTACCATAGCATAGAAATCCACTTTCGGCGTACTGGCCAGCATCATGTTCAGCCTTACCGGAATTCCCAGCGTATGCAACGTATGGTCACCATCCAAGCAATTATACTGAAGACCGGCTTCCAAGGAGAAATGCTTGTTCAAACAACGTTCCACGCTTACCCCGGCCGTGAACGGCATATGGAAATTCCCTTTCGGCAGGGAAGTGCCGATGCCTGCTTTCAATGCCCAATTACGGGGCTTAGATGGCGATACAGCCACAGACTTTGCCGGTTCTTCCTCAGAAGATGGCAGCATTCTATCTATATCAGCATCCTTATGGCCAGGATTTGAATGGTAGTTCCCGTTTCCGGCCGGAGTTCCGTTACTGTAATAACCGTTTCCCGGCTGCTGCTGGTTTCCGTACACCCGTTGGGTAATCCGGATGGAAACATGGACAGACATGGATTCATCCTCATCGGCCTGCGCCGTCAATCCTGCCGGAATGCCGTTGGCGGGATGCTGTGTACCGGGCTTTTGTGCCATGGGGTTGGCCTGATGGATAGAGGGAAAACTTTCCTGCACCACATCCCCGTTCAAGTTACCTTCCGGCGTCATGGCCGCCACTTGTGTAAAGGCCTCCTTGATTTCCTCTTTCGGAGAGAAATACCAGAAAGCGGCAGAAGCAGCTCCCAGTACAAATACAACAGAGGCGGCTGCGGCTACGCGGTGAAACCTCGGAGAAAGAAAAAGCTGCCTCCTGCCTTTTGCGGCAACCGGTGACGGCAAGTCACGTTGCAACCCTTCCCAGAAGTCCTCCCGCACTGTCATCTCTGCGCCGGCAAGACGACTGCGGAACAAACCGGTTATTTCATCATTTTCTCTCATATTCAGTATATTCTTTAATTCTTTTTATCAACAAACACTTAGCACGATGCAACTGCGAGGTAGACGAATGCTCTTTGATGTGGAGGATTTCGGCTATTTCCTTGTGCGATTTCTCCTCAAAGACGTATAAGTTGAATACAGTACGGCATCCATCGGGAAGTTCCGCCACGAACGCCATCAGCATTTCTTCGGAAATACGGCCTCCGGTTTCGGCAATGCCTGCTTCATCCGGAATGTCGGGCAATTGTTCCTCATTCACCACCAGTTGGCTGAAACGTTGCTGTTTCCGCAGGTAGTCTATCGCCTGCGTCACCATTACCCTTGTCACCCAGGTACTCAATGCACATTCGCCACGGAAGGTGAAGTGGGTGAAAATTTTGATGAAGCCATCGTGCAATACGTCATGGGCCGCATCGACATCGCCCGTATAGCGGTAACATACCGCCAGCATCTGCTTGGAGTAGAGGGTGTATAATTCCTTTCGGGCGGAATCCTTTCCTGCCCGGCAGCCCTCAATCAGTTCTATCTCATTTTCCAATGTCAGTGCTCGTTTTACGGACGCCTCTTCGCGTCGTTTGTTAGTTAGACGCAGCATTTTTGAAAATGCTGCTGAATTAAATACAAAAAGATGTTAAAGAACGGAGATTACTTATATTTGGCTTTCAATACTTGAATCTGCTTGGCCAGCCTTTCATCCAATTCATCAAATTCATGCCAATACAGAAAACCGGGAACCATGTTGACGTAATTGATAAATTTCTTATACTGCACAAGAAACAAGGCCTGGTCCCGAAGACTGTCGTCACCATCAAAAACATGCGCCAACTCCCTGGACATGGCAGCACTCATAAGAGCATCTGTTTTCGTTGCATAGTAATCACCGACATCCCTCTGTTTCCTGCCCAACTCAAAATAAGTCTGCAATACATCCTGCAACATACGTTTGTCCGGTATATACTGCATCAATGAAGAACCTTTCAGCACATCCAGCGCATCTGTCCTATAAGAGAATTCATCCATATTATTGAAAAGCTTGCCATACTTCCACAGAGTATCTGTCGGTATCTTGGATACATCCATATCATGTTCCTTCAACAGCAGACTCATGTGTATGTCAATATCCAACAAGTGCTTTATATTACGGAGCTCCTGCTTATTATATTCCAACTCTTCCGTTATCAGCTGCATCGTAGCACGCACTTCCTTTTGGCGGGCGTTCTCGGTAATCCGGTCGTTTCCCCAGAAAGTGACAATGATGCCCGCAGCCACAATACTGAACTGACGGAAATAATCACCTATGCGCCAGCTTTTTATCTTATGGTTCAACCTGTTAAAGCTTGTCTTTCCCATATCTTTTCATTCTAAATGATACTTTTTCTCAAGCGCTTGTATTGCCTCGTCTATACGTTTTCCCACACGTTCTACATAGTCCGGCGTAAAATAGTTCCGCGCTACCCTGACAAAGTTCCGTACCGACCTGTCCGACAAGTAAATATCCCACGCCTCATATCCTCCACGATTTATCTGGTCCGTCTGTTCGTCAGTCAATGCCAAATGGAAAGGAACCATAATTTCGTCCTTCATATCGTAATAGCCATTCATAGTCGCCCTAAATCCATCCAATACCTCATAGATTCCGGTCAACTGCAACAGTAGCTCTTTATCTGAAATCTTCTGCATCAACATGGAGTTTTTAAGTATATCCAATGCATTCTGACTATAATAAAAACTGCGGATATGCCCCATAAGAAAGCGGAACTGTATCAATGAATCTTCCGGTATCGTCCGATGCTTTAAGTCATGCTCCACCAATAAGCTGGAAAGACGTTCATCCTCTCTAAACTCTGAAACGATACTCTTATAATTTTCCCGGTTACTTTTCAGTTCATCCCTAATCAGCGACATGGTGGCTTGAATATCCTTTTTCTCGGAGTTTTGAGTAACCAACTCACTACCGACAAAAGTAATCAGTACGCCAATCACCACAATGGAAGTCTGCCGGATGTAGTCTCCCACTTGCCAATCTTTGACAGTTGTTTTTACTTTATTCCATGTTATGTTTTTCATATCTTCCTACGCTATTATCCATTACTCTGAAACACATCATCCGTTATAGCCAAACGCATCATCTATCCGTCCCCAACAGACCATCTGTTTCACCCCAATACACCATCTGTTTTTTCAGGAGTCATTACTCTGCTGGTTATCAAGAGAAAGCCTCTCATAAGTCTGCCGTAATGCAGCATTCTTTATGAGAGGCTTTCCTTATTATTCTGCAATAATGCTTTCCGCCTTTGTCAACATGCTTTAAAGCTCATGTCCAATCCTTTCACAGAGTGCGTCAAAGCTCCTACGGAAATAAAATCCACACCGCATTCGGCATAGTCGCGGAGCGTATCAAACGTGATGCCGCCGGAAGATTCCGTTTCATAGCGGCCGCCTACCATCTCTACGGCCTTCTTTGTCATTGCCGGCGTAAAGTTGTCGAACATGATACGGTCTACACCGCCCAGGTCGAGCACCTGCTGCAATTCGTCGAAGTTGCGCACTTCTATTTCTATCTTGAGGTCCTTGCCTTTTTCCTTGCAATATTCCTTCGCACGGTTGATAGCCTTGTCGATTCCTCCGGCAAAGTCCACATGGTTGTCTTTCAGCAAAATCATATCGAACAAGCCGATACGGTGGTTTACACCGCCACCGATTTTCACTGCCATTTTCTCGAGGATACGCATGCCCGGAGTAGTCTTGCGGGTATCGAGTACACGGGTATTCGTACCTTTCAGTTGCTCGGCATACCTATGTGTCATGGTGGCAATGCCACTCATGCGCTGCATGATGTTCAGCATCAGACGCTCCGTTTGCAACAAAGACTGTATCTTGCCTTCCACAATCATGGCCACATCACCCGGCTTTACGGCTGTACCGTCATTAATGAACACTTCCACCTTCATGGTAGGATCGAAACGGCGGAACACCTCCTTTGCTATCTCGATACCGGCCAGGATGCCCGGTTCTTTTATCAACAGTTTGGATTTGCCCATTGCCGTAGCAGGAATGCACGAAAGGGTTGTATGGTCTCCATCGCCTATATCTTCGGCGAAAGCCAGGTCTATCAGCCTGTCAATCAATTCTTCTTCCTTATTCATCTGTTTTATCTATCCTTATTTGATGTATGACATATTTGTTCTGTACTTTTCTGAAGAAACAATTCACCCGAAAGTTTCCATTTGCGGTCATCAAGGTACCGATGACGAAACCGGACTCATCGCGCTTCCCCTGATGGTTCACATTAAAACTGCCGACCTTGTGGTTGGAGAAGAAAGCAGCCATTGTGCCCTCTGCCGTCCGCTTATCGGCGTGGGTCGACTTATTCTGAATGATTAAATCGACCTTGTCACCCAGATACTTGTTGAGCTCCTGAGAGTTTCCTTCCTTGAAGGCTCCAATCACTCCCTCGGGAACATTCTGGGCCAGCAGCACAGACGTCCAAATGAAGAGACCGGTCAACAAAAAGATTACCCGTTTTTTCATTTTCACAAGTATTTATGATAGGCAAAGGTAAGCATTTGTCTCAAAATACAATAAAAAAATGCTAAATTTGTGCGCTAATCAAAACAGAACCAGTATGAAAACTACTCTGCTCGTTGTAGGACGAACTGTAGAACAACACTTTATAACAGCCATCAACGACTATGTGCAACGTACCAAGCGTTATCTCTCATTCGAGATGGAAGTCATCCCCGAACTGAAAAACACCAAGAGTCTCTCCATGGAAGTGCAGAAGGAAAAGGAAGGGGAACTGATATTGAAAGCTCTCCAGCCGGGAGATGTGGTCGTACTGCTGGACGAAGGTGGAAAAGAAATGCGCTCCATAGAGTTTGCAGACTATATGAAGCGCAAGATGAATACCGTGAACAAACGGCTGGTATTTATTATCGGAGGCCCTTACGGATTCTCCCCCAAAGTGTACGAAGCGGCACACGAGAAGATGTCCCTCTCACGCATGACCTTTTCCCATCAGATGGTGCGCCTCATCTTTGTGGAGCAACTCTACCGGGCGATGACCATACTGAACGGGGGGCCGTATCATCATGAATGATGAATTTCAGCTCCGCGACACCTGGAATCCCTTATCCGAGAGTGACATTTCTACGAACCTGGCTCTCGGATTCGGTACATTCAGCGTCAAGGTCTCACGGATGCGCAGGGCTGCCTGCGGATCCTTAGCCACCATATACAGATAACCTCCCCCACCGGCTCCCGGCAGTTTATATCCTAAGGTATAGTCTTTTATCTGACAGATGATGTCCTCTACGGCAGGAGGATTTGTTCCACTGTCCAGTGCCTTCTTCTGCATCCATGTCTTGCCTACCAGTGTTCCGAAACTCTTGAAGTCATTCCGTTGAATGGCTTCGGCCATATCCAAGGCATGTGCTTTCATCTCTTCTAATAACCCCAGGTGCAGGGAAGAGTTGAGGAACATGGAGCGTACTATTTCTGCAAGGATGCCCTTGGCTGTACGCGTAATGCCCGTATAATACAGCAGATGGCAATCGCGGTATTCCGGATGGGTAAACAAATGCTCGGGCAACCAGCGTACCAATGGCTGCTGGGCAAATCCAGCCTCCGTCTGCAACAGTTTGATGCCTTGCAATACCCCACCGTATTGGTCTTGCCAACCGCCACCGGTCGTCAGCAACTGTTCCAGGGCAAGCGTACGGCGGCATATTTCGTTCTTATCCCACATCAGTCCGCAAAAGTCACTCAATGAACCCAAGACAGTAGAAGCCAAAATGGAGCTTGTGCCCAGACCGGAACCTGCAGGTATGGCAGAAAGCAATGTAATCTCTATACCTGTGCCGAAGGCTTCCAGTTGTTTTTCCAGCGAAGGATAAGCCGTTTCTGAAAAAGCCGGAACAAACCCGGCCAGCGCCAATGCTGCTTTGGGAATGGAAAAGGGGGAACCTATCATGCAATAGGATTGCAATTCCTCAAAAGTATTCACCACCTCCATGGCTCCCATATCAATGGAGCGCAACACGATGCGATGCTCCGCGCAAGGTTTGATGTACACTTGTAAAGGCGGCTGCCCGTTCAGTTCAATGGCAATATTCACCACACTCCCACCGGCAAACAAGGAGTAAGGCGGAGTGTCCGTCCATCCTCCCGCCATATCTATGCGTACGGGGCTACGCCCCCATACAATCTGGTCACTATACACATTCAGGCGAGGACTGCTCTTGCGTTCATACAAATCGGTCAGCAATCCTTCGCGCAACAAGCTGAATGCGGCCTGCTCGTCTGCCTTGAAGTCCCTTCCGTCCAGCTTCTCAATCTGTGCACGCAGCATCCGGTTATGGATACGCTGCATCAGCGAGGCATCTGTCGGCAACACTTCCGGCTTGTCAATGCCGAATTTATGGAATTTACCGGCCACATCCATCAAGTCGAGTTGATAGAATACACTCTTTGCATGGTTGCGTGCCAGCACTTCCCAGTTTCCTTTGCAGAAGCTCTCCCGCTGTGCATACAGCAGACGCAAGTCGGCTTGTGCTGAAATTTCGTCGGCGGACAACCGACGACTTTCCAGCCAGACAGCCTTTCCTTCCGTCAAGCCCGGTTCGGAAACCATCCATCGAAGCACTGTCCCCATCTGCTCTTTATCTTCCACAACCGGGAAGATGGCAGCAGCCTGCAGGTCCTCTTTTCTGCCGGTGATGTCTTCCACCGACAATTCCCGTTCGACCAGCCATTCCGAAAACGACATCCCAAGGAACAGTGTCTTTTCATCCCGAATATCCCCCTTAAAAGTATCGTCAAAACCATAGGGGCGTACTGCCCAGCGCTGGTCGGCAAGCGGAACTATATCAATGCAGATACCGTCTGGAATGGTCAGCCTCCAGTCATTCTTGGGAACACCCGTGATAATCTGCCGTGCCCCCAGCCGCCAAGAAGCTCCAACAAAGCTGTTTTCAATCCAAAGACTGTCGTTCTTCGGAGTAAGGGGGAGATGCACTTCTGCATTCTGCACAAAGATGACCGGATTGGGCTTCAACTTCCGGTGCATAATCTGGCGCTGGTCGTAGACCTTATTCTGTAAGGTGACGGTTGAAGACAACAGTTCGCGGCTTGTTCCATAATGGTAGAATTCGCCTCCGGGCAAAGGCAATATGGCGACGGAGAGGCTATTCAGCTCTTCATCCTCAATACGGGGATGATTTCCTAAGGACAAGCCAAAGTCAGCATACAAGTCATAGTATTTCAAGTCGGAATATGGCGTATCCACGTCCAAAGCCCCATCTGCCTTCTGCGAACGTTTCATCAGCAAGTCAACGGCCCGGTCGCTCAATAGCCAGATGCCGATATCCATTAAAAAGAGATGTGTCTTGGAGAGGTTTTCCAATTCTTCCAGAGAGGGTTTCTGAAGCATGAAATCCAAGGATTCCGGTTGATTCCGGTCCGAGATAAACACACCATGATGTGTGGCGAGCAACGGGTCTACCCACAGTCCATAGCACACCACATCTGCATCGGGAATCTCTTGAAGCGGCTTTTCCGCACGGATATATACGTCACCACTGGCAATCAGCGTACGCAGTCTTTCGGGAGCCCGCTCCATTATCTTTTCGTAAAGTGGGAGTTGAAGGGATAATAAATTCTGTCCCAGTTTTTGTCCACGCGCCCAGCGAAACACCGGAATCGGGGTCAATATCTTGCCCGACGGTGCATATCCCGGTAAACGACGGCTTTGTCCTCCGGCATGCAGCAGAATACGCTTCTCTATTGGAATGCTTTTCTCTGTTGGAATGCACTTTTCTGTTGGAATACGCTCCTCCGCCCAATACTTCCTATCCCGTTCCTTCTGCCATTCTCTCAAGAGCCAGGTAGTTCCCCCACCCGAGCCAAGTTTCATTCCCACCGGGTCGGAAGTACAAAACCATTCCGTACGGTCTACATTTTCCAGTTCATAGAATGCCGACACCAGATTAGGCGGCAAAGACAATAATTTCTGCATATCAATCGCTGTATTGCTTACTATTTGACAGCAAAGTAAAATAATATTAGGCAATTGACATAGAAAGTTTCAATTTATTTCTTTGGTATCAAACTTGTGTTCCTTTACAGAAATACGACTGAGTATATAGGCGATTTATAAAGGATACAAACAATTAATAGCGTGCAATACACGATACCAACAACATGTCGCACAAGAAGTTAACAACGTGTCATACAAAAAACAAATATCGTGTCCGCAGGATATTAACTTCCTGCAAACACGATATTAATTCGCTTTTACACAAAACTATACGAGGCTAACGACCTGCTGCAACAACCCCGACAATTCGAAAGTAGCATTCTTAATATCCGAAATCCGGTTCTTGCCTTCTGTCGTAAGAGAAAAACGCATCTGACGCTTATCTTCCTTACCTATCAGACGGGTAATGAGCTTCTTTCCCTCGACAGAGCGAATGACCTTTGAAGTGTTGGAGGCAGACAAACCCAGTGCCTCGGCTATTTCGCTGGAAGTCAGCTTAGGAGTATTGAGCAGCGTGCACAACAGCATTCCTTCATTCAGCGACAAATCGTACATCTGCGTAAACTGTACCTCGAACTCGGCAATAGCCCGATAAACATCACGGATTTTACATAAAGTCTCCATATCTCGTCCTCCTATATAAATAAATTCACATTTGCCTTGTCCGCACGTTCCATATAGGTAGCCACGCCGCCGATGGTTACTTCATCCAGAAGTTCTTCGTGCCGAATGCCCATCATATCCATAGACATCTGGCAAGCGATGAATTCCACTCCCTGCGCCAATGCCTGCGAGCGCAACGACTCCAGAGAATCCACTCCCTTGCGCTTCATCAAGAAGCGCATCATGCGGCTGCCCATGCCAAACATATTCATCTGCGACAACTTCAGTTTCAAAGAGCTGGACGGCAGCATCATGCCGAACATCTTGCCGAAGAAGTCTTTCTGCACACTGGGTTTCTGCACTTTCTTCAAGACGTTCAGTCCCCAGAAGGTGAAGAAAATGGTTACTTTCTGTCCCGTTGCCGCTGCTCCGTTTGCCAATACGAAGGTTGCCAGCGCTTTGTCCAGGTCGTCACTGAACAAAATCAGCGTCTTTCCCCTACCCCCAGTTACGGGAACATTGGAAACGGATGTACAAGCCGGAGCACCTTTTTCAATGACTACCGTATAGCGTCCTTTCTCGTCATGCTTCTCTATCAATTTATTTCCCGTTGTATCGCACCAGGCAGAAGCGTCGCGGGCAAAACCGGCATCGGTAGCCACAATCTCCACACGCTCACCCTCAGCAATGCTATCCATCGCCTTCTTCACCTGCATGATGGGGCCCGGACATTGCAAGCCGCAAGCGTTTATCTTCAGCGGTTCCTTTCTGGAGACAGATGCCGCTGCGGGAACGTCGTCGTCAGCAGGGCTGGCCGAAGAAGCGGAAGAAGAGTCGCCGCCTGCCGGAACAGATGGAGACGGTAGAGGTGCTGTTGCCGTGGAGTAGGTCTTATAACCACCTATCAGATTGCGCACATTGCGATAACCGCGTCCCATCAAGATGCGCAGGGACAGATAACCGCGCAGACCCACAGCACAGAAAAGCACTACCGGCTTGTCCGTAGGTATCTCTGCCAGATGCTCGCGCATTTCGTCCAACGGGATATTGACAGCTCCCGGAATGGTGCCGAAAGAGAACTCCTCGGGCGTACGGGTATCTATCAGCATCACTTTATCCTTCTCTTCTACCAGCTCGCGCCAAGAGATGACGGGCATAGCACCGCTGATAATGTTCGATGCTGCATAGCCACCAATAGCGATGGGGTCTTTGGCCGAGGAGAAAGGAGGTGCGTCCGTGTGCTCCGTCTCCATCAAGTCGTAGACTGTGCCACCCCGCTTGATGAGTCCGGCAATCTGGTCGATTCGCTTGTCCACTCCCTCGTAACCGATACATTGCGCACCATAGAGTTTACCGGTTTTGGGATGGAAAGTCAGTTTCAAGGTCAAAGGTAGGGCATCCGGATAGTAACCGGCATGAGATGCCGAGTGAGTCACCGAGCTTTGATATTCCATGCCCCACTGCTTCAAGCGTTTGGCTGCAAGGCCCGTAGAGGCTACCGTCATGTCGAATACTTTGGCAATGGAGGTGCCGATAGCTCCTTCGTAGGAAACAGTATTGCCAAACACCATATTATCAGCAACGATACGTCCCTGGCGGTTGGCAGGATTTGCCAGATAATTGAGCCAGGGCTTTCCGGTCAGCGGATGAGGATATTCGATGGCATCGCCCACAGCATAGATGTCTTTTTCGGAAGTCTCCAAGTGTTCGTCTACCCAGATACCGCCCATCTCGCCCAGTTTCAAGCCGGCTTGTTGCGCCAATGCAGTGGCAGGACGCACACCGATGGAGAGTAACACCATATCGGCAGGAATGGCCTTTCCGCTTTTCAGGAATACGGTGATTCCGTTGTCCGTACGCTTGAAGTGGGTTACGCCTTCTTCCAGATAGAGGGAGACACCTTTCTGCAACAGATGCTGATGAATAGGTGCCGCCATAGAGAAGTCGATAGGCGCCATCACCTGATTACCCATTTCGACTACAGACACATGAACACCGGCATGATGCAGGTTCTCCGCCATTTCCAATCCGATGAAACCGGCACCTACCACCACGGCGCGTTTCACCTGCTTGTCCGAGATATAAGCCTTGATATGGTCGGTATCTTCTACATTGCGCAACGTGAAGATGCCTTCGGAATTAATGCCTTCCAAGGGGGGCTTCACGGGGTTAGCACCGGGAGAAAGCAAAAGTTTGTCATAGCTTTCATCGTACTCCTTGCCTTCCGCATTGCGTATGGTAACGGTCTTGTTTTTGGGATGGATGGCGATTACTTCATTCTGCACACGCACATCAATGCGGAAGCGCTTGCCGAAAGATTCGGGTGTCTGTACCAACAGCTTCTCGCGCTCTGCTATCACTCCACCTATATAATAAGGTAAACCACAATTAGCATACGAGATGTAAGGGCCTTTCTCCAATAAAAGGATTTCAGCCATTTCGTCCACTCTTCTCAGTCGGGCGGCTGCCGTGGCTCCACCTGCTACACCGCCAATGATTACATATTTCATAATTCTTCGTTTTTTAAGTTTGATGATGCAAAGAAAAGAGTTATTTTCAATAAAACATAATTTCCAAAGGAAAATATTATTAAAAGACTCATTTTTAATAAGAATAGGCATAAAAAAACGGATTATTACAAGTTTTTACACCTATAATAATCCGTTCAGTATGCAAGTTTTTATAAGCTTACCAACCAAGCCGAGCAAGACCGACAGCACTATACCATGAAGTAGAACGATAAGCGGCATTAGCAGCTTGAGCAGCAGCAGAAGTGGCAGTGGAAGGTATATAATGGCTAACCCCATTTGCCCGCTTCATGGAGAACATACCAACAGACATCGAAAAAATCATTGGCGTTTTTTTCCAACAGACAGAAGCTGCATCATATGCTTGCTTCCATTCATCCAAGACAACTTCATCCACAACAAGTTTTTCCATCATTTCTACGAAATCATAATAGCCTACATAATAAGACGATCCTACTTTACGCTGATCATAATCAAAGACCGATGATCGAAGAACTTCCCTATCTGCTGTCACTCCCGACAAAGCATTTGCTGTAGCAGCAGCTAAGTTCTCAAGCTCAGAAGATTTCAGCACATCTATAGCAGTACCCATTGTCCAATTGCTATTACTCCCTATTTTTCCAGTATAAATTTCATCATAAGCAGCAAAAGTCCCAATAGCCATTTCTACCGCTGCACCTTTCTGAAATATAAATGGAAACATTCTATCATAGGCAGCACCTGGACCTGGATTCTCAGCAGGGAAACCAATATAGTAATCGCAACAATCACGCAACTCATACGCGACTTCCACCGACTGCATAAAGCAAGCATCAAACATAATAAAGTCAAAATGAGGGGCATTCTGTAATACCGATTTCAAGTCCTCAATATTCATATAATGCCCTCCTCCAGTCTTATCATTTCCTATCCAGCGAGTAGAAGGCAATGGAGTAGGTATCCATCCTTCCCCATGCGACCAATAAATCAAACCATAACTTTCCGCTTTATATAAAGAATTCCCAAACACATCATTGAATACCTCTTGTGTCTCAGCTACTCCACATGAATTTCTATCTTCGTATTCTTTGACTATTGTTTCAACAACAGTACCACCTTTATTTTCAATTTCAATCAAACGAGGAGATCCCGTATCTATATACACCAATAAATGCATATCAGATGTATTATCAATTGAAGCCATCCCAGCTTTCAATTCCTCCAAATCCCCATCCGTAAAGCTAGCCAATGGATTTATACTATTATCCGCTGCCATATATACCAGCACAGTACGTTTCCCATCAACCGGAGGATCAGGTATCGGGTCATCACCACGACACGCCGACATGAACAAGGGGAAAACGAAGAAAAAAAGAAGATATAGTTTTGTTTTCATACTTGAAATCTTATTCCTGCGGTTTTGTAAATGTGAAAGCTTCAGGCTTCACCACCTGCAAAACCATATTCTTACTCTTCTTATACTTACCTTTTACCTTTACAGCCTCTTTTTCCAACTTTTTCCTGTTTTCAGAGAAATAAATCATACAAGTATAGTCCGGCTTCTTCAGATTGTACTCCAGATAGTTCTTGAGCTGGTAAGTGTATAAATCACGCTTGGGCAAGAATCCATTCTTATCCAGCTCTACGCTGTCCAATACCTGGATGTCTGTATAATATACGATGGAGTCATTGAAAGAAGCCGCCACACCAAAAGCATATACAGCCTTTTCCTTATCTTTCATTGTAAAAGCCGAGCACAACGCAAAAACCAAAGCTACGGCACAAAGTATACGAACGTATTTCATTGAGTTATGAGTTATAAGTTATGAATTATCAATGGGGCAAAGATATAAAAAAAACCGCACGCCTACTAAAGACGTACGGTTTTTTAATTCCTTCTATTTGTCGGAAACTAATATTTCTTATTTATCCCAAATAAGATTTGAGCAATTTACTACGATTACTTTGTCTTAATCTTCTAATAGCCTTTTCCTTAATCTGACGCACACGCTCACGGGTCAAGCCGAATTTGTCGCCGATTTCCTCTAATGTCATTTCCTGCTGTCCGATACCGAAAAACATCTGTATGATTTCTTTTTCCCTATCGGTTAACGTAGAAAGAGCTCTATCAATTTCCCTCGCAAGAGACTCGTTCACCAAAGAGCGGTCGGCCATAGGGGAGTCGTCGTTGACCAGTACATCGAGCAAGCTGTTGTCCTCTCCTTCTACAAAAGGTGCGTCCACCGAAATGTGACGGCCGGACACCTTCAGCGTATCAGAGATTTTGTCAACAGGGATTTCCAGTTCATCGGCAAGCTCTTCAGGAGACGGACGACGTTCGTTTTCCTGCTCGAACTTGGAGAAGGCCTTGCTGATTTTATTCAGCGAACCTACCTGGTTCAACGGAAGACGTACAATACGCGACTGCTCTGCCAAAGCCTGCAGAATGGACTGACGTATCCACCATACTGCATAACTGATGAACTTGAAACCACGTGTTTCATCGAACTTTTCGGCAGCCTTGATCAGTCCTAAATTACCCTCGTTAATCAAGTCGGGCAAACTCAAACCTTGGTTTTGGTACTGCTTGGCCACAGATACAACGAAACGCAGATTGGCACGTGTCAATTTCTCCAGTGCAACACGGTCACCCTTGCGGATGCGCTGAGCGAGCTCCACTTCCTCTTCAACAGTAATGAGGTCTTCGCGACCGATTTCCTGCAAATACTTGTCAAGAGAAGCGCTCTCTCTGTTAGTGATACTTTTTGTAATTTTAAGTTGTCTCATTCTTATAATACAGATTTGGGTTGCAAAGGTACGACAAATTATTTTGTTACAATAATTTCATCCCAACTTTTTCACCTTATTTATATCTTATCCTATATAACAAAAAGGATGCCGGTATGTATTGTACCGACACCCCCTTTTTCGCTATTGTTAGCTAATATTATAATCTTCTTACCTAACTATCCCTATTTTTTATTCTTGAGTCAAATCAACGGCATACATTGCACGTTTTCCTGACGAGAACATACCGGTGATGAACAAACCTTGCTCAGGAGACTTTCTTGCCTCTTTCATCGCCTTTTCCAAATCGTCCACCGTCTTCATCGGCACTCCGTTGGCTTTCAGAATGATGAAGCCCTTGCGGATACCTGCATCGGCCATCTTGCCATTGGTAACCCCGGTAACTTCCAGACCGTAACCCAGGTTCAACTGCTTCTTCAGCTCGGAAGATACGGGCTTGAAGGCTGCACCCAAGATTTCCATTCCGGCATCCTTCACTACCTTCGTAGTGCCTTGCTCATTCTTCAGCGTGATTTCGAATTCCTTTTCCTTCTTGTCACGAACCACTGTTACCTTCACTTTGTCGCCCGGACGGTGTTTTGCCAGCATTTCCTGCAAATCCGAGAACTTGTGAATCTTCTTGCCGTTCAATGCTATGATTACATCATTTTCCTTCAAGATGCCGGCAGCGGAACCACCTTCAACAACTTCGGCCACATAGATACCCTCTTTCACACCAAGTTCGTCGGCCTTCTTCTTCAGTTCTTCGGTCCAGCGTTCGTCCATCTGCAGGTCTGTGCTCAAATCACTACCCTTGATGCCAAGGAGCGCGCGCTGCACGGTACCAAACTGTTTCAAGTCGGCTACCACCTTTGTCATAATGCTGGTAGGGATGGCAAAACCATAGCCGGAATAAGCACCCGTGGGTGAGTAAAGCATGGCATTGATACCAACCAGCTCGCCTTTGGCATTCACCAACGCACCACCACTATTACCTTGGTTGATGGCAGCATCCGTCTGAATGAAAGACTGGATGTTTGCAGCTTGTCCATTGGAGGCAGAAGAGCCAATGGAACGGGCTTTTGCACTGACGATACCAGCTGTTACGGTAGAGTTCAGGTTGAACGGATTACCTACTGCCAATACCCATTCTCCCACCTTCAACTGGTCGGAGTCACCAACCGGAATTGTCGGGAAGTCATCCCCTTCAATCTTAATCAATGCCAAGTCCGTGCTGGGGTCAGTACCGATGATGCGTCCTTTCAACTCACGGTCGTCATTCAGTTTCACAGTGATTTCATCAGCACCTTCCACCACGTGATTGTTCGTCACAATATATCCGTCTTTGGAGATGATGACACCCGAACCGAAACCTACACGCGGCTGGGTCTGTATCTGGCGCTGGCGTCCACGACCGTCTCCAAAGAAGAAGTCAAAAATATCCGGCTGTTCTTGTACCGTCTGGGTCTTACTCAACTGAGTGGCACGTATATGCACTACAGCATGGAGCGAACTCTCCGCTGCTTGTGTCAAATCCACAGGCTGGGCATCCGTTGCATGGAAAGCCGCCGGTAGCAGATTATTGGGGTTCTGTTGGAACAACTCGCTGAATGCGGCAGGCTTTTCCTTATTCAGCATCTTATAAGTGGTCAATCCAGCCACTCCAGAGCTCAGGAGCACGATAGCTGCAACTCCAAGGATGTTTTTTGTTGTCTGTTTCATACTATTCTTCCTATTCTTTAAATTGTTAATATTCAAGTTTCGTTTAACATTACGACGTTAAAATAACGACAAAAAACGTTCAGTTATTCCGCTTGTCACTCTTTTTTGTTCTCTTTTAACAGAGGATATTTAGGGCTTAACAGCGGTTAACGGCAAAGACTGACAAATTAGCATTTATGTACGATTGCTGACTGTTAAAGAACTGACAGATAGGGCATAAAAAGACGCATCACCCGTTGCGGCCGAAACGGATGATGCATTTGGGGTAAACAGATGATGCGTTTATACCAAACAGATGATGTGTTCGGGCTGAACGCATCATCTGTTTTTAGAGGGCAGATAGTACCTTAATAATTCAAGTAATCAATGTCCATGTGGTAGTCCCACTGCGGGAAGTAGAGGTTACCTCCCTCCCACTCCACCTCGCCACGCTGGAAGTCGACGGTCTCGCTGCGGGGATACTGCTTTTCGGGCTGTAGCGGCATGCCGTAATCAGTGTTCACAATCATGCGCCAAGAGTCTATACCACCCAGGAAGAAATATTCTTCGTCGGCATTGCGAGCAAAGGCAGGAATGCCGAATGACTGGTCGGCAGGCACCCAACCCACACCCTCAAAATAGACTTCTGCCCAATCGTGCAGATTCCATGCACGGGGATGCATCATGAAGCCGCTCTGGAAATGTGCGGGAATTCCACTGATGCGGCAAAGCGTAATGAACAGCAGGCTGACTTGGCCACAGTCTCCGTGACGGTTGTCCAACACATATTCCGGGATATTCTCAATGGTGGAATATTCGCGTGCAGAAGCCCACGGGAAGTTGTCATTCACCCAACGGAAGATACGTTTGGTTTTCAAGTAGGGGTTGGTTTCACCGGCTGTCAATTTGGCAGCAAGTTCGCGCAAGCGTGGGGAAAAGACGATATGCTTCTCACGCTCGGCAGTATATTCCTTATAAAGGGCGGTCGTCGTATCATAGGGCTGCACATCTTCCGGCTTCAGATTATGCCATTCGCCGTTGGCGGTAAACTCAAAGGTTTCGGAGAATACGGTCGGTTCGCCTTCGACAGCACGTTTCTCCATGTACAATGTACTGTGACGGCACTCGGGCGACGAAAAGGTGTATTGCGGTTCACTGGCCGAAATGAACTCGACATCCTGCTGCCGAGCCTGGTCCTGACGGGGATAGGGCAACCAGCAACGGATGATTTTCCCGGCAGGCACGGCATTGGTATCCACGGTCAACGTGTAGGTGACGCGCATGCGCTTCGGCGCAACAATGGCCTTGCCCTCCTTCTTCACAGCAGAAATGATTTCGGGCAGGTTCTCCATATTCACTTTCTCGCTGCCACTCGGCGAAGAACCTTCCTTGGCTATCTTGATGTCATAGCAAGTGGAGTCCACACGAAACAGATTAGGTCCGGCATTGCGGAAATAGCGTTTCTCTCCATCCAGCATCATGCACTCCAAAGCTTTGGAGGCTTCCCACTGGCGCATCTGCTCATCGGTCACGTCGGGAATATACTTGCGGATATAGTCCTTCACCTGGGATTCCGTCATACAGAAGTCCGTAAGCAGACGTTGGTGCAGGTCGTCCTCCCAATTGTAGGGCTTGCTCTCGGACTTCGTGCTGCATGCAGAAGCTATCACAAACAGAGCGACGGTATACAATAGCTTTCTCATAACTTCACCACTCCAATACCCGGCAAATCGGGCAACGTTATCTTACCTTTCACAACCTCCATACCCTTGAAACGGTCGTTCGCAATCAGCAGACTACCGTCCAAGTCGGCAAAGTCCACTGCCGGAGAGAATTGGGAGGCAGCGGTAATGGCACAAGAGGTCTCGGTCATACATCCTACCATCACTTTCATGTCCAATGCACGTGCCAAAGTCACCATCTTCCAGGCTTCGCGCATGCCGGTACACTTCATCAGCTTGATGTTGATGCCCGTAAAGGCGCCCTTCAAGCCTGCCACATCCTTCAGACGCTGAATGGACTCATCGGCAAATATGGGTAACGGGCTTTGCTGGGCGACCCATGCGATATCGTCCAATTGTTCCTTGGGCATCGGTTGCTCTATCATGACAATTCCTTTTTCGTGCAGCCAATGTATCATATCGAGCGCATGATGTTTGTCTTTCCAGCCCTGGTTGGCATCAATGGCAATCGGAAGGTCTGTCACCGAACGGATGGTCTCTATCATTTCTTTGTCGTTCTCCCGCCCCAGCTTCACTTTAAGGATATTGAACCGGTCGGCACACTCTTTCGTCTTTTCACGCACCACGTCGGCCGTATCAATGCCGATGGTGAAAGTTGTAGAGGGAGTCTTCTCCTTGTCCAAACCCCATATCTTATACCAAGGGGCTTGCAACAGTTTGCCCACAAGGTCGTGCAAGGCGATGTCCACAGCAGTTTTAGCAGCGGAATCCCCTGCCGAGAGGCTGTCTATATAAGCCAGTATATCTTCCAGCTGAAAGGGGTCTGAGAATTGGCCGATGACATCCTGCACCTTCTTCAGAAAAGCCAATACACTGTCCATCGTGCCCAGTTCGTGTTGCAGGTACGGGGGCATGGAGGCTTCACCATAACCGATAATGCCATCATATTCTATCTCGACTTGAACGTCGGGAGTGGTAGTACGCGAGTAGGTGGCCACTGTAAAGACATGGCGCAATTTCAGTTCATAGGGGAAGAAACGCAGTTTCATTTTGGGGGTTACACCTGCCCTACTGTTCACGTTGAACAAGGAAGGAGCGTCATTTCCTCCGGCAAATACATGATTGATTGCCATGCCTGAGCCGAGTGCGGCAAAAGCGGCGGTTTTCAGGAAATCTCTTCTGTTTGACATAATTGTGTGTGTATTAAATGTGCCAATATGCTAATGGGCTAATGTGCCAATGGGCTGCGCTATGTATATGCTACGTTATGTTTGTACCGTCACGCCGCAGGTCATTGGCATATTGGCACATTAGCACATTATTACATTGAATAAAATGGATTCGTTTCCGTTGTATTGAGCGACGCCTCCTTATTTATATAAGGTAACACGCGCGTAGCGAACAACAGTCTACCGAGGTTGTATTCATCGAACAGCTCGTCGTCGGGGCTGAAGCTATTGACGCGCACATCGCCTTGCGAATGGATGAAACGCTTGTTGCCGATATACATGCCGACATGTACCACACGTTCCTTGCGTTCCGGCGTCGCCTTGCGCCCGAAGAAAATCAAATCGCCCGGCTGGAGGTTACTGAAATCAGGAGCGATATTGATATGCTCGCCCACGTATGCCTGCTGGGAAGCATCCCGCGGAATGATGATGTCGTGCATGAAAAGAACGGTGCGCATGAAGCCGCTACAATCCACCCCTTTGGAGGAAGTGCCAGCCCAAAGATAAGGGATGCCCATCATGCTATGCGCCGTGGCTATAATGCTGGCGGCATCCTGCTTCAAGGTGGCACGCCATTTCTTCTCAGGCATGGAGATGGATTTGGAGATATATCCCTGACGGCCGTCGGGATAAGCCACCTTATAAAAGGCACCTTTTGTCCCCTCCCACTTCAGGCGGTTTCCTGCAGCAACATCAGAGACGGTCTGCGATGCCTGGCTGGGCTGTGAGTAGACAAAGCCATAATGCGAAGTCACCACTATTTTCTCTGCATTGTTCCAAGCGGTCAGCTCTTCCCGCGTGACGGGATGTATGCCTACTCGGTGTACCCATGCAATGTAGTTGTCCGGTGTCTGGATACGGTACCAGCCGTCGCGCTGCAACACCCGCACCGGCATACCCATCAAGCCTTGCGTCATCATTTCTGAAGAGAAATCCGGGGCTACCCGAAGATTGCACACAGACACATTGACAATGCCATACGTCTTGCCTTCAAGTCCGGCCTCATCCGGAAGCACTTGCAGACAATCCATCACCGCATATCCTTTCTTTGCCAAACCATCCAGCAAAGCCGTCTTTGCCTCTGCCGAAGTGGTGACACCACGCAACATCACATTCTTTCCGGAGAAAGAGTAATCCACATCGAACAAAGCCACGCGCTTGTCCGGTGCAAACTTTTGTTTCAAACTGTCAGCGAGTTGCGCCACTTCTGCAGGTATTGTACGGTCACCCACTTCCGAAGCGACAGCAAAAAGCGGGATTAACAGAAATAAAGAAAAAAGAGAGGATAACTTTTTCATTGGCCAAAAGGATTTGGGGGTTATTACTAATAGCAAAGCTACGAATTTATTCCGAAATAGATACATGTTTTTAAGATAATTAAGGGTAAAGAATGAAGAATGAAGGATTCATCCGTACTGCATCCGCACACTGCACAACAAATTCTTCATCCTTCATTCTTCATTCTTCATTAATATTCCGTATCTTTGTACCCTATAAAGCAGTTGGTCGGTCTGTCGCTTGCGCCTCGTGCGTATGAGGAAAGTCCGGGCAACACAGAGCGTCCCACTTCCTAACAGAAAGCTGTCCGTGAGGGTAGAGTAACGTAGAAGAAAATAACCGCCGTCGCCCTTGGGCTACGGTAAGGGTGAGAAGGTGGGGTAAGAGCCTACCAGTCTTGTGGCGACACAAGGGCTGTGCGTCTTGGGAGTTGTAAGGTCATGTAAACCGACGTTATGAGAGTTGCTCGCTCCATGTCGGAGGGTAGACCGCTAAAGCTTGTATGGTGACATGCGGCTCAGATAAATGACAGACACTTCTTTAATGGAGAATGGATAATGAAGAATGGATAATTCCTAATTAGGCTTTTTCAGAAACAGAAGAACAGAACCCGGCTTACAGACTGACTGCTTTTTTATTGACAATGGATAATCGAGATAATAGCATGAACAAGCGTATTGCTGCCCTTTGGAAATTCCTCACCTACGACATCTGGCGTATTACGGAAGATGAAGTCACGCGAACGACCTTTTCCGTATACAATATCATCAAGACGATTTATCTTTGCATCAACCGCTTCACCAAAGACCGGATAGTAAACAAAGCCTCGGCGCTGACTTACAGTACGCTGCTTGCCATCGTGCCTATTCTTGCCATTTTGTTTGCCATAGCCCGCGGTTTCGGATTCGATAATCTGATGGAAAGCCAGATTGTCAACGGTTTCGGCGGTCCTACGGAAACCACGGAAGTCATCCTGCAATTCGTGAATTCGTATTTGTCTCAGACCAAGAGTGGAATATTCATCGGAGTGGGTCTGATTATGTTGCTGTGGACAGTCCTGAATCTAATCAACAATATGGAAATCACCTTCAACCGCATCTGGCAGGTGAAAAAGGCGCGCAGCATGTACCGCAAAATAACGGATTATTTCTCCATGCTTTTGCTGATGCCCATTCTGCTGGTGGTGTCCGGTGGTCTTTCCATCTTCATGAGTACGATGGTGAAGAACCTCGAAGACTTTACCCTGCTGGCTCCCGTCGGCAAGTTTATGGTGCGCCTCATCCCCTTCGTGCTGACCTGGTTCATGTTTACAGCACTGTACGTCTTTATGCCGAATACAAAGGTCAAGCTGAAACACGCACTCATATCCGGTATTCTGGCAGGTACGGCACACCAGGCATTCCAATTCCTTTACATCAGCAGCCAGTTGTGGGTTTCCCGTTACAATGCCATCTATGGTAGTTTTGCCGCCCTTCCGATGTTTCTGCTATGGTTGCAGGTATCCTGGACCATCTGCCTATTCGGTGCCGAACTGACCTACGCCGGACAGAATATCCGGAACTTCAGCTTCGACAAGGATGCGCGCAATATCAGCCGGCGCTACCGCGATTTTATCTCCATCCTGATAATGTCTCTCATAGCCAAGCGCTTTGAACAAGACGCCCAGCCCTATACAGCCGAAGAGATATCCGAAGAGTGCCAGATTCCCATCCGGCTGACACACGAAACCCTTTATGAATTGCAGGAAATCAACCTCCTACATGAAGTGGTGACCGATGAAAAGAGTGAAGACATCGCTTACCAGCCTTCCATGGATATCAACAAAATGAATGTGGCCCTCCTACTGGACAAACTGGACACGCACGGCTCAGAAGATTTCAAAATTGATAAGGAAAATGAATTCAACAACCAATGGGGAGCATTGCTGAAGGCACGGGAGGAATACTACAAGAATGCAAGCAAGGTGCTGCTGAAGGATTTGTAAGCACGCGGAAGTCTTTCCGGAAACTCCGTATCTGCTTTCTTTTTGATTATTTTTTAGACGCGGATGACGCGGATTGGAATATTAAAAAAATCCGCGTCATCTGCGTCATCTGTGTCTAAAAAGTAAATCACCGATATTTCTCAGGCTCCACGGCACGAGTCATATCATAGGCACGGTCACTCTGACGGGATGCCACTAATTGCAGGAAATCGTCCATAGTGCCGTTACCTTATTTATATTGTATCATGCGGCTGATGTACTTACCAATGATATCGAACTCCAGATTCACCACACTGCCCACTTTGAAAGCATGGAAATTGGTATGCTCAAAGGTGTAAGGAATAATGGCCACCTGGAAAGTATCGTCGGTGGGATTGCACACGGTCAGGCTGACACCATTGACCGTTACCGAGCCTTTGTCTACCGTGATGTAGCCGCGCTTTGCCATCTCCTTGTCAAAAGCATACCGGAAAGTAAAGTAATAGCTTCCTTCCGCATCCTTTATATCGATGCAAGTGGCAGTCTGGTCCACATGTCCTTGAACGATATGGCCATCCAGCCGGCCGTTCATCATCATACTACGCTCCACATTCACTTCATCTCCCACCTGCAACAAGCCAAGATTGGAACGGTCCAGCGTTTCCTTCATGGCCGTCACGGTATAGGTATCATCTGTCAGACTGACTACCGTCAGGCAAACACCGTTGTGAGACACACTCTGGTCTATTTTTAATTCACTGACGAATGAACACTTGAAAGTAAAATGTACATTCTCCTGGTCTTTGACCATCGCCACCAATGTGGCACATTCTTCTACTATTCCGGAAAACATGGTTCTATATACTTTTAGGTTATACGCGATTTATTATTAATATGCGCAAAGATACAAAAAGCCCTTCGTATAGGTACAAAAAAAAGGAAGCTTTTCACAAAGCCTCCTTTTTCAGTTTTCAATAGGTATTAGTTTTTTTTTAAGGTAAAAAGATTGTTTTCAGGATAACGATGCAAATATAGGCGCTTTTCGTGATACTAACCAAATTAAAAAACATGTCTTATAACATCTTTTTGAAAAATCATTTAAGTTTATTATCATTTCAAAGCATTTTTCTACACCTGCAATCGTTTTCAATGGACAAATATAAGGCTATTTTCCATGAAACACTGAAATTATCCTAAAATTTTGTTTATTTCTTATCATTTAAGTAGTGTTCGTCTGTCTGCCCGCTATGTTTTAACACTTTTGCGTCGATAAAGAACACTATTTCTTCGGCAATATTCGTGATGTGGTCGCCGGAGCGCTCCAATTTGCGGAACACGCTCACCAGATTCAGACAAGAGAGTGCACTCTCCGGATGCCGGCTGATGTAGTCGGCAAGAATGGCAGTGGCATCAGCATTGATTTCGTCCAGCATATTGTCCTTGGCAAACACAGCGGTAGCCAATTCCTGGCTCTCCTCCTGAAGTGCCTGCTTGGCAAGCTCGAGCATAGAGAGCACCTGGGCTATCATCTCTTCGAGACGGAGTTGCTTGACCAGCTCAGTATCCAATGCCGGTTCATGGCAGTTGAGGGCAAAGCGAGCGATGCCTTCTGCAAAGTCGCCCAGACGCTCCAGGTTCGTATTGATTTTGAGCATGGCAAGCACAAAGCGCAGGTCGATGGCAACGGGGTTGTAAAGGGCAATGATGTCTTCCACGTCGCTGTCTATTTTCAGTTCGAAAGCATTGACACGACGTTCGCGCACCAATACCTGCTGGGCCAGTTCCCGGTCCAGCGTAAGCACGGCATCACCTGCACGGTCGAGCTGATTATATACCAGGGTCCACATTTCGTCTATTTCCTTTTTCAGCAAGACGAGTTCAGATTCGATAAACTTCACCATAATGTTTCTATTTTAAGATTACTTTTGTACAACTTATTTTTGCTTGTATGGAACAATCCGCTACCCGAAGCGTCCCGTGATGTAGTTCTGCGTCTCCACCTTATCGGGATTCGTAAATATCTTCCGGGTATCTCCAAACTCCACCATCTGCCCCATATAGAAGAAAGCCGTATTATCACTGACACGTGCTGCCTGTTGCATGTTGTGGGTGACGATGACGATAGTGTACTGCTTCTTCAACTCGTGGATAAGCTCTTCCACCTTGGCAGTGGAGATGGGGTCGAGGGCGGATGCCGGCTCATCCATCAGCAGGACTGAAGGAGACACCGCCATGGCACGGGCTATGCAGAGACGTTGCTGCTGACCGCCGGAGAGGGCGTAGGCAGAGACTTTCAGCTTGTCCTTCACCTCGTCCCAAAGGGCGGCGCCTTTCAGGGTTTCTTCCACCCGCTGACGGATGAAGGCGTTATCGGTGATGCCATTCACACGGAGTCCGTAGGCAACGTTCTCGAAGATGCTTTTTGGGAAAGGATTGGGCCGCTGGAACACCATGCCCACGTTCTTGCGGAGTTCGTCCACTTGCACTCCTTTTCCATAGATGTCTTGTCCGTCAATGCGTATCTCGCCGGTCAGACGGGTGTCGGGAATCAAATCGTTCATGCGGTTCAGCAGGCGCAGGAAGGTAGACTTTCCACAGCCCGAGGGACCGATGAAGGCTATCACAGACTTCTCCTCAATGTCCATGCTGATGCCTTTCAGGGCATGGAAATCGCCATACCAGAAGTTCACGTCACGGGTTTCTATCTTGTTCTTCATACCTATTGTATATGTTTTCAATTCGTCTTAATCTTCTTCTCAAAGTATTTCCGCAGGGCGTTTGCCAACAGATTCACCAGGAGGATAATCAGTATCAGCACCAATGCTGTGCCATAAGCGATGGGAAGCTGCGCTTCCATATCCGTACCGCTGGTAGAGATGACATAGAGGTGATAAGGAAGCGCCATGCACTGGTCGAAGATACCGGTCGGCAGTTGCGGCAGGAAGTAGGCGGCACAGGTGAAAAGGATGGGTGCCGTCTCGCCCGAAACGCGCCCCAGCGCCAGAATCAGTCCGGTGATGATATTGGGCATTCCCATCGGCAGGATGACATGCCAGATGGTCTGGAGCTTGGTGGCTCCCAACGCGCGGCTTCCTTCGCGCATGCTGTCGGGGATGGCTTTCAGTGCTTCTTCCGTGGTGCGGATAACCAAAGGCAGACTCAGCAAGCCCAGTGTCAACGAACCTGCCAGGATGCTGTCTCCAAAATCCATATAGTTGACGAACAGTGCCATGCCGAACAGACCGAACACGATGGAAGGGATGCCGCTCAGATTATTCGTCATCATCCGTATGAAGCGTACTACCCAGCCTTTCGGCACATACTCATTCATATAAATGCCGCTCATCACTCCCACCGGAAAGGCAAATAAAGCACTGCCCGCCATCAAGCAGAACGTACCTACAATGGCAGGAAGGATTCCGCCGGCAGTCATACCGTTGGTAGGAGCCGTAGTGAGGAACTCCCAATCGATGACTCCTATACCTTTATATATAATGAAGCCGAGGATTGCAAAAAGAATCCCCACCACACTTAGGCTCAACAGACGGAACAAGCCGAATGCCACGTTTTGCGAAAGATGCTTTCTATTGACCATATCTACCTTCTTTTATTTTCGTCTTGGCGAAACTGCTTCCACCGTGAAGTTTATCAATAAACTGATGAAGAACAGCACGACACCCAGCAAGAACAATGCTTCGTAATGAGGTCCGCCGGCAGGCGCTTCACCTAGTTCGGCGGCAATCGTTGCCGGAATGGTGCGCAGCGGTTCCAGGATGGTATGGGGAATGACGGCGGCGTTGCCCGTCACCATCAGCACAGCCATCGTCTCGCCCACCGCACGGCCGATGCCCAACACCACTCCGGAGGTGATGCCCGAAATGGAGTAAGGAATCACTACCTTATATATAGTCTGCCATTGCGACGCTCCCAGTGCCAGACTGGCTTCACGCATAGCACGAGGGCAGTTTCTCATCGCATCTTCCGTCACCGTAATGATGGTGGGCAGCGCCATAATGGCAAGCACAATACTGCCCGCCAGCCCGCTCTCACCGACCGGCAAGTCGAAGACCTGCTGCAAAAAAGGTACAATGACAATCAAACCGAAAAAGCCGTAAACCACCGACGGTATGCCACTCAGCAACTCAATGATAGGTTTCAGCAGATTCCTTACCCGGGAATTGGCTACCTCCGACATATAGATTGCCACCGACAGACCAAACGGCAGTGCAAAAAGGATGGCAAACAGACTGACCCACAACGTCCCCGTAATGAGCGGCAAAAAGCCGAACTGCGCAGCAGGTGTTGCCGTGGGAAACCATTCAGCACCGGCAAAGACGTCCTTCACCGAGATGGTGTTGTCTTTCAGCAGATGCACCGAGTCCGGACGAACGACGAACTGCTGCGGTACGAAGGCTATAATGCCAGGCGTACGCTCCACCAGCTCCGTAATGCAAGCACCTGCATTTTCATAGGAAGCGCCCAACTGCTCTTCCGTATAATACTGTGTGATGTCCTCCAAACGGAAAAGGCGGATAGGAAGGTCCTCCCCCCCCACTTCGTTCCAGTTTGTCAGCTCTTCATCAAAGACATCCTTTATCTGTGCCGGAGTCAGTTCGCTCACCCGGTTCTCCTTATTCAAGGCCAATACATACCCTTCTTCTATCACCTTGCTGCTGAACAAGCCCAGCGCTTCGGAAAAGAGGAACACGACGATAAGTACGATGGTAAGACTCGTCACAAAGCCGCTACAAGCCAGTATACCTTCTACAATCTTCTCAAAAATCTTTTTCATGTTGCCTATTGATTTCTGTATGCAAAGGAACGGGCCGGATGTTAAGGCAGTGTGACTAACGTTTGAAAGAAATGTTTCAAAGGTGTTACAAAACTGTTACAACGACTTAAAGTACACCCCATGTAACACATTTGTAATATCCATTGCCTTAATTTGCATCATGCGTTGAGCCAGATTACATGATGCATACCATCGGTTTACATCATGTGTTTGCCCCAATTGCATTATCTGTTTACCCTATTTGCATCATGTGTTTTATGAAGACAAGAGAATTACTTCTACTCCTCGCACTGACAGCCACCACTGGCATGCAGGCGCAACGCATCAAAGGCAGCGACACCGTGCTCCCCATAGCGCAGCAGACCGCCGAACGCTTTATGACCCTAAACCCCTCTGCCCGTGTCACCGTGACCGGCGGCGGAACCGGTGTCGGTATTTCAGCCCTGCTGGACCAGACCACGGACATCGCCATGGCTTCCCGCGCCATCAAGTTCAGCGAAAAGATGAAGGCCAAAGCCGCCGGAGAAGACTTGGCAGAAGTTCCCATCGCCTACGATGCCCTTGCCGTAGTGGTCCACCCCTCCAACCCAGTGAAACAACTGACCCGCCAACAACTGGAAGATATCTTCCGGGGCAAAGTCACCAACTGGCAGCAAGTGGGCGGAGACGACCGCAAAATCGTAGTCTACTCCCGCGAGACTTCCTCCGGTACCTACGAGTTCTTCAAGGAAAGCGTACTGAAAAACAAGAACTACATGAGCAGCAGTCTCTCCATGCCTGCCACGGGAGCCATTATCCAATCCGTCAGCCAAACTCGCGGAGCCATCGGATATGTGGGTCTAGCCTATGTATCACCGCGTATCAAGACACTCGCCGTTTCATACGACGGGCAGCATTATGCCGCTCCCACGCTGGAGAATGCCATCAATAAGACTTATCCGATAGTACGCCCGCTATACTATTATTATAACCGGAAAAACGCTTCGGTCATAGCCCCTCTGCTCGATTTCATTTTGTCTGCCGCAGGACAGAAAATCATCAAAGAGAGCGGATATATCCCGGTACATAACGAATAAATCTTCATTCTTCATTCTTCATTCTTCATTTTTTTACCCTATCTTTGTCCCCACGATACGAAAATAGTAACATTATGGCAGAAATAAAGAGCGAAGAAACAAGCGAAAAAAAGAGCTTGAACTTCATTGAGCAAATAGTAGAAAACGATTTGAAAGAAGGTAAAAACGGGGGAAAAGTACAAACACGCTTCCCGCCCGAACCGAACGGTTACCTCCACATCGGACACGCCAAGGCCATCTGCCTTGATTTCGGTATTGCCGCCGCACACGGCGGTGTCTGCAACCTGCGTTTCGATGACACCAACCCCACCAAGGAAGATGTGGAATATGTAGAAGCCATCAAGGAAGACATCCAGTGGCTGGGCTACAAATGGGGTAACGAATATTACGCTTCCGACTATTTCCAGCAATTGTGGGACTTCGCTATCCGCCTCATCAAGGAGGGCAAGGCATACATCGACGAACAGACTTCCGAGCAGATTGCCGCCCAGAAAGGAACTCCCACCCAGCCCGGTGTGGAAAGTCCCTACCGCAACCGTCCTATCGAAGAAACACTGGATTTGTTCCAGAAGATGAACAGCGGCGAGATTGAGGAAGGTGCCATGGTGCTCCGCGCCAAGATAGACATGGCAAGCCCCAACATGCACTTCCGCGACCCTATCATCTACCGTGTAGTGAAGCATCCGCACCATCGCACGGGCACCACTTGGAAGGCTTATCCGATGTACGACTTTGCCCACGGGCAAAGCGACTTCTTCGAAGGCGTGACACACTCGCTCTGCACACTGGAGTTTGTGCCCCACCGTCCACTCTACGATCTCTTCGTGGACTGGGTGAAGGAAGGCAAAGACCTCGACGATAACCGCCCCCATCAGTATGAGTTCAACAAACTGAACCTCAGCTATACGCTGATGAGCAAGCGCAACCTGCTGACTCTAGTCAAGGAAGGCTTGGTAAACGGTTGGGACGACCCCCGTATGCCGACTATCTGCGGTTTCCGCCGTAGGGGATACTCTCCGGAGTCCATTCATAAGTTCATCGACAAAATAGGATATACAACCTACGATGCGCTCAATGAATTCGCCCTGCTGGAAAGCGCCGTGCGCGAGGACTTGAACGACCGCGCCACCCGCGTATCTGCCGTACTGAATCCGGTGAAGCTTATCATCACCAACTATCCCGAAGGGCAAGTGGAAGAGATGGAAGCCGTCAACAACCCCGAGCATCCCGAAGAAGGCAACCACGTCATCGAATTCAGCCGCGAACTCTGGATGGAGCGCGACGATTTCATGGAAGATGCCCCAAAGAAATACTTCCGCATGACACCGGGACAAGAGGTACGTCTGAAGAACGCGTACATCGTGAAGTGTACCGGCTGCAAGAAGAACGACGCCGGTGAAATCACCGAAGTATATTGCGAATATGACCCTGATACCAAGAGCGGTCTGCCCGGAGCCAACCGTAAGGTGAAAGGCACCATCCATTGGGTAAGTTGTGCCCACTGCCTCGAAGCAGAAGTGCGCCTCTACGACCGTCTGTGGAAAGTGGAGAACCCGCGCGACGAGCTTGCCGCCATCCGCGAAGCGAAGAACTGCGACGCACTGACAGCCATGAAAGAAATGATCAACCCCGACTCCCTGAATGTGCTGCCCTGCTGCTACATCGAGAAGTACGCTGCCGGCATGCAGCCCCTCTCCTACCTGCAGTTCCAACGTATCGGTTATTTTAATGTTGACAAAGATTCTACGCCAGAAAAAATGGTATTCAACCGTACTGTAGGTCTGAAAGACGTTTGGGGTAAAATCAATAAATAAGAATATGAGTAAAAAAAACCTGCTGTCCGGAAGAGACAAAGAACTGCAAGAAATGGCAGAACAATATGAAGCTGCCAAAGCAGAGAACAGAACCATCTATCTGGACGCAGACGACTTAGCCGACCTCGCAGACTGGTATGCCGTGCATCATAAATATGCCATGGCTACCGAGGTCGTAGAGTATGGCTTGGGAATACATCCGAATAATACAGCCCTGCTGGTGGAACAGGCATACTTGTTCCTCGACACCCAGCATAAAGAGCAAGCCAAGGATATATTGGAACGGATTGCCGAAGAATCTTCCGAAGTGAAAGTGCTGAAAGCCAACCTACTGTTGGGCGAAGGCAAAGAAGAAGAAGCGGAAGCGATACTCGATAGTATAGACGATAAGGACGACCTAGCCAACATCGTCGATGTATCCTATATGTACATAGACATGGGATTCCCGGAAAAAGCATTGACATGGCTGACGCGCGGACTCGAAAAATATGCCGAAGAAGAAGCCTACCTTGCCGTCACCGGCGATTGTTACTACGCCCAGGGACTGTTTGAAAAAGCCACCTTCTTCTTCAATAAGCTGATTGACAAGAATCCGTATTCAGCTCCTTACTGGTTTGGACTGGCCCGTTGCTACTTTGACCAGCAGATGTTCGACAAAGCAATCGAAGCATGCGACTATGCCACGGTGGCCGATGACGAGTTTGCCGATGCCTACCTGATGAAAGGACATTCCTTCTTCCAATTGGGAAATGAGGAAAGTGCCATGGAGAACTACCTGCAGGCCGAAAAATTCCATCTTGTCTCCCACGGTTTCATCAACACCTTCATCGGCCTGAACAAAGCCTCCAAAGGAGAGTGGAAAGAAGGATACGACTATCTGGAAAAAGCCATAACAGCCGAAGACAGCCATGACTTCGCCTTGCCTTCTCTTTATGCCAATGCAGCCCTATGCCTGCACAAGATGGGAAAGAAACGCAAAGCACACCAGTATTGTAAAAAAGCATACGACCTGGCACCCGAAGAGATAGACCCGTACCTGATTGAGGGACGCATCTACATGGAAGAAGGTGAGTATGAGAAAGGTGTGAAGAGATGGGCCAAAGCCTTAGAGTATGCCCCCTATGCGGATACCTGGCACGAAATAGGCATGTGTAGCATGGAAATAGGACAACTGAGCTATGCCAAGCTGGCCTTTGAACATGTCAAAGAGATGGAGCCGGACTTTGAAGGTATCAACGAAAGGCTGACCTCTCTGTATATGCTGCTCAAAGACAAGGAGAACTTCATGAAGTACAACCAGCTGTGCGAACATCCGTTCAGGCTGGAAGAGTTGGACAAATTGCAACAGATACTACAAGAAGATAACCAGGAAGAGCTGGCCCTAGTGATGAAGAATATTTTCAATGCATTACAATAACAGTAATTATATACCACTAATCTAGCAAATGGAATCAGTAGCCTTTATCCAATGGTGTCTCGACCACCTCAATTACTGGACCATCACTTTATTGATGGCCATTGAAAGTTCGTTTATCCCCTTCCCTTCGGAAGTTGTAGTCCCTCCTGCCGCTTGGAAAGCCGCCAACAATGACAACATGAATATATATCTGGTGGTATTGTTTGCAACCATAGGGGCAAATATCGGAGCCTTGATAAACTACTATCTGGCAAAATGGCTGGGACGCCCCATCATTTACAAGTTTGCCAACAGCCGTTTCGGGCACATGTGCCTCATCGACGAAGCCAAAGTGCAGCATGCGGAAGAATATTTTGACAAGCATGGAGCCGTATCAACCTTTGTCGGCCGCCTGATACCTGCCGTACGCCAGTTGATATCCATCCCTGCCGGTCTGGCACGCATGAAACTGGGAACTTTCTTGCTGTACACTACCCTGGGTGCGGGCCTTTGGAATTCCATCCTGGCTTTCATCGGATATTACTTGTCCACAGTACCCGGCATCGAGAACGAGGAACAGCTGCTTGCCAAAGTAACGGAATACAGCCATGAGATAGGTTATGTATTTATCGGCATCGGTGTACTCATCGTGGCATTCTTCATCTATAAAGGAATGAAGAAGAAATAAAAAAGAAAACGGCATGATAATAAAAAAGCGGTGGACAGCATGATAAATTCTGTCCACCGCTTTTTATTGTTTATCCCAAATCCAAACTTTCTACTTTACAGCTGCAATAGCTTTATCATAATCTGGTTCTTGCGTAATTTCAGGTACCAATTCCGTATAGGCAATCTTACCATCCTTACCGATAACCACTACCGAACGCGCCAGTAGACCTGCAAGCGGTCCGTCGGCCATGCGTACCCCGTAGTTTTCATCAAAATCGGAAAAACGGAAATCAGACAAAGGAATCACATTCTCAATACCCTCCGTTGTACAGAAACGTGCATGTGCAAAAGGCAAATCCTTGGAGATTGCCAACACTACCGTATCGGGCAGGCCGGCAGCCAGTTTGTTGAACTTACGTACAGAAGTAGCGCACACACCAGTGTCAAGGCTGGGGAAAATATTCAAAATAACATTCTTCCCGTTCAGTTCCTTCAAAGAGAATGAAGACAAATCTGTTTTTACCAATTCGAAATCGGGGGCAACAGAGCCCACCTTTATAAATTCACCGATAACCTTTACCGGTTGTCCTTTAAATTTTGTTGTAGCCATAGTTTTATCAAATTATATGTATACATAACAAATTACATACAGAAAAAGTTCACCCGAAACTTTTTTCCAGATAAACTGTTATTCTACGGACGAATTAATGATAATCACTTAAAAAATTAAATTCACATGAAAACTATTTTTGACGAACTTCAGCAGGAAGTAAAGAATTGGTGGATTTCACTCATTCTTGGTATTCTTTATGTAATAGTGGCTATAAGCCTGATGTTCTCCCCTCTCAGCGGGTATGCAGTATTGAGCATTCTGTTCAGCGTCTCCATGTTGTTCAGCGGTCTGCTGGAAATATCCTTTGCAGTAAGTAACCATAGAAGGGTATCCAGTTGGGGATGGTATCTGGCTGGAGGTATCATCGACATGATTCTGGGATTCTACCTGATAACCTACCCAATGCTCAGCATGGAAGTCATTCCATTCATCATTGCCTTCTGGCTGATGTTCCGCGGCTTCTCATCCGTAGGCTATGCCATGGACCTCAAAAGATACGGGACAAGAGACTGGGGATGGTATGTTGCTTTCGGTATTCTTGCCGTCATCTGCTCGCTCATCATCTTGTGGCAACCGGCAGTAGGCGCCCTTTACGCCGTGTACATGATTTCGTTTGCATTCCTGATTATAGGTTTCTTCCGTATCATGCTGTCATTCGAGCTGAAAAACCTGCACAAGCGCGGGAAAGAGTGGAAGGAAAAGAAAGAGAAAGAAGTATCGGCCAAATAAGTAGCCCACACGAAGCGTGTCAAAAGGAATCCCACCTTTGACACCTTCGTTTAGCCGAATTGCTCAATAACGTCTCAGAAAACGGAACATCGTAGTCCGTGACACTCCCATCTGCCGGGCAAGTTCGGCACACGACTCTCCTCTTTGGTGCTCCCTTACAAGTTTCCTCTTGTTCGCATAGAGTATCTTCATCTTGGGTGTGTCCCCTTTCTTCCTGCCCAGATGTTTTCCTTCTTTCCTCCGTCGTTCCAAGGCTTCTTTGGTGCGCATGGAAATCAGATTACGCTCTATCTCGGCCATCAGTCCAAAAGAAAAACCCAGCACTTTGCTGTTGATGTCATTCTGAAACACATACCCCTCTTTGGTACTGTACAGCACCACTCCCCTTTTGATGCAGGAGTTAAGAATGGTCATTATCTCCAGCAGTGTCCGGCTAAGCCGTGAAATCTCCGTTATAATCAAGGAGTCTCCCGGTTTCATCCGGTCCAACAAGCCCGCCAGTTTACGCTCTTTGCTACTCACTTTTCCGCTGACCGTCTCCATGTACCATCTGTCGATACTCAACCCATTCTTTTCCGCGAAGCGTATAATCTCCTCGCGCTGATTCTCTAAAAACTGTTTTTCTGTACTTACTCTTAAATAAGCTACTACTGCCATAATTGATAAACGTTTATTGGTTATTATTCACCACCAAAGAACGGTTATTCAAGTAAGAGTGGCAACACACAACTATGACTCTCTATCACAGAGGATCACATTATGGACATCCCCCGAAGTCAGGGAAGACTTCTCGGTAACTATCTCAAATATGCCTATAAACAAAGAAAACAGCCCCACTGAAGCTGTTTTCTGAAATTAGTTCATAAAAAATTGATACTATGTAGTTTCATAGTATACTCTCCTTCATTTCATTCACTATGTATATCACATCCTCATCCGTCACATAAGGACCACTCGGCAAGCAAAGACCACGTTTGAACAAGTCCTCACTGACACCATTCACATAGGCAGGATTAGCCGCATAAACCGGCTGGAGATGCATGGGCTTCCATAAGGGACGGCTCTCGATACCGGCTTTATCCAAGCAAACACGCATGGCCTCTACATTACGGTTAGGCTCACAAGAAGTATGGGCACTCACTGACTCATGCGTAACACCGGCGGCACCACCTACGGCGCCTTTCACTGTCTCACGGTAGGCATCCTCCTCACCTCTCACATGCAGATTCCCGTCAAGCAGTACCGTGTTCAGCCAATAATTGCTGTCATAACGTCCGGAAGGATTCTCATGAAACGTGATTCCCTCCACATCGGCCAACAACTTACGATACAGACCGCACAGATGCTTATGGTGCGCTATATGCTCATCCACCACCGTCATCTGACCGCGGCCGATTCCCGCACAAATGTTACTCATCCTATAATTATAGCCTATACGCTCATGCTGGTAGTAGGGATAGGACTCACGGGCCTGGGTAGCATAGAACATTATCTCACGTTTGGACTCTTCATCAGGGCAAATCAAAGCACCGCCACCGCTGGTGGTTATCATCTTGTTGCCATTGAATGAAAGCACACCATATTTGCCAAAAGTTCCGAGAACTTGCCCGTCAAACTTGCTTCCAAAGCCTTCGGCGGCATCCTCTATGACCGGAATATCATATTTATCTGCCACCGACATGATTTGGTCTATCTTGTAGGGCATCCCATACAAAGCCACCGGAACAATCGCTTTGGGCTTCCGACCGGTCTTGTCGATACGGTCCCTGATAGCCTGCTCCAGAAGAACCGGGTCCATGTTCCATGTATCAGCCTCAGAATCCACGAATACCGGAGTAGCACCGAGGTAGGTCACCGGATGGGAAGAGGCACAAAAAGTGAAGCTCTGTACTATCACTTCATCACCTTGAGCAACTCCGCAAGCAAGCAGGGCCAGATGCACAGCAGCAGTACCGGCACTTAAAGCCACCACCTTTTTATTCCGCCCAATGAAGCGTTCCAAATCCTGCTCGAAGGCATTCACGTTCGGTCCGAGAGGAACAACCCAGTTGGTATCGAAGGCTTCTTGTATGAAGCCCATCTCCTTGCCGCTCATGTGGGCGAGGCAAAGATATATTCTCTTATCCATTTCTTTGTAAAATAAATCAGGTTCATTCGACAGAAGAAGAACTCTTCCGCCTCACATAATAGGGGATAAATAGCCAATAAAACAGCCTATAAATATACTTCCGGCTGAAAGTTCTCATAATTCTCACCATGACCGGGATATAAACGACACCCCTTCGATAAAGAAAGAATACGTTGTCGGGATAGTTCTGCGGATACTTTATTGCTGTTAGGAAATGAAGCGGGCACCTTTAGCCCTGGTATAAACGCATCACCTGTAAACAAACAATTGCCAAACTTGTAAGTCAAACAACTTCTATCATGACCGGGAGTCTCATAAACTTCCACTCCAGCACTTCCATATAAATATACAGTATCCCCTTCTTTCAGTTCTTTCATGACACTATAATGTTGAAATACATAAGGGCACAAACTATAGCGCGATAAATTCAATTTATCGGAGTACAAGCCTTCCTTTCCCAAAGCAGAGATATAGATGGGAGTTTCCGGATATTCATCAATGATGGAATCCAAGCCATATATATGATCAAAATGGGAATGGGTAATGAAAATACCTTTCAAATGTAATCCCCGATTGTTTATGTTCTCAATTATAGGGGCAGGATCTCCACAATCAATCAAAAAACACAGGTCACAATTCCTGCTTATTGCCAAATAGGTATTTGATTCAAATACAGAATTGACAATCCGAACAATCTCAATCATTTCCACTTTACCCGTCAACAAAGAGGGCCGCCCAAGGTATTCCATCTGACCAATCTGTCAATCAGAAACAGTCCATCCCACGGCATTTCAAAGTTCAACATCCTGCCTATCAAAGGGCATCGGGCAACACCTGCCATTGTAGCCTTATTTGCAAAATCAATGGCCTTATCTTCAAGAGCGGCAATGCCAATCGTCTGGATATAATCCTGAACATGTACCAATGCATCATTTATGTGATCCACCGGATGTACCATAAGCACACGTGAATACACTGGCTTACAAAGTTCATTATCCTCTGAATAAAGTACTGTCCATGACATCGTATCACTTCCCCAAACTCTACCTTTAAAATCATATACTCCCCTGGACGAATGAACAGCAGATATCTGTTCCGGAGATATGAATGGTTTAGGAATTTGGGCTTCCGTTTTGGGAAATGCCTCCGCTAAAATTTCACAGAAACGCTCAGGGGTAACTATTCCTCCTTTCTCAATATAAAGATTATGAGGTGATGCACAACCGGACTGGTCAAAAACAGATACATCTACCGACACTCGTCTTGCCAATTTCTTCGCAGCATGCTCCGATGACAGTTCCTCCCTAGCAATTACCGCATAAGACAATTTGGGGCCGAAAACAACTGTTTCACAGTCAATCATCGAAGGATACTTTGCCACCGTCTCAACAGCCTCTTTCCCTCCCCATGCAATTCTGACCTGGGCAGACCCGGACATCAACTCTCCCATTTTTTTGGCATCTCTCGAGAAATATACAACAGCCACAGTATCCATCAGAGCCGAACCTTCAAGTGTATAGCCATCCTCAGTTGTATAAGTAACTCCCTCAAACGCACTCAAAAGCGCACGGAACACACCGTCATCCTTGGCAGAGACCTTTAATAAGTTCACATTTTTAGTTATGATACATTGGACCAAGGCAAACACACCTAATATTTGTACATTGCCTGCCATCCAATGACAAGCCAGTCCTCGCGAATTTGCCTTCAAGAAATGTTTTGAAGAATTTGGAAAATGCAAGAAGGTATCGCAATACCTCATATTTCCCCTCAGCCCCTCTTCGGCTATCTGCCTTAAATGAGACGCTTCACACCAATTCGACAAGAACAGCAATCCTTTGTCCTTCAAAAAGGAAAAACGTTCATCGGACAGCCATTTCTTTGCGACTTCACCAATGATGCCAATCAGTGCCTCGACCGGTTGCTGCCGGAGCCAGTCCAGTTTATCATTCAGACAAGAAATAATACCCTGCAGCCGCTCCTCTCCCGTATTCCCTTTCAAAGTTCCCCTGAAATATTGAATATCCAGATGAGAGTCCGACTTTATTTCCGTCCTTTCTTTCTGTTGAAACACCAACTTGGAGGAAAGAATATCCCCACATCCTCTGACCTCCGCTTTCTTCAACCGTCCGACAATACGGAACCTCTGTCCCGGACGTCCATAAGGACAAGGCGAATCTTCCAGAATGCCGATATCATCTGTCAATACCACATTGCCTGGATAAGAATGAGGAATAGGAGTTATAAATTCAAGCATCCCTTCCTTTCCCGCCGGAAGGACACTTCTTGTAACAGTATCGCGGGCCAGGACTTTCACATAAGAAGAGGCATGCTTACAGCCACAGGCACAATCCGGATAATTCAACCCCATCTGCTCTGTAAATCCATAAATGTCGATGACATCTTCCGGACAAATGCCAAAGCACCGCGCTAATTGCTCATTAAAAAGTTCTTTGCTTATTTTCTCACTTTCCAATTTTTTCCAACCGCCAATATGGATTATCTTGGAACCTTCAGGCAAATGCAGTCTCACATCTGATTCCAGTATTGACTTCAATACATGTTGATACAATATATAAGTGAATCCAAAAACCACAACAGGCTGTCCGGATGGCAATTCTTTTATAAATGCCTGAATGCCTTCCACATCAAAATATGAGAGACCGTTCTCATCCGCTTTCAGGAAATAACCGACTTTACTCGCAAATTTAAGATACCCGGTCACCGCGGCAAATCTCGCTCCAAGCAATTTTCTGGAGGCAGAACGGGGATCAATATCCATAATCAGGAAAGGTTTCCTCTCTTTGCCAATGAATTCACTGACCACCTTTACCATTGCTTTACCTTGTCTTTTTGCTGTTATCTTATCAATGACTACGGTACTCGGTATTCCTGAAGTGGCAGAGGACTGTAATGCCAAAGTCAGCTCTTCCCGGGGAACTGAATTCAAGTTGAATCCCAATTCCTTGAATACACTGACGGCCACAGGCGGAAGTTCATCCACCGAATGAATCGGCTCATGAGGATTAAAGTTCTTCCTCTCACAAAAATGCCGATACATCTCATTGTGCTCATAGTGGAAAACAAGCTCATCACGCAGAGCTTCTATAAACAAATTATCACATTCTTCACTCCCGTCATAAGGAGGTCTGTTCAACAGTTCTTCAACCATGCTTCGTTCATTCATAATCATTTCAATAATAACCGTTGTATCTTGCCCGATGTTGTTCGGGGGATACTATCAATATGTTCCAGATAGACCGGTATCTTATAATTCTCCACCAGAGCCCCCATCTCTTTCCGGACCCTTTCATCATCCTCTTCCGTCAGGCAGCCAACGATGAAAGCCTTCACGACTTCTCCCATCACATCATCATGCACACCGATGCATGCAGACTCCTCAATACCCGGAATGGAGTTCAAGGCCTCTTCGACCTCAATCGGACTGACTTTTTTCCCACCGACATTGATAATCTCCTTTTTACGGCTTTTTAGATATATATAGCCGGAGTAATCAATGTAGCCCCAATCTCCGGTTTTGAAATAGCCGTTATAAAAATCATTCCTGAAGATATCTTCTGATACTCCCCAATAGCCAGCACACACATGTCCGCCCTTTACGCACAACTCGCCCTCCTGCCCTGCCGCAAGTAAATTTCCTTGTTCATCACAAACGACAATCTCCGTACCGGGAGAAGACTTGCCCACTGAATCCAAATGTTCCATATCGGTATGGAAATCGATAAAAGCGCTTCTCGAAGCTTCGGTCAACCCATAGTGCATACATATCTTGGTATTAGGCAACAGACGCATCAATCTCTCTTTCTCAGTTTTCGGCATAAATGCACTGCCTATCTCTATATACCTCAATTGGGAGGCATATCGGGCAATCCTATCCGCACTCATCTTGGCAATATAGGCCCAGCTGGCAGGCACCATACCAAACCCCGTGACCCTGCATCTTTCTATCTCACCGAAAAATCTCTTCATGCTGGCAAAGCTGCCCAAGAGGACTAGAGTGGCGCCTTTAGCCAGTACACATCTCAGCCGGCCCAAGCCGAAAGAATGACTGATAGGCAAAGCCATCAATTCAACATCTTCGGAATTATTCCCTATGAAAGTATTTATATTATTTGCAGCGGACAATTGGTTGGAGTAGGACAAAACCACCCCTTTGGGCATACCGGTGGTACCGGTAGTAAACAGAAGGTCGGCAATATCCCTCTCTTGAGGAAAAACCACATCAAAATCCTTATCGAATCCTATCTCTGTGAACGGAAGCACCTCATGTCCCCCTTTATTGCGTAGCTCGCCGATAATCATGGAAGGTGCTGCACAATCAATGATCCTTTCCAGACGGGTTACATTGGTCTCCGGATCAATCGGGACACAAATACACCCTGCCAGATGCGCTTCCAAATAGGCATAAATGAAATCTATATTTTTACTTGCAGAGACAATGATCCGGTCGCCCTTTCCCACTCCCTTAGAAATGAAATAGGCAGCCGTATACTTGATATTGTTCCACAAGACACGATAAGAGACAGTCACTTCCCCCGAAATGACGGCCGTCTTTTCGGGAGAAGTAATTGAATGCCGATATATGATTTCCTCTATCACCATAATTATTACAACTTTTCCTCCACAGCTGCTATGATATCATGGACATCTTCCAGATCCATCATCTCTTCCGGCTCAAAATTGATATCAAAGGCCTCTTCTACATTAGAAAGGATTGTCAAATGTCCCATAGAATCCCATTGGGGAAAATCACCGATTGTACTATTCTCATTAACATTGGACACTTCCGTTTCACAGACAGAAGCTACAATCTCAAATACTTTTTCTTTTACGTTCATAATTTATCTATTTATAAATGACATAATCCGTTCTACGACTTTATCAGTTGATAATCCGTTCTGTTCCATCATATAAGGATAGTCACCCACTATGGAAAAACTATCCGAAGCTCCTATTTTCAACAATTTAGGATGTGAGTTATATTGTGATAAGTAATCTGCCAAGGAGTCGCCCATACCTCCAACCATACGGTGTTCTTCAAGAGAAACAATGAAAGGCGCATTAAAATCTATAACTTCAATATCCAGAGGTTTGACAGTATGCATATCGACAACAGAAGCAGAAACTCCTTTCCCTGTTAAAATTTCAGCTGCCTGCATAGCAATATACACCATACTTCCGGTAGCTATGATCTGCAAATCCTTCCCCTTTCGCAGAGTGACAGACTTACCCACTTTGAAATCAAAATCCTCGTGATAGACAATGGGAGTTACAGTTCCCCCATACAAGCGAATATATACGGGGCTTTCCAACTGTACTGCAGCTTCAAGAGCCTTCATTGCCTCCAATGCATCACAAGGAGCTATTACTGTCATACCGGGAATTGTTTTCATCAATGAAATATCCTCCAACGCATAGTGGGTATTTCCCATTAGTGTCAACGAAAATCCGGAACCAATCCCCACAAGAACTTGTGCCGAATGCATATACCCCAAGAATTGGCGGACTTGTTCAAAGCAACGCATTGAAACAAAACAAGCCTGGGCTACTGATATTGTTTTATATCCTTCATCCGTCAATCCAGCTGCCACTCCAATCATGTTTTGCTCAGCAATTCCTAAGTTGAAAAACTTGTCTGGATACAAGGATTTGAATTTATCAAGTCCGGCAGGTGTTGACATATCAGCCGAGAGAACAATCACATTATCCTTTTTCCGAGCCACATCGGGCAATGTAATACCAAACATACTTCCACCTTGTCCTAAAGCTGAATAAATCTTAGGATTAATCTTACTATTTCCCATCATACATTGCTTTTATATCTTCTACAGCTTTTTCATATTTCTTCAATGACAACATGCAATGATGCGCCATCTTATTATTCATCAGAAATGAAATGCCATTCGCTTTTACTGTATCTGCGATAATCACCCTTGATACGTCAGATGGCTTATTCAAAACGCATAGCAACTCCTCTATAGAATGCCCATTTACGACCTCCACTTCCAAACCAAATGACTTGAACTTTTCTTCCAAAGAGTATTGGTTCATGATTTCTTTGGTAGGCCCATCTAGTTGATAGCCATTTCTATCTACAATGATTATAAGATTATTCAGTTTGAAATTTGCAATAGACATCAATGACTCCCATACGATTCCCTCGTCACACTCTCCATCACCCAATAGCACATAGACTTTATTACTCTGGTGCTTTTTCTGCATAGCCAAAGCTACTCCTACAGCATAAGATAGCCCCAAGCCAAGACTACCTCCCGAAAATTCTATTCCATAAGTTAAATTCCGATGTGGGTGTCCATGAAAAGAGGTACCATTCTTATCAAATGTGGATAAATCTTTCTCACACAGCAGGCCTTTCTTCCACAAGGCCGTATAGTAGGCCAAAACGCAATGTGCCTTACTAATGATTATCCGGTCCCTTTTCTCGTCAAATGTATCATCCACATAAGCTACCGAATAGAGCGCTGCAAATATTTCCATGGCAGAGAAAGCTCCACCTATATGAGAACCGTTACTGCCCGTACTTAAAGCCATTTCAAGAGCCTTAAGTTTCATATCATAACAATCTTTTTCCAGGCTAATTATTTTATTTTCAATCATATTCTATATCCCCCCGTAATTTCTATAACTTCACCGTCAATATATGACGAATCATCACTGGCAAGAAATGAAACGACTTTAGCCACTTCCTCCACAGTACCCAATCTTTTCAATGATGTATCATCAACCAGTTGCCCCATCACCTTGCTATCAACAGAGGTGCTCATATCCGTATCAAGATACCCCGGTGCTACAGCATTCACTCGAATCTTGGCTGAAGCAAGTTCTTTTGCCCAACAAGTAGTCATACTTATAAGGGCTGCTTTACTGGCTCCATATACAGTGTTACCCACAGTCGGTTTCAAGGCTGCAATAGATGCCACATTGATTATAGATGCCGATTTTGAGCGCAACATCAATTTCACAATTCCTTGTGTAATCTGCAGGGGAGCAAAATAATTCACTTGCATCACCCTATGAGCATCTTCCATCTTCAATCGGAGTAACCCGTCCGTATTCAATATACCGGCATTATTCACAAGTATATCTATGACAATTTTTAAAGAGTATATTTCTTTTAAAGCAATCCGTATGGCATCCTCATCAGACAGGTCAAAATAGATAGGATATATCTGTATTCCATATTCTGATTGGCATTGCCTATAGAAAGCATCCTGCTCAGCTGTCTGTTTACGAGTGCAAGCTATAATATTGGCTCCACCGGCAACCAGTTCTTGCATTATTGCCTTGCCTATTCCTCGATTACAACCCGTAATGAGGGCAGTACGTCCTTCAAGTCTTTTCATAATTAATCCAATTCAATCAGAGGCAGGCATATAATATGGTCCAGCTTAATATAAGCACTCCCCCAAGACAAACCTGAACCAAAACCACAAATTACAACATCAGCATCTTCTAAAGATAATTTTTCACCTATACCAACAACCATTGTAATAGGTATAGAAGCACTGCTTGTATTCCCATATTGCATCAAAGAGAAAGGTATTTTGTCAGCTGGTACTTTCAACTTCTTACCTATTTTATCATCCATATATTTGTTAGCTTGATGTAAAATCAGATAATCAATATCATCCAATGAGAAATCATAATGTTCCGTAAGAGATTTAATACTGGCTGGAGGTTCCTTGATGGAAAATCCAAATACATTCATACCATCAAGAACGGATTGAATACGGTTACGAATAATCCCGGGTTCCACTTCAATCATTCTCATAGACTCTTCTGTTATCGGATGGCGCATACCACCATCAAGATTAATAATTGCATCACCTCTTGACCCATCTGTTGCAAAATGGAATAACATAGGGCTTGCTCCTTCATTAAACTCTAAAGCGGTAGCTGTACCTCCATCACCATGCAAAGGCCATATGGTCTTATCTAATGGTGATTGCAATTGAGAAGTTGTTTCTCCTACCAATAACAACCCCTTCTTTATTCCGCCATTCTGCATAAGACCTGCAATGACAGACAAACCGTAAACATATCCGGAACATGCTAAAGGTACATCTATCGCGTAACACTCTTTAGACAATCCAAGTTTGTCCTGGAGGAGTGCAGAAGTATGGGGAGTAAGATAATCACGAGACAATGACACATATATCAATGCCCCAATATCCTGCTTATTCCATTGAAGCCTTTCTATCAATTGCTCTGCTGCTTCATAACACAAATCCGAACAGCACATGCCTTTTGGGACTATCCTGGAGCGCTCAATATGCGTTAATGCTATCACCTTATCAGCCTCGCCAGGAGAAAAAAAACTCAAGTCTTTTATTTCTTTGACTATTTTTGGAACAGCAGCAGCAACCCCTGCAAACTTTACATTAGAAAATGATAAAAATGCCATATCTCAATTTATAAGTAATTACAATGAATATCCACCATCTATTTTTAAACTTGTTCCCGTAACCCATGATGAAGCATCTGATAATAAATAAATAATCCCCCATGCCACATCATTGGGTAATCCATAACGTTTAAGTGGATAATTGCTAATATCTTTTTGTTTTTGTTCCTCTGTAAAACTATCAATATCATTAATAGGAGTATCTACCATTCCTGGATTTACACTGTTTACTCTTATCCCCTTTACAGCTAATTCTATGGCTGCATTCTTCATGAAACCATCTATTGCACTTTTAGTCATGGAATACATTGCATTACCAATATCTACCGAATAAACACCAGAAATAGAGGAAGTAAAAACCATAGATGAACCACGTTTCATCTTTTTCTTTTTTATGAGAAATTGTGTCAGATAAATAGGTGCCAAAGCATTAGTATTCAAAATATGCTGCAATTCTTCACGCTTAATAAAAGCAATAGGTTGTTTACCACCAATACCTGCATTATTCACACAACCATGTATTTCAGGCAATTCTTTGACAAACATTTCTAATGCATCAACATCTGTCAGATCAAGAATTCTCATTATATGCCCCTCTCCTTCCAGTTGAGAAAATGTCTCTTCTAATCGTTCTTTATTTCTTCCCACTAAAATAAGTTTTGCCCCCAAACGAGAGCACTCTACTGCAGTGGCTTTTCCTATGCCCGAAGAAGCTCCTGTCACCAAAATTGTCTTGCCAGATAAAGAATAAGGATTGTACATATCAAGCTCTTTTTGATGCTACTCGATTATATAAATCTTCTATAGTTCTTGAAGCTAAAATATCGTCCCCTTTCAACTGTACATCATATTCTTCATCTGCCATCGCCATTACCGATAAAGCAATCAATGATGACCACTCGTCCAACTCTTTAAATACAGTCTCAGCAGTAAACACAATCTTTTCAGTTTCATCAAACTGTTCTGCAAAATGCTCTATAAAATCATTTAAGTCCATGATTAATTATTTTATTATTAATATTTAATTAAAGCAGCAGGATTACCCATATATGTTGAATTGTCTTTCGTAGAACGAATTATAACACTTCCGGCACCTACCACAGTATTATTTCCAACCTTCTTTTTCTGCAACACAATGGAAGAAACACCAAAATAATTTTCATTACCAATTATAGTTTCACCGGAAATGTGTACTCCCGGCATAAAAGAATTATAATTACCTATTACAGAATCGTGCCCTATTATTACATTTCCATTAAAAGCATTAAAATCACCAATTAGTACATTACAGCTTACATGGCAATCCCAAGAAAAAATATTTCCCTTACCTATCTGCACATTTTTAGAATCAGCAAATCTTAAATTGGGAGCATAAATATTGGGAAATACAATATTGTCATTGCTTATCTTTGAAATAATAGCAGCCACTCTATGTGGACTACCTATGGCTATTACAACATTAAGTTCCTGTGAATAAGAATTCAAATAATCTATTCCTCCTAAGATTCTACCATATTCATTTTCATCATCCACATTTTTCCCATCGTCTATGAAACCTATGAAGTTCCATTCCGGTTCTATCTCGTTGGTTCTATTCAATAGGCAGACCACTTCCCTTCCGAAGCCACCAGCCCCATAAATCGCTATATCTTTCATTGTTTTTAGTTACTTCCTGTAAAGGCTTCCATTGTTACTGAAGTATCAGAACTGATACCTTCCCTTACAAAGACTTTTTTTATTGTCAAAAAAATAATTTTCAAATCAAGGAGAAAAGAACAATGGTCAACATACCAAACATCCAGTTCGAACTTCTTAGTCCATGATATAGCATTACGGCCGTTTACCTGAGCCCATCCAGTAATGCCCGGACGAACTTCATGGCGACGTGCTTGTTCTTTACTATATAAAGGAAGGTATTGAGGAAGTAGCGGTCTCGGTCCGATCAAGGCCATATCTCCTTTCAATACATTTATCAACTGAAGAAGTTCGTCTATCGAAGTAGACCGTATAAACCGCCCCACTTTAGTCAAGCGTTCTGCATCCGGTAATAGATTGCCTTCCGCATCCCTCTCATCTGTCATTGTCTTGAACTTAATCACCTGAAATACCTTTCCATCTTTCCCGGGTCGCTCTTGGATAAAGAATGCTCCTGCCCCTTTATTGGCAAAATGCAACCAGATGATAATAAGCAACAATATCGGCCAAATAATAGCCAATACAACAAATACGAGAATAAAATCGATCACCCTCTTGAAAAAACATGAATATATGTGCATAATAATATACGGAATACTCTTTATAGATCTATTATTTGTGTAAGCGTCCAATTTTGACGTACCCATACGGAAAGCCCCTTTAGGAAGCTTTCCTCTTAAAGTTTTCAAAAACCGGATTTAACTTTTATAGTTTGTTAGTATTGATTCCGATGGTCATCGGCAGTAGATTTTCATAATCTCTGCGACCTTTGCCCACCTCACGGAAAAACATCTTCAAATAAGCCAGAACGGAGATACCGTTAGACCGGCAAGTGGATGTCAAAGTACGATAGGCGGCCGACACATGCGCCATCCGGTTGCTGCCAAAGACATTCATTTCCAATATTATGTTCTCATACATAAAGTCAGCAAGGACAGACTAGTTGGCTGCGATTCCGCCCACTTTGACAGCAGCGAGAAACACGTATTCCGGTTTCTCTGCCACGCCAGGTCAAGTCCAATTCCCTATGGGTATAGGGCAGGATATTCGTATATCCTTGACGTTCCAGTTCACGGATAATGGCAGAACCTACCATCCCCCGATACTCTGCTACGTAAATCTTCGAGTCTTTCTCCATCATCTCACAATCCCTTTCTCCAAATACTCGGCGAGGTTGGTGCGTACATGCTCTCCGGCACGTTCCACGGCCACCTTTGCCATGTCTGCATCCACCATCAGTTTTACCAATTGCTCAAAAGAGGTCTTTTGCGGATTCCAACCAAGTTCCTTTTTCGCCTTCGACGGGTCTCCCCATAGGTTGACAACATCGGTCGGACGATAAAAGTCAGGCGATACTTCCACTAGTAAACGTCCGGTCACTTTGTCAATGCCTTTTTCATACTCGCCCTCACTGATAAATTCCAACTCGATGCCCGCATAATGAAAGGCAAGCTGACAGAACTCGCGTACCGAATGTTGCTCTCCGGTAGCAATGACGAAATCTTCCGGCTTGTCGTTCTGGAGTATCAGCCACATGCACTCCACATAGTCTTTAGCATAGCCCCAGTCGCGCAGCGACGACAGGTTGCCCAGCAGCAGCTTGTCCTGCTTGCCTTGGGCAATACGCGCGGCAGCGAGGGTGATTTTGCGAGTGACAAATGTTTCACCCCGGCGCTCCGACTCGTGATTGAACAAAATGCCCGAACAGCAAAACATATTATAAGCCTCCCGGTATTCTTTCACAATCCAGTAGCCGTACAATTTGGCAACGGCATAGGGCGAATAGGGGTGGAACGGGGTATTCTCGTTCTGCGGTACTTCTTCCACCTTGCCGTACAGTTCCGAAGTGGATGCTTGGTAGATACGGCAGGTATCGGTGATGTCGCATTGACGAACGGCTTCCAGAATACGCAACACACCGGTGGCGTCTACATCTGCCGTAAATTCGGGTGAGTCAAACGACACCTGTACATGGCTTTGGGCAGCGAGGTTATAAATCTCAGTCGGCCTCACTTTTTTTACTACTTGCAGAATACTCATGGAATCTCCCAAGTCCGCATAGTGCAAGTGGAAGTTTGGATGCCCCTCCAAGTGAGCGATGCGTTCACGGTAGTCTACAGACGAACGACGTATCGTACCATGTACGTCATATCCTTTCTCTAATAGAAACTCGGCGAGGAACGAGCCATCTTGCCCCGTCACGCCCGTAATAAGTGCTATTTTTCTCATTCTTATGCTATAAAAATAATTTCTACTGTTTAGGTCACCTCCAGCCCGTTCGAGAACTTTTTTTATTTTTCAACTATAAGCATCTAATTTTAACCCATACCATAAAGAAAGCCGCTTTGGGGAGCTTTCCTCTTAAAGTTTTCAAAAACCGGACTTGATTTTTAAAGTTTGTTAGCATTCACCAAAGAACAACGGGTTCTTCCGCTCACCAGCCAGAGGGCAGATGAAACGCTCCGCAATGATATTGTCGATGCTGTAGCAGCCGTCTTTCAAGTAAGCGAATATCTGATTCCAGAAACTCTTCAGGTAATTGACAGCCTTCTCCATCAGATTCCACCCGAGGAGGATGCCCCTCAGAGGTCAGCACATTCAGAAAACTGCGCATGCGGCCGATGACATCCTTTGTCCGCAGGAAGTTTCGCTGCCGGATTATCTCCCCTGCGGAAAGGCCGGACTGGCGATAGCTGTCTTCCTGCCCGTACAACCACCCGATATACTCCAACATCTGTTTCGCATTCAAGTCACCGCCCTGCTCGTATACATACACGAACTTGGCGCGCGCGTGAGCCAGGTAGCACAGGTGTTCCGTATTGTACAGTCTGTCCTCCAAATACATGTACACATTATAACCGTCCGACTGCAGCGTCTTGATCTGCCGGTCACCCAAAATATTCTTCAAGGCATCACGGCTGCCGGAACCTTCCTCATAACAGTAGACGACAATCTTTTCTTCACGGTTGACCGGACACCAAACATATCTTTTGCGGTAGGTGTCCCACACCTTTACCTTGCACCAGATCTCGTCGCAGTCAACGATGGAATCCTTCTCCATAGCCATACCCTTGAGCGTCTCAACCAGTCCCCCGGTACCCCCACGCCCTTCTCAAGCCAGTTGAGCAGGGTCATGCGGCTCAAGGACATTCCATGGCCGTTCAGCCGGTACATCTCACGGTAATAGAGCACATTCAGCATAACAGATGAACAAATACTCAAAATCGCTGCTGCTATACATTCTTACTAAGTTTGTGATTATAGAAGCGAAGGTCGCGCTTTTTATACTGGAAGGCAAAACGTTATTTTTGGGCGCTTACATTATTTTCCCATTTTTAACACAGATATTCTCTTTCAGTATTTTTGCAGGATTACCTGCTGCAATACAGTTACTCGGTATATTCTTTGTCACCACACTGCCTCCTCCAATAACCACTTGATTACCAATGGTCAATCCGGGTAATATAATACTTCGAACTCCTATAACACAATCACTGCCAATTTTAGTATCTACTTTCAGCCCTCTACAATGATCATGTGCTAAAATCATCGCTTCTGAAAGCACCCATGTATTATTCCCAATATGAATACCTTTAGGATTAACAGACTTGTCCAAATGAGCTTTCCAAGATATTACACAGTTAGTACCAATATCCATTCTATATCTCAACCTTAACCAACAAGGATATAATGAGGCAATTATCCCCCATAACCACTCTCTCATAAATCTACTTTTACTGTATTATTGGATTGTCTTTTACAAAAACAAGCAAATAAATAAAGCACAAAAGGCATATTTGCAAAAACAGCAAGGCATTTTATCCAAAAAGGTTTGAAACACATAATCTTGATTGGATAACATTTATTCTTTTTCAAGAAAGAAATTCTATCTTTCATCTCATTGTAATCAGAGCCTGTTCGCAAAGAATTTACAATTCCCCACAAGGAGAAATGATTTTTTAGCCATACAATAGAGCAAATTTCATCTTTATAACCTTTTGCTAACAGAATAGCCGAAAAGTTTGCAGAAGCAATCACTGCATCACGAGCTATTTTAAGCAGATGGTTTCTCTCCTTATTTTTAGTAGTTGAAGTCGCATTGTATTGTACATAATAATATAGCTGCTGATCCAACTTAAGCACAGTATCAGAATCTAATAACGCCTTAGCTCCAAAAACAATATCCTCAAAATAGACTCCTTCCGGAAAAGTGATGTCATGTGAGATGATAAATTCTTTATTAATTATATATTGACAAGGTCCAAACGGCATCAAGCTATTATTCCGTGCATACTCATACCCGCTCATTTCTTGAACATCCTCAAAAGAGACCTCATGTATCACGTGAGACTCATCATAAACCTCTTTCAAATCAAAGATCAACATCTGAGCCGGAACACGCTCAAGAATATCTAATAAATTCTTATATATACAAGGATGAATATAATCATCCGAATCAACAAAATGTATATATTTTCCTTTGGCTAACTGAATTCCTCGATTTCTTGCGATACTTTGCCCACAGTTTGTTTGATTACACACTTTCATATTTGGGTGGCGAGAGCTAAACTCTTGTATGATCTCCGCACTCTTGTCTGTACTTCCATCATTAATAATGATAACTTCAAAATTTTCTTCTGAAATATCCTGCATAAAGACAGATTCCAGACAGCGACATAAATACTTAGCAGAATTGAAGACTGGAATAATAACACTTAAATGAATCATATTAATCAAATAAATTTCCAACGCTGTAAATGATTGTACAAAAATTTAACATAAAGAATAGAACAAGAAACCGGGACATAATAGATGGGCAATCTAATAACATCAATTAATGTATTGATGTTATTGCATATAGCATTCCTAGAAATGGTTTGTATCTCCTTAAATATTTTGTTCTTCTCTTTACTGTTTAAAACAGAAAAAGCTACAAGACATGAAAACACATATAGTTTCCGTTTGAAGAAATTATAGATATTACACTCTGGCGATGACTCTATATATGATTTTACAAACAAAATAGTTTGCCAATATCCCTCCAAACGCTTATGAGAAATCACGGAAGTAATAGATCCACCACGCTTTATGTATGTATATGTATAATCATGGCATATCGCCATCGAGTTTGCGCAAGTAGCCAGCTGGAACGACCATAATTCATCTTCCGAAACTATTCCTTCCTTAAAAAACAAACGGTTCTCTAACAAAAATTTCCTATTGATCAGTTTATTTGGGGCCATCATATACCATTGAAAACTGGCATAAGAATCCAGGATCTCACGTTGGGAGCCTAAATATTCCTTTTCTATTTTCACACTGAAGAGAGTAGTATCATCGAATCCCTCCCCATAAATATCTCCAATCACAAAATCCGGCTGATATTTTGCTACATAAGCAGCCAATTTATCTAATCCATCAGAAGGAAGCATATCGTCACTATCCAGAAAATATAAATAGTCTCCAGTAGCGGCACAAATACCTGAATTTCTAGCAGCGGATAACCCTCTGTTTTTTTCATGATTGATTACTGTGTATGGAAATCTCACTTTCTCAGTAGAAAGATATTTCTCCAAAACATCCATGCTAGAATCCGGACTTCCATCATTCACAAAAATCACTTCGCAGTTAGGATATGTCTGTGTCATAACCGAATTAACACAAGACAAAAGATATTTTTCTACATTATAAATTGGAATTACTACAGATATTTTCATTATTTATCTTGAATATTTTTGCACCCAATAATCCGTATAATTATGATTAAATAAAAGAGGATAAGGCGTATATAGAAAACGCATATAATCCTTACCTCCACCATCTTGATAATATATTTTATTTATATGCGCAATAGACATTAAAGAAAACAAAGCGGAAAAGATGATAATCCACATGTTTTTTTGCTTTAACAAAGCCCCATTTACCATTAAATAAATAAAAACGACAGTCATGGCAAGTCGTAAGAAGCGCCCATACGTCGTAGGAAAATCCCATACCACAATAAGCAGACCAACCAATAAGACTATAAAAGAAGAATAGCCACATACTTTTCTTTCCTGAAAAAATATAAGCAACAGCGGATAGGCCAGAAAATACTGACTAATAAAAATAAATCTATATAATGGAGGATATTGTAGAAGATACCAATCTTCGTCAGTGTATGCTAACAATTTCTCATAAAAGAACAAATCACTAAACATATCTATGTGAGAAAGAAGTTGAGATACAGACAAAGATATTAATATCGCCAATATCAATGTCAACTTAATATGCATTCGTATGGCAGTTAACTGTGAAAAAAACCATATCAACACTATTAAAAGCATTGAAAAATGAGTAATAGCCGAAAAGAACAAAAACAAGAAGGGAATGAACTTCTGTTTTCTAATATGAAATAAATACAAAAACATTGCGAAGAAACTCACGGCCAAACCATTTCTCAAACCAGAAACGACATAATAATAAGATGATATTAATAAAAAAATAAATCCGAAAAGCAATATAATAGTTGTTTTTCTAGAAATATTCCTGCCATGTTCTATAATATCCGCATATATATATAAATAGATAGATGTTGAGACAAAAACAAAAATAAATAATATATAGTTGAAAGTTATATTCAATTTAGCAAAACAAACCAACAAAGAATACAGTAAAAAATCACCTGTTACAATATACTCAAAAACATCATTTAAATCCATATACGCAAAAAGCTGATAAGTGTCCCTATACAGCAAAATATCCCCCCATATAGGAGGATGATAGAATGCGCACATAGCAATAAACAAAGCCAATAAGCATAATGCATACTTACGTCTATTAACTATCTCAACAAAAACGAACGGAATACTCCAGAAAGGAGCTATCAGAAAGAAGCACCACAAAAATGTGCTATTTCTTCTTCTTAGCAAAAGCATTCTTTACACGAATAAGTTTATTTAAAACATGCTGGGTTTGCAACTTCTTATCTGAATAGAACTTCGAAAAACCATACTGTGGCAAAATTTTCGCCTCTGCGACATCCTTCCCTATTATTGATGACAAAAAAGATATCAACTCTTTTTTCCTTTTTAAATAAGTATTCTCAATGGTTAAACAATGAGCCTTTAATGCCTTGAGATACAAGACATCATTTTTATCCAATTCGATCACATAAGAAGCAGCGTCAACAATAGATGAAAAAGACGATATATCAACAAACGCATTTTCATTAAAGTCTCTTTTCACTAATGGGTTTCCCCAATACAAAGGAAGGGTATTCACCGAAAACGGTTCTACGATTTTTTCTGTTGTATAACCATCATACGCACTATTCTCAAACGCGATATTAAACTTGTAACGAGAAATAAAATCTAGTTTGTCAGCTACAGCTCCTCCTACATTATTATATAACCTTCCTCCGGAAGCGATTGTCTTATATTTCGACAATTCAAAAAAGAAAGCTTCACGGATAGGATCTGCATATTTTGAATTGGAGACAACAAAACTACAAAATTCTCTATCCAGCAACATTTCATCGGAAGGAAACTGGCGATGCTCTAAATTATCAAACGCTTTATACGTCACATATAAAGGGTACCTCAAGTATCGATTTCCAAACTCTATATAATCAGAACCTATCGCATAATCACATTCCGAGAAATCAGGAGAAATATTTTCACCAGAGAAAAATATCTTTATACAACTGTACTCTAAATGAGAATTACCGAATAAAGAATAAAACAAATAATCAGGTTGAGATGATATATCCAAATCATAATTAGCAAGCAATGCGTCAACAATAAAATTGTCATAAACATCAAACCCCTCCCAAAAGTCAGCAAACCCTATCTTGATTTTTCGCATTTTTTCAAATGGTATTTAAATTCAAAAATATAATCGGCCTTATACTTAAAAGACCACAAAAGAAACAATAAGCCCTTTTTCAATCCATAGAAACAAACACATTGCTTTATTAAATGAAGAATAAAAGGGAGTTGCCAATCTCGGTATCCCAATTTTCTCAAATAGGCATTTATAGATAAAATACTTATGAATGCTGCTTTTTTATATTTGTATTCAGGAATATATGTTAAACTTGAAGATCGCTCTGTCAAGCAATATAACTCCCTCTTTTCTACAGCTATTTTAGTAGCCAATTCCCCAGCCCTAATATTAAACATAGCATCATTGCCCACTAAAACTTCTTCAAAACATAAATTGTGTAAAAGTACAAATTGCCTATTCAACATTTTATTCCAAGGTACCCAACTTGTTATACACAATTTTTCACGTGATTTGTCATACCCTTTCAAAAAATCATATATTAACTTATTCGTAGGCTCAGAGCGCATTGACTTACCACCATCAGGCTCTTTGATACCATTAGTAGCAAAATACAAAATATCAATATCTTGATGGCAATATTCATCTAACACAGACAAAAAATCTGTATTATAAAAATCATCTGCGTCAGCAAACAGCAACCACTTTCCTCTAGCATATTTTAAACCTATATTTCGTGCATATCCAGCTCCCCGCCCCTCTTTTGTAAAATAGACTTCCACACATAGTTCACCTATACCAGGAAAATGTCCGAAGTCCACTTTTCCCGAATCGCTATTATCATCCACCACTATTATTTGTACATCCTCCCTTCGAGGTATAGACTCTAAACAGCGTTGAAGTAAATCCGGAATATTTTTATGAGGGATTATTATACTATAATTAATACTATTTGCCATTTTTATAATTCAATATCATTGCAATTAACTCATCAGAAACATGAGGTTGTATCTTACGACAAAAGAAACAATCATCTTTTGCAAGAATTTGTTCAAAATCATCTTTTATCAAAGTCAATGGTAAACTGCCTCTACCTTTATCTGTCCAATCAATATAGCGCAAATTATTAGGAAAAATCTGATTTTTATAAGGACTATTCATCACTATAATATGAAAAAAGATTTCGTCACAGCAATTTGTCCACAAAAAGCGTCCCATATTTCTCGCATATCCAGCCCCCTTACCCTCTTTAGTAAAATACACCTCTACACATTTCTCACCCACCCCTGGAAAATGTTCAAAATCAACTTTTTTCGGATCATTATTATCATCTACTACAATAATTTGAATATCCGTACGACGGGGTATAGAATTCAAACAACGTTGAAGGAGATCTGGGATATTTTTATGAGAATTATGATACTATAATTAATCATATTCATATCCATTATCTTCCAATACACATATATTTTATATCCATTTCATTCAATTCCTCAACATCATAGATGTTTCGTCCATCAATTACTAAAGGATGTTTCATGCTCTTTCGAATAACTCTCCAAGAGGGTAAACGAAACAACTTCCACTCCGTCAATATCAGTAATGCATCCGCATCAAGTACCGCATCATACATTTCATTAGCATAAATTAGTACATCACCCATACGGCGTTTACACTCATTCATAGCAACTGGATCATAGACTCTAACCTTGCAACCTGCCTCCATTAACAGCTTAATTGTTACCAAAGAAGTAGCTTCACGCATATCATCCGTCTCAGGTTTGAAAGCAAGCCCCCATAAGGCAATGGTACGGCCTTGCAAGTCACCTTGATAAAAATCACGAAGTTTATTAAAAAGTACAGACTTTTGGTTCTCATTCACCTCTTCTACAGCCTTTAGCACTTTCATCTCGTATCCATTTTTTTCTGCCGTCTTTATAAGCGCTTTTACATCCTTGGGGAAGCAACTGCCACCATACCCACAACCCGGATAAAGAAATTTACTGCCGATACGGCTATCACTGCCTATACCCTTACGAACCATATTCACATCAGCCCCCACCAACTCACAAAGATTAGCGATGTCATTCATGAAGCTGATACGGGTAGCAAGCATAGAATTAGCCGCATACTTTATCATTTCCGCAGAAGGAATATCGGTAAAAATCACGCGGAAATTATTCAATAAGAAAGGACGGTAAAGTCTAGTCATCATTTCTTTAGCCTTTTCGCTCTCTACACCTACCACTACACGGTCAGGACTCATAAAATCCTTGATTGCAGCACCCTCTTTCAAAAATTCCGGATTACTTGCCACATCAAAAGGTATCTCTACTCCTCGTTGTTGCAGTTCTTCTTCAATAACAGTTTTCACCTTTTTAGCAGTACCAACCGGAACTGTAGACTTAGTTACCAATACCGTATATTTTTTTATATTTTGCCCAAACTGACGTGCTACAGCAAGTACATATTGAAGGTCAGCACTACCATCCTCATCCGGAGGCGTACCTACGGCACTAAAGACAATATCCACATCATCAAGTACTGAGGTCAAATCTGTAGTAAAGTTCAAACGCCCCTCCCGATAATTACGCAAGACCATTTCATCAAGTCCCGGCTCATAGATGGGAATTTGTCCGCTGATAAGCGTATTGATCTTATCCTCATTCACATCCACACAAGTAACATGAACACCCATTTCTGCAAAACATGTTCCAGACACCAAACCTACATAACCAGTACCGACAATCGCTATATTCATGATATAAATCTTAATAATGTCAAATGAAGTTCACGAAAATATCAAATGAATCATAACATAATAAACTCATTTGTATACCCGATGAATTACCAATTCCAACTTCTGTCTTATCATACTACGCTCAACAGGCGATAAGCCAAAAGAAAAAACAAATATTAAAAGAATGACCACTGAAATCAACGAAATAAGAATAACAGTAAAGAATGTATCTGGAAAAAAGCTATGGATATAATTACAAATTATCCAAGTTACAATTCCAATAGCCATACTACGAGCAAATACTGCAAATAAATAATGTGATATATTGCATTCTGGTATATATCTTTTTAAGAGAAAAATACGGAAAAAAATAGCAATTATACCAGTTAAGATACCAGGACATAATGCATAATAAGGTGGATAACCATATGCCAAAAGGATATAACCAATAGGTAATTCCGACAACATAATAACACATATACCTATCTGAAACCACTTAATCTCTCCGGTTGCCTGCAAAGCTGTAGTCACTGTACCGGTAACCGTATAAAGAATAGATACAACCATAGATATTATCAAAAATATAGAAGTATATTCAGGTACATTCCCTAACCATAACATCAGTACATAATCCACATTTATTAAAAATGGAATGGAAATCAGAGCTAATAAATAAAAAGTATATCGTGCACCGGAATATACCAGATTCAAACAGCCTTCTACATTTCCACCAGCATATTGCTTGGTTATTTGAGGAAACAAGGCCATCGAGAAATTAGACGAAAAAGTAGAGACCAAGCCACTCACCTGCATAGCTATACCTCTTGCTGCATTAATAGAAGTACCATAGAATAAATTAAGAATGATATTTGATCCCTGATCCTTAAATGAAAAGCCCAGATTACCCAAAACACTCCATCCGGCAAAAGAAAACATCTTTTTCAGTAATCTTCTATCCATTAGAAAACTATAGGTACACTCCTCAAAATGTCTTTTACAATAGAAACTATAAAGAATACGAACTGCAATACTTGCTACAAAAACACCAAAAGCATAGAATATCAGTTTATCATAAGGAAATACCAATAGCAAAAATACCGCCCCCAACCTCAGACATGCATCAACAATACCTATATAGGCAAAAGCTCTCATATGCTCATGAGCGACTATACAAGAATTATAAGGGACACTTACCACAGTGACCATAAAAGTGAATACAGAAAACTGATAGACCCAGTTGGCAGCCACCATTCTATCCGCATCAATTACCAACTGAGTATTGACAAACCATAATCCGATAGTTTCAGCCAATAGAAAAATGATGACCGCTATAATTACATGGATATTTATTGACGTACAAAATACAAGATTCAGCCTTTCCTTGTTTCCACGTCCCAATTCATACGAGATAAACCTTTGTGAAGCGGCAACCATAGCAGAATTCAGAAAAGCGAACATGGAAACCATGCCTCCAACTACATTGTACACTCCATAATCTGAGACTCCCAATGTTTTCAATATAACTCTACTGGTGTACAAGCCAATAAGTATCATTAAAAACATACGGACATAGAGCAGCAAAGTATTTTTAGCAATACGGCGTTTATCTAGATTTTGCTCTGTCATCACTATTGTATTAAACTTTTTTGCTTTTTATTTATTACCTAATAAACCCAATATTAGACCGTAGTTTTGCTTATATTCTCAAAGGAAGGAAAAAATACAATGGGCTCTACGACTTACATTCCACTACCTCAAATGGATATGGATTCTCTTCGATATTCTTCAATTCTTCGATGATTTCAGTTTGTTCCGAACTCAAATTATCTTTGTTCCAACCTTCAATAATCGCATAGGCTTCTTGAAACAAAACCTCTTCATAAACCTCCCCATATGTATAAGTCAGTAGTCGGACTTTAAGTAAAGAAGCAGGCAACTGCTCCAAAACAAGACAAATCCGATTCAATACCATTTGTTTCTTTTGCTCCTTATCCCCATCATCATAAACGGTAGCATTATACCCCATCAAAAGAGCCAGACACAAATTCGCCTCCTCTTCAACATCGGAACTCTGAGCAGAAAAAAGAGAATCGGACTTAACAAGCACTTCCTTATTCAACCGGCAAAAATTGTCGGAATAGACCGGCTCACCGTCCATACCAAGATACATCAGCTCATGAGCTGCATGCTGAAGCTCAAGAGCACGGGAAGTTAAATCATTCATTATTATGATATATGATTAAAATATAAGATTATACTTATTTAGAAGTCACCCGATTATTTTCAGATAGGATTTGGGGACTTTGACACTTGCAGTCAAAAGGTCTTTAATGCGGATAACAACGTATGTTTTATTGGCTTCGATGGCAACCTCACCTTCAATACCGCTGAGTTCGCCTTTGATAACTTTTACTTTATGCCCAACAGTCAGAATTTCGCTATCAAGGCTGACACCGTCAGGATTCAAATCCATTACGAACATAAAGTCCTCCATTTGCTTATCCGGTACCACTAGCATGGAATGCGTGGAAAGGTCCTTCATATAAAAAAGGGGGACATTATAGATGTTGGAAATATCGCAGGCTGTCTGCTTGGTGGAATGAACAAATACCAGATTGCGGATTACTGGAACTTCGCTACGCTTACGACGATACTTCAATTGAGAAATGACAAAACGCGTGGGAAGATAATAGTCAAGCTTTAAATGCTCTTCCGATTTAAGTCGGTCCAAAGATTTCCGGACTGTGAATTCCTGCTTGTCACGGGTGCGAGCCGCAAACCAATATTTCTGTTGTTCAGTCACTTAGAAATTTTCTTTCGAATGAATTAGCTCAGTTCCGGGTGCGCTTCGCGGTTTGAACGAGACATTTTCCCACCCAAACCGTATTGTACACTTTTGCAATGATAATAAGCTATTAAAGAAGATATTAGACTCATAAAAGTGTCCAATAAACGTTCGTTTAATAAACGTCTATTTTTAAGAAAATAAGTAGAGGCATAAAAGTTAAAAAGGAACAGAACTTTAATATGTTAAATGTTAGACGTACACTGCTGCAATTCAATAGATTAATATGAAACAGAAATCACTTTGGGAATATTTTTATTAAACATTTTGTTAGTTCAAAAAATACAGCTTATCTTTGCGTTCATTAAACGAACGTTTAAAAAACACCTCATCATTTCCAATATATCATTCTACATTCCAATATCTTACCCTCATAAATGTATCATTGAAGTTTCGTAAATATACCTACTGATAAATGGGAATTTATCGCACAGAACGCAAGTGAAATAAAAGCCCACTTCCATAACCTATGGAGAGAGTGAAAGCCCATGGATTTCTATCTAAAACACAAGCATTCCTTTGCGTTTCGCCCTTGCTTGGTCTACTGTTGCATAAGGAATTAGTGACGCCTAACGGCCATGAACAACCCTGCTAACGGCCATGAGGCAATCGTTTAACGACCATAAGCAGGGTTGTTCATGGCCGTTAGGCGTCACTAACTCCAAGGCTTTTACAGATGAAGTACGTAGCCCGCGCCTATTGCGCACAAGGTGCAAACGTATTGTACAGCAACTTAAAAGACATTAGACTCCACTATTCATAGTCGGGCAAACTCGAAAATGCAGGAAAACTACACTGACCGATTTATGTAACCCACGCGCGGTATTATGGTAAAGGATAATAAGTTACGACAAAACTCAGGCGTTTTTGGCAGGTGGAAGCAAATTTTGCTTCCACCTTTTCAGGTTGCTTCCACCGCAGGGTAAATGCCGATGGATAGGGAGATACAGGAGGTAGGTGGAAGTGTGGAAGCAAAGCAGATGCAAATTTATGTTTCAGCAACACACCTCAAGTTTTAAAAAAGATGTAGTACAAAGGTATAAAATATAATAAGTGTTACAAATACACACTTTATACCCCGACACTCTTGCAAATGTCGAAAAAGTCCGTACCTTTGCAATGTGTTTTTCATAGTATTAGATTTAAGGTTAACAAAGGTTGGAGTACAGCGGTACTCCTTTTTTTTATGCCCATACGTACCGTCCCGGTTCTCCAATAAAATTTTCACGTAAAATGCAAGGCAACTTTTTATATCCATTTAGTTTTTGGCTATCTTTGCACTGCTTTCGGCGGGCATAGGCACGCATAAAGCAGCTTAACTAACAATAAATCAATAATTAAAAACAGAAAATTATGGCAATGCATACATGGTTTGAATGTAAGATCCGTTACGAGAAAACAATGGAAAATGGAATGAACAAGAAGGTGACCGAACCGTACCTGGTAGATGCCCTCAGTTTTACGGAAGCGGAAGCACGCATCATCGAAGAGATGACGCCGTTCATTTCGGGAGAGTTCACCGTATCGGACATCAAACGTGCCAACTATAGCGAATTGTTCCCCAGCGAAGAGGAAGCTGCCGACCGCTGGTTTAAATGTAAACTGGTTTTCATCACACTGGACGAGAAAAGCGGTGCGGAAAAGAAAACCTCTACCCAGGTATTGGTGCAGGCTGCCGACCTGCGTGATGCAGTGAAGAAACTGGATGAGGGCATGAAAGGCACAATGGCCGACTATCAGATAGCATCTGTAGCGGAAACCGCCATTATGGATGTATATCCGTACAGTGCAGAGCCCGACGACAAACCGGAAGTTTAATTTGAGTGATGAGTTATAAGTTATGAGTTATTATTGCGACCCATAACTTATAACTCATAACTCATAACTCAAAAAAACGATGATTGCAGAGAATTTAAAACAAGTACTGAGCGAACTGCCTGAAAAGGTACGGCTGGTGGCTGTTTCCAAATTTCACCCCAACGAGGCGATAGAAGAAGCGTATCGTGCCGGCCAGCGTGTGTTCGGAGAAAGTAAGGTGCAGGAAATGACTGCCAAATACGAAAGTCTGCCCAAAGACATAGAATGGCATTTCATCGGGCATCTGCAAACAAACAAAATAAAATATATCGTTCCTTACGTAGCGCTGATTCATGGCATAGACTCCTACAAGCTGTTGGCCGAAGTGAACAAGCAGGCTGCCAAAGCCGAAAAAACTGTCAACTGCCTGCTGCAGCTGCACATTGCCCGGGAAGAGACCAAGTTTGGATTCAGCTTTGACGAATGCCGGGAAATGCTGGCAGCCGGTGAATGGAGAAAGCTCAATCATATCCGGATATGCGGATTGATGGGCATGGCCACGAATACGGACAATGACGAACAAATCAAAACTGAGTTTTGTTCTTTAAGTAGCTTCTTCAATGAAGTGAAAGCCAAGTGGTTTGCCGATGCAGAGTCATTCCGGGAACTGTCCATGGGAATGTCTCACGATTACCACGAGGCCATTGCAGCCGGGAGCACCTTGATACGTGTAGGAAGCAAGATTTTTGGAGAAAGAAACTATTAACCATAAAAAATCATTATCATGGCAACATTAGAAACTACTTTTGCAGGGCTGAAACTCAGAAACCCCATTATCGTCAGCAGCTCCGGACTGACGGACAGCGCCGCCAAGAACCAGAAACTATCTGAGGCCGGCGCAGGTGCCATTGTGCTAAAATCACTTTTTGAAGAGCAAATCATGATGGAGGCTGACTGGATGGGAGACCCGAACATGTACCCCGAAGGCAGTGACTACCTTGTAGGATATATCCGCGAACATAAGCTGGGTGAATATCTGAACCTGATTAAGGAAAGCAAAAAGGTTTGCAATATCCCCATCATAGCCAGCATCAACTGCTATCAGAATGCCGACTGGGTGGAATTTGCCGCCAAAATAGAAGAAGCCGGTGCAGACGCACTGGAAATCAATATCCTTGCACTGCAGACGGATGTACAGTATACGTATGGAACCTTCGAGCAGCGCCACATCGACATCCTAAGCCACATCAAGAAGACGGTCAAGATACCCGTCATCATGAAGCTGGGTGACAACCTGACCAATCCGATAGCTCTGATAGACCAGCTGTATGCCAACGGTGCCGCCGCAGTAGTGCTGTTCAACCGCTTCTACCAGCCGGACATCAACATTGAGAAAATGATACAAGTATCCGGTAACGTATTCAGCAATGAATCCGATTTGTCTAAAGCCCTGCGCTGGATAGGCATCGCTTCGGCAGCCGTAAACAAGCTGGACTATGCCGCTTCCGGTGGTATTCACTCGCCCGAAGGCGTTGTCAAGGCAATATTGGCAGGTGCTTCGGCCGTAGAGATATGCAGTGTGCTTTATCAGAATTCAGCTACCATCATTGAGGAGTATATCCGTTTCCTCAACTTGTGGATGGACCGCAAAGGTATGGAAACCATCAGCCAGTTCAAAGGTATTCTGAACGTAAACGACCCGAAGGGGGTCAATACCTTCGAACGTACACAGTTCCTGAAATACTTCTCTTCACATGAATGAGACAAAAGACTGACAAGAAGACAATAAAATTGAAAGGGTGATAACACTACAATGACGTTATCACCCTTTCATTTTATACTATACCGCTATCTTTTTATTTCTTCTTATCCAGCGCCTCAAAGCAGGAATTCTTGCTTACGAACTCCGGAACAATATCCTTCATGGCAGCAACAATTTTCATCTGGTCATAGGTGTAACTTACATCAATCAGTTTCTGGATACGCTCCTTCACCTCGTCATAGTCATACTCACGCACCGTAGCAATCATAATCTTCTCATGATAGGTGGGCTTTGTAAGCTCCTTCACATTCAAGAGTTCTTCGTAGAGCTTCTCGCCATGACGGAGACCGGTAAATTCAATCTTCACATCCGTACGTCCAGAAAGGCTGATCATACGCTTGGCAAGGTCCACAATCTTCACCGGCTTACCCATGTCGAAGATGTAGATTTCACCGCCGTTGCCCATACTGCCGGCCTCAAGAACAAGGCGGCAAGCTTCGGGAATGGTCATGAAGTAACGGATTATCTCAGGATGGGTCACCGTCACCGGACCGCCACGCTGAATCTGGTCGCGGAAACGGGGAATGACAGAACCGTTGGAACCCAGCACATTGCCGAAACGCGTAGTGATGAACTGAGTGGCATGGCCTCCCTCCTTCTGCAACTTCTTCGCAAGAGACTGCACATAAATCTCGCAAATACGCTTGGAACAGCCCATCACGTTTGTAGGGTTAACAGCCTTGTCCGTAGAAATCATCACAAACTTCTCGGCACCGTATTTCACGGCAAGATCGGCAACGGTGCGCGTGCCGAATACGTTCACCTGGATGGACTCGGAAACGTTGTCCTCCATCATCGGCACATGCTTGTAGGCGGCCGCATGGAAAATATACTGGGGCTTGAACTCCCTGAAGATATCCTCCATGCGCGTGGCATTGGAGATGTCGGCTATGATGGTCTCGGCATCGATGTCGCGCCAACGGTCCTGAAGTTCCAGACGGATGTCGTGCAGAGGGGTCTCGGCCTGGTCCACTAAAATAAGTTTATAGGGATTGAACGAAGCCACCTGGCGCATGATTTCACTGCCGATGGAGCCGGCGGCGCCCGTAATCATCACACGCTTGCCCTCCAGATGAGAGGCAACCTTATGGATATCTATCTCGATAGGATTGCGCTGAAGCAGGTCCTCAATCTGAATTTCCTTCAACTGTGTGCGGCTCAGCGCCTGACCGTTCCACTCGCTCAAAGGAGGCGCAGTCATCAGTTTGATGTTGTGCACCAGCAGGCGGTCAGCCATGTCGGACTTCTTCAGTTCCTCCATCTTGGCAGGAGAAATGATGATGGTCTGCACATCGCGGTCGTTCAGCACATCAATCAGCGTATCATCGTTGGGGAACACCCTGACACCCATCATCACCTTGTTGATAAGCTCAGGTTCGTCCGCAATGAATCCGCGCAGACGGTAGTGGTTGCGCAGATTGACACGCAATGCCTTGGCAATGTTGACCCCGGCTTCCTTGGCACCGTAAATGAACACATTGGCACTATGGGTGCCGTCGAAGTTCAGCGCCTCGAAGAAAGTCTTGACAATCACACGGGAGCATGCCATCATGGCAAAGCTGATGATATAAGACATGAACAGCACGCTGACCGGAGCCAGGTTGAACTCCAAATAGCTTTCCGTCAGGACGCTCGTTATCATCAGCAGTGCATACGACACCGTCAATGACACAAAAATGCGCATGATATCCACAAAGGAGGAAAAGCGCAACACATTGGAATACGTACGGAAAACACGGAAGAAAATCAAGTTGACAACAACCGTCCATAAAATGGTCTTGTCAATGGTAGAGGATTCCAAAAAAATGCTTCTGAAATCATATCGGAGAGCATAGGCCAACAGACTGGATATGACGATGATAAATACGTCAATTAATAGAATAGTCCATATCGGAAGCACTTTCGCGGAAAGATACCGATGAAAAAAATTTCGCTTCATTTCGCTTGACAGTTTTGTTTTAGGCGAGGCAAAGATACACTATTTTAGTCAAAACGGACAAGAAATCGATAAAAAAATATTATAATAATTATTTATCGTCTATAAAGAAACTATCCCGCCACCCTCGTTTTAACAGTTGGAAAGCGGGATGGAAATAATTTTACCCCAGAAAATGCGGTATCCGCTACATCAGATTACTTGCCAACTCGCTCAACTGGCTACGCTCCCCTTTCACCAGATTGACATGGGCAAACAAATTCTGGTCCCTCATGCGGTCTATCATATAAACAAGCCCATTGGACTGACTGTCCAGATAGGGTTGGTCTATCTGCTGAATATCACCGGTAAACACCATTTTTGTGCCTTCACCGGCACGGGTGATGATGGTCTTAATCTCATGCGGAGTCAGGTTTTGGGCTTCATCAATAATACAGTAGGTCTCGCTCAAACTGCGCCCGCGGATAAAGGCTAATGCCTCGATGACCAATTGTTCACTTTTTTGCATATCCTCCAAGCGTTTCACTTCAGAGGAATTGGCAGCGAACTGATGCTTGATTACATTCAAATTATCGAACAAAGGCTGCATGTAAGGAGCCACTTTCTCATTGGCATCACCGGGAAGGAATCCAAGGTCTTTATTGGATAGGGCCACGATGGGCCGTGCCAGGAGAATCTGCTTGTAGTCGGTAAGTTTTCCCAATGCGGCGGCCAATGCCAGCAGGGTCTTGCCGGTTCCCGCCTTGCCGGTCAGGGCAACCAACTTGATGTTCGGGTCGTTCAGCACCTCAAAAGCAAAGCTCTGCTCGGCATTGCGCGGCTCAATGCCATAATTCTTTGTCTTGTGGACCCGGCAAATCGAATGGGCAAAGGGATTATAACGCGCAAGCACACTGCTGCGGTCACTCTTCAGCACAAAACATTCGTTGGGACGAATGATGTCCTTAAAATCGAACTCGTTGATGTCCAGTCCTTCTTTGGAAGAATAAATGCGATCTATCAGCGCAGGGTCAATACCCTCGAACACTTCATTCGACTTTTCGAATATATCCACATTGATTACCTTATCATTGATGTAGTCTTCGCACAGCAGACCGATGGAACGCGCCTTCATGCGCAGATTCACGTCTTTCGTGACAAGGATGGTTTTCATTTTAGGCTTTTTGGTGGAAAGCCAATCCACTACCGACAGAATCTGATGGTCGGGGATGCGTTCGGGAAAGGAATCACGTACCCGGGGAGAGTCCACCATGCCTGCCACCACAAACAGACGGCCCAAGCCCTCTCCCAATGGCGCCCCTTTGGTGAACAGATTGTCATCGGTAATCAAATCTAGCTCACGGACAAACTCACGCGCATTGAAATTAATCTGCTCATTACCTTTCTTGAATTTGTCCAGTTCTTCAAGGACTACGATGGGAAGATAAATGTCATTCTCTTGAAAATTCTTCAAACAGTTATAATCGTGAAGAATCACATTCGTATCAATCACAAAATTTTTCTTAGCTCCCATACACGTTAGATTTAAATTGTTAATACCTTTGCATAAGCTTAAGATAAGCTACACTGCAAGCAATTTCAAGCAAGCTTGATTGCGTTCGGTCTGCATTATCTTTGTCGCTTTTAAAGATAACAAATTAATAGGGAGAAAGGATTGCTTCTCCGTTAAATATTATAAAAGATGGATTATCAGGACACTTTAACTTACTTATATAACAGTGTGCCCATGTTTCAGCAAGTGGGCGGCTCAGCATACAAGGAAGGGTTGGAAAACACTCTGACCCTGGACGCACACTTCGAACATCCCCACCGCAGTTTCCGCAGCATTCATGTGGCTGGTACCAATGGAAAGGGTTCCTGCTCGCATACGCTTGCCGCCATACTGCAAGAGGCAGGATACAGGGTCGGGCTCTATACCTCGCCCCATCTGGTGGATTTCCGGGAGCGCATCCGGATTAACGGACAGCCTATACCCGAGGAATACGTCATCCGTTTTGTAGAGCAGGAACGTGGCTTCTTCGAACCCCTCCATCCCTCTTTCTTTGAGCTGACCACCGCCATGGCCTTCCGCTACTTTGCCGATGAAAAGGTGGATGTAGCCGTAATCGAGGTGGGACTAGGCGGACGCCTGGACTGTACCAATATCATCCGTCCGGATGTATGCATCATCACCAACATCAGTTTTGACCATACCCAATTCCTGGGGGACACCTTGGCAAAAATCGCAGGAGAGAAGGCAGGAATCATTAAAAGCGGTATCCCCGTTGTAATCGGCGAGACCACTCCCGAAACGAAATCGGTGTTTCTGGAAAAAGCGCAGGCGACGGGTGCTCCTATCTACTTTGCCGAAGAGAACGACCGTGAGGACTATCCCGGAATAGAATACGAACTGAAAGGGCTCTACCAGCAGAAAAATGCCCGGACCGTACTCACCGCCCTCCCGCTACTGAAAGAAGCCGGCTACCGGCTGGACGGACAAGCAGTGCGCAGTGGCTTTGCCCGTGTGGCGGAACTGACGGGCTTGATGGGACGCTGGCAAAAACTGCAGGACTCGCCCACCCTGATTTGTGACACCGGCCACAATGTGGGAGGCATCACCTACATTACAGAACAACTGAAGCAACAGACTTACCGACAGCTACACATCGTCATAGGCATGGTGAATGACAAGGATATACGGGGGGTACTGGCCTTGCTACCCCGGGAAGCGACCTACTACTTCACCAAAGCCAGCGTGAAGCGGGCATTGCCCGAAAGCGAACTGCAGGAGCTGGCCGCAGCAGCTGGCCTGAAAGGGCATTGCTATCCTGACGTACCCGCCGCCGTGCGGGCCGCACAAGAAAAAAGCCTCCCGGAAGATTTCATCTTCGTGGGAGGCAGCAGTTTCATTGTGGCCGACTTGTTAGCGAACCGCGATGCACTCAATCTCTACTAAGGCGTCTTTAGGCAGCGCCTTCACTGCCACAGCCGAACGTGCCGGGAAAGCACCGTCAAAATAAGTGGCATATACCTTGTTCATATCAGCGAACAAGGACATGTCTGCCAGGAAAACGGTTGTCTTCACAATATTTGCCATGCCCAGGCCTGCCTCTTCCAGAATATGCTTTATATTCTCCAAGGACTGGCGGGCTTGCGCTTCCGCACCTTCAGCCATCACTCCGGTAGCTGCGTCAATAGGCAACTGACCTGATACAAATACCATTCCGCCGGCTTCGATAGCCTGGCTATAAGGGCCTATGGCGCCCGGTGCCTTCTGGCTGCAAATCACTTTCTTCATGATTGTCAAAGTTTGTTTTTATTAATAATCGGGTCTATTTTCTTTTTTCTCATAAAAAAATCCGAAGTATATGCAGTATTCCGGAAATCCACGCATTTTATAAATAAAACAACGTAATTTCACTCATAACCTGTTATACCTAGACTTAACTCATTTAACACGGGGGAGTTCCCCAAAACAGAGGCTCTGCTTGCGAAAGTAGAGCCTTTATTCTATCCCATCCCTTTACTTGCAATGCTTCTCTATCAAAGCATCCACATTGGGGTCACCCAATTCCTTTGCCTTGGCAAAGCTGGCACAAGCTTCCTTGTCCTTCTTCATCTGCAGCTGGGCGATACCCATCAGACGGTAGGCTTCGGCATATTTAGGGTCTTTCTCCAGAGCAGCCTTCAGCACATTCAACGCCTCCTCGTAACGTCCCACGCGAAGATTCACCACTGCCAGTTCGGCACGGTAGGTCAAATCTTCCGGATTCAGTTCGATGGCCTTCGCCATATCGTCCAGCGCACGCTGGTACTGCTTGGCCTTCAAGGTAGCCTGCTCACGGTAATAGTAGAACATGTCGTTCACTTTACCGTTCACGGCATTGTAATAGGCATCATAATCCAACATGGCATTACGCGCCTGGTCTGCATTCATACGGGCTTGGGCACGCTCCAGCAAGTAAGGGGCGGCTTCCTCCGTATAGGGCTGGGTAAAGCGGGCCACACAACTGTCCATCAGAGCCAGTACCTCTTCGGCAGGCGCCTGCATCAGTTCCTTGGTCTTGGCAGCACTGAAGAAGGTAGCCGGAGAGGCCAGAATTGTCTTATTCACTTTATCATAGCTGGTAAATGCCGACGGATAGTCCTGCTTGGCAAACAGGATGTCACCCTCCAACTGGACATAAACCGGAAGCTCGTCAATGGCTATCGCTTTCCGTACCTCGTCCAGAGCCTTGTCGAGCGACCAGTCCTTATAAACTTTCTCGGGCTTGCCCAATGCATAATTATAGATTATCTTGGCCCGGTTGTAATACACATCATCTTTCTTTGCGGCAACCTCCAAAGCCTTATCCATATCTGCGGCGACCTTATCCATGGAAGCATCTTCACGGGACATGAACAGATGCTGGGAAGCACGGCGCAGATAACCGTCGGCACTGGCAGGATATTGTGCAATGAAATCGTTCAGAGTCTCCATATACTTCTCCGGAGACAGTTGGGAAGAAGCCATGTAGAGGAACACCAAAGCCTGCTCTTCGGTATCGGGCAATGCCTTCTTAATACCGATGCCCTTCAATGACATATCTCCATAAGACAATGCGGAGATATTCTGCGACATGGCGAAATTGGCATCAATGGCATAGCAGATGGTAGCCGTGTCTTGTCCGGAGGACTTCTGCGCAAGGCCGAAGACCTGCCCGTCCACAGTCATCAGCGGACAACTCACCATCTTGTCCTTCAAACGCATATCAAGTGTATAATAGGAATAGTTACCGGAAATCTTATCAGCTTCCTTTACTTTCCCGGCAGTGAAGGAACGGTCCTTCTGGGTGGAATAAGGCAGCAGATATACATCCGCACCAACAGCCGGAGCCACAGCAGCCAAAGTGAGTGCCGTGACTTTCTTTCCGGAGATGCCGACACGGAACTTGACAACATCGTACATGTCATCGGCCCCCATAATGGCCTCCACCGGCATCTGTGCCCCGTTCGAGCTCATCACAACGGCGCGCCGGGCACCTTTGAACAAGGTGTAGTCAGAAAGCGCAACGCCATCTTCAGTGACAAAAAAGCCGTTTCCAGTATTCAGTATCTTATCGTTCTGGTCGTAGGTCACCACCGAAAAAACGGCACGTTTGGCTTTGTCTACCCACTTCGGGGCTTGTGCCACACTCCACTGAGCCAATAAACAGAGAGTGAGCATCAACAGCAATTTCTTTTTCATATCTTAGTTGGTTCTTTGTTTTACCGCTTCATAAATCAAAATGCCGGCTGCAACGGAAACATTGAGGGACTCGATGGTTCCCAACATGGGAATCTTCACCCACTCGTCACACAACGCCAGGTTGTCATAGGACACCCCCTTGTCTTCGGCACCCATAATGATGCACATCGGACCGGTATAGTCGGCTTTGGTATAGTCGTAATCGCCTTTCTCCGTGGCTGCCACGATATGGAAACCACTATTCTTGAGGAATTGCAGGGTCTCTTTCAGGCTGTGTTCGCGGCAAACGGGCAAAGTGTGCAAGGCTCCTGCCGAGGTTTTCATGGCATCTGCGTTGACAGATACACTGTTCCGTGCAGGGATAATCACGGCATCTACCGCCGCACACTCGCAAGTACGGGCAATGGCACCGAAATTGCGGACATCCGTGATGCCGTCAAGCATCACAAACAGAGGATTCTTGCCCTGCTCGAAAAGGAAAGGTACCAAGTCCTCCGTCTTCTGGTAAGTGACTGAAGAGATGAAGGCAATTACTCCCTGGTGATTCTTCCGTGTCACGCGGTTGATGCGTTCCACCGGAACGCGCTGTACCGGTATCAAAGTCCCTTTCAAGACAGCGAACAGCTCTTTTGACAAATCACTCTGAATGTCCTTCTTTACCAATATCTTGTCTATCTCTTTTCCTGCCTGAATGGCTTCTATCACGGCACGAACGCCGAAAATCATTTCACTGTTATCAACCATATATGGGTATTTACTATTTGACGATTTACTATTTACTATTTGATACTTCCAGCAATGCTCTGGCATTGTTCAGTGCGGCTTCGGTCAGCTTAGCACCACTCAGCATATGGGCTATTTCTTCCACACGTTCATCGTCGGTCAGACGACGGATGTGACTGTTTGTTTCCGTCTCGTTGTCCTGCTTGTACACCTTATAATGGGCGCGTCCGCGGGCAGCAATCTGGGGCAGATGGGTGATACTGATTACCTGGCGGTCCTGCTCGCCCATCTCCTGCATGATATCCGCCATGCGGTCGGCTATCTCGCCGGAGACTCCGGTATCTATTTCGTCGAATACAATGGTAGGAAGCTTGACGGCACCGGCTATCATTGCTTTAATGGAGAGCATGACGCGGGCTATTTCACCACCTGAAGCTACGGAGGAGACGCTTTGCAATGCCCCGTTCTTATTCGCGGAAAACAAGAAGTTCACAGTATCCGCCCCGTGTATGCCCGGCTCTTTGCGGGCACCTATCTCTACCTGGAAACGGACATTGGGCATGCCCAACGGAACCAGCCGCGCAGCCATCTGCTTCTCCACTTCACGGGCAGCGGCAGTACGCGCCTTGGTGAGGACGGCAGCCTGCTTTTTCACCTTATTATATAAAGCGTCGCAACGCGCTTTCAGTTCCTCGATGTGCTCGTCGGACGAAGTGATGGCGGAGAGTTTGGCGGCGTATTCATCCGTCAGCGCCAGAAGTTCACCGACAGTGGAAACGCGGTGCTTCTGTTGGAGCGTATAAATCAAGGTCAGACGTTCGTTCACTTCATCCAGACGTTCGGGGTTGAACTCTATTTCATCCTCCTTACCCGACACTTCCTGCGAAATATCCTTCAACTCGATATAAGTGCTTTCCATGCGTTCGGCAAGTTCCCCGGCAACCGGATAAACCCTCTGCAGGCCGAGCATCGTATTCAGGCATTCCTTCAGCCCGGACAACAAGCCTCCTTCGTCCGAGTAGAGCGTCTGCCCTACCCGATAGAGTCCGGCCTTTATCTCTTCCGCATGACTCAGCGTATCTGCCTCTTGCTCCAGCTCCTCCTGCTCACCGGCAGACAAGTGTGCCTCTTCCAACTGTTCCAGTTGGAAACGGATATAGTCTTCGTCCGACTTATCCTGATTGGCACGGGCAACAAGGGCCTCCAAATCCTGCTGTGCCTGCTTCCATGCTCCGAAGATATGCTGGTAAGCAGACAAGGCCTCTTCGTTATGCGACAAGATGTCCAGTACATTCAACTGAAACCCTTCCTTGTTCAGCAATAGGTTCTGATGCTGGGAATGCACGTCAATCAGCTGTTCTCCCAACTCCTTCATCTGAGCCAATGAAGCAGGCGTGTCATTGATGAATGCCCGGCTCTTGCCCGAAGCGGACACCTCGCGGCGCAGGAGGCATTCTTCCTCGTACTCCAACTCATTCTCCCCAAAGAAAGGCTGCATACCGTAAGCGGAAATATCAAAACGGGCCTCGATAATGCACTTCGAAGCTCCTACACGAATGGCTTTCACATCGGCACGCTGTCCCAGCAGCAGACCGATGGCACCCAGAATAATGGATTTTCCAGCACCGGTCTCACCCGTTATCACCGAGAAACCGCTGCTGAAGCTGATATCGAGCTTTTCAATAAGCGCATAATTCTGTATGTAAAGCGAACGCAACATAAGGATATTGACGATTTGACGATTTGACGATTTACTATTTACTATTTAAATCTTTCACCAGACGGTCTACGATGTCGGTAGCCACTTCGGCTTTGGACTTCAAGGGGTAGTCCGTCTTTCCCTGGTGGTCTATGATACTGATTTTATTGGTATCGCAACGAAAACCGGCTCCCTTGTCGTTCAGGGAGTTCAGCACGATGAAGTCCAGATTCTTGCGGTTGAGCTTGTCTTCCGCATTCATCTGCTCGTTATGAGTCTCAAGGGCAAAGCCTACGAGGAGGCGCCGTTGGTGCTCTGTATCGTTCTTCAGATTACCTAAGAAAACGGCTATGTCGCGGGTAGGTTTCAAGTTCAAACTCATCTCCCCGGTCTTTTCGCGCTTGATTTTCTCATCCGCCACTTGTTCGGGGGTGTAGTCTGCCACGGCAGCCGTCAAGATGGCGGCATCGGCATGGACAAAGGCGGCGGATGCAGCCTCGAACATCTCCTGCGCCGACTCTACCGCATGGTACTGGTGCATCGGGAAGTAAGTGCCTTGCTGCACCGGACCGGCAATCAGTATCACCTTGGCCCCTCTGGCGGTACATTCATCTGCCAGGGCAAGTCCCATCTTGCCGGAAGAATAGTTGCCGATGAAGCGCACCGGGTCTATCTTCTCATAAGTAGGTCCTGCGGTTATCATCACTGTCTTGCCCACCAGGTCGCCCTCTTTGGCAGCAAAGTACATTTCCAGGTGGCGGATGATATTCTCCGGCTCCTCCATACGGCCTTTCCCCACCAGATGGCTGGCGAGTTCTCCCGTAGCAGGTTCTATGATGTGGTTTCCATAAGAGCGGAGTGTATCCAGATTCTTTTGGGTGGAAGGATGGGCATACATGTCCAGGTCCATGGCAGGCGCCACAAACACCGGAGCTTTGGCGGAGAGATAGGTGGTAATCAGCATATTGTCTGCCACGCCATTCGCCATCTTGCCGATGGTGGAAGCCGTAGCCGGGGCTATCAGCATGGCATCTGCCCACAGACCGAGGTCCACATGGCTGTTCCAGGTGCCATCGCGTTGGGCAAAGAACTCACTGATAACCGGTTTGCTGGTCAGGGCAGAGAGCGTGATAGGGGTAATAAATTCTTTTCCGGCAGGCGTAATGACCACCTGCACCTCTGCACCACGCTTAATCAGTCCGCGAATAATATAGCATGCTTTATAGGCGGCAATGCTGCCCGTAATGCCCAATACTATTTTCTTCCCTTTCAGTATATTTGCCATTTATTTCTGAGTCATTTCACGCAGACGTATCTTGGTCAGCGTGGCTTTGGTATTCAGGGTAAAATCACTGTTCAGAATCCAGCTGTAATAGCCGGGATCGCGCTTCAGGACATCGGATACCGACATGCCCTTGTACTTGCCGAAGTTGAATACTTCCACACCTTTGTCATCGTAGACCATACGACCGGCAAAGTCCACATTCTTGTTGAAGCTGGAATAGTCGGCAAGGAAAGCCACGTCATTCTGCAACTCCGGATAGCGGTCCAACTGCGACATCAGCACTTCGTAGGTGGCACGTGTATCAGCCTCTGCCGTATGGGCGTCTTCCAAATTCTTGCCGCAATAGAATTTATAGGCAGCAGACAGCGTGCGTTGCTCCATCTTGTGGAAAATGACCTGCACGTCCACAAACTTGCGGCGGCTCATGTCAATGTCCACACCGGCACGAAGGAACTCTTCCGCCAGGACGGGGATATCAAAACGGTTGGAGTTGAAGCCCGCCAAGTCGCATCCTTCAATGTCATTGGCAATGTTGCGCGCCACTTCCTTGAATGTGGGGCAGTCGGCTATATCGGCATCGTAGATGCCATGAACGGCAGATGCTTCGGCAGGAATGGGCATTTCGGGGTTGATACGCATGGTTTTGGACTCCTCATTCCCGTTGGGATATACCTTGAGGTAACAGATTTCGACAATTCGGTCTGAGTTGATATTGGTACCCGTAGTCTCCAAATCAAAAAAGACTATCGGATTTTTCAGATTCAATTTCATTGTTTTTTCGTTTTATAAGCTCTGGCTATGAGCTATAAATTATAAGTTTAACTTACAAGCCACGAGCTACAAGTACCGTGCGGCATAATTGCGCAGCCACTTGTAGCTCGTAGCTCATAATCCGATTGCTAATATTCATCAGTCATTCAGCATCATCGGCATCAGCAGCATCAGCAAGTCTTCGTTCTCTTCCTGCTCTACCGGAATAATGACACCTGCACGTGAAGGATCTGCCAGTTCGATAACGATTTCATCGGCAGAAATGTTATTCAGAATGTCAATCAGGAAAGTGGACTTGAAACCGATGCTCATCGGATTGCCCGCATATTGGCAAACCAGTGTTTCTTCGGCCGATGTAGAGAAGTCGATGTCCTGTGCGGAGATGACAATCAGATTCTCCTGCATACGGAGCTTGATAAGGCTGCTTGCCTGCGAAGAGAAGATAGACACGCGGCGCAAAGCACCGAGCAGTTGCAGACGGTCTACCGTCACTTTATAAGGGTTGTTCTGCGGAATCACAGAGTTGTAGTTGGGATAGCGTCCTTCGATAAGACGGCACACCATGCGGTAGCTTTCCAATGTGAACACAGCGTTGCGTTCGTCGAACTCGATAGTCACCATGCCTTGCTCTTTCGGCAGCAGATTCTTCATCAGCGAAGCCGGCTTCTTGGGCAGGATAAAGGCGGCACGTTCGTTACCTTTGGCAGCCAGTGTCTTGCAGCGCACCAGCTTATGACCGTCTGATGCCACCATCGTGATGTCCTCCGTTGTGATATCGAAATAGATACCGTTCATCACGGGACGAAGCTCGTCATCAGCCGTAGCAAACACGGCACGGTTGATACCACCCAGCAACACTTGTGCATCCATTTCCACACGTACGGCATTGTCACCCAACATGGCAGACTGCGGGAACTCGTCCGCATTCTGCCCCATCAGGCTGTATTTACCGTTCTGATACTGTACCGTGATTTCAAGGGAATCCGTATTGATTTCAAAAGTCAACGGTTGTTCGGGAATTTCCTTCAAAGCGTCCAAAAGGGTTTTGGCTGTGACGGCAAAACGGCCGTCCATATCACTTTCATTCACTTCGACCGTAGTGACCATCGTCGTTTCACTGTCGGAAACAGTTGCAGACAAGGTTCCGTCTTGCAGTTCAAAGAGGAAACAATCCAAAATAGGCAACGCATTCTTCGAATTAATCACACGGCTGATAGCCTGCAAATGACTGGAGAGCGCAGTACTCGAAACGATAAATTTCATATCTTCTGTATATTTAAGTTTTTTATTTTGCTAACGTCTTAGAAACCGTTTTTATCTTTTTCAAACTGACGGACAAAGTTAAAAAAAGAATTCCCTACGACAAAGAAATAGCAAGAAAAAACAGCCGAATATTCGTCTCATATTCCTAAAAAATTGTAACTTCGCCGCATCATTTAAAAAGAAAACAATGGAATTTACAGGAAAAATCATCGCTATACTCCAGCCCAGAGGCGGAGTTTCCAAGTCAGGTAACGAATGGAAATCACAAGAATATGTGATTGAAGACCATGGCCAATATCCGCGCAAAATGTGTTTTGACGTATTTGGAGCGGACAAAATCGAACAGTTCAATATTCAGATGGGCGAAGAGCTGACAGTATCTTTTGATGTAGACGCACGCCAATGGCAAGACCGTTGGTTCAACAGTATTCGCGCATGGAAGGTAGAACGCGTAAGCACTGCCGCACCCGCTCCGGGCGCTCCCGTTCCACCGCCGGCTCCCACTGCCGCACCGGAATTCCTCGCAGGGGATGCAAAGGATGACCTGCCGTTCTAAGAATATGTTATAATTCACCACAGATTGCACAGATTAACACAGTTTATTCTAGAATTTTGATAATCAAGATTTTTTAGCTGTTTTAATCTGTGCAATCTGTGGTGAGTGTGTATTTTGACTTTCCTCGTGCTTATTTTCCCTCAGCACTCTACAGAATGACCGATTAATCACCCTTTATAAAGCAATACGATATTCGGATAAACCACCCCTTCTGTACAAGTGAATTGTACTGCAAGCATGAAATGACGGAAGAAGTTGGATTGACGGAAGAAGAAGTTCGGTATCAGACGCACATACGTTTCAGGCTGGCTCAGCATCATCTCCATATCCACCATCATCACAAAATTATATATGGGTGAAAGACTGCCTATGCCCTCTTCGTACACCGGTGTTCCGTCTAACACATCTCCACTCTCCACCGCCTCAATATAGGCCGAAAGGCTCAGTGCATCGGGAGCCAGCAACAGACTACCCCGATAGAAACAGGCAAAGGTATAAAGGGCAGACTCCGTGATGCCCGTCAGTTGGGTGAGCAGCGTGTTACGGGGCAACACATATTTAGGGAACTTCCTTGCTTTGGGATACAACGAATTATTTGAAACCACCTTCGGCATAAGCGGAGCGTCCTCTTCCTTGGGGGTACTGTAAAGCAGAGACTGCAAGCGGCGTTCCGCTGCCAGTTCATCCTTGAGAGGGATACACATCACGGCGCAAGGCAGCTTGTCCAACGTGTCTTTAGACTGGAACAAGCAAGACATCACGCTCTCGCCCGCATGCTCATTCAAGTAAGCAATCCACTCCTCGTCGCGCTGCTTGATATAGTCTGAATAGGTGGCCTTGGCATACTCCTGACTGGCAGTAAAGCCAAACCAGGAATTTCTGTCAGACATTGCCCAGCGATCGTAAAAGAAAGTGGAAGACGGAAGCAGAGCCCCGGAAAATCCGTCCTCTACCGGCTGCTGCACCCGCAAGGCATTGATAAACGTCTGTGTGGAATCCGACCCATGGCTGATGCCGGAGCAATAAATGGCATCTTCATTGAACTTCATGTCAAACTCCGCCCAACTGCCCAGCTGCGTCTGCGAACGGATACCATCCGTAGGCTTCCCCATATCCACTCCTTTCATACGCACATAGACCGTGGCAGCCACGTTACTCTGCTTGCCCGCGTACATAGTGCGGAAAGAAGGGAGGTTCATCAGGGACTTTTTGCTGCGCCGCGCATCAATCACATGTTCTATCAAACGCTTCTGGAAACTTACAACCAGAAAATCGGGAGTGAAGTAGGCAGCCAGGAAACGACCGTCTGCCATGGGATAGATACGTATCTCCTCTCCCTTGTAATCGAAATACTTGGAAGGAAACGAACTGGAGCAGTACTTCTCCACAAAAGATTCCACCAACTCATAATCACCCGAACCCAAACTGCAATACAATACTTGGTTCATCGGTGTATCCGGCTCGTGAAAGCTAATCAGCATCTTGTTCATCTGTTTACTCAGTCCATGCGGAGTATCCTCCACCAAAGTATACAAATACTTCTTCAAGTAAACAAAAAGCTCCGATACGTATAGAAAATGATTGTCTTTGCTGCAATTCAGTTCATTGATATCCTCCACGAGGTCTGCCATACGGTCGGTTTCGAGTATGGCTGTGGCATCTTGCGGCACCAAAGTATAAAGATTGAAATCCTGCCGGTTCTCCACCGAATTCAACCGCAGGAAAGAATACACACCAAAACCGGTACATAGCAGCACTATGGACACAACGACAGCTATCTGTATGAGGAGTCGGAGTTTCATGGCATTTATTCATCAACTTTTGGCAAAAATAGCATTTTCTACTAATAAAACAAAACAAATGTTTCAAAAAGTTTAGAAATCTATTTCAAGTCCATCGTAGGCAAAGTGTACATGGGGTGGCAGCTGCTTTTCGATATCGGCATGAAGCCCTGCATGATGGCTCATATGGATGAAATAGGTCTCTTTGGCACCAATACGTCCGGCAGCCTCCAACGCCTCCGAAATACTCTGGTGCGTAGGATGCGGCTTTGGCCGTAAAGCATTCATTACCAAAACGTCCAAGCCCTTCAATTGTTCATAAGATTCCTCAGGCATCATGTGCATATCCGTGATATATCCCAGCCGGCCGCCAATGCGGTAGCCCAGGATGGGAAGCCTGCCGTGCATCACCCGTAAAGGCAGCACTTCCGTCCGGTTGATGTGGAACACCTGCCCCGCCTCCACTTCCTGCAGATAGATACGCGGAACTCCCGGATATACCTTATCGACAAAGCAGTAAGGCATCCTTGCCCGCAGATGGGCAGCAGTGTAGGCATCGGAATAGATAGGGATATCGGCAAAACGACCGAACGGGCGCAAATCATCCAGACCACCCACATGGTCATAGTGTTCGTGTGTCACCAGTACGCCGTCTATCTTCTCAAAAGAAGAAGCACGCAGCATCTGTTCCCTGAAGTCAGGACCACAATCTATCAATATCACCGCATCATCCGTATGCAGCAGGGATGACGCACGCAAGCGGTTGTCCCGCGGGTCAGTGGAAGTGCAGACCGGACAAGTACAGCCTATCTCAGGCACACCAGTCGAAGTTCCACTTCCTAATATTCTGAGTTTTCCCATTGACTAAATCAAATAAATTTCTAAAATCAGGTTATATACAACAATGTTTGGGTGTGTCAAAACTCTCTTACTATTTTATCAAACAAACTTCCGGGTGAATATCAATGCCGAATTTCTCGCGGACAGAAGCCCGCACGGCATCCGAAAGAGCGACAATATCCGCTCCCGTGGCACCACCCGAGTTCACCAGCACCAACGCCTGCCGGCCGTGCACCGCAGCAGGCCCCAGCGCCTTGCCTTTCCAGCCACACCGGTCTATCATCCAGGCAGCCGGTATCTTTACCCGACCGGCATCCACATCATAGTGGGGCATGTCCGGATATTCCCGTTGCAAAGACTCGAACTGCCGACGCGGCACGATGGGGTTCATAAAAAAACTACCCGCATTGCCCAGCACCTTCGGGTCGGGCAACTTGCTTTGACGGATGTCTATAATCACGCGGCGCAAAATTTCCAGATTCAGCACCGGATATTTCTCCAGCTCCTGCCGGATAGTACCGTAATCCAATGTATAATGTTCCCGTTTACCCAAGCAGAAGTTCACGTAAGTCACAAACACGGTCTTCATCTCCGGTTGCTTAAACAAGCTCTTTCTGTAGGAGTAGCCGCATTCGTCCACCCCGTAGATACGCTTCTCCCTTGCCATGTTTATGGTTTCCACGGATGTTATCAGGTCCTTTACTTCCACACCATAGGCACCGATATTCTGTACTGCGCTCGCCCCCACCTCACCCGGTATCAGCGAAAGGTTCTCGGCACCATACCAATGCCGCTCCACACAGTAGGCCACAAAATCGTCCCATACCACACCGGCGCCCACACGCACCGACACGTGCTCCTCATCCTCTGACGTCACCTCCAGGCCACCGATACGTGAATGCAGCACCGTGCCTTCATAATCCTTAATAAAGAGCAGGTTGCTCCCTCCACCGATATGCAGCCAGGGCGCAACGACCTGTCCTGCTGCAATCAGCTCCCGCAGTTCATCCTCCGAACCGTATTCCAGAAATCTTGCAGCAGTAACGTCAATTCCAAATGTATTGGGTATCTTCCTCAAACCTTTCCTCCTTTATTTTAAATGCTCGTGTCTTCATATTTGTACAGCTCCCATCCCTTACTGCGTTTGCGGAAATAGAAGATATTGGAGTATCCGTTGCCTATGCCATTTACCTTCAGTATTTTGGTATCCGACAAGTCCTCATTCTTCTGTCCGTAATTGATATTAGACAATCTGTCGGTAGGCATTACCGGACGAAAGGCATACCACTGGTCCACATCCAAAGTAGTTTCCAGAATAGAAAACTCGTCATCAGGGTCTATGGTGATGAATTGTAGCGGATGCCTGATATGCTTGCTCTGATAGACACTGTCCGTCACAAAACGGGTATAGAATTCCACGAAGTCCTCATTTTCACCTTTCTCCATCTCGCGCAGGTTGATGGCTTCGAGCATCCACATTCCCCGCTTCTTCTCAAAATAATAACGCTTCATCATACGCGTTTTCAAGAAAATCCACTCCACTTGTACCGATGTCAGCGTAGTATCGCCCACCATGTCCATATCCTCTTCCTTATCAAAAAGCAAGGTGTAATAGTTCTGCTTGGTAAACAGATAATCGTGCTTCCAGAAGTCCGCCTCTATCTTCAGCGGAGTGTCACGGTCATAATAGGGCAAAGGAAATACCGTCCTCTGCCTTTGCAGAGCATCATCCGAAGCATAATTGAAGATAAAATCATCAAACAGCTCGTCTGCCTCCATCGGCTTCGGTTCTTCCTTCACTTCTGCTTCCAGCAGCGTATCGGCCTTGTGACCGGCCGAATCCACCATTTCCGTAATGGTAGCAAAGGGATCCATTTTCGCCTTTTTGTTTCCACACGAAATCAAAAAGGCGAACAACAAAAATCCCAATAAAAGTTTTTTCATTCTTTACGGACCGCTTACGGTCACTTGTTTAATTTAGCCCTTAATTTCTCAAGCATGTCTACGGTCATGGACTCCAGGTCGTACTGCGGCATCCAGTCCCATTCCTCGCGTGCACAAGAGTCATCCAGAGAGTCGGGCCAGCTGTCGGCAATGGCCTGCTTCAGCGGATCAATCTCGTATGCCATCTCAAAATCAGGCATATGCTTCTTAATTTCCTGATAAATCTGTTCCGGGTCAAAACTCATGGAGGCGATATTGAAGGCGTTGCGGTGCTTCAGCCTTGCCGGTGCCGCTTCCATCAGCGAGATGGCCGCGTTCAGTGCGTCGGGCATATACATCATATCCATATACGTGCCGGCCTTCACCGGACATACGAATTTTTCTCCCTTCACGGCAGAGTAGAAAATATCCACCGCATAGTCCGTAGTGCCGCCACCCGGAGGGGTCACGTTCGAAATGATTCCCGGAAAACGTACCGAGCGTGTATCCACACCATATTTTGTATAGTAATAGTCACTCAACAATTCAGTCGTCACTTTTGTCACGCCATACATGGTACGCGGACGCTGGATAGTGTCCTGCGGTGTCTTTACATGAGGCGTGGCTTCGCCGAACGAGCCGATGGAACTCGGGGTAAACACGGCACAATTGTACTCGCGCGCCACTTCCAGCACATTCCACAACCCGTCGATACCGATTTTCCAAGCCATGGCCGGACGGCTTTCGGCAACTACCGAGAGCAAGGCGGCCAGATTGTAGATAGTATCAATCTTGAACTGACGCGCCACCACCTCGATGGACTGACGGTCTGTCACGTCGGCAATGGCCGAAGGGCCGGATGCTTTCAATTCTCCCTTGGGCATAGCACTCGGAATGTATCCTGCCACAACATGGTCATCACCATAACGTTTGCGCAACTCCAGCGTGAGTTCCGACCCAATCTGTCCGGTAGCTCCAATTACCAAAATATTCTTCATACGAGTTATTTATAAGGTTTCGTTATTATATATGGTGCAAATATACACACTTTTTTTTCATATTTCTGCCATATTGATATTGTTTATTCCAAGAAAAATGATGTTCTTTGTGGGAAATGTAATGACAACGTATTACCTAAAAAATAAAATGCTATGTACGGTAAAATGAAAGACCATCTCAGCAAGACACTTGCTGAAATAAAAGAAGCCGGACTCTACAAGGAAGAGCGACTGATTGAGAGTGCACAACAAGCTGCCATCAGCGTAAAAGGCAAAGAGGTGCTGAACTTCTGTGCCAACAATTACCTGGGACTGTCCAACCACCCGCGGCTGATTGCCGCCGCCCAGCAGATTATGGAACGCCGCGGATACGGCATGTCGTCCGTACGCTTCATCTGCGGAACGCAGGACATCCACAAGGAGCTGGAAGCAGCCATCTCCGACTACTTCAAGACTGAAGACACCATTCTCTACGCCGCTTGTTTCGACGCCAATGGCGGTGTGTTCGAGCCCCTCTTCACCGAGGAAGACGCCATCATCTCGGACTCCCTAAACCATGCTTCCATCATTGACGGCGTACGCCTCTGCAAAGCCAAACGCTATCGCTACGCCAATGCCGACATGGCCGACCTGGAAAGATGCCTGCAGGAAGCCCAGGCACAGCGTTTCCGTATCGTAGTTACGGACGGGGTATTCTCCATGGACGGCAACGTTGCCCCGATGGACTGCATTTGCGACCTTGCCGAGAAATACGACGCGCTGGTCATGGTGGACGAATCACACTCCGCCGGCGTGGTAGGCCCTACGGGACACGGCGTAAGCGAACAATACGGCACCTACGGACGCGTAGACATCTATACCGGAACTTTGGGCAAAGCCTTTGGCGGCGCTTTGGGAGGATTCACTACCGGACGCAAGGAAATCATCGACCTGCTACGCCAACGCAGCCGTCCGTACCTCTTCTCCAACTCATTGGCTCCGGGCATCATCGGCGCCAGCCTCGAGGTATTCAAGATGCTCAAAGAGAGCAATGCCCTGCATGACAAACTGCTGGAAAACGTGAACTACTTCCGCGACAAGATGACCGCCGCCGGTTTCGACATCAAGCCGACACAAAGCGCCATCTGCGCCGTCATGCTGTATGATGCCAAACTCTCCCAGATTTATGCCACCCGCATGCAGGAAGAAGGCATCTACGTCACCGGCTTCTACTACCCCGTAGTGCCCAAAGACCAGGCACGCATCCGCGTACAAATCTCTGCCGGACACGAAAAGGAGCATCTGGACAAATGTATCGCTGCATTTATTAAGGTGGGGAAAGAGCTGGGAGTGCTGAAATGAGTGATGAGTTATAAGTTATTTGCTTGTGCTTTCCCTTGCGGATATAAGCCCTTCATCAACAAATAACTCACAACTTATAACTCATAACTAAAAAAAATCCCGCGACTAAAATTAGCCGCGGGATTTTTTTTAGTTTCTCTCTTATCTACGTTCTCCCAGTTTTGAGTCAACGAAGAAGATTCCGGCATCACCGGCTTTCTTTATCATATCTACAATGCCGTCGGCAGTAGCTTCTTCTTCTACCTGCTCGCGCACGAATCCCCAAAGGAAGTCTTGTGTAGCCTTATCTTTTTCGGCAGAGGCAACATCTACCAATTCATCAATCATTTTGGAAACACGGCGTTCGTGCTGGGCTACCTGCTCGAACACTTCCAGTGGAGTACCGAAGTCATTGGGAACAACATCAATCTTGTCCAGTTTGGCCTTACCGCCACGCTTGATGATATAAGAAGCCATTTCACAAGCATGAGCTTTTTCTTCAGAAGCCTGCTTCTTCAACCAGGAAGCCATGCCGTTATAACCTTCTTTCTCCATATAGAAAGACATTGCCAGATAAAGGTTGGAAGACCACATCTCAGCCGTAATCTGCTCATTAATTGCATTCTGTAATTTTTCTGTAATCATAATCGTATTTATTTAAATTGAAATCATTACAAAAGTAACAAGAAACCTTAAAAGTTGTTCACGCAATAACATTTTTTATATAAAAACAGAAGCCTTGGTATAATAAATGCTTCGCCATTCATGCAACGCATCTCCAGCCTCTCTATACCAGCTCGTCCGACGTATATCCTTGAGGCAGCTCACGGCAGTTATAGCCCGAAGCCATAATTTCGCCATAAGCCCCTGCCGAACGGAGGGCGATAAGGTCGCCACGCTTCACCCCATTCAAATCAATAGCCTTACCGAATACATCAGAAGACTCACAGATGGGCCCTACGACATCATAAGCCTGAACCGGCGCATCCGAAGTGATATTCTCTATCTTATGGAACGCTTGGTAGAGTGCCGGACGAATCAAATCCGTCATGCCGGCATCCAGAATGGCAAACTGCTTGTTGGTGCCCTGCTTCACATAAAGCACCTGCGAAATCAATGAACCGCATTGTCCCACTACCGCACGTCCCAGCTCGAAGTGGAGCGTCTGGTGGGGACGGAGTTTCAGATGGCTGTTGTAAGTCTCGAAGTAGCTTTTGAAGTCGGGTATCGGCTGACGGTTGGGGTGACCGTAGTCAATGCCGAGTCCGCCCCCCACATTGACGTGCTCGATGCGGATATGGCGAGCTTCCAGCTTATCCTGCAATTCGTTGACGCGGTTACACAAAGCCACGAAATCGCCCATATCCAATATTTGGGAACCGATGTGGAAATGCAGTCCGATGAATCTCAGGTTCTTCATATTCTGCGCAATGTCTATCACATGGTCCATATCCTGCATGCTGATACCAAACTTGTTTTCGGCCAGCCCAGTGGTAATATTGGCATGGGTATGGGCACCTACATTGGGATTGATACGGAAAGCCACATTGGCCACCTTACCTTTAGCGGCAGCCAGCTCGTTGATAATCTCCAGCTCGGGGACAGACTCCACATTAAAGCAGAAAATGTCATAATCCAGCCCCAGATTGATTTCCCAATCAGCCTTGCCCACCCCTGCAAAAACAATCTTGCCAGTGGGAAAACCTGCCTTGATGGCTGCACGGATTTCACCGCCACTTACACAGTCGGCACCCAAGCCGTTCTCGCGGATAATGGCAAGCACCTTGGGATTGGCATTGGCCTTCACGGCATAATGCACCGAATAGTTGCCATATCGGGCAGCTTCCGTACGGATGCACGAAAGTGTGTCGCGCAAGACCTTTGTGTCGTAGTAATAGAAGGGAGTACGCAATTCGCGGAATTTATGGATAGGGAATGTTCCTTTCATATAATAATCGTAATCTTTGTTTAGTTTAAAAAAAGGAAGATGAAAGAGGTGTCTACAAATAATTTTTCAGACGCAGATGACGCAGATTACACAAATAGGAAGCAAAAAGAATCTGCGTCATCTGTGTAATCTGCGTCTGAAAAATATCAAGAGTTATTCCTCATTGAACAGCGCATCACTGAGTGACTGCAACGCTGCCTTCTTGTCGCACTCGCGGATGAGGAAAGAAATATTATAGTTGCTACCACCGAAAGAAATCATACGTACCGGTATGTCGCGCATGGCATCCAATGCCTTGGCTTCGAAACCGACGTTTTCCCATTCGAGGTCGCCCACCACGCAGATGATGCACATGTCCTTGTCCACCGTCACTGTGCCATACTTCTTCAAGTCATCCAGAATTTCATTGAGATGCTTCACATTATCGATAGATACGGACACACCCACTTCTGAAGTACAAATCATATCGATGGAAGTCTGGTAGCTCTCGAATATCTCGAAAACCTTACGCAAGAATCCGTGAGCAAGCAACATGCGGCTGGATTTTATCTTGATGGCCGTAATGTTGTCCTTGGCAGCCACCGCCTTAATCTTACCCTTCTCCGTATCATTGGAAATCAGCGTACCCGGAGCAGTGGGGTCCATCGTATTGAGCAGACGGACGGGGATATTGGCATACTTGGCAGGCTGGATGCAGGTAGGGTGCAGAATCTTGGCACCGAAGTATGCCAGCTCGGCGGCCTCTTCGAAATGCAGATGACGCACCGGCGCAGTCTTGTCCACAATACGGGGGTCGTTGTTGTGCATGCCGTCGATATCCGTCCAAATCTGGATTTCGGAAGCGTTGATGGCAGCACCAATCAGCGAAGCCGTATAGTCGCTTCCGCCACGCTGCAGATTGTCTATCTCGCCGTAGGCGTTGCGGCAGATGTACCCCTGAGTGATATAAATCTCAGCATCCGGATGCAGTTCCAGCTGAACCTGGAGCTTGTCCTTGATATAGACCGGATCGGGCTCGGCATTCTTGTCCGTACGCATGTATTCTAAAGCCGGAAGCAACACAGACTTCACGCCGCATTCCTGCAGATAGTAGTTCATCATGGCGGTGGAAATCAACTCGCCCTGAGCCAACACCACTTTCTCCTCAAACAGAGTGAAGAGGTCTTTGGTATAAGAACGGATATAGTCAAAATGTGATTTGATGAGTTCCAGGCCTTTCTGTTTATACTCCGGAGTAGCAAAGAGTTCATCAATGTGCTGGCGATATTTACTTTCCAGCTTGTTGATAATCTCGTTGGCACCTTCCGGATTCTTCTTGTACAGATAGTCCGAAATCTCAACCAATGTGTTTGTGGTACCCGACATGGCAGAGAGAACCACAATCTTACGTTCACCATCGGTAATCAATTTGGCCACTTCCTTCATTCGCTGAGCCGAACCTACTGAAGTACCTCCAAACTTTAAAACTTTCATTTTCGTTCCTGTATTAATTAGTTTATAGTTACAAGCTACGAGCTACAAGTAGGCAGCTGCGGAGCTTTATCGTTAATTTCTGTTCTTTATAAGAATCAGTAGTTAGAGATAACTACTTAACTACTAATCATTGGTTATTGCAGGGGCGTATTCTGCTGTAACATCAGTCATCAGATGGTCTGCGCACCGGTACACCTTGCCGGGAAACTCTCGCAGCAGCTGCAGGTTGTGCGTGGTCATCACCACCAGTGCGCCGGCTTCACTGATGCCGTGCAGAAGTTCTGCAATGGCATGTCCGGTTTCCGAATCCAGGTTTCCGGTAGGCTCATCCGCAAGGATTATCTCCGGAGAGTTGAGCACTGCACGCGCAATCACAATGCGCTGTTGCTCACCACCCGACAGTTCATTAGGCAGCTTATATCCTTTGTTGCTCATCCCCACCAGGTTCAACACCTCTTCTATTTTGTCCTTAATCTCCCCTTTGCTCTTCCAACCGGTAGCACGGAGAACAAATTCAAGGTTGTCGTACACCGTACGGTCTGTCAGCAACTGGAAGTCCTGGAATACGATTCCCAGCTTGCGGCGCAACTGCGGGATGTGCTTACGCTTAATATGGAGCATGTCATACCCCAATACTTCAGCCTCGCCCGATGCAATATCCAGTTCGCCATAGAAAGTCTTGAGCAGGCTCGTCTTGCCGGAGCCCACTTTACCTACCAGGTACACGAACTCCCCTTTGTGAAGTTCCAAATTCACATCGTTCAGTACGCACAACTCCTGCTGGTGTATCTCTACGTCCGTATATCTTATCAGCGCCTCGCCCACCCCCATTTTAATTATTAATTTTTAATTACTTAATGTTTCTTCCACGTCGCACTGTGACGTTCCTCCAATTCACGCGCAAGGTCTTCAATGCGGTATCCTTTGGATGTGAGCAGCACGATGAGGTGATACAACAAATCAGCTCCTTCATAAATCAGGCGTTCGTCCGTACCGTTGCAAGCCTCAATGACGGTTTCCACAGCCTCTTCGCCTACCTTCTGTGCCATTTTGTTGATACCGGACTGGAAAAGACTGGTCGTATAGGAACCTTCGGGCATTTCATCATAACGCTTACAGATGAAATCCTGAAGAAGCTTTAGAAACATAACCGGCTGTTCGTTCTTCTCACCCCAGCAAGTATCTGTACCGGTATGGCAAACCGGGCCTACGGGATGTACCTGCACCAGTAACGTATCCCGGTCACAGTCTTCCTTCATGGAAACCACATTCAGGAAGTTGCCACTCTCCTCGCCTTTCGTCCAAAGGCGGTTCTTGGTACGGCTGAAGAAAGTCACCTTTCCAGTTTCCACCGTCTTGTCATAAGCCTCCTTGTTCATGAAGCCAAGCATCAGCACCTTAGCGGTATCTGCATCTTGTATAATCGCCGGAACGAGTCCGTTCATCTTGTCAAAATCCATTCTATTTACGATTTAGCTATTTACTATTTACGATTGATATTACTTTAAGTGACTGGAGACTTATGATTTGCTTGAGTAATCCCAATCGTAAATCGTAAATCGTCCAATCGTAAACTCACCTTCATCTTCTCATCGCAATTCCTTGGGCACAAAGATACGATTTTAATTCGGGAATTTTGATTTCTCCGAAATGAAAAACACTGGCTGCCAGGGCAGCATCTGCTTTTCCCTGCAAAAAGACGTCACGAAAATGTTCTTTGGCACCTGCCCCTCCCGATGCAATGATGGGGATGGACAATCCGTCGGCAAGGCTGGAAAGCGCTTCATTGGCATAACCGGTCTTGACACCGTCGTGATTCATGCTGGTGAACAATATCTCGCCCGCACCACGTTCCTGGGCTTCTTTTGTCCACGCAAACAGTTCCTTATCCGTTTCCACACGACCACCGTTCAAGTAGCACCGCCATCCCTTCTCTGTCTGTTTGGCATCAACTGCCAGTACACAAACCTGAGAACCGAAGTTCTTCGCAATCTCGTCTATCAATCCGGGACGGCGGATAGCTGAGGAATTGATGGAGATTTTATCGGCACCTGCATTCAGTAGCCTATCCACGTCACCCAGTTCATGAATGCCTCCACCTACAGTAAAAGGAATGCTGATATTCGCAGCTATGCGTTTCACCAATTCAGTGAAAGTCTTACGGCCTTCAAAACTGGCTGTGATGTCGAGAAAAACCAGTTCGTCGGCACCCTGCTCACTATAAGCACGCGCCAGTTCTACCGGGTCGCCCGCCTGGCGGAGGTTCACGAAATTGGTACCTTTCACTGTCTGCCCATCTTTAATGTCGAGGCAAGAAATGATTCTTTTTGCTAACACGGCGGTTTGAGTTATAAGTTATGAGTTATAAGTGATTAATTTTCAATTTTCACCTTTCAACTAACAAAGTTTTCCAGTTCTTTGAAGGTGATGCGGCCTTCGTACAAAGCCTTACCGAAAATAACGGCAGGTATGCCGACAACTTCCAAATGGCGTATATCATCGGCACAGCTTACGCCTCCACTGGCTATCAGATAGAGTTCAGGATGGTGCTCCAGTATCTCCTTATACAACGCTATCGATGGTCCTTGCAGCATTCCGTCACAACTGATATCAGTACAGATAACCTTACGGACCCCCTTCTCTACATAGTCTTTCAAGAACGGAAACAGTTCGCAGCCACTCTCATCCTTCCAACCATTGACGGCTATTTTATGCTCTTTCACATCAGCGCCAAGAATAATTTTCTCGGAACCATACATTTGAAGCCATTTGCAGAACAATTCGGGATTCTTCACAGCAATGCTGCCACCGGTCACCATCTGCGCACCGTTCTCAAAAGCTATCACCAAATCTTCATCACTCTTCACCCCACCTCCAAAATCAATAATAAGAGACGTACGCACAGCTATCTGTTCCAACGTACGGTAGTTTACCACATGATGGGAAGCCGCACCGTCCAAATCGACCACATGAAGTCTGCGGATACCATGAGCCTCCAGCTCCAGGGCCACTTCCACGGGATTTTCGTTGTACACCTTCTTGCTGTCATAATCGCCTTGGGAAAGGCGTACACATTTTCCGTCAATAATGTCAATAGCGGGAATCAGTTCTATCATTTTATTTACAATTTGACGATTTACAGTTCCAGGAAATTCCGCAAAATACGCTCTCCCACACTTCCACTCTTTTCCGGATGGAACTGTGTGGCGTAGTAATTGCTTTTATGCAAAGCGGCACTGAACGGATGAATGTAATCCGTCACGGCTGCCGTACAATCATTGACTGGCACATAGAAACTATGTACGAAATAAACAAACTCTTCTTTAGTAAAGCCTTTAAAAAGTCCGCTATTCGTCCGGGCAATGGTATTCCATCCCATATGAGGTACTTTATCCTCGTGCCTCTGCGAAATGAAACGTTTCACATCAGTATCAAAAATACCCAGGCAATCCACATCCCCCTCTTCAGAGTGGCGGCACATCAACTGCATGCCCAGGCAAATGCCCAATACCGGCTGGCGTAACTCCTTTATCAGCCTATCCATACCACCGGCACGCAAAAAGTCCATAGTGGTTTCCGCCTCTCCCACACCGGGAAAGATAACCTTATCGGCAGCACGTAGCACAGCCTCATCTGCCGTAATCACTGCCTCTACTCCCAGACGCTTCAAAGCATAATCCACCGAACGGATATTGCCTGCATTATATTTGACAACTGCAACTTTCATTTTTTTAATTGAGAATTGACCATTGAAAGGTAATAATTGAAAGGTAATGACAAGTTCCCCACCATCAACTATCAATTATCAACTATCAACTAATTAAATATTACCGTTTTGTTCTTATATGCCAACACCTTGCGTTCAATATGCTTCTGAACAGCACGAGAAAGCACAATCTTTTCCAAGTCCTTACCCTTGTTCACCAAATCCTGCACAGTGTCCTTGTGTGTAATACGCACCACATCCTGCTCTATGATGGGACCGGCATCCAACTCTGTGGTAACATAGTGGCTGGTAGCTCCAATAATCTTCACTCCACGTTCAAACGCAGCATGATAGGGCTTCGCTCCCACAAATGCCGGAAGGAAAGAGTGATGAATGTTGATTATCCTATTGGGATAAGCGTTTATCATTTGCTCGGAAATGACCTGCATGTAGCGCGCCAGCACTATGAAAGTTATCTTATGCTTTGCCAGTAACTCCATTTCCTTCTTCTCTTGTTCCTCCTTTGTCTCTTTGGTAATGGGGAAAAGATGGAAAGGAATACCGAAACGCTCGGCCACGTGCTGCAAATCGGGATGATTGCTTATAATAAGAGGTATCTCCACATTCCACTCACCAGCGGTGTAACGCGCCAACAAGTCGAACAAGCAATGGGACATCTTTGAAACAAAGATAGCCATACGCGGTTTTGTATCGGAGAAATAGAGACGGAAATTCATCTCATATTTCTGTGCATACAAAGTGGCAAAATAATCCTCAATCTTTTCCTGAGGCACCAGAAAATCTTTCAATTCCCATTCAATACGCATAAAAAAGATATTCTCTACATGGTCTACATACTGATCCAGATAGATAATATTACCTTTATTCACCGTTATAAAGTCTGTTACTTCTGCCAATATGCCTGGTTTGTCAGGGCAGTGTAGCAACAGTTTGGCTGTTTTCATCATCCTAAAATGTTTTTTATCATTTTTCAAATTACAACATTCTCTTTTTGAGTTCGCAAAAATAACGATTTATTGCAAAACAACGAACTTTTCGAGCAAGAAGTTTAAAACAAGCTCCGAAATGTTTCGTTTTCTCCAGGAAAGGTTTTCATATCAAGAATAAAACAGTGCATAAACGTATTTCTAAACAGTTGTTAAATTTACTTTTCTCTTATTTTTCCAATCTTCTCAATATGAGGATATAAAGCAAATACAGCACAAAACGCTTGGAAAAAAGTTCGCCATAGCTATTGCAGATATCAAAGAAATGCCTACCTTTGCAACCGCAATCAAGAGAGATAGCAACGAAAGAATGAAATAATGGTGCGTTAGTTCAGTTGGTTAGAATACATGCCTGTCACGCATGGGGTCACGGGTTCGAGTCCCGTACGCACCGCAATAAATATTGAAAATCAATAAGTTATAAAGCAAGCACCCGATTTTACACCCAGTAATGTAAAATCGGGTGCTTTGATTTAATAGCAAAGTGGGAAATACAAATAGAAAGGACAACTTACTTGTAAGGTAAATAATCCTTTCTACTATTGAAATATTTTATTTCTTCAAATTTAGGCTTTCGTCCATTACGGATGGGGTAATAACGACTGTTAGCGGTGGATATATCAAGGTTACCAATCGTTCTAAATCGTCATTATTTAGTCGAATACACCCTTCTGTCGCTCTACTTCCGATACTTTCAGGGACATGTGTTCCATGAATTCCTATTCCTTTATGTCCGGGTACTTTTAAACGTATGAAATATTTCCCATATGCTCCCTCTATTTCTCCTTTTCCGTCATGAAAATCATGTGTCCATTTTGACGCATTTTGAATATCAACGACTTTAAATACTCCTTCTGGAGTACGCATGTCCCCTTGTTTTTGCTTATTTCCGTATGCCTTCCCTACTGCGATAGGAGCGCAAAACAATGTGTCTCCTTTGTAGTTGATTAAATTTAGCTGCATATCCTGCTTGGATATAACTATAATGTTAGCGTTTTCAATTTTAGAGATAATCTTCTGATTGTGATAACTACATGCCAGCCATGTACAGAAGCAACACGCCAGTAATAAAAATATTCTTAATATAGTCCTCATGAAAGTTTAAAATTGATAGGGACAGTGTACCTAACCCTTACGGGTACACCTTTCTGTTTACCGGGCTTCCATTTGGGCATACCATTTAAAACCCGCAGTGCTTCTTTATCTAAATATTTATCCACACTTCGTATAATACGGAAATCGGTAGTACTGCCGTCTTTATTTACTACAAATGACACAACAACTCTGCCTTGCACACCTGATTCTTGGCAGATAGTCGGATATTTTAGATTTTTGCTGATGAAGTTCATCAAACCAGCCGTTCCGCCACTGGGATATTCGGGCATTTGTTCAACAGTTTCATATATACTATTATCAGCTACATTTTCTTCTTTATCATCCCTCACATTTTCAGAAGTTACTGTAGGGGGAGCAAATTGTACTTTTATTTGCACTGAATTAGAAGTTATCAGGCTTCCATTAGCGGTAATAGTCGCAGGGGGAATAACGAATGTTCCCACCTTGTTTGCTTGCAAAATGTAAGTATAGATAATGCTTTCATCTTGCTTGTTTTGCCCTTCTATCATATAAGTTTTCTGCTGGGTCGAACGAAACGGTCCTGCCAATACTTCGAAGTCCTTTATGTAGCTAACACTTGAAAAGGGACCCGGAACAACATTTAAAAAGTGCCCCACCCATGGGTATGTTTAACCGAACAAAATTGGTATATTCATAAAAACCAATGGCGTTCATAATATGTACCACATGGAAGAAAGAGATTCCATAATTCTCGCCTATAGGCGTGACGGATTGAGCATCCGTGAGATCGCCCGTCGTAACGGCATGAGCCGCAAGACTGTACGCAAGTATCTCCGGGCTTTCGAACAAGCGGTCGGTGACAACCCCGATGCGGAAGCAATGGACACGTACCTGCAGCAGCCGGTGCGCTATGACAGCAGCAAACGTGTCCGCAGAGTGATGAACCAGCAGGTGATGGAGGCGATAGACGGCTTCATGGCCCGCAACCGGTCTAATGCCGCGGCCGGATTGCGCAAGCAGCAGATGCGCAAGATTGACATGTGGCGCCGGTTGCGCGATCAAGGCATAGAGATTGCCTATTCGACGGTATGCCAGTATGTCCGTGCATTGGAAGTGGCGGTGTCCGCTCCAGCCAAGTCCCCGGCGGCGTTCATCCGCCAGGAGTATGAACCGGGGTTCCGGTGCGAGTTTGACTGGGGCGTGCTGACACTTTGGATTGCCGGTGTCAAGACGAAGCTGCACATGGCCGTGTTCACGATGAACCATAGCAACCTGCGGCGGGCATACCTGTTCTCCCGCGAGGACACGTTGGCCCTGATGGAAGCACACCGCAACTGCTTCCGTGCTTTGGGGGGCACGCCGCAAGTAATGGCCTACGATAACATGCGGGTGGCCGTCAAGAAGTTCCTTGGACAGGAGCGCGAACATACCGATGCCCTGCGCCGCATGGAACTCCACTATTGTTTCACCCCTCATTTCTGTAATCCGCGTTCGGGATGGGAGAAAGGTAAGGTGGAGCGTTCGGTGGAACATATCCGCCGGCGGGCTTTCGCCTATGATGTCCGTTTCGGTTCGCTGGAGCAGGCGCAGTGTCATCTTGACAAGGTCTGTGACAGGCTCAACGGGGAGGCTTCCAACATGTCTGCGCAAGAGAAGAAGGAGCGCGTACAGGCCGATATTGCGGCTTTGCGGCCGCTTGACCACGGTGACATGGGCTGCTTTGAGCAGCGGCATGCCCGTGTCGGGAAGTATTCCACCATTACCGTCGATGGTGTGCATTACTCTGTGCCTGACCGGCTTGTCGGTCGGGAGGTACCCATAAAGATGTATTCCGAGCGTATTGTCGTGCTTGACGGTCGCGACAAGGTAGCCACGTATGTACGCTCCCGGCGTCTCGGTGACTGGTGTATCGACCTGATGCACTATCTGGGCACGTTCCTTCGCAAGCCTGCGGCGTTGGGACAATCCACGGCCATGCGACAGGTACACCCGGACGTGGCGGCACTGTTTCGCAAACATTTTACGGATTCTCCCAGATCGTTTGTCGAACTGCTCGTGTTTACCCGTGACAACCAGCGCACTTATGCCGACATACTGGCTGCGGCAGACCGTCTGTCCTCCCGGGGACTCAAACGCCTGTCTTCCGAACAATTGAGCGCCGAGATGCTGGCCAGTGACGGCAATGGAACCGCAAACGTCCGTCAAGACGCGGCCACCCTGACCCCGTCCGATCCACAACAGACCGCCATTGAAGAATCGGCCTCACAGACATTGGACACACTTTCGGCGATGATCGGATGTGGCGCCACACAACAACCTGTAAACAAAGTTACCGTCTAACAACATAAAAATTGCATAGCAATGGAACAAAACGAAAATCAAGACTCCATACGCGAACGGATACGTGCGTATGCCTTCGACCTCAAACTCCCTCTGGTACGACGCGACATCGACCTGCTTATACAGCAAGGACTTGATGAACGATGGAACCTGTGGATGTTCACGGCCGAACTCCTGCGTCAGGAAAAAGAAAACCGCTCGGAGAACCAGCGTCGGCATCGCATCAAAAATGCCGCGTTCCCACAGTTGCGATACCTCAACGAAATAGACACGGACGCGCTTCCGCCAGAAGCGCGGAAGGCCTTGCCAAACCTTGAGACACTTGATTTCATCAAGGAAGGGCGCAACCTTATACTATACGGGAATCCCGGTACCGGAAAGACCCATCTGGCTACAGCCTTGGGGATTGCGGCCTGTAACGCGGGATACTCCGTACTGTTCACTTCCGTGCCCAGACTGCTTACGCAGATAAGGGAATGCCGGAACGCAATGACACTAAGGGCACTCGAGAACAAGTTCGAACGATACGACATGGTCATCTGCGACGAGTTCGGATACGTTTCTTGTGACAAGGCGGGAGCGGAGATGTTGTTCAACCATCTGTCACTCAGAACTGACAAGAAAACAACCGTCATTACAACAAATCTCGCATTCAACAGATGGGACGAGATTATTGCAGACAAAGTACTAGTTACAGCAATGGTAGACAGGCTAACGCACAAGGCGATTCTACTGAACATGACGGGAAAATCGTACAGAATGAAAGAAACACAAGATATGATAAATAAACAAATTTAATTAACTTTGCAAAACCTATCGGGTGGTACACGTTTCAAATGCTACCCGGGTCCCTTTTCAAGTGTTAGCTACAGTTCCTTTTTATAGACCAACCAAGTGTTCCATATTATGAGAATAAGGATTCTGATAAATCAAATGATAAGTCAAAGCTCCAAGATGCTTTTAGTGTTATCAATAGTTTTATGAAAGAAATGGTAGAGGATTGGAATCAGGATTTTCAAATTCTTCTTATTGAACATGCAGATGAGTCATTTTGGACTGGAGACAATAAACTTGAGTACTTTACTACTAAAGCAAATTTTGATGGTGACAATGCTTTAGTTCCTTTTCATGTAATTAAAAAAAAGAAATATGAAAATAACAATAGATAGTATAGAAAAAATGATAGTTCATCATGTCGGCAATAAATCTAATGGAGAAGGTGTCGGCTTTTCAGAAAAAAATGTAAATTTAGAAGGTATAGAACAAGATATTAAGAAACTCCTTAGAAAATCTTTTGAGATGGATGACTTATTTCGTTTTTATTTTGAGTCTACTATTGATCTTAATCCTATTTATTCTTTTTGTAAAACTATATTTAACGATAATGATAGTTTTATTGCGCAGAGTAAACATATTGCGAAGATTCTTTATGAAAGTTCGAATCATCCTAAAATTAAATCAGGAGATGTCAGTATATTATACTTAAAGGGGTGCACTGTAGGGGATAATACATGCGATGCAATTGGAATTTTGAAGTCTGAAACCAAACAAGAAATTTTGCAAATAGAAAGGTGTTCCGATGGTTTTACAGCTAAGAAAACAGAAGGGATTAGTCTTTCTAAGATAGATAAGGGTTGTATTATTTTCAATATAAATGAAAGTGAGGGTTATCAAGTTACTGTTATTGATAAGACCTCAAGAATGGGAGATACTAAGTATTGGAAAGATTCATTTTTGCACGTAAAGTCTTATAATGGTGCTTATCATCAAACGAAAAGCTTAGTAGATGTGTGTAAAGACTTTATTAATACAGAGGTTTCGGGTAACAAGGGTCTGACAAAAGTGGAGAAGGCTATGATTGCAGTCAGGGCAAAGAAGGCACTTCTGGAAAATGAAATATTGACACTCGAACAATATACAGAAGAAGTCTTTCAAGACACAAAGCTTATTGGAAAATTTAATGACTACATTTTAAAAAATGGTTTTGAGAATCATATCCAAAATTCAGGTAATGTAACAATAGAACGTAAAGCTA